>Ga0111538_10001238_pt1 | contig 36013 bp, 28 predicted proteins | sample SoiMethybrSBSTD1_FD_79669 | JGI IMG/M metagenome (GOLD analysis project Ga0111538, IMG submission 79669) | Bulk soil microbial communities from a Populus tree surrounding site in Tennessee, USA - Soil MetaG P. TD hybrid SBSTD1 (version 2)... | ecosystem: Environmental > Terrestrial > Soil >...
GACGTCATTCACCTGCGCAACCTGCCACAGACCGGCAGCTATCGCGTCCTCATCACTCCGCCAGCGACACACATGATGAGCGGCACGCTCACGGTCTCTGCGGCACAGACTGGCACGTTGAGCCCGAGCATCCCGGCGAGCGCAAATCTGAGCACGGTCGGCCAGGCTGCGCAGTTCAGCTTCACGGCGACGGCAGGTCAGACGTTCGCGCTCGCGCTGAGCTCGTTGAGCTCAGTGCCGGCGAATTCGCGCGTGTACGTGGACGTGCTCAATGCCGCCGGGGCGCTCGCGGTCAGCGGCAGCTCCACTACAACATCGAACCTCACGATGAATCTGCCGAGCCTGCCGGCGGGCACCTATTACGCGTGGATCCGCCCGCAGTATCCCTCGACCAGTACGATGCAGGTGACGCTGCACCCGCGGGTCGGCGGCACGGTCGCCGCGGACGGCACGTCGTCGAACTTCAGCACGCACGCGCCGGGACAGATCGCGTACTACGACTTCTCCGCGACCGCGGGCGACACGGTGAGCGTAGCCCTGAGCAATCAGGTGTTGTCGCCGAGCTCGCAGGCCCTGTATTTCATCTACGTCCACGCGCCTGACGGCAGCCAGGTCGGGTACGTCAGCTGCTGGAGCACGTGGACGGCCTGCGACGTCATTCACCTGCGCAACCTGCCACAGACCGGCAGCTATCGCGTCCTCATCACTCCGCCAGCGACACACATGATGAGCGGCACGCTCACGGTCTCTGCGGCACAGACCGGCACGTTGAGCCCGAGCATCCCGGCGAGCGCAAACCTGAGCACGGTCGGCCAGGCTGCGCAGTTCAGCTTCACGGCCACGGCAGGTCAGACGTTCGCGGTCTCCTTGAGCTCATTGAGCTCGGTACCGGCAAATACGCGCGTGTACATGGACGTGCTCAATGCCGCCGGGGCGCTCGCGGTCAGCGGCAGCTCCACTACAACGTCGAACCTCACGATGAATCTGCCTTACCTGCCCGCGGATACGTATTACGTGTGGATCCGCCCGCAGTACCCCTCGACGAGCACGATGCAGGTGACCCTGCATCCACGAGTCGGCAGTGCCATACCAACGGACGGTACGCCTTCGACGTTCAGTACTGCTGCGCCGGGCCAGACCGCGTACTACGATTTTTCCGCGACCGCGGGTCAGAACGTGAGTGTGGCAGTGACGGGCATGGTCGTGTCGCCGGCAACTCCGCTGCTGTACTTCATCAACGTCTATGCGCCCAACGGCAGCGGTGTCGGCTCCCTCGGCTGCTGGAGTACGGCACCCTGTGCAGTCGTGCACATGCGCAACCTGCCGCAGACCGGCACGTATCGAGTTCAGGTCTCTGCTGCCGCCACACACACGTTCAGCGGCACACTCACGGTCTCGGCGGCACAGACCGGGTCATTGAGTCCGGGGGTTCCGCTGGATCTGAACCTGAACGCAATCGGTCAGGCTGCGAATCTGAGTTTCACCGCGACGGCCGGTCAGACGGTTTCGGTGAACATGGGTCAGCTCAGCACGTCACCGGCCGGTATGCGCATGCTGGTCCAGGTCTTCAACGCAGCCGGGACCTACTTCGACGGCATCTACTCGGCGGTCGGGTCGTCGCTGGTGTTCCCCAATCTCGCGACCGGTACCTACTACGCGTGGGTCGGGCCGGAGTATCCGTCGACGAGCACGCTGCAGATGACCCTGCGCCCTGCAGTGGCTGTCGCGACCGACGGTACGCCAACATCGGTCGACACGCTGCAACGAGGCCAGAGCTCGTTCTTCACGTTTTCCGCGACCGCCGGGCAGAGCACGAGCGTGGCACTGAGCAACGTGGTGACTTCGCCGAGCGGGTCGGCTGCGTTGTACTTCATCAACGTCTACGCGCCCAATGGCGGCAACGTCGGCTCGCTTGGTTGCTGGAACACTGCGCCCTGCGCGGTCGTGCACATGCGCAATCTGTCGCAGACCGGCACGTATCGAGTTCAGATCTCGCCGCCGCCGACACACACACTGACCGGCACACTCACGGTCTCGGCGGCACAGACCGGGTCATTGAGTCCAGGCGTTCCGCTGGATCTGAACCTGAACGCAATCGGTCAGGCCGCGAATCTGAGTTTCACCGCGACGGCTGGCCAGACGGTTTCGGTGAACATGGGTCAGCTCAGCACGTCACCGGCCGGTATGCGCATGCTGGTCCAGGTCTTCAACGCAGCCGGGACCTACTTCGACGGCATCTACTCAGCGGTCGGGTCGTCGCTGGTGTTCCCCAATCTCGCGACCGGCACCTACTACGCGTGGATCGCGCCGGAGTATCCGTCGACGAGCACGCTGCAGATGACCCTGCGCCCTGCAGTGGCTGTCGCGACCGACGGTACGCCAACGTCGGTCGACACGCTGCAGCTCGGGCAGAGCGCCTTCTTCAACTTCTCTGCGACCGCCGGGCAAAACGTGAGCGTGGCTTTGAGCAACGTGGTGACTTCGCCGAGCGGGTCGGCTGCGTTGTACTTCATCAACGTCTATGCGCCCAATGGCGGCAACGTCGGCTCGCTTGGTTGCTGGAACACTGCGCCCTGCGCGGTCGTGCACATGCGCAATCTGTCGCAGACCGGCACGTATCGAGTTCAGATCTCGCCGCCACCGACGCATACCTTGACCGGCACGCTCACGTTGACACAGGGGCTCAGCGGCACTCTGAGCTCGGGCGTGCCGGTCAACCTGACTCTGCCGTTGCTGGGTCAGACCATGATGTTCGACATGACGTTGCCGTCCGCGCAGCCCGTGAGCGTGACAGCGACTTCGATCAGCACCACGCCTGCCGGCACGCAGATGGTGATCTACGTCCTCAACGCGGCCGGGAACTCGATCGCATCGGGCTCCGGGACGACCGGGATCACGATCAATCTGGGGACGCTTGCAGCGGGCAGCTACAAGGTCTGGGTCATTCCGCAGTATCCCGCCACCAGCAGCATGGTCGTCGGCTACTGAGGCAAGCAAACGAGAGAGCACGGAATGTTCGACAACAAGATGCGTAACAAATCGACTGTGGTCGCTGCCGGCCTGGCCTTGGCAGCGGGGCTCGGCTTCACACTGCTCTGCGGCGCGGCCCTCTACGCACTTACAGCTAGCGCGGCCGAGCAGCCGCAAGCGGCTGCCGAGTTCGCGCGTTTCGGGCAAGCAACTCCCGCGACGACTGCAGGTCAGAGCGCTACGTTGCTGCCGGACGGTCGTTGGCTGTTCGTGGGCGGTCAGCGCGCCCGCGTACCCAGCAACGAAATCTTCATCCGCGATCTGCCATCGTCCGAGCAACAGTCGAGCGTGTTGGCCTGGTCCGCGAAGCTGGTTTATCCGCGATTCGCGCATACAGCCACCGTCCTTCCCGACGGCACCGTGCTCGTGCTCGGTGGTATAGGCGTAGACGGAGCGGTCGTGGCTGCCGCTGAAGTCATCGATCCCGCAACGGGCGAAATCAGAGTGATCAATGACAGCGGGTTGCATCCGCGCTCGCGTCACGCGGCGACACTGCTTACCAACGGCTACGTGCTCGTGACTGGCGGTGTCTCGCAGAGCGGCGAGGTTTTGCAGGACGCCGAGTTGTGGAACCCGGACACGCAGTACGCTGAGCCGCTCGCGAGCGTGTTGCGCGAGCCGCGTTCAGACCATGTGGCCGCGCTGCTCGCGAACGGCAAGGGTCTCATCTGGGGCGGGCAGAACGCCGCGGGACAGCCGATCGGCAGCGGCGAGACATACGATCCCGCTCGCAGCGAATTCAACGTCGTGAATCCGGCGGATGACTCTGCTTTGCCGCCGGCCTATGTGCGCGATGCGCCGCCGAGCATGGAGGCGAGCCTGCCCGAGGCGAACGCGACAGATGTGCCGGTGAACACGCGCGTCGCCGCTCGCTTCAGCAAGCCGTTGCGCGTCGAATCGGCCACAAAGTCGGCAGTTACGCTCGTCGGCCCGGCAGGTGCGGTGACCGGCAAGGTCGTCGGCGCGAGTGCAGGCCTTCTGGTGTTCTTTACGCCCGATACCGATCTGCTGCCGGGCGCTACCTACACATTGTTCCTGCGCGGTCTCGTCGATGAGCAAGGTCAGTCGATGCCGTGGTCGGCATTCAGCTTCACGACGCAGAACATCGCCGCGCCGGTGCCTGCTGTTGACGTGCCGCACGCGGGTGGCGGATCGACGGCCGTCACGAGCACGCAGCTTGCAGTGCAGCCGGTGCCGGTGAAGCAAGCGGAGCCGAAGAAGCAGGAACCGCGCAAGGAGACACAGAAGAAGCCGCAGCCTCAGGATGAGAAAAAGACAACGGGCGACGAGTTCGAGGATTGGATCCCGGGCGAGCACCATCGTCATGGACAGTGGCGCGTACTCGGTGCTAGAAATGAGCCGCACACCTCAAAGACATTGATCGCGCCTGCTGCTCTCAAGGCCGCTGCAAAAACCACGGCGCTTGCCGGCCGCGTGCTGCGCTTGAATGGAGTTCCGCTCGAAGGTGTTCGCATCAGCACCGGTTCGGTGAGCGCGCTGACCGATGCAGAGGGGCGCTTCCTGCTCAGTGGCATCGCCGCCGGCGCACAGGAAATCACGATCGACGGCAGTGGCGTCACTTCCGAAGGACGCCGCTACGCGACGCACTTCATCAGCGTCCAGGTCTCCGGCAAGCGCACGACGGTGATGCCGCAGCCGATCTACCTCGCGCGCCTCAATCCTGCGAACGACCGCGCCATTCCGTCGCCGGCGGATCGCGACATCGTGCTCACGCATCCCGACATTCCGGGGCTCGAGATTCACATTCCCAAGGGCGCAGTGCTGCGCACTCGCGACGGCCGGGTCGTGACGACGCTCAACATCATGCCGCTGCCGGTCGATCGTGTGCCGTTCACGGTGCCGGACGGCTTCCCGGTGTACTTCTCGGTGCAGCCCGCGGGCACGTTCGTCGACAACACCGCAACGGGTACGTCGATGGGCATTCGCATCGTCTACCCGAACTATCTCGGGGCACCCGCCGGCACCCGAGTGAAGTTCTGGAATTACGACCCGAGTGGCGAAGGCTGGCAGGTCTATGGCTACGGCACGGTTTCGGACGACGGCAAGCAGGTCATGCCGGATGTGGGTGTCATTCAGCGCAACCTGATGGCGTTTGGTTACGGGCTGGAGAACGTCGGCAAGAAGCCGGCGGACGGGCCGACGCACAGTTGCAAGAAAGGTGACCCGGTTGATTGCGCGACCGGCCTGTTCATCCATAGCGTCACGGATCTGTTCATCGCCGATACCATGCCGCTAGCGCTGACGCGAACCTACCGCACCAAGGACGCTATCTCGCGCGATTTCGGCATCGGCACGAATCACACGTACGGAATGTTCCTGAGCAACCCGAGCGGCAATCCCAACGGCGCTCCGGCGGCCGTGGATCTGGTGCTGCCGGATGGCGGAGGCGTGCGATTCCAGAGAGTCGCCGGCAGTGGGCTCGCCGATAGCGTCTATCAACACGTGAGCACGCCTTCGTCGTGGCAAGGCGCCCAGTTGCGGATGAACGTGCCGGCCGATCGCTGGGAGATCACGACGCGAGACAAGAGCGTCTATCAATTCAGCGACCACTCGCCCAACACGCTGGTCGGCATTCGCGATCGGTACGGCAACGCTGTGTCGATTGCACGTGCCGGCACCGGCGGCAATATTTCGAGAATCACGTCTCCCAATGGCCGCTACATCACACTCGAGTACGACGCCGCCAATCGTATCCGTCTCGCTCGGGATAACATCGGCAGAACGGTACGCTACGAGTACGACTCGGAAGGTCGGCTGTCGAAGGTTACAGACCCGGACAACAAGTTCGAGCAGTACGCGTACGACAGCGCGCATCGAATGACGACGGTCACCGACAAGCGCGGCAACACAATGGTGACGAACCTGTACGACAGTAACGGCCGCGTGCAGCAGCAGACGCTGGCAGACAACGCTGTGTGGGGATTTGCGTATGCGTTGAATAGCGCAGGCAAAGTGTCGATGACGACTGTGACGAATCCGAGAGGGTTCGTTACGCAGTTGTCGTTCAATGACAGCGGGTACATAACGCAGGTCGTTGATGCGGTTGGGCAGCCGGAGCAGCAGGCGACTACGTTCGCGCGTGAAACGGGTATGAACTTGCTTCTGACGAGGACTGACGCGCTCAACCGGGTGACGAAGACGGCGTATGACCCGATGGGAAGACCGACGTCGATGACGGCGCTGTTCGGCACACCTGAAGCTGTCACTGTGTCGTTGAGCTACGACTCAGCCTTCGGCAATGTCGTTTCGTATTCAGATTCGCTCAACCGCCAAACGCTGTTCGACTACGACGCGGCTGGCAATCTGACCGGCACGACAGATCCTTTGGGCCACACTGATCGCGCCACGTACGACGCGCGAGGGAGATTGGTGTCCATCACCAACGCATTGGGCAGGACCACTCGCATCGAGTACGACCAGGGCGATGTTGCCGCGCTAACCGATCCACTGAATCGCACGACGTCGTTCTTCACGGATGCGGTCGGGCGAACCACCGGTGTTAGGGATCCGGCGAATAGCGGCATTCGCTACGACTATGACCCGCTCGATCGGCTGGTTCGCTCGGTCGATTCTCGTGGCGGTGTCACGACTGTGACGTACGACGCGAATGGCAACGTGCGGACTGTCCGCGACCCCCGTGAACTGAGTACGCACGAGTTCACCTACGACGCCCGTAATCGCGTCAGAACCTACACAGACCCGCTCGGCAAGACGGAGACGTACGACTACGACGGAATGGGGAATCTTACGTCGAAGACCGATCGCAAAGACCAGACGACTTTGTATACGTATGACGCATTGAACCGTCTCAAGACCGTCACGTACGCGGACAATTCCAGCGTGACAGTGATTTGGGATGCGGGCAACCGCCCGCATCAGTTCATCGATACCGTGAACGGAACGATCACGCGAGACTATGACGGACTCGATCAGTTGACTCGCGAGGTCAGCCAGCAGGGACAGGTCGACTACACGTACGACGAGGCAGGTCGTCGGACGCAACTTACCGTGGCAGGGCAAACGCCAGTCACATACGAGTACGACGACGCTGATCGACTCACGCAAATCGCGCGAGGCGCTGTGTCTGTTGCAATGACCTACGACGCGGCAGGCCGTCGCGCGACGACGACCTTGCCCAACGGCATCGTGAGTACTTACGCATTCGACGACGCGGACCAGTTGCTCTCCATCACATATGACAGGGGCGCGGCGCATGTGGCGGACATTGCATACAGCTACGATGTTGCCGGTCGGCGCGTAGCTTCGAGCGGCAGTCTTGCGACGTTGTCCTTGCCATCGACGGTAAGCGCAGCGAGCTACGATTCTGCGAACCGACTGACAGCATGGGGCCAGAGTTCGTTGTCCTATGACGATAACGGGAATCTCACTGAGCAAGGCTCTACGACGTTCGGCTGGAACGTGCGCGACCAGTTGGTCGCGAGCAGTGCCGGTGCGAGCACGTTTGCATACGACAGTCTGGGCCGACGTGTGGGCAAGGAGGTGTCTGGAGCCGCGACGTCGTATCTACATGACGGTCTGAACGCCATCAAGGTTAACGATGACTTCTTGTTGCAGGGACTCGGTCTGGATCAGACCTACGCTCGAAGCACGGCATCCGGTACCACCAGCTATCTCGCCGACGCGATCGGCAGCACGCGCTTGTTGACTGATGCGGTCGGGCAGGTAACCGCCAGCTACTCATATTCGCCCTACGGTGCAGCGTCCAAGGCCGGTACCGACGCCACATCCTTCCAATTCACCGGTCGCGAGAACGACGGCGCCGCGGGTCTCTTCTACTACCGGGCGCGTTACTACAGCCCTGAACTCAGTCGATTCATCAGCGAGGATCCGATCGGTCTGCTCGGCGGCATGAACACGTACTCCTACGTGGGTGGCGATCCTCTCAACCTGATCGATCCGCTTGGCCTATGGTGGTTTGGTGACCCCCTCGATCAACGGCTCGCCGATGCCTTGACAGGCTTCGGCGATGGCGTCATTTCGGCTGCGACGATCGGTCTCGTATCGGGAGATTCGGCCCGCAGCGCCTTTGGCGTCGACAGCGGCAGTATCGACAAGTGCTCGCCTTTCTACCTCGGTGGCGACTTCATCGGCAGTGAGCTCATGCCGGTCGGTCGATTTTCCTACATCGCTCGAGTAAGCAAGCTAGCCCGCAAGGTTCCGACCAGCCTGGCAGATGCCGTCGCACTTTCGAACGAGCGCAATGCGTTGAAGCGCTACTTCCGGGGGAGGCCGCTTTCCTACTTCTTCTCGGACTACCGGAAAACGGGGTGGGCGCTCCGAAGATTCATAAACAAGGGGGCCGAAAGCTTCGCTGCGAGCGCCGGCAAGACGAGCCTGCCATTCAACCTCGCGGCAGCGTTTGCCGCCGGATACAATTTGGGTGACCTCATCAGCGATACTTGTGGCTGCAACTAGGTTGCGACGGACAAATGCCGCTTGCGCCGGATCGTGAAGGGCGTTCGCCACCGCCTATCGTCGTCGTCGCAGACATCCATGGGCGGGACGCAGGTTATACGCTGCGCATCACTCGAAACGCAGTGGACGTGGTGCTGCGAGAGGAAAATGCGCGACTCGAGGAGATTCTGGGAGCCGGCTCGCAGTTGCAGACTCCGGCCGGCGAGGTGTTCGTCGCATATTTTTCCGGCATCCGCACCTCTGCGGAAACTGCGCCCGACTATAAGCAGGATCTTTGGCTCGTCATCGGGCGCGAACTCTTCGACCTTTCGTCTCCAGCCGTGTCGTTGAAGCTCAACCAGGGAATCTGGTACCGAACCTTGCGCGTGCAATCGGCGGGTCAAACGATTGCGCACGTGCGTTACAAGTTCCCCATCTATGTCCATTTGCTGCGACTTCTGCGTGATCCATTTCTAGTGGACCTCGACGCCCCCGAAGTTGCAGTCGAGCTGAGCTGTCTGAACAAGACTCGGAACTCGGGCGCCGAGACAAATTGACAGTTCGACAGTGTTTCTCCCGCATGTAGCGGCGCACGTCTTGACCTCACGATCTCGGCGGCGCCAGGAATTCCGGCGTCAGGACCGGATCGAGAATACGCCGCCGGCTTTCGAGCGAAAGCCTCTCCCACTGCACCTTGTGAGTTGCGCCTGCGCGCAGGTCGTCATCCGTCACTGTCCTGGCTGCTACGTCGGGGGAACGCGGCAGCGTGGTGCGCAATCGACGCGTGTCGCCGCTCTTCAAGATGTCTGCGACGGCTGCCAGTACCTCGTCATTCTGCGTCAGCGCGCCATGATTCTCGTTCACGAACCATGTCGCAGCGTCGGCCCAGCGCGCACGCGCCAGCGGCACGGTGCCGTCGCCTGCGGGTCGATACTCGTACTCGAAGCCATGTCCTCGGACCGCGGCCGACACGATCGTCTCCTGCCCGAAGCCCGCGATCACGCTGCAACGCTCGTCGGCCTGCGGCAAGCGCGCACGGATCCTCCGGGCGCGGGCCAGCAACTTCAGGTCGGGAGCCAACTCGTCGTTCGGCCAATGAGCCGCGTCGAGCAGGTCGGGTTCAGTGGAGGGCAGCATCTGATAGATGCCGGGCAGCGTGTGATACACCTTGCGCGCCAGCTGCTCCGCGGTGTGATGGCGATCGAGCGCTCCGATCTTGCGCACCGTCGGATAGACCGCCCGCAACGCCTGCAGCGGCGCAAACGACCCATCGTTCGGCGCGCCGAGCTGAATGAGCTTCGCGATCCGCCGCTTCTTGTCGTGTGCCAGGGCGGCGCGCGCGACCAGACCACCCATGCTGTGACCGACCACGAGCGCTTTGCGCTCGCCACTGCGCTCGATCGTCTGCGCAAACGCGCGCGCCAGGCGCTCGACGTCGTGACGCCAGTCGAACGGGGAAAAGAGTGGCCGAAAACCCGCAATTTCAAGGTGCAGTCGCAGCTTCAGATAGCCCGGCAACATCACGCCGACCGCACGCAATGCGCGCGACCCCGGCATCGCGAGTTGCGCGAGCTCGCCATTCGCGAGCGCAGTCGGATGCAGCCAGAGCAGGGAATAGCTGCGGCGAGCGACCAGGCCGAGCCGCGATCCCATGATGCCCGGCAGTACGAACACGCGTCGGCCGCGCGGATTGCGACGCGTGAATGCCAGCTTCGCCAGCTGCGCGAGCTCGCGGTACTCCGACTCGCCGAAGTACGCGATGAGCAGCGCTGCGTGCGCGCCGGAGCGCAGCAGCGCCACGATCTGGTCGTCGTGCAGATCGCCGATGCTGGGAAGACTGGCCTCAGGCATCGCGCGCTCAGGAAGCCATCGACGTGTGGACTACGTCGCACACGGCTTTGATCGCGTCCGTGCGTGCCGTGCTCTTGCGCCACACTGCGCCGACGCTGCGCGAAGGGACTGGCCGTGCGAACGACTTCACCGTCAGGCCGTGGCCCGAGCCGAACGGCCCGCGCGTCGCGAGCTGCGGCAACAAGGTGATCCCCAATCCGGCCGCGACCATCTGCCGCAGCGTCTCGAGACTCGTGGCGCGATAGTCTTCACTCTCCTTCACGTCGATGCGACTGCAGACATCGAGCGCCTGATCGCGCAGGCAGTGACCGTCTTCGAGCAGCAGCAGCGTCTCGCCGGTGAGATCGTCGACTTTGACGCTCGCTCGCTTCGCCAGCGGACTGGTGCTCGGCACCGCGAGCGTGAAATCTTCGTCGTAGAGCGGGCGAGCTTCCAGGCCATCGAGCGGCACCGGCAGCGCGAGGATGCCCACATCGATATCGCCCGCCTTCAATTTTTCCAGCAGTGGCTGCGTCTGGTGCTCGTAGAGCATCAGCTTCAGCCGCGGCAGCTGCTTGCGCAGCTTGCGCGCGACCAGCGGCAGCAGGTAAGGACCGATCGTCGGGATCAGGCCCAGCTTGAGTTTTCCCGACAGCGGATCGTGCTCGTTGCGCGCCAGCGAGACGATCTCGTCGCTCTCCTGCAGGATGCGGCGTGCCAGCGGCAGGATTTTCGCGCCGGTTTCGGTCAGCGCCACCTTGCGAGGCTGGCGTTCGATCAGTTGCACCCCCAGATAGGTCTCGAGCTTCTTGATCTGCGCCGACAGCGTTGGCTGGCTGACGAACGAGCGCTCCGCGGCCTTGCCGAAGTGGCGCGTGTCGGCAAGAGCGACGAAGTAGCGCAGGTCACGCAGGTTCATGGCGGTGCGGGTGCAATAGCCGATTCCTATCGACCAGTTTAGGTCAATCGATTGGAAAAATGGAGCCCTCATCCGCATCATTCCCCTCACACACTTTTGACAGCTCCTGCAGGAGAGAGATGATGTTGACTGTTGGACAGAAATTTCCGCACTTTTCCCTGACCGGCGTCGTGTCGAACGACCTCGCGCACGCCTTCCAGCCGTTCGACCAGGCCTCGCATCCCGGCAAGTGGCGGGTCGTGTTCTTCTGGCCGAAGGATTTCACGTTCGTGTGTCCGACGGAAATCGCGGCTTTCGGCAAGTTGAACCGCGAATTCGCGGACCGCGATGCAGTGCTCTACGGCGTCAGCACCGACTCCGAGTTCGTGCACCTGGCGTGGCGCAAGGACAAGGAAGAGCTGCGCAACCTGCCGTTCCCGATGCTTTCGGACATCAAGCGTGAGCTGACCACTGCGCTCGGCGTGCTCGATCCGGAGGCCGGCGTGGCGCAGCGCGCGACGTTCATCGTCGACCCACAGGGCGTGATCCGCTTTGCATACGTGACCGACCTGAACGTCGGCCGCAGCCCCGAGGAAGTGCTGCGCGTCCTCGATGCGCTGCAGACCGATGAGCTCTGCCCGTGCAACTGGCAGAAGGGCGACGAGACACTGAAGGCCGCTTGAGAGGAATGTTCCATGACGCTCGATACGATTCGTGACCAGCTCCCCGACTACGCACGCGACCTCAAGCTGAATCTCGGCAGCGTGCTGACGCCGCAGGGTGCGCCCGGCCTGAGCGAGCGCCAGATCGCCTCGCTCGCGCTGGCGACTGCGATTGCCGCGCGCAATCCGCAGCTGGTGCGCGCGATCGAGACCTGGGCCCAGCCGCAGCTCGACGCCGCTCACACACACGCGGCGCGAGCCGCGGCGGCCATCATGGGCATGAACAACATCTACTATCGCTTCCTGCACCTGGTCGAGGACGCCGAGTACCAGACCATGCCGGCGCGGTTGCGCATGAACGTGATCGGCAATCCCGGCATCGACAAGCTCGACTTCGAGCTGCTGTCGCTCGCGGTTTCGGCCGTCAACGGTTGCGGCATGTGTGTGACTGCTCACGAGCGCAAGCTGCGTGAGGGTGGCATCGGCCGCGAGGCGATCCAGAGCGCGGTGCGCATCGCCTCGGTGATGCATGCGGTCGCGGGCGTGTTGGAATACCAGGAGGCAGCCTAAGTGTCAGGCTGAAGCCTGACCCACACCAATAGCCAGCGTCGGAATGCTGTGTGGGTCAGGCTTTAGCCTGACTCATAGTTATAATTCGGGGCATGCCGCCCCGCTCTACGAGACTGTCAGCCGGCGTAGTCGTGGTTCGCCCGACTCCGCCGGGCTGGCGTTTCCTGTTGCTGCGGGCCTTCAATCATTGGGATTTTCCCAAGGGCATGGTCGAGGCCGGCGAAGAGCCGCTGGCCGCGGCGATCCGCGAAGTCCGCGAGGAGACGTTGATCGCGGACCTGAAGTTCGCCTGGGGCGAGGTTTACACGGAGACGGGCCCGTACAGCCGCGGCAAGGTCGCGCGTTACTACATTGCGAGCACCGAGACGACAGCTGTGACGCTCACGGTGATCGAGGCGCTCGGCCGTGCCGAGCACAACGAGTTCCGCTGGGTCGACTACGAAGGCGCGAGCCGGCTGGTCTCCCCGCGCGTCCAGCCCATCGTCGACTGGGCCTGGCAGCAGCTGGCGGAATGAAGCAGGTCCTCATTGTCGGCGCCGGCTTCGCCGGCTTGAACGCGGCGAAGCGGCTGCGCGACGTGCCTGGCATCTCCGTCACGCTGCTCGATCGCGAGAACTACCACCTGTTCCAGCCGCTGCTGTACCAGGTCGCGATGGCGGCGCTCAGTCCCGCGGACATCGCGGTGCCGATCCGCAGCCTGTTTCCGAAGGTGCGTAACATCCGTGTGCTGAAGGCGGACGTGCAGAGGGTCGACGTTGCCGGCCGCAAGGTCGTCACCGACAACAGCGGCGAGTTCCAGTACGACTATCTATTGCTCGCGTGCGGCTCGCAGCACGCGTATTTCGGCCACGAGGAATGGGAGCACTTCGCGCCCGGGCTCAAGATCCTGCCGCAGGCCACCGAGATCCGGCGTCGCGTGCTCGAAGCATTCGAGGCCGCGGAGCGCGATGAGAACGTCGAGGCACGCCGCCGGCATCTCACGTTCGTCGTGGTCGGCGGCGGTCCCACCGGTGTGGAGCTGGCGGGCGCGATCGGCGAGATGAGCCGCTACACGCTGGCGCGTGATTTCCGCAGCATCGATCCGCGTCAGACGCGCGTCATTCTGGTCGAGGCCGGGCCGCGCATCCTGCCTTCGTTCGATGCGAAGCTGGCAGCGCGTGCGATGCGCGATCTCGAATCGCTCGGCGTGCAGGTGTGGACAAACGCACGGGTCACGAACGTCAGCGCCGATGGTGTGAGCGTCGGCAACGAGCACGTCGCGGCTTCGACTATTCTGTGGGCCGCAGGCGTGCGCGCCGCGGACGTCGGACGCACGCTCGGCGCACAGCTCGATCCGGTCGGCCGCGTCAAGGTCAATCCCGACCTGACGATTCCCGGGCATCCTGAAGTCTTCGTGCTCGGCGACCTGGCGCGCGTCGAAGAGCAGGACGGCAGGCTGCTACCTGGGGTCGCGTTCGTAGCGATGCAGGAAGGGATCTACGCAGCCAATGTCATCCGGCAGGAAGTGAAGCGCGGCGCTGTCGCCGAGCGCGCACCATTTCGCTATAACGACCTCGGGCAGCTCGCGACCATAGGCCGCAGCCGTGCAATCGCCGAGCTCGGCCGGCTGCGGCTCACCGGCTACCTCGCGTGGTGGTTCTGGCTGCTCTTGCATATCTATCGCCTCAGCGGTTTCCGCAACCGCTTGTCGGTGCTGATCCAGTGGGCGTGGTCCTATTGGACGTACAGTCGTGGCGCGCGGCTCATCGTCGGCAAGGAATGGCAGGCCTATTCCGGGGAGAAGCGCTGACGCCATCGCGCACACCCTTGGCCAGCACCGCGAGGTCCATCGGCGAGGGCAAGCGATCGTGCTTCGTGTACACGAACGTGCGGCGCAGGCGCAGCGCTGCGTCGAGCGTCATCACGAAGCGAGCGGACGGTTCGAAAGCAGCACTGCGCAGCGTCTCTTCGCGCGAAGCGCGCGCGACCGGATAGCGCTGAATCTCGTCCAGCGTGAGCGAGGTCGTGCAGCCGCCCACCTCGGTGACCCAACCTGTTGCATGATGGCCCACGCGTGCGAGCGGCCGAATGTCGGTGGCGGCGAAGGCTTCCTGGATGTGCACCAGCCAGCGATCGCTCTCGAAGCCGTACGCGGCAAAGTCGTCCGGATGCGAGAACAGCACTGCCCAGCGTCCGTGCAGCCAGCGGCGCAACGCGATCGCCGGCAGCGGACCTGCCGGGGCAGTCACGACCGGCGCAGTCACGTCGAGCTTCAGGGCGGCGCTCCACATAGCTAACTCTCCTGGCTTCTGGCCCGGGAGAGACGATGCCGTGGAGCACGGTTTGATGTCAGTCGGGAGCGGGTAACGCGGGGGTTAAAGAGGGAAGGAGTCGGGTTAAAGTCCGACCTACCGGTAATTCTTACCAGCGTCAGTCGCGGAAATTCGTGAACTGCAGCGGCAGCTCGAGCTTGCCGCCGCGGACCAGCGCGATCGCCGCCTGCAGGTCGTCCCTGCTCTTGCCGGTGACGCGCACCTGCTTGTCCTGGATCGCCGCCTGCACTTTGAGCTTCGAGTCCTTGATCAGGCGCTGCAGCTTCTTGCCGAGCTCGGTGTCGATGCCCTGACGGAGCGTTGCGACCTGCTTCGCCGTCTGGCCGGTGATGACCGGCTCGTCGACTTTCATGCAGACGATATCGATGCCGCGCTTGGTCAGCTTCAGCTTGAGGATGTCCATCATCTGCTTGAGCTGGAAGTCCGCCGGCGCGCTCAGCGTGATCACGTACTCGTTGAGCTCGAACTTCGCGTCCGTGCCCTTGAAGTCGAAGCGCGTGCCGACCTCGCGGTTCGCCTGGTCGACGGCATTCGCCACTTCGTGCGGATTCAGCTCGGAAACGATGTCGAAGGATGGCATGTGCGAATGATAGCTTGCGCTGCATGAGTAAGGGAGAGAGGGCAGGTGCTGTCGTCTGGTTGCGGCACGACCTGCGCCTGCGCGACAACCCGGCGCTGCACGCGGCCGCGAAGCTCGGCGGACCTATCGTTCCCGTGTACATCCTGTCCGACGCGCAGGAGCGCGAATTCCCGCCCGGCGGTGCGTCGCGCTGGTGGTTGCATCGCTCGCTGTCGGCACTCGATGCCGACCTGCGATCGCGGGGCTCGCGGCTTGTGCTGTTGCGCGGAGCCGCTCTCGATTGTCTGCGCGAGATAGTCGCCAGCACCGGCGCGTGCGCGGTCTACTGGAACCGACGCTACGAGCCCGCAGCAGTCGCGCGCGATCTCGAAGTGAAGACGCAGCTCCGTGCGGACGGGCTGGTTGCGGAAAGCTTCAACGGCTCGCTGTTGCGCGAGCCCTGGGAGATTCAGAACGGCAGCGGACATCCGTACCGTGTGTTCACTCCCTTCAAGCGACGAGTACTCGAAAGCCTCGATCCGCCCGCGCCGCTGCGCACGCCGTCGCGTTGGGAGGCACCGCGCTCCTGGCCGGATTCGCTGGCGCTCGATGAGCTCGAGTTGCTACCGGACATCGAGTGGTACGAGGCGATGGAACGCGCATGGCGGCCGGGTGAAGCGGGAGCGCATGCGCGGCTACGTTCGTTCGCCAGCAAGCCGCTCGCCGCGTACGCGAAAACCCGCGATCGTCCGGATCAGGAGGGTACGTCGGCGTTGTCGCCGCATCTGCACTTCGGCGAAGTCTCCGTGCGACAGGTGTGGCATGCGCTCGGTGCGGCCCGCGGCAGATTGCGCGATTCGACATTCGCGTCGGAGCTGCTGTGGCGCGAGTTCGCGCATCACCTGCTCTATCACTTTCCGCACACGGCGCTGCAACCGCTGGATCGACGCTTCGAGCGCTTCGCATGGTCCGACGAAGCGTCGCAACTGCGAGCGTGGCAGCGCGGCCGCACCGGTGTTCCAATCGTCGATGCCGGAATGCGCCAGCTGTGGGCGACGGGCTGGATGCACAACCGCGTGCGCATGATCGCCGCGTCGTTTCTGGTAAAGAACCTGCGCAGCCATTGGCTCCAGGGAGCGCGCTGGTTCTGGGACACGCTCGTGGATGCCGACCTGGCGGCGAACACGTTGAACTGGCAATGGGTCGCGGGCTGCGGCGCGGACGCTGCGCCGTATTTCCGCATCTTCAATCCGCAGGCACAGGGCGAGAAGTTCGATCCGCAGGGCCGCTACGTGCGGCGTTGGGTTCCAGAGCTGGCGCGGCTCGGCGCGCCGCACGTGCACGCACCGCATACCGCGCCGGCGGCGATATTGGAGGCCGCCGGCGTGCGTATTGGAGCGAACTATCCGGCGCCGATCGTCGATCTCGCCGAATCGCGGCGAGCAGCGCTCGCTGCCTATCGGGCCCTCTAGCGGTTGTCCACGAAGATATTGCAGCCGCGCCACGCGGCGGACGTCAGCGTGCGTCCCGACGGGTCGTTCAGCCAGAACCGCTCGCCGTACTCGCGCACTACGCGCTCATTGTTCAGCTTGGTCGCGCAGCTGTTGGCCCACTTGTCGAGGCTCGTCACGACCGGCTTCGTGCGCCACGCGACGGGACTGGACAACGTCTGGGCAGCAGGACCGAGATCGAGCATGTAGCGCACCATCGCCGCCAGCTCTTTCGCTGAAGCCTCGAAGGCGGTCGGCACGCAATTGGCGTCGCACTGCCAGTCGCGATAGCCGACGTAGAACGTGCCAGGGACGAGTTTGCCTTTCTGCAGGACGTCGACATCGAGATAGGCGAGGTAGAGCTGCTCCTGTGGGAAGTACGCGGCTTCCGGCCACACGATCAGCAGCGTCGAGCCCTTGCTCTCGGCGATCACGTTCGGCAGCTCGACGTCCGAAATCTTGCTCACGCTCGCGCAGGCATCATGCGTCCCCTGGGCCGGGCAGGCTGTCGGGATGGCCAGGCGCAGCAGCAGGTTCGGGTCCTGCATCAGCTTGCGCAATGCCTCCGCGTGCGCACCTTTGTTGATGCTGCTGGCGCGGGAAGCGATGCCGTGCCGGCTCAGTACGCCGGTATCCCAGCCCCGCTTGGTCTCTTCGATGAGCACTACGTTGAGCCCTGGCGGGGCGGCGTCGAGAGCCAACGCGTGGGCGCCAGCGCCGAGCAGGGCGACGGCGAGCAGCCCACTCGCGCCGCGCAGAGAGCGAGACTTCTGATGACTCATGGCGACCTCCCTGGCCGATTCTCATTGGTCAGTGAGCGAGCATCCCCGGCCAGAAGGTGCTCGACTTCGTCCCGAAACTCCGTGACGTACTCCTGATAATGCCGTCCCGTCGCCGGTCCGGCAAACCCGGTGTGGATGCTGCGGACGATGCCGCTGCGGTCCACCAGAATCGCGGTCGGAAAGCCGTAGATGCCGCTCAGCATCGGCAGCGCCTTGCTGGCTTCGTCGGTCTCGGAAAGCCCGGCGACGAGCGTCGGAAACTCGATGCCGAGGTCCTTGCGGTAACCGCGGACGGCGCTCGCCGCCTGCGCGAATTCGCCGTGGCGCTCGAACATCAGCGCCACGATCTCGAAGCCGCGATCGCGATACTCGCGATAGAACGGCTCCAGGAAGCGCGCCTCGTCATGGCAGTTCGGGCACCACGTGCCGCCGAGCGTGACCAGCACGACCTTGCCGCGAAAGCGGGCGTCGCTCAACGAGACCGGCCTGCCGTCGACGTCGGGGAACGTGAAGTTCAGCGGTTGAGTGCTGTCGCGCATCGCGGTCTGCTTGCCGGCACCCGCAAGCGTCGCGGCATCGTTGCGTGTTGCCGCGACCTTCTCGTGCGAGGCAAGGCCTTGCCAGTAATCGCCCTCGAGTCCGCCGTTGGCGACGACCTTCAGCTTGTACAGATACGCCAGCCCGCCTGCGAACGTCGACAGCTGCAGCTCGTCGCCGTGAATCTGGCCTTCGAGGAAACGATGATCGCCGGTCGGCGTCATCACGCTGCCAGTGACTCGGTCGTACCGCTGTTCGAGCAGCAGGATCGCCTTCGTCGTCTCGCGGTGCTCGTTCGTCAAGGTCGCTTCCCAGGTGCCCGCGACGTCGGCGTTGTCGGTCGACGGCTTCTCGTAGAAGCGATACGTCTCGCCGAGCTTCGCGGTGAACGGAATGACCTGTTCCTTGCCGCCGGCCTTGATCAGCGTGACGCTGCCTGCGAGCTCGTCGCGACGGAGCTTTGCGCGCAGCGAATTCTCGTATCCGGGAAAGACGGCGGTGAGCTCGCCGTCCGCGACCTGCACGTTGCTGACGCGTGTGCGCTCGGTGCCGTTCGTGAGATATAGCACGTACTGCTGCTGTTCCTGTGCGATCTCGAAACCAAACGGCGTGTCGCCGCCGGGCAAGCGCAACACCGCGCGATACGCACCGAGCTGCGGTGCGTCGACGCGCGGGCTGCACCCAGCGATAACCAACACGGCCAACAGGAATATCGAGCGCAAATGAGCTCGGAGCATGAGTGCCTCGTCAACAGCGTCCGCGCAGTGTCGGGGCTTTAGCAATGCGCTGCAACTCGCGGCATTTATCGGGAATGTAGGCGCCCGCGCGGCGCTTATTCGGGAACCTCGCCGACAGAGCAGGCGTTCTGAATGTGATCCCCCGGACGACTTCGAACTGCGGAGGAGGCTTTCCCATGAATTCCCGTATGACACGTGCCGCTGGTTTGCTCGCACTCACTGCGGTGCTGCTCGCGGGCTGCAGCGGCGTTTCGGACCTCACCAAGGAGCGCGTCGCGCGCAGCGAGACCTCGGTACAGCAGGCGCAACAGACGCTCGGCAATTCCGAGCAGGGCGCCATCGAGCTGCAGCGAGCGAAGGACAATCTCGACCGTGCGCGTCAGGCGATAAAGGACGGCGATGAACAGCCGGCCCAGCGCTACGCGCAGCTGGCGCAGCTCGACGCAGAGCTCGCCGTATCCAAGTCGCAGAGTGCGAGTGCGCGCAAGGCAGCCGATGAGATGCTCGCCAGCATCAAGCAGCTGCGTCAGGAAGCGGAGCGCTCGTCGCCGACGAATCCGCAGCGCACGACCGACGATCAGTGACCGGGAGCCACGCCATGAATCACAGATATAGTTTGCTTCTGGCGGCAGCCGCAGCAGCGTGCGTCGCTGCCTGCAGCTCGACGCCGGAAACCATCGATGAGCTCGAGACGGCACGCGCAGTCGTCCCACAGGTCGAAGCGTCGCCGCGCGCCGGCGTCGCAGTGACCAACATCACCGATGCGCGCAAAGCGCTGGATCGCGCCAACGCGCTCGCGGAGAAACACGGCAAGGTCGCCGACATTCAGTACGAAGCGACGGTGGCCAGTCGCAACGCGCAGATCGCCAACGAGAAGATCCTGACGGCGCAGGCCCGCGACGATATCGACAAGGGCACCGCGGAGCGCCAGACCGTGCTGACTGAAGCGCGCGAGCGTGAGGCGCGGTCTGCGACGGAGCGAGCCAACGCGCTCGAGCGCGAGCTCGCCGATCTCAAGGGCAAGAAGACCGAGCGCGGCATCGTCGTGACCATGGGCGACGTGCTGTTCGACACCGGCAAGGCGACACTCAAGCCCGGCGCGTATACAACCGTCGAGCGTCTCGCCGCGGTGCTGAAGGAAGATCCGCAACGCAAAGTGATGATCGAAGGTCACACCGACAACGTCGGCAGCGACGAGTACAACCAGAGCCTGTCGGAGCGCCGCGCGGCATCCGTGCAGGCGGCGTTGTTCGAGCGCGGTGTCGATGCGTCGCAGATCAGCACTGTCGGCAAGGGCGAGACCACGCCCGTGGCCAGCAACGACAACGCGGCCGGCCGCCAGCAGAACCGGCGCGTGGAACTCGTGTTCCAGGAAGATCGTTCAAAGGTGGCGTCGGATACCGATTGAGTTCGCGCTGATTTCTCCTTCGCAAGGGCCCCCTCCGGGTACGGAGGGGGCCTTGTTTTTGGCAGGGGCGCACCTGTAACCCGTTTATAACCGCGGCAATACTGACCTTACACCTCGGCACCGGTAATCTCACCGACCACTATGTCGATCACGCTCGACCAGGTCACGAAAAGATATCAAGGCTCGCCGGTCGTCAACGACGTTTCGCTGGAAGTGGGCGAAGGCGAGTTCTTCGTACTGCTCGGCCCGAGCGGCAGCGGCAAGAGCACGTTGTTGCGCGCGATCGCCGGGCTCACCGGCGTCGATCACGGCCGCATCTCCCTGCACGGCAATGACGTGACGCACGTCTCCGCGCGGCAGCGCGGCGTCGGCTTCGTGTTCCAGAACTACGCGCTGTTCCGCCACATGAGCGTCGGCGAGAACATCGAGTTCGCGCTGCGCGTGCGGCGCATGCGTGCCGAAGACCGCCGGCAGCGCCGCAAGGAGCTGCTGCGCCTGGTGGCACTGGAGGGCATGGACGATCGGTTGCCGTCGCAACTCTCCGGCGGTCAGCAACAGCGCGTGGCCGTCGCTCGCGCGCTGGCGCACAAGCCCGAAGTGCTGCTGCTCGACGAGCCGTTCGGCGCGCTCGACGCCAAGATCCGCGAAGAGCTGCGCCGGACCATTCGCCAGGTGCAACGCGAGCTGAAGATCACGACCGTGCTGGTCACGCACGACCAGGAGGAAGCGTTCGCGCTCGCCGATCGCATCGGCGTCATGAATCTCGGCCGTCTGCTCGAGTGCGGCCAGCCCGACGAGCTCTACGATCGTCCGGCGACGCGCTTCGTCGCGACTTTCCTCGGCGCCGCGAACCTGCTGCTCGCGAAGCAGACCGAGCAGGGCATCCGCTTCGGTACGACGCCCGTCAACGCACGCCGCATCGAGAAGCTGGAAGGCGGGCGCGAGCACGAGGTCGTCGCGGTGCTGCGGCCGGAGGAAATCGAGCTGGCACCGACGCGGGACAACCTGCGCACCAACTACATTGCGGCCGGTGTCGTGGAGGAGCTGGTGTTCACCGGCGCGCTCGAACGCATTCGCGTGCGTATGACCAGCGGACCGTCCGACGCGCACATCGGCACGACTTCACATCCTGACGGCCATGCCGCCGCCGCCATTCTCGACATCACCCGCACGCAGCACGAGCAGCGCGCCTTCCCGGTCGTGTTCGGCCAATCGGTAGCGATCGGCGTGCGACGCATCCATGTCTTGCCGACGCCGCTGTCGAGCTACACGGTGTGCGCGGCTGAGTCCGCAGCTGTCGAACGACTCTCTCAGCATCCATTCCTGGTCGAGCTCGCGGTCCGCATGAAGACACGCATCGCCAAGCGCATCGATCCGGTGCTCGCCACCTGCCAGGGCAACGCGCAGACCCGCATTTCGGGCGTCGCCGTGATCGCCTCGCACGCGAAGGTTGCACGGCAGATCGAGTGGCTGTTATGGAATGGCGCTGCCGAGGTGATGGTGCTGCCGTCGCAGGCGGTCTCGCCGCAGCGCGTATTGATTCATTGGGCCGACGACGTTGCGCGTCGCTCGACGTTGGCCGTCGCAGCCAGTCTCCTGCGCCACGTGCCGGCGGAAGCGGTGTACGTCGGCATTCTTCCAGAAGGCCGCGGCGGCGACCTGCAGCGCCCGCTCGGTGTGCGCACGCTGCTGGATGCGCGCTCGGAGGCGCAGGCGGTGCACGGCCTGGAGATGCGTACGGAGCTGCGCTTCGGTGCGGCAGCGGATGAGCTGCACCGTCAGCTGGCCGAGGCGATGGATCAGATGCTGATCCTCGGCATCTCGGATCTCGGCCAGCTGAGTCGCGAGTTCGGCCCGCTGTTCACTGCGCCCGCGTCGTATTCGATGATGGTGGTCTATCGGCCGGCGAGAGAGAGCGATGAGCAAGCAGTCAGCGCTTAGTGTCCTGTTCGTCCTTGCCATGAGCCTGCTCGCCGCGTGCGGCGGCTCGGGAGATGACGCCGGCAATGGCGCCGGCGGCAAGAGCGTCACGCTGCTCAACGTCAGCTACGACCCCACTCGCGAGCTGTATCGCGACGTGAACGAGGCGTTCGCCAAGGACTGGCAGGAGCACAACGGCGGCCAGCAGGTCACGATCAAGCAGTCGCACGGCGGCTCGGGCAGCCAGGCGCGCGCAGTGATCGACGGGTTGCCGGCAGACGTCGTGACACTCGCACTCGCGTATGACATCGATTCGATTCAGCGCAAAGGCAAGCGGCTCGGCGCGAACTGGCAGACGCGCTTCCCGGACAACAGCGCTCCGTACACTTCGACGATCGTGTTCCTGGTGCGCAAGGGCAATCCCAAGCAGATCCACGACTGGCCGGACCTGCTCAAGCCCGGCGTCGCGATCGTGACACCGAACCCGAAGACTTCCGGCGGCGCACGCTGGAACTACCTCGCGGCATGGGGCGCCGAGCTCGAGCGTCAGCTGCACGGCGACCTCGCGAAACTCGACGATCCGGCAGCAGCGAAGGAAGTCGCCGCGGCGCAGGCCGCCGCCGAGAAATTCATCGCCGAGATGTATAAGCGCGCGCCGGTGCTCGACAGCGGTGCGCGCGGTGCGACCAACACCTTCGTCCAGCGCGAGATTGGCGACGTGCTGCTGGCGTGGGAAAACGAGGCGCTGCTCGCAATTCGCGAGCTGGGGCCGCAGAAGGTGGAGATCGTCGTGCCGTCGATCAGCATTCTCGCGGAACCGCCGGTGGCGGTCGTCGACACCGTCGTCGATCGGCGCGGCACGCGGCAGGTTGCCGAAGCGTATCTGCGCTACCTGTACACGCCAGCGGGCCAGGAGATCGCCGCGAAACACTACTTCCGTCCGCGCGATCCGCAGGTGCTGGAGAAGTATCGCGAGCAGTTCGCGCCGCTGGAGCTGTTCACGGTCGACCAGGTATTCGGCGGCTGGACGCAGGCGCACGACAAGCACTTCGCCGACGGCGGCGTGTTCGACAGGATCTACGGGATCAAGCGTCAGTGAACGCGACCGTCCGCACGCCTTCGATCCTGCCCGGGTTCGGCCTGACGCTCGGGTTCTCGACTTTTTTCCTGTGCGCGATCGTGCTGATCCCGCTCGCCGCGCTGGTCATGAAGACGGCGACAATGGGCTGGGACGATCTCATGCGCGTGCTGCTCGAGCCGCGGGCCGTTGCTTCGTACAAGCTGAGCTTCGGCGCAGCGCTGCTGGCGGCAGCGCTGAACAGCGTGTTCGGCTTCGTCATCGCGTGGACGCTGACGCGCTACGAGTTCCCGGGCCGCAAACTCATCGACGCGCTCATCGACATGCCGTTCGCGTTGCCGACCGCCGTTTCCGGCATCGCGCTGACGGCGGTGTTTGCCGAGAACGGCTGGATCGGCCAGTACCTCGCACCGTACGGCATCAAGGTCGCCTATACCTGGATCGGTATCGTCGTGGCTCTGACCCTGATCGGCCTGCCGTTCGTCGTGCGCTCGGTGCAGCCGGCGCTCATGGAAGTGCAGCGCGACCTCGAGGATGCGGCCGAGACGCTCGGTGCCGCGCGCTTCACGATCTTCCGGCGCATCATTCTGCCGACGGTCGCGCCGGCGATCGCGACCGGATTCACGATGGCGTTCGCGCGCGCGGTCGGCGAATACGGCTCGGTGATCTTCATCGCCGGCAACCTGCCGATGAAGACCGAGATCACCCCGCTCCTCATCGTGATCAAGCTTGAGCAATTCGACTACGCCGGCGCGGCGGCGCTCGGCTTCATGATGCTGGTGCTGTCCTTCATCATGCTGCTGTCGATCAACCTGCTGCAGGCCTGGGGACGACGACGCCAGGTCGTCGCGGGGCGCTAGATGGCCGGCCCGGGCACATCGCAGGAGCTGTTGGCCGAGATCGCGACGCGACCGGGCCGCGACACGCTCGTCAGCTTCGTCGTCAAGGCGGCGTTCATCACGGTCTCGCTGCTGTTCCTCGCGGCGCTGCTGTTCGCGCCGCTGATCACAGTGTTCGCAACGGCGCTGCAGAAGGGCCTGGAGCTGTACTTCAACAGCTTCCGCGACTCGGACACGCTGGCCGCGATCCGCCTGACCCTGACGGTCGCGGCGATCGTCGTGCCGATGAACGTCATTTTCGGCATTGCCGCGGCCTGGGCGATCGCCAAGTTCGAGTTCAAGGGCAAGAGCTTCCTGATCACGCTGATCGACCTGCCGATCGCGGTGTCGCCGGTCATCTCAGGCTTGATCTACGTGCTGTTGTTCGGCATGCAAGGCTGGTTCGGACTCTGGCTGCAGGAGCACGACATCAGCATCATCTTCGCGGTGCCCGGGATCGTGATTGCGACCATGTTCGTCACGTTCCCTTACGTCGCGCGCGAGTTGATCCCGCTGATGCAGCAGCTCGGCAACGACGAGGAGGAAGCGGCGATCACGCTCGGCGCCGGCGGCCTGATGACGTTCTTCCACGTCACACTGCCGAAGATCCGCTGGGGCCTGCTGTATGGCGTCATCCTGTGCAACGCGCGTGCGATGGGCGAGTTCGGCGCAGTGTCGGTGGTCAGTGGGCACGTGCGCGGTGTGACCACGACGATGCCGCTGCACATCGAGATCCTCTACAACGAGTACAACTTCGTGGGCGCGTTTGCGGTCGCCTCGCTCCTGACGCTGCTCGCGGTGGTCACGCTCGTCATCAAGACGCTGGTCGAATGGCGCACGGGTTATAAGCGAAAATAACCCCGCATGCTCTCGCGCATCCAAGCATTCATCGACCGCTTGCAGCTCGACACCTCGCGTGCGCCGCTGGGCGTGTGGATTGCGCTCATCAACGTCGCGATCGTGATACTCGTGGTCGGTGGCATCTCGATCTCCGCGATCGGCTCGCTGCGCGATCTCGCGAATCAGCAGGGCAGCGCACGCGTGCAGCTCGCCGGCGCGATGGCTCGCGAGGACCTGCGTCGCTACGGCGAGGACGCGCTGACTCAGGCGAAGAGCGTCGCCGATCGCCAGACGCTGCAGCGCATGCTCGCCGACACGCGTACGTCGAGCCTCGGCTTGTACCTGCGCCGCTCGTGCAACAGCGACACGATCGTTGCCTGCGCGGTGTTCGAGAGCGGCTCGCTGGTCGCGCAGGCCGGCGTCTCGTTACCGTGGGAAGAGATCGAGGCCTCCGCATCCGAGCAGGGCGAGCGGTTTCTCGCCGTGCCGTCGGTCGGGCGCTACGCGGTGCTCGGCGCCTCTGCGCAGATCGGCGGCGCTACCGGGCGTCGCCTGTATGTCGCGCGGCTGCTCGACGATCGCCTCGCGGCGATTCTCACCGAGCGCGTCGGCGTCCCGATCCGGCTGATCAACTACCGCACGTTCGTCGAGGACAAGCGCGTCGACGAGTTCACGCGACTGCATTCGGCGGGCCTGTCCGACGGCCGTTCGGCGGTGCAGCGGATCAAGGATCTCGACCTGTACGCTGCCAGCTTTCCGGTGTTCGCATCGACCGGCGAAGCGATCGCGTTGCTGGAGGCGCGGTTGCCGTCCGGCGAGATCGATGCATCCGTCGGCAGCCTGGTGCGTCGACTGATCGCGACTGCCATCGTGCTCGCGGCGCTTGCGGTGCTCGCCGGCGTGATCCTCGGCCAGCAGGTCACCGGTCCGCTCGGGACCCTGAGCGAAGCGGTCGAGCGCCTCGGCAAGGGAGATTTCTCGACCTCGATCCCCGTCGGCGGCACGCAGGAAGTCAGCAAGCTCGCCAGCACCGTGCAGGACATGCGCGACAACCTGGTGCAGCTCACCGGCGAGCTGCGCCGGCGCGAGGCCGAAGCGCAGGCCGTGCTCGGCGGCATCGTCGAAGGCGTCTATGCCGTCGACAAGTCGCGCGTCATCCGCTACCTGAATCCGCAGGCCGCGCGGCTGCTCGGCGTCCAGGCGCACGAGGCCATCGGGCGATTCTGCGGCGACGTGCTGAAGCCGTGTCTCGAAAACGGCGAACGGCCGTGCGAGACGCGCTGCCCGATCGTCCGCGCCCGTATCGAAGGCAACGCACAGGCGACCGAGCAACTGGATCTCAGCAGCGCCGCGCCGCGGACGACGATCATCACCAGCGCCGCGCCGGTCGACGAGCTGCAGGTGCAAGTCATCCGCGACGAGACCGAGCTCGAAGGCGTGCGGCGCGCGCGCGACTCGGTGCTCGTGAATATCTCGCACGAGTTCCGCACGCCGCTCGCGGCGCAGCTCGCGTCCATCGAGCTGCTGCGCGAGGGCATTGAAACCATGTCGCGCGAGCAGCAGAAGGAGCTGGTCTTCTCGCTGGAGCGCGGCACGCTGCGCCTGACGCGTCTCATCGACAATCTGCTGGAAAGCGTGCGCATCGAGTCCGGCCAGCTCGGCATCCGGCACCAGAACGTGTCGCTGGCCGAAGTGGTCGAGGATGCGGAGGCTTTGATCGGCGCGCTGCTCAACCAGCGCCGCCAGCGCCTGGAGCTGGAATTTCCCGAAGACCTGCCGCGCGTCGACGGCGACGGCCCGCGCCTCACGCAGGTTTTCGTCAACCTGTTCGCGAACGCCAGCAAGTTTGCGCCGGAAGGCAGTGCGGTGCGCGTCGGCGCTTCGCACCACGACAGCACGGTCACGGCCTGGGTCGAAGACGAAGGGCCCGGCGTGCCGGAGCTCGAGGCCGGCTCGATCTTCAACCGCTTCTCGCGCGGCGCCGGCGAGGAGCCGGAACCGGGCGGGCTGGGGCTCGGTCTATGGATCGTGAAGTCGATCATCGAGCGTCACGGCGGGGCGATCGCCGCGCGCCGCACCGAGAGCGGCAAAACCCGCTTCGAGGTGCGCCTGCCGGTCGCGCAGGAGTAACCCCATATGAAGATCCTGTGTGCCGACGATGACCGCGACCTGCTCGCACTGATTGCCTTCACGCTGTCGCAGGCGGGCTATCTCGTGATCAGCGCCGGCGACGGCACGAGCGCGATCCGCTCGTTCGAAAGCGAGCTGCCGGATCTCGTCCTGCTCGACATCAATATGCCTGGCGCTTCGGGATTCCAGGTTTGCGAAGCGATTCGCACGCAGTCGCGCGTGCCAGTGATGATGCTCACCGTACGCGGCGAGGAAGAGGACCTGGTACGCGCGCTCGACCTGGGTGCGGACGACTACCTGACGAAGCCTTTCAGTCCGCGCACGTTGCTGGCGCGAGTGAAGGCGCTGTTGCGGCGTGCGGGCCTGGAAAATTCTTCGCCGCTCGCGGCGGGACGCGTGCAGCTCGACACGCAGGAGCACACGGTGCAGGTCGGCACCAAGGAGCCCGTGCGGCTGACGAAGCTGGAGCTGCGACTGTTGCAGATGCTGGTCGCGAATGCGGGCCACACCGTCAGCTCGGACCGCCTGTTGATGCAGGTGTGGGGACACAAGGGCTCGGGCGACCGCCAGCTGCTGAAGCAGCTCGTGCATCGGCTGCGGCAGAAGATCGAGGTCGACCCCGCCGTGCCGCAGATGCTGCAGACCGTGGTCGGCGCCGGCTACAAGCTGATCGTCGACTAGGAACGCACGTGCCCGGACTGTTGCGCACGATAGTGATCGTCGGCGGAGGGTTCTGCGGCACCGTGGTGGCGGCGAATCTGCTGCGACGGCCGCCGTCCGGGCCGACGCGACTCGTGCTCATCGAGCGCGGCAGCGCCCTGGGTCGCGGCGTCGCGTATGCCGACCGCGGCTTTCCTTATCTGCTCAACGTTCCCGCGAGCCGCATGTCGGCGAACTCGGGCGCGCCGAACGAGTTCCTGGAGTTCGTGCAGCGGCGCATTCCCGGCGCCGGCGGCGAAGATTTCCTGCCGCGCGCCCTGTACGGCGAGTATCTGCAGGAGTTTCTGATGGCCGCGCAGCTCAGCGCGCCGACGAACGTTCGTCTCGACGTGTTGTACGGCGAGGTGACCAACGTCCGCCGTCTGGAGCGGCATCTGCCGCTGCAGGTCGAGCTGCGCGACGGCCGCAACCTGACAGCCGACGACGTAGTGCTCGCGCTCGGCAATCCGAAGCCCGCATCGCTCGCGGTCGCGGCGCCGGTCGCTGAGCATCCGGCATATCTCGCGGACCCGTGGTCGAAAGAGCTGGAGTTCTCGCGCAGTCAGAAGGTGCTGCTCATCGGCAGTGGACTGACAGCGGCCGACGTGATCAACGCGGCATCCGCGGACCCGCAGCGCACGCCAACGCTGCATGCATTGTCGCGACACGGCTTCGTAGCGCCGCGGCAGACCGCCTTTCGTCCCGACGCCTTCAAGGGTGACGGCAACGCATTGCTGCTCGCTGCTTCGACATCCCTGCGCGGACTCATGAAAGCTGTCCGGCTGCTGGCGCGCGAAGCAGAGAGCTGCGGCGGCGACTGGCGCGAAGCGATCACCTTCGTCCGCAACATGGCGCCGACGATCTGGCAACGGCTCTCCGAGCGGGATCGCGTGCGGTTCCTGCGTCACTTGCGGGCGGTGTGGGATACCCACCGTCACCGCCTGCCGTTGCAGCTGATTCAGCGGATCGACCAGTTGCGCAAGACTGAGCGACTGCACGTTCACGCGGGCCATCTGCTGCGATTCGCGCCGTGCGAAGCACGCATCGAAGTCACGTGGCGTGTGCGCGGCACAGACATGGAGCGCAACGAGACGTTCGATCGGGTCGTGAACTGCACCGGCCCCGACTATGCTGTCGCGCGGTCGACGGAGCCGCTGTTGCGAAATCTCGTGCAGTGCGGGTTGTGCGTTGCTGATCCGCTCGGGCTGGGATTGCGAACCGGCCCGCGCGGCGCGGTGATCGATGCGGACGGCTGGCCTGGCCCGCACCTGTTCTACGTCGGCCCCATGTTGCGCGCGGACCTCTGGGAAGCGACGGCGGCGAGCGAGCTGCGCGGCCATGCAGAGCGCCTGGCGACGCTGCTGGCGACCGAACGCGCATGATGTCGAGAACGTAATGTCTACACGCCCCCCAACGGCGAACTAGACACGTCAGAATCGCTCCCTTCGCAGCAGGAGCAGTGCTTGACGGCGGATAGTCAGGGCAATTGGAGCAAGTGGCGGCCCTGGGCGGTCGGAGCGGTCGTACTCGTCCTCAGTGCGCTCGTGTTCGATGCGCTCCGCGGGTTGTTGCGTGAAGTCAGCTACGCGGCGATCGCGCACCAGATCAAGGCGAAACCCGTCGTTGACTTGTTGTGGTCCGGGCTGGCGACCGCGCTCAGCTATCTCGTGCTCACCGGCTACGATTTCTCCGCGCTGAGATACGCGGGCGCCAAAGTTCGTCGCAGCATCATTCTGCTCACGTCCTTCATCGCATATGCGCTCGGCAATACCGTCGGCCTCGGCGTGCTGACCGGCGGCGCTGTGCGCATGCGGCTGTACACGGCTGCAGGAGTCGATGCCGGCCGCGTCGCGCAAGCAGCAGCATTCAATGCGGGCGCGTTCGTCATCGGCATGGTTGCATTCGGCGCCGCTGGATTGCTCTGGGGTGCACCGGACGTCGCGGAACTCCTTCGCCTGCCGAGTTGGTTCCTGCGCGGCATCGCTGTGCTCCTGCTGCTCGCGGTCTGCGCGCTGATCGTGGCTGCGGCGCGCACCCGCGAAATTCGCGTGCTCAACCGCTGGCAGGTGCGACTGCCGCCGCCGGAGCTCGCGATCCGCCAGTTGCTGATCTCGGCACTCGATCTGACTGCGTCGGCTGCGGCCCTGTGGTTCCTCCTGCCAGCGGACATCATCGCGCTGCCGGCGTTTTTTGCGTGGTACGCGATGGCGGTTGCGCTCGGTCTGCTGAGTCATGTGCCGGGCGGGTTGGGTGTGTTCGAAGCGGTGATCCTGCTGGCGTGTGGCGGACGCGCGCCAGCAGAGCAGATCATCAGCGCTCTGGTGCTGTACCGAGTTGTCTATTACCTGCTGCCGCTGACGGCTGCTGCGACATTGCTTGCCGGCTATGAGTTGCGATCCGGTGTTGCCGCGCCGATCGGTCGCGCCGCGGTCGCGATCTCGCCGCTCCTGCTGGCCACGCTCACGTTCATCGCCGGTGCCTGGCTGCTCGTTTCGGGCGTGACGCCGTTGTCAGGCGCGGCAACCGACTTGCTGGAGCTGCACGTGCCGTTGCCGCTCGTCGAAGCGTCGCACTTCATCGGCAGCGTTGCCGGATTCGCGATGCTCGTGGTCGCGCGGGGCTTGCTGAATCGGCTGGATGCAGCGTGGTGGGCAGCCTTCCTGCTGGCGCTGGTCGCGGCAGTTCTGGCGATGCCGAAAGGCATAGCGCTTTCCGAGGGCGCCTATCTCACGGTGCTCGCATTCCTGCTGCTCGCCTCGCGGCGGCAGTTCGAGCGGCGCTCGGCGCTGTTTTCGCAGGCGCTCGGCTGGGCCTGGCTGTTGTCGATCGCGTGGGTCGTCGCCGCCTCCGTGCTGATCCTGTTCTTCGCGTATCGCCAGGTCGCCTACGACCGCGAGCTGTGGTGGGTGTTCGAGTTCGACGCCAATGCGCCGCGCGGCCTGCGCGCGATGATGGGCGTGATGCTCGCCGGTCTCGGCGTCGCGCTGTGGCAGTTGCTGCGTCCTTCGTCCGGCGTGCCGGCACTACCCAGCAAAGCGGATCTCGATAGTGCGGAAGCGATCGTCAGCGCGCAGCCGTACGCGGACGCGAACCTGGTGCTGATGGGCGACAAGCATCTGCAGTTCTCGGCCTCGCGCCAGGCGTTCGTCATGTTCGGACGCCAGGGACGCTCGTGGATCTCGCTGTTCGATCCGGTCGGGCCGCGCGCCGAGTGGCCCGAGCTGATCTGGAACTTCATCGAGGAGGCGACCGATCACGGCGGGCGCGCCGTGTTCTACCAGGTGCGCCCCGAATCGCTCTCGCTGTATCTCGACGCAGGGCTGCGCGCGCTGAAGGTCGGCGAGTACGCATACGTCCCGCTGCCGCAGTTCGGTCTGCAAGGATCGAAGCGGGCAGATCTGCGCTACGCGGTGCATCGCGCCGAGCGCGACGGCTTGAGCTTCTCAGTGGTGCCGGCCGGCGAAGTCGCTGCGCTCCTCCCCGAGCTGCGCACCATTTCCGCAGCCTGGCTGGCAGAGTCGCGCACGCGCGAGAAAGGATTCTCACTGGGCGCTTTCCGCGACGAGTATCTGCTGCGACGACCCATGGCACTGGTCCGTCAGCGCGGGACCGTCATCGCGTTCGCCAACGTGCTCTGCACTCACCAGTTGAATGAAGTCAGCGTCGACCTGATGCGCCAGCTGCCCGGCGCACCGTCGGGTACCATGGATTTTCTGTTCACGCAGCTGATGCTGCATTTCAAGGCGCAGGGCGTGCAGCGCTTCGCGCTCGGCATGGCGCCGATGGCGGGCATGGTGACGCACGAGCTGGCGCCGCGCTGGCACCGCTTCGGGCGCTGGCTGTTCGCGTACGGCGAAACCTTTTACAACTTTCGCGGCTTGCGCAGCTTCAAGGACAAGTTCCAGCCGGTGTGGGAGCCGCGTTATCTCGCAGCGCCGCCCGGCGTCGCGACGCTGCTGTCCCTGGCGGACGTCACGGCGTTGATCGCGGGCGGGCTACGAGGTGTGATTGCGAAATGAATCGGTGGTGGCTGTTGCTGTTGGTGTGGGCCGCTGCGCACTGCGGCGCCGAGACGTTGTCGCACGGCCGCTTCCAGAATCTCGCGATCTATCGGCCGACCGGCCAGGTGGATCGCGTCGTGCTGTTCCTCTCGGGCGAGCAAGGCTGGAACGAGAAGCTCTCGCGCAGCGCGCAGCTGCTGGCGTCGCAAGGTGCGCTGGTCGCGGGTATCGATACCCACGCGCTGTTTGCGAACCTGGAGAAGGACGGGGCCGATTGCGTCTATCCCGACGGCGACCTCGAAAACCTGAGCCACTTCCTGCAAGCGTACTACCGTCTGCCGAGCTATGAGCCCGCCGTACTGGTGGGCCAGGGAAGCGGTGCGACCCTCGGTTACGCAATGCTTGCGCAAGCGCCCGCTGCAACCTTCGCGGGCGCGGTCTCGATCGATTTCTGCCCTGAGCTGCGGCTGCGCAAGCGGCTGTGCGAAGCCGGGACGTTGCATTTCGAGGAATCGAAGAAGAAGGCGCGCACGCAGCTCACTCCGACGAAGCTCGCAGCGCAATGGATCGCGTTGCAAACGCATTCCGCTGGCGCGTGCGGAGCGCCGGTGACCCAGCGATTCGCGAGTGCTGCGCCGGACAGTGAAATGGTCACGGTGCCGGTCGATCCGAAGTCGAAAGCCGCGAACTGGGAAATTGAGCTGTCGGCGGCCGTGCGCAAACTCGACCCGCCGCCGCCGCAGCGACCGGCAGCACCGCCGGCCGATCTCGCCGGGCTGCCGATCGTGGAAGTTCCCGGGGCTCAGGCCGGCGACACGCTGGCCGTGCTGGTTTCGGGCGACGGTGGCTGGGCCGGCATCGACAAGTCCGTCGCGGCAGTGCTGGCCGATCATGGCATCGGTGTCGTCGGCGTAGATTCGCTGCGCTACTTCTGGAAAGAGCGCACGCCGGAGAGCACCGCGGCCGACGTCGATCGCATCCTGCGTCACTACCTGGCGGCCTGGAACAAGAAGAGCGCAGTGCTGATCGGCTATTCGCAGGGTGCCGACATCCTGCCGTTCGTCGTCAATCGGCTGCCCGCGCACATGCGCGCTCGGGTACGCCTCACAGCATTGCTGAGCCTCGGCGTGCGCGCCGTCTTCGAATTCCATCTGAGCAACTGGCTGTCGGGCAGCGACGATGACGAGACGTTGCCGATTGCGCCGGAGCTGCAACGCATGTCCGGCATGAGCGTGCTGTGCGTGTACAGCGACGACGCGGACGATTCAGCGTGCTCCGACGCGGCTAGCAGCACTCTGCACGCGGTCGATTTGCCCGGCGGTCATCACTTCGGCGGCGATTACGACCGCGTGGCCGGGCTGATTCTCGAACACTTGCAGTGATGCTCAGCGCGCTGCCGCGCTCACCAGGGATCGAAGCAATCGTAGTTGTGCTGGCGGACGATCTTGCCGTCACGGTACGTAAGAAAGATCGCGAACCTTGCGCGCATCTGACCGCCGACCGGAATGCTGCCCAAGGGGACGGCGAGCGTGCCGGTCCAGATCGCTTCGACTGCAACCTGTGCGCCGCTCGCGATCGCGTTGACCACTTCGAAGCGCTGCGCGCTCATGACTTTGCGCCCGCGCTCGGCGGCGTCGCGCAACGCTGCAAGATCGCGCGTCGCGCCATTCGGCAGCAACCGGTTGGGGTATTCGACCTGAACGACGTCGTCGGCGAAGAAACGCAGTCCGCCGAGCTCGTCCGCGCGACCGATGGACTCGAGGTAATCATGCGCCAGCCGCAGCAGGTCGTGACTCATGCGGGCAATCTAGACGGTCCCGATAAGACGAAGGCCGCCGCCCGACGCGAATCGGGCAGGCGGCCCACGGAAAGTCAACCTCAACCGAAGCTGCCGTCAGCCGCCGGAATCATCCGGCTTCGCGCCCGCGTCCGGCTTCAGCGCGCCGCGCTCCTGCAGCTTCGCTGCGACGCGTGAGCGGACTTCGGTGTCCGAGGCCATGCGCTCGACGATCTTGTTGAACTCCGGCACCTGCAGGCCGGTCCGTTCGACCGCCGCGATCATGTCGGACTCGGCCGTCTGCTTCACCTTGTCGGCCTGCTGCGGATCCTTGGCGCTCTGCAGCTGAACCGCGGCCTTCTGCTGAATCGTCTGCACGGCGACGTACGCATCCGCGAACTGGTCGATCTTCTTGTCGTCGATCGGACCCGCAGTAGCGCTGTCGGTTGGGCCCGCACCGGGTGTTGCACCCGGAGCAGGCTCGTCGGTGGCGGCGCCAGGCGCTGTCGGGTCGTCCTGATCCTCGGTCGTCGTGCTCTGCTCGTCGGTCGTCGTCGGCGGCAGCTCCTGCTGCTGCGACGGCGCGGGCTCGCCCACGTCAGCCGAATCCTGATCCTGGGCACTCGGCGGCGGCGACGGCGGCTCCTGCGAGAACGCTGCTGCTGGGGCCAGGGCACAGGTCGCGGCAGCCAGCGCGGCGAGCAGTTGATTTCTCAAAATCATGGCAATGTCCTCGTATGCGATTGAGCGGTACTAGAGCGGAATCCGCCGCGGCGGCCGAGGTTCCGCGCACGCCGATTTGTGCGCGCTTTCGTCCACGAAGCGTCTGCATGTGCAGACGCTTCACGCTTGCATGTGGTGTTGCCGACTACAGCACTCGCGGGAATCCAGTACACATCAAACGCGTGCATCAAACGCGTTCACATTGCGTTCATTCGAAGCGCTCGTCGCTCGGCCGCGCTGCGAATTCGCGCTTGCTGAGATAGCCGTCGCCATCCGCATCGATACCGTCGAAGCGCTTGCTCACGCTGCCTTTGACGGAAGCTTCGCTGCGGCTGATCTTCTCGTCGCGATTGCGATCCAGCGACTTGAAAACGACCTCGACGTCTTTCGTGCTGCGCACCGGCAGGTCGTCCGCTGTCGCAGCGCACGGCGTCAGCGCTGCGACGAGCAGCCATAGCGCGCATGTCTTCATGACAATGGTCTTCATGGCAGTGCCTCCATGGAAAAAAAGCGACCGCGGAAAGCGTAGTTCCGCAGTATTTATCCGCGTGCGCGCTGCTGGCTCAGCGCGACGCCGCCGAGAATCAGCGCGCCGGCGAGCGCCATCGTCAGCGTGAGCGGCTCGCCGAGCACGAGCCAGGCCCAGATCACGCCGAACAGCGGGATCAGGTAGGTCACGGTTGCCGCGCGCGGTGCGCCGACGCGGTAGATCATCCGGAAATAGATGAGATATGCGAACCCAGTGCAGAGCACGCCGAGCAGCACGGCACTTATCCAGGAGTGCAGCGGGATCGATGTGCCAGGCCAGGAGTGAATGGCCAGTGGCGCGAGCAGTATGCTCGCGCACGCAAGCGTTGCAGCGGCGACCGTTCCGGGCGGAATGCCGACGAGCTGCCTGCGCACCAGGTTGCCGCCGATGCCGTACAACAGCGCCGCTAGAGTTCCTGCGAGCGCGGCGCTCCAGACGCTGCCGCCGGCCGTTTTGCCGCTCGCGAGCACCACGACACCGACGAATCCCGCCACCAGGCCGACCGCACGCCGTTTGCCTATCTGTTCGCCATAGAACGCGAACGCCACCAGCGCTGTGAACATGACAGCCGTCGCGTTCGTGATTGCGCCGATGCCGGCCGGTGCGCGCTGCGCGGCCCATGCAAACAGCGAGAACGGGATCGCCGAGTTGATGGCCGAGATCACGATCAGCGGCAACACGTGGGCGCGCCTGAAGTGCGACCGGCCGCGCCACAGCAGCGGCAGGAGAATCAGGGCTCCCAGCGTCAATCGCACCTCGACTAGCGGCAGCGCGCCGAACTCGCGTGCGGATACACGCATGAACAGGAACGACGCACCCCAGATGGCGGCGAGGACTGTCAGCTCGAGCGGCGTCAGCCAGCGGGCCACGAGAGGCGCGGCGGTTGCAGTGGTCGCTTCGGCCTGGGACATGCAGAATCTCACTGACCGGCTGGGGCGCCGGCGGGTCGAATTCGGGCAGGGATAGCATGCCAGCGAGCAGCGCGGCTCCGCATGGGTCGGGTTACCCAACTTGCGTCGGAGCCCTACCCATATTGCAAGCCCCAGTGCGAGCCTGGCACAAACCTCGCTTCTGTCTGCGGCATTTTCCCTGTAAGCGCAGCGGCTGCAAGCGCATACTTCTTGCGTCAGTCACAAATATTGCTCGTGTCTCATGCCGATCCGTCCCACCGTGCTGCCCGCCTTCGC
>Ga0111538_10001244_pt1 | contig 35919 bp, 31 predicted proteins | sample SoiMethybrSBSTD1_FD_79669 | JGI IMG/M metagenome (GOLD analysis project Ga0111538, IMG submission 79669) | Bulk soil microbial communities from a Populus tree surrounding site in Tennessee, USA - Soil MetaG P. TD hybrid SBSTD1 (version 2)... | ecosystem: Environmental > Terrestrial > Soil >...
CAGGCAAAGATCAAAGCCTCCGCTCTCAAGTTTCTTAAACCCTTCCTGACCATCGGAAGCTTCTTCCACATCATGGTCTTTTTCTTCCAGTATCTCCTTCAGGATGGATCTTATCTTGTTATCGTCTTCGATGACCAGAATCTTTGACATTGTGCTCGGGTTAAGGTTTAAAAATAGAAAAACCTGCCTGTTTTCTGACAACAGACAGGTTCAAAAAAAAAGGTAAGCTTATAAGCCGGGTTCTGTAATGAGGCTTTCGCCCTAATCCCTTATCATTTATCTGGTCAAATCATTGCTGATCTGATCAATCAGTCTACCCACCCCGATATTCCTCCCATCCCGATAACAATCGGGATCGGGAGAAGTTGAACGAGCAATTCAAGATCGAGGCCTATTTGACTTTTCAACGCGTAAGGTTTACCAGCACCTGGTGTCACCATCAGGCCGGTGAGCTCTTACCTCACCTTTTCACCTTTTCCTCCTTCCGACAAGTCAGAAAGAGGTAGTTTGTTTTCTGTGGCACTTTCTGTTGGCGCGTTTCGCGCCACCTTCCCGTTAGGAAGTACGCTGCCCTGTGTTGCCCGGACTTTCCTCCCCCCCGACAAGTCGGGGAGGCGATAAGGCGGCTTACCCAATTGCAAAGGTACGAGGTAATTGGCTATGGTGCTATAATAGTCGTCAATGAGAGGGATTGAAGACCTCAGTGAATGTCCTTGCCTGTCAACTTTAGCTCGTAATGATCGGCTAGTTGGGCAACTTCCTGGATCATTTCCTTGATCTGATCCTGCGATACAGTGTTCGCAAGACAGGATGCTTCGACTTTGAGGAAACCTTCCTCCAGCACAAACTTGCTGTAGTCAAAATTGGCGTTTTGCTCTAGCAGGTTCTTTAGGTCGAGGGAATTAGTGTACTCGCAAACCTTGGACGAAAAAAGGGCCTGGTTCCTTCCGGATACTGCACTAGTCTGAGTTATTGCCAGGACGGTCTGAAAACGACTACCAGTGATGGGAACAACTACTACAGACTTACTGTGATCGTAATCAGTGTACTGTCCACCAATCTGCTCAGCGTATTGCTGAACGTAATTCATGACATTCATAAGGGGTTTTCGGTTAGCTAACAATGAAGATATGAAAAATTCTTTAAACACTACGGTTCAAAAATCTTAATTCTTAGAAATAGAAGGCATGAACTTTTGTTCCCTTTGATGAAAATTCAATCGTTGGTGCGGGGATCTTGATCATGCTGGCAAAGAAGATAAGCGTGTTGACTACTTTGGATCGGGACTTAATTGCACGAAGGTCAAAATCTATTGAGACATAGTACTGCCTATATGCGGGAGGATACCCAGCTTCGATGTTTTGTTCGTCGCGTGCATAAACCATTCCCTCTGCACCATAACCCACAGCAAAGTTTAACCACTTTGGAAATCGTATGAACTTATCCATGTCAACAGAAAGCCAATAGGTTTGGCCATTGTAATCCTTAAACATTTCGCTCGGCATTCCATCTCCTAACACGGAGGGCCGCAATGATGCGTATTCCGTCCGGTGAAATGAAAACTTAGGAACAATTCTTTGTTCTTTCCACAACAACGATTGGCCAAGAAAAAAAGCTGATCCTGCTGCATTGGCAACAAGGTCGCCGGCTGATGCTCCATAAGATGAAGAAAAACCATCCATAATCTCAATGGGAAGCATGACACCAAACCCCACTAAAGAGCCAATGAGGTCCGATTTTTTCGGCTTAACATTACACCATCTTAATGCCTGAGATGCTCCATAGCTCAGATAGTATGCAGAGTAAAAGTGACCGACCTTATCAACTTGTTTCCATTCAGCATTGTCATTAAAAAAGTGGAAGGACTCCTTTGGCGAGTCTTCATACCACAACTCGTTGAGGCCAGCCAGGGTAACACCGTAGACAACAGTTGAACCTATGATTAGTGTGTTTAACCTTTTTTTATTTACATATTGAGAGGTATCACTCGTTTGACCAAAAGCGAGGACGGGAAGGACAAATAGAATGCTCAATACCTTATTCAGTGCCATCATCCTCTTTTAAGGCTTCGCTGTTTAGTCGGGCATTTTCTTCCTCTCGCTGTCGTTGTTTACGTGAAGAGGTGAAGATATCTCTGATCTCATCAAAACTTTGCGTGTAAATGATACTCGCACCTGTAGTCAACGTTGTTTGGGTGTTAACCGTGTTCAGGAGAGGATTGTAATTTGTCCGGCTATACATCTTGACTCTTAACTTTCCATCTGCGGTGAGTTTGTAGTCTACCGTCCAGTCACCTGCTACATTCGAGGGGTTCGACGCCGTGCCTGTGGGCTGGTTGCTTGTATTATTGAACGTTCCGTCACCGCTCACGCGCAATCTTCCGTTCAAAAAAGTATAAGCAAAACGAAGCTGAAAAGTATTAAAGGTTTCCTGGTCCATAGAGGCTATATCAACATCGATCTCGAGGTTTTCGTCGACCTGGCTCATCCAATAACTAAGCTGATTTGATAGTAGCTCACTGAGACTGCTTACAACGGACCCACTGGTGTCAAATGATTCAGGAGGAGAAAACCTTCGTAAGACAATTAGGCTGAAGACTTGCCGTTTTAATTCCTGCTCGTCAAGCTTGGCCTTAAATGCCGTATAGGTTAGATCAAGGTTTATAGTCCTAACTACGCCACTTTCGCCAGTATACGAGATATTCTGCGGAAGGTCTCTGGCGATGATATCAAAATTGATCTGGGGATTTAACATCGCCCCATCGAGTGCCAACAGCACCTGAACGGGATACTTTCTCCGAACCTGTGGAGCGTCACCAGCGTCTGGGTATGTGAGTACCGCGAGAGGTAGCAACGAGGCCAGCTGATTATACGAGGCGTCAATATCCAGCACTCCCTCGTAAGGGTCACCAAGCCATGTGATCCGGCTTCCTCTTTTGATCTCAAACTCTTTATTTATGATATCATAAAGAGTGAAGTTATACCAGCCTTCGGTAAATTCAAGAGCGCCAAACATATTGAATTCGCCCTTTGTGTCAATTTGCATTCTCAGATCTCCGTTGCCTCGTCCCCTGATAATATCCCCGGCCTTTACATCGAAAATAATTTCACAGTAGGCATCAGGCGTTACATCCAGGTTCAATTCAAATGTAAGACCTGTAAGATTAACTTTCTTATTGATCGCTTTCGTTATCGTTTTTGTATAAGTGGTATCCGTAAAGTTGACAAAGTTTATGAACTCCTTCTGGTCAGTGGATGAGTTCCCGCTTATGGGGATGTATACACGCGTATTCTTTTCCGTTCTTGCAGAAGATATAATGCTGAGATTTGATATTGGTCCTTTGATAGCAACGTTACCGGTAGCATATGCTTGTCCGTAAAACAGGCTGTTATCTTTCACGCTGGTATTAAGGACCTGGAAATTCCTGAAGTTGCCATCGAGGTTGATAACCATGGAGCGAAAGTCCTTATGAGTAAGGGCGCCATTTAACTTTCCCTTGTTCTTAAAGGTGTCCGTCAATTCGATGTCCTTGAAATAAATTGAATTCGGAGTAAGTCCAATCTTCCCGGTGAAACGGTACATTGTTTTCAGATAATTGATCATTATCTGTGCCTCGCTTGTGGTTCCTTCACCGCTTATCAATGGAGCCGACAGCGGTCCCGTAATGTTGAATTCACCGGATACCGTACCACCAATGTTGCTGAAGATGTCATCAATAAACGGTTCAATTATCTTCAGATTCGCTTTGTTGAGCCTGGCTACTACATCGAGTGGAGACTTCTTATTGGCAGGGTCCAATTCGCCTGTAAGATTCACAATCCTGTCGTTCATGCGGTCAACAAACAAATTGATATCGAACTTCTTGTTCAGCGTATCCCACTGATTTTTGCCACTTACATCGCCGATCAGAAATTCATCTATAGTAAGTTCGTCGATGGTGATGTCATTCTGTAGCGACGGATCTTTGTAATAATTACTGAGCTTAACATCGGCGTCTAGTATTCCCGTGAATTTCTTTCCTGTAATGACATTAAGCAGAGATAGATCGAGTTGGCTGATGTCCAGTGTCAGGATCTTTGTGGGATCGTTTGATAACTCGCCGGTTAAGCCGACAGATTGTTCCTTATTGATCAGTGTAACATTGTGAAAAGTCCAGTCCCGATCTCGTATAGAAGTAAAATTGTCTTCTGCAAAGCTCCATTCACGCTCCAGCAGCTTCAGTGCCGATGGAGCCATTGTTATGGTAGTACTATCCTTTGAAAAATCAACGTCGCCCTTTAAACGTATGTTGTTAGTTTGTCCTGTATGGTCGGCATCCAGTCCAAAATCAATGTGGCTTTTGTTCCATATCGCTTCTGCTAGCAGATTGCTTGTTTTCAGGTTTCGTCCGAAAGATTGGCGCTCTGAGTTTACTGACGCCATCGCAAGGACGCTGGTGCTATCGGCTATTTTTGATGCAGTAAGATCTACTTCAGTGTTCAAAAGTAAATTGTTATTGTACTTGATTGAATCAAAACGTGTATACACCTGTAAGATAGTTGTGTAGCCGCTAGTGAAATGTCCTTCAATAACAGTGTTTCTCGACAAGCTCAAGTCAATTCCCAGCAGTGTGGTGATCGGTTTAATATCTTTTAGCTTGATGTTGATGTCAGCCTTGTAGGGCTGCGGTCTGTAAGTTTTGGTCTGATAATAGTTCGAGGTAACTGCTTCGTTGTTTTTGACGTTTAGGGAGATCTCATGAGCCAGCGTGCGAATATTCTTGTACAGATCTGTGAGCAAGTAGACACCTGATATTTCTGCATCCGCCAACGGCGTTTCTAGAACAACCACGCGTTCCTTGTCATGACGTTCTGCGTAAAGGTGAATTGAGTCCAGGTGAAGAGATTCCTTTATGTAGTTGATCTGGAAGTTTTGGAAATCGGCTGTGCCTTCCAGTGAATCAAGGCTCAGTCCCTTTATGTTGGCGACAAAATCAGCATGAAGGAACAGACTATCCTTAGTAAGTTTGAGACGATGGAAATTCGCCGTATCGAGAGATGCATCGATGTTAACGAGGTTTTTGCCTTCCCTCAGGTCGATCGAGCCTACGGCTTTGATCTGAAGGTTAGGATCGTCGATATCGATCATTCCACTGAATTGTTCAGCGGTCAATCGCGCATTCGTCACGATGTTCCTGTAATTATATCCATTTAAACCGACGGAATAAACGTGGCCATCCAATCTGAAGTCAGCAGTATGTTTCGTGAGGCCGGATCCAATCACCTGGCCATCCATGCTGACCTTATGAAACAAAACGGTATCGTTCAGGTACCTTCCCAGATCAAAGTTGCTGAGTGACAGGTGTCCGCTGTACATTGACCGGTCGAAATCTTTTTCGTTTACTTTAAAGTTTATATCCGATTTTATATCACCCAGGATTCCAGAGAACTTTCCATTAGCGACAAAGTCATTGGGATAACCCAGGAATTGTCCATCCAATTCCATACGACCCATAGGTAAAAGTCTCTTTAGAGTGTTCTCATTGAAGAGGAATGCGAGGTCATTCGGATCCACGTCCGAATTCTTCAGGTCAATGATCATAAAAGTTTCATTGATGTTAGGCAGGCCATCCATATCAATCGAACCCATTAAATGAGTGTTGCCTACATCAATTTTCATGTCGGTATATTTGAATTTGTTGACGCGACCGTTAAAGACACCCTCAAGCTTTATCGCTTGCTCTATGCGCGCCACACCGGGTGCAAAGAATTCAAGATCTTTCGGATAGATAGTGGTATTACGAAGGTTTGCATGGATGCGAACTTTGTCCACAAATTCATTCAATTCCCTATTCCCGTTAAACTTGAAGATGACGGTATCGCTGATAACACTTTCCCCCGCATGAACTTGGAGGCCAATGAACTCCATAGATGTTTGACAGTGCCGGAAAAAAGTCGACAGCTGATTCACTTTGAATTTCGTTTTGAGGTCTTCCGCAATGAGTGTGCTGACATTGAATTCAGTCGTATCACCGATAATCACGAAACTGTTGAGCTGTCCCTCATCCACACTCAGCGAAAAATGGTTATAATCAAATCCCTTAAGGACCGTATCGCGATCCTGATTTATGTATGAGAACTGGCTTTGATTAATAAAGGCTTCTCCAATATTGATCTTCGGAGGACTTCCTCCGCCACGTCCGCTTCCGCCATAGTGCGCGTTGATATTTGCAATAAACACGTTGATGTTAAGGTCACGTAACGAATCGGGTTCAAGTACCTTTGTTAGCAAAACGTGCGCGCTATCAAGATAGACCCCATCGATATTCACGTTCTTTTTTTCAAAGAGCTGTGAAAGCTTAAAGTTGATGAGGATGGTTCTGGCTGAGATCATCTTATTGCCTTCCGGATCAATAACTGCAACCCTTTCAAGCTCGAGCCTGTCGAACCATAGCATGCGGAAGCCACCGACGGTGGTCGCGAAGCCAGTAACAGTTGTGAAATTTTTCAGGAACTTACTGATGAAATAATTTTGGACTGGAGGCATCTGAAGAATGAGAAATGCCGAAATGAAGAAAAAAAGTATGGCCGTGACGCTATACGCCAATATTTTAGCTATCCTATTTTTGATAACTTGCAAGTTCATTTGCTAACAGATGCGTTCAGTCATACTTGCCATTGAATCCTCCTGCGACGAGACATCAGCTTCCGTAATGGTAAACGGCAAGGTACTTAATAATATTATCGCCACACAGAGCGTCCACCAAAAATACGGTGGAGTAGTACCCGAGCTGGCCTCGCGCGCACATCAACGGAACATTGTTGCCGTTGTAAACGAAGCTCTTCAAGAAGCCGGTATTTTGAGAACGGATTTAACAGCGGTTGCGTTCACACGCGGCCCTGGTCTTATGGGCTCATTACTAGTGGGTGTATCGTTTGCAAAAGGATTGTCGCTGGGCCTTAATATTCCCCTTATTGAGGTTAATCATATGCAGGCGCATGTGATTGCTCATTTTATTGACGATCCCAAACCCAGCTTTCCCTTTCTTTGCCTTACTGTGAGTGGTGGCCATACTCAGATTGTTTTAGTTCGCGATTTTCTTGACATGGAAGTTATCGGTCAAACGCAGGACGACGCTGTTGGTGAAGCATTTGATAAAGCTGCCAAAGTCATGGGACTTCCTTATCCTGGCGGCCCCTTGATTGATAAATACTCGCAAGATGGAAACCCATTTGCGTTCAAGTTCCCCGAAACGGTGATGCCTGGACTGGACTTTTCATTTAGTGGAATAAAGACAGCATTTCTATATTTTCTTCGGGATGAAAAACGTAAGAATCAGCATTTTGTTGAACAGAATCTTAATGACATATGTGCAAGTCTTCAGCAACATTTGGTAAATATGCTGATCACGAGATTGATTCAAGCCAGCGAGAAGACGGGAATAAAGGAGATTTCGATCGCGGGTGGAGTTTCAGCAAACTCCGGACTTCGTAAGGCGATAAAGGAAACAGGCGATAAACTGGGTTGGAATGTATTCATTCCAGCTTTTGAATATTGCACGGACAATGCGGCAATGATAGCAATGGCGGCGCATTACAAGTTTATTAAAGGAGAGTTTTGCGGGCTGGATGTTGTGCCGCTGGCCCGGATGCCTTTTAGTCAATGAGCAATGAACAGTGAGCAATGAGCAATCAATGAAGAATGAAGAATGAAGAATGAGGAATGATGGGATCGTCTTTCCGATTTACGTTCATTTTAAACAGATGGGCACCCTTCTCTGAAGGAGAAGGGCCGGGGATGAGGTCAAACAATGCAATTGCAAATGAAGAATATATTTAAAATTGGCGATCGAAAGGAATATCGAAGGGTTGTCGATCCCGGTGACGTTGCGACTTTTCACGGTAAAATTGTTCACCCCGTCTGCGCTACATTTGCGCTGGCGAGGGATATCGAATGGACATCCAGACTGTTTGTCCTTCAAATGTGTGACGATGATGAGGAAGGTATTGGAACTATGCTGACCGTCAACCATAAGAGTCCTGCGTTTGTAGGAGAGGAGATCTACATCAGCGCAAGGGTTCACGCGATTAATGGACATGAGTTGATATGTTCGTATGAGGCCTCCGTTGATGATAGATTGATTGCAACAGGTCAGACAGGCCAGAAGATATTTAAGAAGGAAAAGATTGATAAACTATTTCAACGGCCAAAATAGAATGTCGGGCCGGAGCAACGAAGTATGAAACCACAACGTTTTTCAAATGCTATAAATATCAGGAACCGGCAGGCGGGTTTTGAATATGAACTGTTGGATAAGTACACTGCAGGTATGGTGTTAATGGGTACTGAAATAAAATCGATAAGGGAGGGAAAAGTCAATCTCCAGGATGGTTATTGTTATTTAAATAATGGTGAGCTTTTTGTAAAAGGAATTAATATTACACCATATGCAGAAGGCACCCATTATAATCATGAAGCAACCCGTGAAAGAAAACTGCTCTTAAAAAGATCAGAGATCAAGAAGCTTGAAAGCAAAGTGGAGGAAAAAGGCCACACACTGGTTCCAACGCGACTCTTTATTAATGAGAAGGGTCTTGCCAAGCTGGAGATCGCAGTGGCGCGAGGTAAAAAACTTCATGACAAGAGGGATAGCATCAAAGAACGCGATGCAAAGCGTGAGCTGGACAGGCTGAAAATCAGGTAAGGATCTAAAACAACTTTAACCATAGGATGGAAATATTGGATTATGGCGTTTGTCGGCTTAGCATTGTTCCAGTGCGGGCAGAAGCAAGTGACAAGTCAGAACTTACAACTCAACTTCTTTTTGGAGATCACTATGAAGTGAACGAGTCTTCGAAGGACAAAAAGTGGTTAAAGATCAGGATCAACTTTGATCAGTTTGAAGGCTGGCTCGATGCCAAACAACATCATCCCGTCTCACACGAATACTATGAATACTTTAATCGTGCGGAGTTCAAGATCACAACCGACGTCACAGCCAGCATTCTTTATAATAAGAGTCCACAGATCATTCTCCTGGGCAGCATGATCCCGATCTCCAGCTCGGAGTTGTTCAAGATGGAAGAGCAGTTTGCGTTTAATGGCGAAGCGAAGAATCTTGGACAAAAGAGGGAGTATGAGTACCTGAGGAACGTTGCATTAAAATACCTTAACGCTCCTTATTTATGGGGTGGCAAGAGTCCGTTCGGGATTGACTGTTCGGGATTTGTCCAGATGGTATTTAAGATCTGTGGATACAGGTTGTTTCGCGACAGCTGGCAACAATCGAATCAGGGGAAATCATTCAGAAACTTTGACCAGAGTAAGCCAGGCGACTTGATCTTTTTTAAGAATGCCGAAGGTAAAGTTAACCACGTAGGTATACTGCTCGAAGGCGACAGAATCATCCATGCATCGGGAAAGGTAAGGGTGGATCACTTGAATGAAGAGGGGATCCTTAATCTCGAAACCAAAATTTATACTCACCAGTTTTCTCACATCCGACGAATTCTTTCCGAATAGCTGCATAATTCGGCGACGAAACTTGTGGAATCACGCTTTGTTAGTAGCCGGATTGGTTTTATCTTACAATCATAAAACCGGGTATCCTACCAGACCTCCATAAAAATAAGGACAACCGAGGATACCAGGTATAATGATTTTATTTGAGAAATGAACAGCAGAGTATTGGTGCTTAATCAGGATAACAGCCCGCTGATGGTATGTTCGGTGGAGCGCGCCTTCATTCTCGTCTTCTTGAATAAGAGTGAGATGGTAAGATCTGCCAACGGTCACCGATTGCATTCTGTCTCGAAAAATTTTCCGATGCCGTCAGTCATCCGCTTGAATCGATACGTTAACGCCCCTTACAAGGGCGTTAATCTTACACGGCAAAATATATTTAAACGCGACAGCTTTGAATGTCAGTATTGCGGCACGCGTCGCGATCTAACCATCGATCACGTCGTTCCCCGTGCGAAGGGTGGTCTTGATTCATGGCTAAATCTGGTCACCGCGTGTAAACGATGCAACGCCAAAAAAGGTGATTACACTCCCGAAGAAGCTAACATGCCCCTCCGCAAGAAACCTTATAAGCCTTCATACGCGATCTTTCTCAAAGATCACATGAACGGACAGGCTGATGAATGGGACAGCTTTCTAAGTGGTCATCACAGTCATTGATAGTTCAGTCTACTATGTTCAGTCTTCAACGCAAAACTGCAATCATAACAGGTAGTGGCAGCGGTATTGGCAAGGCGATCGCAGAACTATTCGCTTCACAGCACGCTGAAGTTTTTGTCCTCGACCTCAATAAGACAAGTGCCGAAGATACGGTTAAAGCAATCACAGCGAATGGAGGAAGTGCCACCGCATATGCCGTGAATGTAACAGACCAGGCGCAGGTCAAGGAAGTTATTTCAACCATTGCGCAGAAAGTCGGTAGGATCGATATTCTTGTGAATAGCGCTGGCATATCTCATATAGGCAGACTTGAAAATACGTTGGAAGAGGATTTCGACAGGATCGTTCAGGTAAATATCAAGGGTGTGTACAACGTGATGCATGCCGTAATTCAGTATATGAAAGTTCAAGGAGGCGGAGTGATCCTTAATTTAGCTTCAGTAGCCGCCGGCCTCGGTCTTTCCGACCGGTTTGCATATTCAATGAGTAAGGGCGCGGTCGTTTCGATGACGCTTTCGGTAGCAAAGGACTATATCTCCCATAACATTCGGTGCAATTGCATTTCGCCCGCAAGAGTTCATACTGCTTTCGTCGATGGCTTCCTTGCAAAGAATTATCCCGGCCAGGAAAAAGAAATGTTTGAGAAGCTATCCAAGACGCAACCCATTGGAAGGATGGGGAAACCCCACGAGATTGCGTCACTTGCTTTGTACCTGTGTTCAGACGAGGCCGGTTTTGTCACAGGTTCTGACTACCCCATTGATGGTGGATTCATAAAACTCAATACCTAGCGTCAACAACATCGTCTAAAATTTACAAATAAAGCATATGAAGATTTTAAGATTCGGCGACGCCGGAAAGGAGAAACCGGGAGTATTGCTTAATGGCAACATTATTGACGTCTCATCATTTGGCGAGGATTTCACCGAAGAGTTTTTGGGAAACAACGGCCTCAACAGGCTCGGCAACTGGCTGAAGAGTAATGCCTCTTCCTCGCCTAAAGTCGACAAGAACGTTCGTATAGGCTCCCCGATAGCAAGGCCGTCAAAGATCATATGCGTCGGCTTGAATTATACAAAGCATGCGCAGGAATCAAATATGCCGCTGCCAAAGGAGCCGATCATCTTTTTTAAGGCCACAACTGCCTTAACGGGACCAAATGATCCTTTGACTATTCCTAAGAACAGCGTAAAGACAGATTGGGAGGTGGAGTTGGCAGTGGTGATCGGGAAGAGGGCTTTGTATGTTGACGAAAAAGATGCATTAGATTATGTGGCTGGCTTTTGTCTCCACAACGATTATAGTGAACGAGAATTTCAGCTGGAAAGGAATGGTCAATGGGTAAAAGGAAAAAGCTGCGATTCGTTTGCTCCTGTTGGACCCTATCTTGTCACAAAAGATGATGTGGGAGACTTTAATAACCTTCACATGTGGTTGAAGGTGAATGGAAAGAAAATGCAGGACGGAAATACCGACGACATGATCTTTAAGGTACCATTCCTTGTCAGTTACATCAGCCAGTTTATGACCCTGCTTCCAGGGGATATAATCTCGACGGGAACTCCTTCGGGTGTGGGACTAGGATTTAAGCCACCGATCTTTGTTAAACCAGGCGATGTCATTGAATTGGGTATTGAAGGCTTGGGTGAGCAACGTCAGGTTGCCCGGGCGTATTGACCTGACTTTCCGAAATCCGACCAAGAGCGTCAAGGTGTTATTCTTCCCCTTGGAAATGACTGATCTATCCCTATATTCAGGGATGATGGCTGTGCGGAGAAAAATCCTAGTTAGTTTAATCGCGATTACTCTGAGCATTTCCGGATTTTCACAATCCAATAAAGATGCCCTTGCTCTTTTTCAGCAAGGGGAAGAGATATCGAAGAAAAATCCTGAAAAAGCGTATCCGGTTTTTGTGAAAGCCATGACACTCGCCAGGCAAAATGGCGATTGGGATACGTATATCAATGCACTGAACCACTCATCAACCCTGGCAATAGCGGAGAAGGGAGACTTTGACAAATCATTTGACGCTTCGAAAGAAGCGCTCACCTTCGTAGACAAATTTAAGTCCAGGGCGGCCGTTGCAGAACTTCACTATAATATTGGCGAGTTCTATTACTGGAAAAATGGTACCGATACGGCTCTCCACTACTACAACAACGCAAAACAGATCTTTGTATCTCTTAATGGTGAATTCACAAAGGAAGTTGCCAAGTGCTATCATGGGCTGGGAGACGTAAACAAGTACAATAAGCTTGATTTTTATGAAGCTGAAGTCAATTATGAAAAGGCTCTGAGCATCAGAGAACGGATCGGCTTTAACGATACCCTTGTTCTTTACAAAAACTTCTATAGCCTGGCCACTACTAACCGTTCACAGCAAGACTTTGAAAAAGCACTATCGTATGGATCGAAAGCTATGGATTTCGCGAAGGATTTGGATCCACTGAGGGTTGAGACGACTACTGCGGTAGTAGCGAGCATCTATCGTGATATGAATGAATCACAGATGGCGAAGAAATATTACCTCGAAGCAATTGCTCTTAATAAGAAGACCAACGACAGGGACAACAGAGCTTGGTATTTCCTGGGACTCGGTATAGTGTATAAAAAGGATTCACTCTATCAGGATGCGCTAAAATGTTTTAATCAAGCTTATCCGTTTTACAGGTCCAGCGAAACTGAAACTTATCTTTTTCATTATCTTCTTCTTCAAACTCAGCAAGTCTATAATGCGCTCAAGGATGACGCCCGTTTCCTAAAGACAACGCGTGAACTCTTTCATTCCCTTTCACAACGCAATGAAGATCACGGACACTTTATGAGTCAGGGAATGCGGGCGATCGGTGATTTTTATAACGACAGAAAAAACTATGATTCAGCTCTTTCTTATTATCAAAGGGCGTTGGTAGCTCTGCTTCCATCATTTAAATCGTTGAACGTCGAGGATAATCCCGCCGAGGGGGAGCTCGGATTTTTCTATTATGGCTATGAGGTATTGGTGGAGAAGGCCTCCGCGCTCACCGGGAAATTCAATGCATCCAATAATCCATCTTACTTGATACAGTCGATCTCCTGTTTGCGGCTGGCGGAACGACTTATCTCAAAGCAGAGGAGCACTCTTGAAATGGACAAATCAAAATGGGAATTTCTGGACTCGGCATATGACCTGTATGAAGCTATTATATCGCAGCTGATAGAAGGTAAAAGATTGCTGCCGAAAGATTCTATCAACGACCTGGCCTTCCGATACCTTGAACTTAGTAAGTCACGGTCACTTGCGGACGCCCTTGCAGAGGCTGAACAAACCAAGAGGATCAGCTCAAATGACAGTCTGCTCAGAATACACATAGAGTTGAGACGAGAGTTATTGGGTGTACAGAACACGATTAATGAGGAGTTGGAAAAGAAATCCTCTCCTGACGTTATAACCCATCTGCGTGAGCAAATAGTGAACGTCGATCGACGTATCCAAAATTGCAAGCAAGCCATTGAATTTAAGTATCCAGGATATTTCAATGTAAAGTATGGCTATGATATTCCTACGTTAAATGATGTGCGACGGGTTCTCAAAGATCGTGGACAGGTTGCGCTCGAGTTTTTTTGGGGATCGGAGTGGGTATACGCCATTTTTATCTCCGATGATAACATTATGTTTGAACGGATAGGCAGGCCCGACAGTATTGGCATCGCTATCGCTGCAGTCGTAAAGCACTTTGATGAAACGGCATCCGGCTTGGATCCACGAACATATGAGTCATTTGTCACCAATGCACATGAACTTTATAAAAAGCTGGTAGAACCATTTGCCTCTGCGATGAAAGGCCATCCACGAATATTGATTATTCCTGATGGGCCAATAAATCAAGTTCCGTTTGAGATACTATTGGAGGAGCCGGCCCGTGTAAGCACAGTTGACTATCGTTCGTTGCACTATCTTATCAAGACCACGTCCGTAGGCTACGCTTATTCGTCAGTCATGTTGATGCGTTCAAGTGAACCGGTCAAAAGACCTTCGTTGCTGGCTGTTGGATTCACGGGAGGTTCCAGGTTGCGTGCTCCGCAGCCAGAACTCGAGGAGATTGTCGGCGCCGAGGAAGAACTGGAGGCATTGGCAAAACGATTTAGCAGAGGAAAATTTTTGGTGGGTCCAGATGCAACTGAAGCCAACTTCAAAGTGTTTTCCCCGCAATATGATATTATTCACCTCGCCATTCATGGACGTGGGGACGTTCAAAGCAGTTTTTCATCAAGTCTCTATTTCAGGTCGAAGTACGACAGTCTTGACGACGGGGAGTTACACGACTATGAGCTATATGGCCTGAAGCTTAAAGCCCTTATGGCAGTACTCAGCGCATGCGAGTCCGGCCTTGGAAGAGACTACAAAGGAGAAGGTATGATCAGCATGGCGAGTGCATTCACGTATTCGGGATGCGGAAATATTCTAATGAGCCTTTGGAAGGTGAATGATAAAGCCTCAACTGTTCTGATGGATGATTTCTATGGCCATCTGCTCGAGAATAAAACGATTGACGATGCTTTACGTAACGCAAAGCTGGACTATCTGGAAAGTACAGATGAGCTTACATCGGATCCCAGAGTATGGGCACCCCTCGTAGCCTATGGAAGTCTTGAGCCGATATTCAAGAAATCAGACGATCGAGTTGTTATCTATGGAGCGATCGGAGCCTTCCTTCTCCTGGCGATCATATTTATTTCCCGCCGGCGTAGATCTATCTAGGTTTCTTATCGCCATTGACAACAGTCCGTGTCTCAACCGTCAGGCTGGGCGGACTTAGCTGCTCGAATGTTACCCTGGTTACATTGGTTTCCTCATCCCATACAGGGCGTTTATTTCTTGTCAAAAATTTCTCGACTATGTCGTTGATAGAAGCTAGACTTTGATTTGAATTTGTTTTTTTACGTGACCTTGGTGTCTCCTCACGGTAATCCAGATAGGATGAATCTCCTTTCCTTGCCTTTCTTTTCAGCCTTAATCGCGCATCATATATTTTCATTGCTTCATAGTATCCATCCGGCAATTCATCCGGCTTACAGACATCTTCATTGTCACGGTCATAATAAACGGATTCAACTACTTTTTTTAACAAGCGGTTCGAAACGAACACTAATAGATCCTGAACTTTATTAGCGTTAAAATTAGGCGCGTCGGATTCTGTTCCAGGCTTTGGGGCGCAGTCAAATACTATTTTGGCTTTCCATTTAGGATCATCAATTGGGAGATCCGTTGCAATAACGTTAAGAGAAAAACTGATCGGCGGTTTCTTCTTTTTGCCGACGTGGAATGGCGTGTTTGGCATAAAATATAGATTTAGGGTTTTATATTTTGATTCATTTTACTTTATCCAACAATTCCCTAGCCTTCGTTGCATAGGAAATCTCAGTATCGCCTAACTCTTTGAGGATCGCGCGGGCCTTTTCGGTTTCCCCGCTCTTTAGGTAACAGAGGCTCAAATACCACTTCGCCTGCATATCAAGTTCATCAAAGTCCTTATCTAAAGCAATAAAATTCGCTTTCGCCTCTTCAACATTTCCAAGGATCAGGTTTGAGTTCCCAAGAAGCAGCACGATGCCTGCTTCCTTATTGTCTTTCAAAAGGTCCTCAAAGAGTGTTGCGGCCTTTTGGTAGTCGCCTTGTTCATAAGCCTGAAATGCATCCTTTCTCTTTGAGTCAGTGGACTCACTGCTTCGCGTGGTCGGTTCGAACATGTTGGGATAAGGAGTAAAATACGCCTGGAAAAGCTCATCGGGTTGGTTTCTGAAATTGTTCATGAAAACAGCCACGACCACTGTTATCCCAACTACAGCAGCGGCGGCATAATAATACCACTTCGTCGGCGCTGAGCTTAATCGCAGCGGTGTTTCCTTTTCAAGTTTTACTTCGAGATCCTCCAGGTATTTCAGGCTTGAGACGGCGCCCTCGTACCGCACGGCGGCGATTAATACCTTCTCTTGTTCCACTAATGATTTGAAATTTTCATCGCTCTCCATTCGCATGGTAAAGTTTTTCAATTCAGCGTCATTTAGCTCGGAATCGAAATACTTTTCGACCAAAGCGATGTCTGCTTCAGAGTGATTCATGATTTATAGCAAAGGTGTTTTGTTCGGTTTCCTCTTCAAATAATTTCCGCAGTCTTGCCATACACTTGCATTTCTGGTTCTTTGCCGTTTCCGGATTTTTGTAACTCATCGCAAGCGTTATTTCTGGAATGCTCTTTTTTTCATAGTAAAAAAGCTCAATCAGTCTCTGGCAAGGCTGACCTAGTTTGGATAGTGCATTTTTTGCGCGCTCAAAAACAGCATCATCGATCTTACTTGTGGGCTCGTCAATAAGATTCTCTTTCAGCCATTTTTCCTTGCTGAGGGGTATATAACGTCTTTCTTTTCTCTGGTTTTCTTTCACGATATTTTTTCCAATTCCGAAAAGATAAGTTTTCACGCTGCTTACCAGGTGTTCAAGCTTTCCTAATCTAATGTTGTCGTGAAAGATGAGAATGGTTAGCTGGTAGATGTCTTTGCCATCATCCAGCGAGCAATTGAACTCCTTTACTACCCATCGAAGGAATTCTTCCCGGTACTCTTCATAAACAAGGCCGAGTTCCGTTTGGCCGCCAGACTTTATCTTCAGTATTATCTCATCCTGGTTCATCAGCAACGGCCTTTATGTAAAAAGATCAAAAAAGTAACCCAACCCACGGGTCTTTCTCCTGAATTCATGGTCACGTTCTATTCATGGTAAGATAATGTTTTTCACTGAAAATCGGGATTTGAGGTCTGCGAACCGCAACAATTGTAGTTAGGAGTTATGAGTTATGAGTTATGAGTTATGAGTTGGAGTGTGTGAGCACGGGCATGTTAACGTTCGAAATTCGACATTCGGCGTTGGAAATTCCACACCCACACCCGCGCTCATGCCCCAACTCATGACTCATAACTTATAACTCCTAACAAAGTCGCCATAAAAAAACTTTTGTGAGTTGGGTTACTTCCACCAGACTTATACATAAACGTCGTATTTCACAAGAAACCCTTTAAACTTAAAGCCATGTATCCATTCACATTTAAGGAAAAAGAAGTTCTAGCCCTGATATCTATGGGACTCACCACTAAAGAAATTGCGGGAAGGTTGAACATCAGTCACCACACTGTAGAGACTCACCGAAAGAACCTGTTGAGGAAGTCTGAGGCGAAAAATTCCGCACAGCTTGTTCAATTGGCGCTAGCAAATCAGATTATCGCCGCATAGAGAGAAGACCCTCTCTTATTTCTATCCGATAATATATACGTAGGTTATTTTTTCTATAGTTTGGGTTGACAGGCCCGGATTCATTCCGGGTCTGTTTTTTTTCTTGATAATTATACCGATCGGTATAATTTATCGGCTTTTTGCTCTACCTTTACGCCATGGGTAAAGCGATTGTCACACGGCAATTTATCATCGGGAAGACAGCGCCAGTCTTTAATACCAAGGGCTACAACGGCACATCGTTGAATGATCTTACTGAGGCGACAGGCCTTACGAAGGGCTCTTTGTATGGCAACTTTGAAAACAAAGAAGAAATTGCAATCGCCGTTTTCCACTATTCCATGGAAAAGGTCCGGGAAGCAGCGCGGTTAAAAATGGAAAAGGTTAGCTCATCAAAGGAAAAGCTCCTCGCACTCCTCGACTTTTATTCAGAATACGTTTTCAGCTCCCCCATTCCCGGGGGATGTCCATTGATGAACAACGCCGTTGAAGCCGATGATCACCATTCTTTCATGAAAAAAGCTGTAGCAACAGAAATTAAAAGGACGATCGATTCAATCGCGACTCTGCTGGCCCGGGGAAAGAAGGAGGGCAACTTCAAAAGTTCGATCAATGAAAAGGAAATCTCGAATCTCCTCTTCTGTTCAATCGAAGGAGCAATTATAGTCTCCAGAGTATCTTCATCTGACGTCGCCATGAAAAGTGTGGCGAATTTCAACCGGAATCTCTTAAAACAAATCAGCAAATAAATCTATGCAACAACGTAGGGTAGTGGTGACTGGCCTGGGTGCAGTAACACCTCTGGGCAATACAGTTCAGGAATTCTGGAGTAATCTCGTAGCAGGAAAAAGTGGTGCGGCGCTTATCACGAAGTTTGACACCACCAAGTTCAAAACGAAGTTTGCCTGCGAGGTGAAAAGTTTTGATCCGCTCAATTACTTTGAAAAGCAGGAAGTGCGAAAGGTCGATCCTTTCACCCAATACGCGCTGGTTTCTTCTGATGAGGCGTTGAAGGATTCAAAACTCGATCTTGACAAAATAGATAAAACAAGGGTTGGCGTGATCTGGGGGTCCGGCAACGGCGGCTTTTACACTTTTCAACAGGAAGTGATGGAGTTTGCCAAGGGCGACGGCACACCAAGATTCAATCCTTATTTTATTCCTAAAGTTATTGTGGATATTGCCTCGGGCTGGATATCCATTAAGTATGGATTCATGGGATTGAACTTCACGACAGTATCCGCCTGCGCTACATCCACAACGGCTATTATAGACGCAATGAACTATATCCGCTGGAATAAAGCTGATATCATAGTGACCGGTGGCTCAGAAGCTGCCGTCAACGAGGCGGGCATTGCAGGTTTTGGTGCATTGAAAGCATTATCAACGCGTAATGACGATCCGTCGACAGGGTCACGACCATTTGATGTACACCGCGACGGATTTGTAATGGGAGAAGGAGGTGCGGCCCTCATCCTGGAAGAGTACGAGCATGCAAAGGCAAGAGGAGCAAAGATCTATGCGGAGGTTGCAGGTGGTGGAATGTCAGCGGATGCATATCACCTTACGGCTACACATCCTGAGGGAGCAGGAGCGATGCTGGGAATGAAATGGGCATTGGAAGACGCTGGACTCAATCCACATGACGTGGACTACCTGAATCCTCACGCTACGTCTACGCCTGTTGGTGATGAAAGCGAAATGAAGGCCGTATCCAAGTTTTTCGGACCGCACAAGGAGAAGCTGCTCATCAGCGCAACAAAATCTGCAACAGGTCATTTACTCGGCGGCGCTGGGGCTATCGAATCGATTATCTGTATCAAAGCCATTGAAACGGGAATGATTCCGGCAACTATCAATACCAAAGAAATCGATCCGGCTCTCCCATCTGGCCTCAACATTATAACAGGGCAGTCAATCAAAAAGAATGTTCGTGTTGCTCTGAGCAATACGTTTGGATTTGGGGGACATAACGCGTCCGCGGCTTTTGTAAAGGTGTAGTTTTTTCAGACCTTATTTCCATCATGTTGGCAATCAGCAAAATTCTACAATCGTTTCCGATGCAGGGAGGTATTTGACGATGGATTATAACGCGGTGCGAAATTGACGAAGAGAGATTTAATATTTATCTTCAGCGAAAGCATCGGGATGGGGCGGTCGCGAATTTGATCGATGCTAGAAACAAGGCAATGAGGTTGTAGGGGTGGTTGTGGTTGTGACCTTGTAATCAGTCGAAACCTAATTACCGAAAATACATGAAAGTACCAAAGCCGGTCGCGATCACGATTGTCGCCCTAATTGCCATTGCCTTCTTAGCAGTCAATTGTGCGAAAAAGCCACCTGTCAACGGAGAGGCAAGTGTAAAAACTCTCGCACCACATCCACTTAACCCACTCGATACAAATGAAATCAAATTGGCGAGGCAGATCTTGCTCGAAGAAGGTAAGATCGATACGACTTATCGATTCTATCTGATTAATCTCCACGAACCTCCCAAGGCCGAAATGTTGAAGTATAAGCAAGGGGAGGCATTTCGCCGTGAAGCATTCGTTTCGGTCTACGATCGGGCATCCAATAAAACCTATGAATCTGTTATTGACCTCATCGGAAAAAAGACGCTCACCTTTTACCATGTCCAGGGAGTCACCCCTGGGTCCTTCCTCAAGGACTCGATTGCGGATGATCTCCTTAAAACAAATGATCAGTGGCTTGCAGGCTTGAAGGTGCGGGGAATTCACCCGGATTCTGTTGACGCGTTTGTCGTTTTCGCCGGTGACATGGGCATTGCGCCACCAGACCATCGTGAGTTGATATGTACTCCAGAGTACAAGAACAAGAAATACAAGAAGCTGCTCGTTCATGGATTGGTAGCCTATGTAGATCTCACTGATCAAAAAGTATTGAAGGTTCTGGACGATGGTGGTAAGGGGTTCTTCAAACCTGAAGACATAAAGTATTTCGATTCAGATTCTGCTAAGGTCCTTTTACCGGAGACAAAACCAATGAAGATCACTCAACCTGAAGGTACAACGTACACGGTAGACGGTTTTCAGGTAACGGGCAAGAGCTGGTCATTCAGAGTAGCCGTTGATAATCGCGAGGGACTTGTGATCTACGATGCAAAATACGATGACAATGGTGTAATGCGTCCGGTGTTGTATCGCGGTTCCGTGGCTGAAATGTATGTTCCTTACGGATCTACGGACCTTACCCATGCTGCATGGAATTATTTTGATGGCGGGGCCTACCGGATGGGTCAGGTTTGGCCGAAATTTATGAATGGGCTCAAAGCCGGTGCCGATGTACCTGAGAATTCGACCTTCCTCCCTGCATTGCTCCACGACGAGAAAGGAAAGCCGGTACAAATAGACAGTATGATTGCCATCTTCGAAGAATATCCCGGCCCTATTACCCGTCACGGTAAATTCGCACATGACGCCCGTAACCTAGCCGTTAAGTATTTTACCCAGATCGGTAACTATGATTACGGATTTAAGTGGATATTCCGCGAGGATGGAACTATTGATTTTAAAGCCGAACTTACGGGCATTGTTGGGATTAAAGCAGTGAACCGTACTACAGATCTTCCCGGCGACCAGGATGAAAGTTATAACGGTATTTACTATGGAACATTGGTAGCGCCCCATGTGGAGGCAGGGAATCACCAACACTTCTTTTCATTCCGCCTAGACCTTGATGTAGACGGAACGGAGAACATCGTCGAGGAAATGAACACGGTTCCGCTACCCGCAGGCGAAAACAATCCTTGGAACAACGCTTTTGTGCGACAAATGTCTTTGATAAGAAATGAGGCGGAGGGACAGCGGAATTTAAATACTTCTACAAATCGCCACTGGATGATAGCTGATTCAAAGGCTGTGAATTCTTTGGGTCAGCAGAAGAGTTATGTGATCATGCCGGGTCATAACGCTTCACCTCTGGCCGCTCCGGGATCAGGCCCGCGCAAGATGGCGGATTTCCTCGAAAGCCAGTTCTGGGTGACATCATATAAAGAAAAGGAGGCATATCCCGCAGGTGACTATCCGAATACAAGGGGAATAAAAGACGGCCTTCCGAAAATGGTAAGTGATAACGAAAATCTCGAAGGCAAAGATTTAGTAGTGTGGTACAACATGGGTATCACTCATATCGTTCGCCCCGAAGATTGGCCGGTTATGAATGTACACACTATTGGGTTTTCATTAATGCCGTTTGGATTTTTCGACCGTAATCCGGCTGCGACAAGCAAGAAAGCCCCAGAACAACCGCGGGTTATCGTACTTGATAAACAAATCCCGCCGGATGTAACTCAATGTGTTCCATTACCTGCAGACAACAAGCAAGCACGTTCGAAGTCGAAAACTGCGCAACGCAGTAAAGCCGGTTAGTATTGGTGGACAATGCTCACGCTTTCAAGTGTGCTTTACCGAAGAGGATATTCTTGAATTTTCAGATCGCTATTTCAGGGGAGGTGTCATTGAAAGAAAGTTTTCTTAGTGTTAACTTTCAGTTATAGCTAAAAGTGATTGAGATTTACTGGACCGTTTCTAAAAAAGCCTCAATATGGAACAATCTGCAGTTCTGCCCTCTCTTGAGCCGCTTGCACAATCTGAACGTATCTCTATCATTGACAGTCTAAGGGGAATTGCCCTGTTAGGTATTCTTTTGATGAATATTGCATTCTTTGCGTACCCGGCAAATCAGGCTACAAATCCGATGATTGCTAACGAGATGGGTACTGTTAATTTCAAAGTATGGTATTTTGTCGAGGGTGTTCTTGAAGGCAGCCAGCGCGCTTTATTCTCAATGCTTTTTGGATGCGGTGTGCTTGTATTCACTACAAGGCTTGAGAAAAGAGTAAGTGGGACAATGCCGGCTGAATTATTTCTAAGACGTCAGCTTTGGCTATTAGTGTTTGGACTTATTAATGCTTTTGTTTTGTTGTGGAGCGGCGATATACTGTACCACTATGCTATACTAGGAATAGTCCTGTTTGCGTTCCGAAGAATGAAACCTTCCTACCTTATTATAGCTGCTGTCGTTTGTTTGGCATTTCAGGCAGCAAGAGAAAACCGGGATCTGTACGTTGACAAAAAAGTTATAGCGAAGGGTGAATTGGTGGCGGCGATCGACACCACCAAGACAAAACTGACCGACAAACAAAAGGGTGAGTTGGAAGCTATGAACGGCTTCAAGAACAATCAGAAGCTCGAGAAAAAACAGGAGAAAGCGAAGAAGGCTATTGAAGCTGTACGTGGAACTTACGCTGAACTTTACGAGCACAACAGTAATGAAAGCGTTTGGATGGAAACACAGTTTCTTTATTTCAACCCCTGGGATATCCTAATATTTATGTTTCTGGGACTTGCGTTTTTTAAGATGGGGCTGATGCAAGGGGACTACCCATTGAAGACATATCTTATCATCGGTGTTGTGGGATTAGGGCTAGGTCTTTTGTTGACGTATGTCAGGTTCAAGCCTCAAATCGATTTGAAGTTCAACTTCTTTGAATATGTAAAAAGCGTACCGTTCACTCTGTATGAAATTCCAAGAACGTTTAAATCGATCGGGATCTTTGGGTTGATAATGGTTCTATACAAAACAGGCTGGTTTAAGTGGTTGTTTGCGCTTGCACGTCCCGTTGGACAAATGGCGTTCACTAACTACCTCATGCAATCTTTAATTTGTGGCATCATCTTTTACGGAATAGGTTTTGGCCTATATGGAATGCTTCAGCGTTTTGAGTTGTACTATATTGTTGCCGGTGTATGGATATTCCAGATCATCACCAGTCATATCTGGCTCCGCTACTATCGTTTTGGGCCAATGGAATGGGTATGGAGAAGTCTTACCTACTGGAAACTTCAACCGTTCAAAAAAAGTAATGCTGTTGAACCTGTAATTGCCACAGTCCAATCGACTAGCTAGGTGTTGGTTCTGAGACTATTCATGACCTTGTTAGCGAACACAAAGTCATCGAGTTCTTTTACGCCGGAATGCGTGATGTCATTCTTTGTGCCCTCCCAAAGCTTTTGCCCCTTGTAAATAAACATGATTCGTTCACCAATACCCATCACCGAATTCATGTCATGCGTTACAACGATCGTTGTGATGTCGAGATCTTCGGAGATATCCTGTATCAGGTCGTCGATCACGATCGACGTTTGAGGATCCAGTCCTGAGTTTGGTTCGTCGCAAAACAGATAGTTAGGATTATTTACAATAGCCCTCGCGATACCAACTCTTTTTTTCATACCCCCACTGATCTCAGAGGGCATCTTTCCATTTACGTTCTCAAGTCCTACGCGCTTGAGACAGAAATTGACGCGATCCTTCTTTTCGGGGAGTGCCATCTTCGTGAGAACATTAAGCGGGAACATCACATTATCCTCCACGTTTTTTGAATCAAACAACGCACCGCCTTGAAAAAGCATACCCATTTCCCGTCGCACTTCGATCTGTGAGTTGCGGTCACTTCCATAAAAATCACGGCCGTCATAGAATACGCTCCCCTCATCCGGATGGATAAGTCCCACTATACATTTCAACAACACACTCTTACCCGTACCGCTGGCACCGATGATAAGATTAGGCTTTCCCTTTTCAAAGACTCCACTGATATCATTAAGGACGAGTCTTTCGCCAAACGATTTTGAAATGCTTTGAATCTTTATCATTTTGACAGAAGAAGTTGAGCTAAGAGATAATCTGCAATTAGAACGGCAATCACACTGCTGGTCACGGCTTGCGTGCTGGAAATACCAACTTCGAGAGCCCCACCTTGCGTATTGTAACCTTTATACGACGAAATGGAAGCAACCAGGAATGCAAAAACAAACGATTTTATGAGCGCAAACGTCACAGTAAATTCGTTGAATGACGAACGCAGTCCATATACATAATCATTGGGAGTGATGACGCCTGTTAATGTTCCTGCGAGGTATCCGCCAACCATTCCACATACTCCCGCCACAATTACCAGAAGTGGATACATAAGCAATGACGCGAGGATCTTTGGTAGAACGAGATAAGAAATTGAATTGATCCCCATTACTTCCAGCGCGTCAATTTGCTCTGTTATTCTCATCGTACCGAGACCGCTTGCCATACTCGATCCAACCTTGCCGGCATAAATAACTGCAATGATGGTAGGAGCAAGTTCAAGAACGATCATTTCCCTTACCACCTGAGAGATCACATAATCAGGGACAAACTCACTAACCATATTAAACGCCGTTTGAACGGTAGTAACAGCCCCCATAAATGTCGAGACAAGGGCGACAAGAAATAAAGAACCAATTCCAATTCCCTGACATTCATCCAGTACGAGCTTGTAATATGTTTTGAATCTTTCACGGTTAACGAGCAACTGACCGAGAAACATAAAATACTTTCCAATCTCCTTGATCATAAAATGCAATAAAGCAATGCAATTATTACCTTTCGAAAGATACCCAAAAATCTAACATTTAATTCTCATGAGCAAACTTGTGGTGGTGACCGGAGGAACGAAAGGAATCGGTCGCTCGGTGATTGAAAAGTTTGCGGCTCAGGGTTTCGATGTAGCGACGTGTTCGCGTACAGCGTCTAACCTGGAAGAACTTAAGCTGGTTATAAAAAAGAATTTTCCACTAGTAAACATTTATATTAAGCAGGCTGACCTTACGAGTAAAAAGGAAGTGCATTCGTTCTGTGTCTTTGTTAATGACCTTCATAGACCTGTCGATGTACTGGTCAATAATGCGGGATATTTTATCCCGGGGGAGATTGCATCCGAACCGGATGGCACGCTTGAGCAGATGATAAATGCAAATCTTTACAGCGCATACCACACCACCCGTGGACTCCTACCGACGATGTTGGACCGAAGGGTGGGTCATATTTTTAACATGTGTTCCATTGCTAGCATTAAGGCGTATCCCAACGGGGGCTCCTATGCTATTTCCAAATTTGCGCTGCTTGGATTCTCTAAATGCCTGCGAGAAGAAGTGAAGACGTTCGGCCTGAAAGTTACCGCGGTCATGCCAGGAGCCGTGCTTACCGAAAGCTGGGAGGGAACAGAACATCCACCCGACCGTTTCATGAAAGCAGGCGATGTGGCGGAAGCCATTTACGCGGCCTATAGTTTATCGCCGAATAGCGTAGTCGAAGAAATCGTCATCAGGCCTCAGCTTGGAGACATCTAACACCTATTTTGAGGCCTTTTTTAATTGTTCATCGTCACAGACGTGGCCAAAACTAATATCTCCATTTTAAGGTTAAATTTGCAGGAAATCAGCAGACCGTGAACGCACAAGTCGATGCTTTAAAACAGTATTGTAACAGCCTAGTCCAGTACAGCCGGAGAAAAACCATCGAAGTCAGGATCGGTGATGTTCCTATCGGTGGAGAAAATCCGATTAGAGTGCAATCGATGACTACTATTGATACCATGGATACAATGGGATCGGTCGAGCAGTCCATTCGAATGATTGAGGCAGGCTGTGAATATGTTCGAATCACGGCGCCTAGTGTGAAGGAAGCACAAAACCTCGAAGAGATCCGAAAGGAACTTCGTCGCCGGGGATATAAAACTCCTTTGGTGGCTGACATTCATTTTACTCCTAATGCGGCCGAGCTGGCTGCAAGAATCGTAGAAAAGGTACGGATCAACCCGGGTAACTATGCTGACAAGAAACGTTTCGAAACGATCGATTACACCGAATCATCTTATCAGGCGGAACTGGATCGTATTCGTCAGAAGTTTATCCCGTTAGTAAGGATATGTAAGCAATACGGCACCGCCATGCGCATCGGGACAAATCACGGTTCTCTTTCGGATCGCATTATGAGCCGTTATGGAGACAACCCGGTTGGTATGGTTGAATCGGCCCTCGAGTTCCTCAGAATTTGTGAGGACGAAAGCTATTACAACATTGTCCTTTCCATGAAGTCGAGTAACCCGCAGGTTATGGTGCAGGCGTATCGTTTACTTGTGCAGAAACTTGATGAGGAAGGATTTAAGCCTTATCCGTTGCATCTTGGTGTTACCGAAGCGGGCGATGGTGAGGATGGGAGAATTAAATCGTCTGTGGGGATCGGGACATTGCTGGAAGATGGACTTGGGGACACGATAAGAGTCTCACTTACCGAGGAGCCTGAGGCGGAAGTGCCTGTTGCAAGCGACCTTGTTAAAAGATATGACAAACGGGCTGGTCATAAACCTATTCCGGCCGTCGACAGTTACCCGATTTCTCCCTTTGAATACAACCGTCGCAACACACGCCCGGTGTTGAACTTTGGAGGAGAACACCATATACCCCGCGTGGTAGCGGACTTTTCAGGAAAGGAAAAGATTACGCCGGCATCACTTTTTGCACTTGGTTATCAATATTCAGTGCCGTTAGACAAATGGATCATCACGGACATGGCATGTGATTTTATTTTTCTCGGTGACAAGGTTATCGATTTTGAGATTCCAGGAACATTGGGTTTGATTTATAATCACCGTACATGGATGGAGCAACGGTCCAAGGATAGGACTTATCCTTTTATTCGTGCGGAACAATATGTATCTGGCGTTGAATTGTCAGGAACTGCAAATTTTATTTATGCTTGCCTCGACAATGTAAATAATTCATTGATTGATAAACTTAAAAAAGATCCAACCGCTGTTTTGCTAATTGACACATATAATGAGCACGGTATGGCTGAGCAACGAAGACTATTCGTATCATTAATGAATAGCAAATGTGATATCCCCGTGATAATTGGCAGAGCATACAGAGATATTTCTCTCGATCATTTGCAGTTATATGCAGCCACCGATTTCGGAGGATTGCTGGTGGATGGTCTCGGTGATGGAATTTTTATTGCTGCCGAAAACTGTGGACCGGATAAGAAGATCAATGAGACGGCATTCAATATCCTTCAGGCTACCCGCACCAGGATATCAAAGACAGAGTATATTTCATGCCCATCATGCGGACGTACACTTTTTGATCTGCAGGAAACGACCGGAAGAATCAGGACGAGGACGAGTCACCTCAAAGGTGTCAAGATCGGAATCATGGGTTGTATTGTGAACGGTCCCGGTGAAATGGCCGACGCCGACTATGGCTACGTCGGATCAGGACCGGGCCGGATTACGTTGTACAAGGGAAAAGAAGTTGTGAGGAAGAATGTTCCTACCAATCAGGCTGTTGATGAATTAATAAATCTTATTAAGGAGCATGGGGATTGGCTTGAGCCGGAACTTAATTCGGCAGAATAACGGTTATCTAGAAGTCTCATTATTAAAATCCATCATGGATCTCAATGATAATATAGGTCAACAAAACGGTGTCTCAAACGGCAAAGAGAAAAAGAACAGTTGGAGGGATTTTTTTACGTTAGGCGAAGTGGGCGGATATTTTTTTCGCAGAAAAGATCCTTCGAGACCTTCCAACATAAATATTAAAATGATGCATGGAATAAACAGGATCTCCATCATCGTTTTTTTGCTCGGCGTAATCTTCCTCATACTGAAAAGATTTTTTTAGTGGACACTGAATCATTCAGAAGCCATTGCCTTTCTAAAAAAGGTGTTACTGAGGAATTTCCATTCGGCGAGAATACTTTAGTATATAAAGTGATGGGTAAGATGTTCGCGCTAGCCGACGTGGAAGACTTTACCAGCATCAATCTTAAAGTGGATCCTGAAATTGGCGTCGAACTTCGGGAAAGATACACCTCTATTCAGGAGGCTTATCACATGAATAAAAAACACTGGATCACCGTTATGATTGACGGTAAAATTCAGGATAAGTTGATTTGTCAGTGGATCGATAATTCCTACGATCTCGTAAAAGCAGGCCTCAGCAAAAGTGTCCGCGCCAATTTGGAATTGCTCTGATCCATACTTTTCCGTAATAAATATTGAGCGTCGGTTCCCGGAGTTTTTGCTCTTAAAACTGACCCGTCTCGCCAGGTTCAGACGAGCAAATTTTGGATCCATCGCTTTATCTACGGCCGAATGGTAGACCGACGACCTTTGGCACATTTAGGGGTGTTATAACTCACTAAACGCCTCAAATCAGCGTTAGAACCATATAATTTGACAATCAACTGGTTACTGGAGAATGTTTTTAAAAATATTCCCTATTTTTGACCGATCTACCCAATCCATGGCAAGGCCATTTTTTGTTTTACTTAGTCTTAGCCTAGTCCTCAGCGCATGTACACAGCGATTGATATGCCCTGCATATCAAAGCGCGTATATCTATGACCAGGAAGAACTGCGGAAGAAATTCAGTTATTTTCAGGAGGATTCGACGCCGAAGATGCTTACGGCGAGCAAGACTAAGTACCTGATTGCTGAGCCGGTATCTTATCGCAAGAAACTGCGAAGTATGCAGACTGTCGCGATGAAAGACGTTAACCCGGTGCTTCCTGATTCGATGAAGGTCGGTGAAGAAGGGCTAATGGGTGAAGACGGGGTAGTACCAGGTGCTGAATTGGACCTTGCGGCGCGGTCTGTTATCGATAGCACATACATAGTCGATGTACCGCAGGACACCACGGAGGTGTTAGGCGACAGCGCTTATGTTATTTCAAAAGACAAGGAAGTTAGGTTGCTCAAATACAATAGGCCTGACAGCGTTTCGTATGACGAAACAACCGGCCGTTATGTTCCAAAAACAGCCAAGTATGCAGTAGCCGATGTGAGGTTTAATGTGGAGCAGGACAACTACATGTGGTACCTGCGCAAAAATATTATCCTTCCTGATGTAAGGCTATCTGCCCAGATGGCACAGGAGCAAGAAAAAGCTGCGAAAAAGAAAGATAAGAAAGGAGGATTCTTCAAAAATCTTTTCAAGCGCAAAAAGAAAGACGAGGTTGATTCGACCGAAATAGTTATTCCGCCGAAACCGCAGGAAGACTTCGACTACATTGATGACGATGAGCAGACACAGCCTCAGGAACAAGTGCAGGAAGAACCTCAAAAGAAAAAAGGAATGTTCTCGTTCCTTAAGAAAAAGGAAAAGACCGACGTAACGACACCTGACGAACAGAAACCTCTAAAGGAAAAGAAGAAAAAGAAAGAGAAAAAACCTAAAGTAGACAACGGAGACACGCCAAAGGATCAAGAGGAGGAAGAAGAAGATGACGGATTCTAGATCCTTAAGAGGTAGATGCTTTAGACGCTTCTAATCAAAAAGTGTAAGGTTTCCAAATTGATCGGCAGGGGGAGTGGGGATGATTAGTGAAGGGGCGTTGGCCGTGCTGTCTAAAATCCTGGGCGAGACCGGGTAGTAACTCATTTTATCAGGCGGATAAGAAACCAGGCAATTCATTAACTCAGATTCGGCACTCGCTTGATCCATCCAGATTTTTTCTGTTGAAGGTGTCAAAATTACGGGCATCCTTTCCTGAACGGAAGAGACCAGTTCGTTAGCTGGCGTTGTGATAATCGAATAAGTGTGAAGCTCATTTCCGTCTTCGTCTTCAAACTCTTCCCATATTCCTGCAAATGAAAATAAATCGCTATCGGTTAAGACAAACCGATAAGGAATTGTGGTTTTCTTTCCAACCTTTCTCCAGGCGTAAAATCCATCTGCGGGGATCAAACAACGGCTCTTCATCAGGCCACGTTTCAGCGATGATTTTTCCAGGATAGTTTCCGCGTGTATGTTGATGATCTTTTCTGATAAAGCCTTATTCTTAGACCATTTCGGGAGATTCCCCCAGTAAAAAGTGGAAACACCCTGAGGTGAAGTGTGCATGATTACGGGTAGCAACTGCGTTGGCGATGCGTTGTAGTTTGGGGCATAGTTATCCAGTACTTCTGAATGAAACCTTTCATGAATTTTTGCCTTCGTGGCGGTGATGCTGTATCGATCAATCATGAGTATATGGTGCAGGTCCTTCCTCTTAGCAAATCAATCTTTAATTAGTTGTCATGAATAACAATGCTCGCTCCTCAGACCAATATAACCCATTTTTGGAGAATTGGGCGAATCCGACGTGGCCTCCAAATCCCGGATCTTCAAATCGTACAAAGCCATGCGCTTTCAGTCGCCGACGCGGGTAACACTCGTCACTCAGGAATGGATCGTTCTGAGCGTTAACGATCAAAGTCGGAGTTTTTATTGACTCGACAAAGTGGAGTGAGCTGCATCGCTGATAATAATCAATAGCATTTTGGAAGCCATGTAATGGCGCAGTGTAGCGATCATCGAAATCAATAAGTGTCTTTATTTTATGAATTTCGGCAACATCCAGTTCCTTCCATAGGCTGGACTTCGTGATAACCTTTGTTTTTAAGCTATTTAAAAAGCGGTTTGAATATATCCAGTTCGATGGTTTCGAAATTCTGAGACAACTCGAATGAAGATCCATGGGTACCGAGAAAACAGCTGCAGCCCTGATCTCTGCCGGTGGATTTTTTTCTCCAAGATATTTTAATGTCATGTTCCCGCCGAGGCTGAACCCGATCACGCGTATTTCTTTATATCCCTTTTGAATAGCATGATGAACCACACAGTCAAAGTCGTCGGTAGCACCGCTGTGATAGAAACGCAACTGCTTGTTCACTTCACCACTACATCCGCGGAAGTTCCAGGTTAACACATCAAAATTTTGCTGGAAGAAGGCCTGGGCCATTCCTTTTACATACGCGCGGCTGGTGTTGCCTTCCAGTCCATGTGAAATGATAACAAGTCTTGTCGCGCCTTGTTTCAGCCAGTCCAGGTCAAGGAAGTCATCATCTGGTGTTCGGATCCTTTCGCGTTCGTATACAACACCATTGACCTTGCGTAGCAAAGCCGGATAGATTGTTTCAAGGTGTGCCGAAAATAGAAATACCGGCCTGTTATATGTTAATGTCAAAGCGGATTCTAATTATGACCTGTTCGCCACAATCTTCAGGTGTCCAAAGTGATGTTCCCCATGCCATGCATACATCGCAGTGAGTCTGTCCAGCCGCATGTGCTTTTTGGTTTCAGGATGCAAAAATTCCTTTTGAAAGTCGGAGGGTGAAAGTCTGCGAAGCAATGCACTCCATTTCGCGTGCAGCGCCTTGAGTACTTCAATGGATATTACCGGGTCAAGTTTTGTCTCAGGTGTTTCTGCCCAGGCCTTTTCATCGTATGCCTTGATCGTTGGCGTTGATTCAGTGATAGCCCATTTAAATCTGATATATGCATTCGTATGACTATCAGCCATATGATGAACTACCTGTCTTGCAGTCCAACCGCCTTGCCGATACGGAGTATCAAGTTGTTTGATGGTCATTGAATTGATCACCTTTTCGATTTCCCTGGGTAAATTCTCTATTCTTTCTATAAAGCCCTGCAGCTCTTCTGTTGAATAAGAATCCTTGGCAGTGAATTTTCCAATTGGATACCGGAGTAAGTCGTCGTTATTCATGGAATTCTTCTTTAGCTTTTTGCCGTCTGTTACGAACCCTGATGTTTACCATTTCAATGATCATGGAGAAGACAATTGCAAAATAGATATAACCTTTGGGCACCTCCTTATGGAGACCTTCCAGGAATAACATAAATCCGATAAGTATAAGAAATCCTAACGCCAGCACTTCCATCGATGGATGGCGGTGAATGAAGTTGCTAATAGCGCCGGAAAAGATAATCATAATGCCAATAGAAAGAACAACGGCAATGATCATAATGATCACATGCTCCGTAAGTCCGACAGCCGTAAGTATCGAGTCAAACGAGAAGATAATATCCAACAGGATTATTTGCACTATTATCCCCGCCACATTTGTCTTTCCACCTCTCGACGCTTCGATGGTATCATCTTCCCCTTCCATTTCATGATTTATTTCACGCGTACTCTTAGCGATAAGGAACAGACCACCAAAGATCAGAATAAGATCACGGCCGCTGATAGGAAGTTCTTCCTGAAAGATCCAAGTGTCCGGGATAGTGAACAGCGCCTCTTTAAATTTCATTACCCAGGTTATTGTAAGAAGCAAAAGAACTCTTACAACCATCGCTAGGACCAACCCCATATTTCTGGTCCGGGCGCGTATTTCTATAGGTAAACGGTTTGAGACAATGGAAATGAAAATGATGTTATCAATGCCTAGAACGACTTCAAAAAAAGTAAGAGTTAAGAGCGCGAGCCATGCCTCAGCGTGCAGGAAAATTTCCATGTACCGGATCGGTGGTTATTTAGCCGCTAAAAATATGATAAGTAACAGTCTCCTCCAAAGAGCTTAGAAATTATATAAATCTTTCATTTCTAAGGTTTTTTGAGTATGAACGATGATACAATGACCTGAGTATTACTACTTAAACTCTTCGAGAAAGGAACGTACCGACTCAAGCGATTGTGCCTTGTCTCCCTGGATCACCCAGAGGTTCTGCCTCTTGAAAGGTTCGGCGTTGCCAACGTTACCCGATGTTGTAACAATAGCCTTACCAAGGATTGGCTTTTTTCTTCCAAAGCCCGGCGCCTTCAACAGATCAAGAGCTTTCATCCTTACCCAGTGATCATTCGCTTTTCCTTTGTAGATAATAGCGCCGTCGAGATTACGGAGATTTTCAATATGCTTCTGACGAAGTTCCAATAGTTCACCCTCGAAGGCGGGCATCAAGACGCTGAACCCTGACGTTTTGATGAGATCAATAAATGGCATTACCTCTTTGTGATCACTCTTATCGTGTATAAGGTAGATAGCGCGGCCCCCGGTTTCTTCCAACGACTTCTTTTCGCCGGCATCTTCAAGCTCTTCGCGGACGATGTTCTTAAAATCTTCAAGTAAAGTTTGGAGGATCTCAGCGCCCTCCTGAGCTTCTACATCCCGGCGTAACGTTTCAATAAATCTTTTCTGCCTTTCATTAGCAAGGTGAAGATCGGGTGTTATCCAAATTAGTCTTGAAAAATCCTCTCCATGTTCTCGCGCAGAGTTACTTCGTTCCAAGGCAAGTCTGTTTTGAATATCCTGAAGTGACCGATCCGAGCCTTCGGGTGTATCTCCGTAAGCACAGCCAATTAGGTGTATGGAGATTGTTACCTCTGAAAGATCATCGCGTATCACTCTTTCAAGATCATTGATATTCCCCGGAAGTTTGCGGTCAGGCAGCACAGTGTAACCCGACCGTAACAATTCGCGGAAAAGAACTTCCCGCTGAACCGAAAGATCATGAGACGTTTCCGCGAGATAGACACTCTTACGGCGATAGATATTTTTTACCTCTGAAGACTTACTTCCATTCCTTAGGATGATGAGTGATTCATAGATGTCGTAACAGAGAGAGGCCAACTCCATCCAGTACTGCCTTTCCGCTTCTGTACTGAAATAGTGTTTGTATTCCATAACATCACCCGAATCCGGATCAAGCTGATACATTTCATAGCCGAAAAGATTTTGCAATAGAGGAGGCTGTTCGTGTAGCGCAACTGGCGCCTTCAATACTTTGAATACTCTGTTGATCTTCTTATCTGTTGATTCAATCGAGCGATATGAGGAGGCGATGTATTCGGAACATCGGGTCGATTGAATGAAATCTTTTGACACAATGGGTACAATGACTGCGGCATTGTCCAGCCGTGGTGAGGTCATTGTGTCGAATTCTCCCTTCAATAAAATATTTGGATTTTCACCAAGTACCTGTGCCAGCATCGGTTCGAGAAAATTTTTGAATTGGGAGACCCAACCCTGATCATTTTGTGAAGCGACTTCATTATCGCGGTCTGCAAAGATTATGAGCACATCAATTTCGAATGCCATGATGATGAATTATGGTTGCAATAACGTGACCAGATTTGGAATTGATCATTAAAAAAATGTTCATCGATCTAAAAACTTCCGGGTTCAAAAGGAATTTGTATTGCCCGCATCAATGTACTTACTCCAACTCCAATACCCTTAAAATTGATTATATTCCACCAAAAATCCTAAGAAGACTGGCCAGGGAGCCTTCAAAATTCAAAGTTATCCCAGCTTTTTAGGTGCGACCCACGCGAATGCCAAAATTGTCGAAACAAAATTCCCCTGTAAGATTCCAGGCGAAAAGCCAAATTCACAAGCCCTTTAATATTGTAGTTTTGAAATCAAATATCACTATTATGATAAGACTGTCTACTATTCTTTGCCTCGTAGTGCTTGGATCAGCATTAACCCTCCGCGCGCAAGACAGTAAGTCGCTGGCCGATGCCGAACATTATTTTAGCGTAAGAAGTTACGATGTCGCGTTGCCAAAATTTGTGGCCGCTATTCAAGCCGGCGAAAAAGACCCGATGGTTCACTATAAGACCGCGGTCTGCTACCAGAAGTCGTCGGAAACTGACGAACAGATCAAGGCCATTCCATACTACGAATATGCATTGAAGAACGGCAAGGGCATGCCGAATACGTTGTACTACGATCTTGGAACCATCTACCTTAAAGATGAAAATATTCAGAAGGCAATGGAGAACTTCAATAAGTTCAAGGAGGTAAGCAGCAAAGCAGACAAGAAAGCGATGAGTCAGGCGGACGAGGCTATACAAACATGCCACAATGCGTTAGCGCTCATGTCTGTTCCGCGAAACTTTAAAGTGACGCACTTCAATTCGATTATCAACTCAGAGTATACCGAATACAATCCCGTTGTATCAGCAGATGAAAGTGTGATGGCATTCACTGCCCTGAGGCCAAATACCGGCAAAACAAGATCCGGTGATAAGTTTATCGAAGAGATATACATCACTTATAATAATTCCGGTACCTGGTCGGAGCCAAAACTTGTATCTATTGCCCACGACTATAACGTGGGAACCGCAGGTATATCTGCTGATGGACAGAAGATGCTGATCTTTATGGGCGGGGCGTCAGACCCGGGAAGTTTGTTTCAAATTACAAAGGCCGGTGAAGCTTGGTCGAAGCCAAGCCTGATCACTCCGACAATCAATACACCAAAGTATCTCGAGTCAACAGCAAGCATTACTCCTGACGGTAAAACTATTTATTTTGCCAGCGATCGCCTTGGTGGACAGGGAGGCCTGGATATCTACAAGACTACATTGCAGGCCAACGGTTCCTGGAGTGCGCCAGTTAATCTTGGTAATAAGGTAAATTCAAAATACAACGAAGACGCTCCGTACATTCACCCCGATCAAAAAACGTTGTTCTTTACCTCGGATGGTCATAACACCATGGGAGGTCGTGACATATTCGTTACTAAACTTGTTAACAACGCATGGACTATTCCCGAGAACATGGGGTATCCTGTCAATACAACAGTGAATGACAACTACTTTACATTGATTGCCGATGGAACGAGAGCTTACTTCTCGTCTGATAGAAAAGGTGGCATGGGAGGACAGGATATTTACTACATAGATCTGCCAGCAGAGTCTGCGAATATTCCACTTACCATGATAAAGGGTAAGATACTGAATTCAGAAACTGGCAAGCCAATACCCACAAAGATTTATCTTATCGATAATGAGACTGATAAGAGGCTGGACTTTGTTTATGATCCCGATCCGGAGACCGGAAACTATCTCATCATTTTGCC
>Ga0111538_10001246_pt1 | contig 35886 bp, 25 predicted proteins | sample SoiMethybrSBSTD1_FD_79669 | JGI IMG/M metagenome (GOLD analysis project Ga0111538, IMG submission 79669) | Bulk soil microbial communities from a Populus tree surrounding site in Tennessee, USA - Soil MetaG P. TD hybrid SBSTD1 (version 2)... | ecosystem: Environmental > Terrestrial > Soil >...
AGATCCGCGACCGAAATCGCCACGTCTCCCGGCTGCCGATCGAAGGTGGCTTCGCCGCGGATTAACACGAGCCGCGACACCTCAGGCGGCCACCGCCGGCGCAATCGGCTCGTTCGCGATGAAACGCCGCCACCAGAGCGCGAGATTCAACAGATACCAGAGCTTGGACCCTTGGGCGGTTGCGGCGACGCGCGACGCTTCGCGTGGATCGAGCAGTCCGGATCGCTCCGCGAACCGCGTGATTTCGGCGGCGGCATACGCGCGTAGGTCGCCTTTGAGCATCTCATCCACCGGCACACCGAAGCCTTGTTTCGGCCGGTCGATGATGCGGTCGGGAATCAGGCCGCGCACGGCTTTTTTGAGAATGTACTTGAGGATTCCGTCCTTCACCTTCAACGCCGATGGAATGCTCAGCGCCAGCGCGACGACGCGATGATCGAGAAACGGCACCCGTCCCTCGAGCGCCACGCCCATCGTCATCTTGTCGACGCGCATCAGGAGCAGCTCGGGCAGCCGCAGATTGAGATCGAGGTACGACATCCAGTTCAGATGCGACCGTTCCCACGCCGCCTCTTCGAAGCGCGCACGCAGAGGCGCGATGACGTCCCAGGACGTCAAACCGCGCAGCGACCGCGACGCGTCGGATCCAAGCAGTGACAGCTTCTCGACATGCGTAAACGCTTCGGCGCCGCCCCAGAAGAGGGGCTGGCCGAGCGCGCCGCGACGGAGCCATTCGTAGTGGAAGGTCCGGTCGTAGCCCAGCGCGCTCGCGGCGCCGAGGGCGAGACGCTTGACCGCCGACGGCACCGGCAAATCGTCGTAGCGCTGCGAGCCGAGCGAGGCCAGCCAGCTCGGATAGCCGATGAACAGCTCGTCGGCGCCCTCGCCGACCTGGCTGACGACGACGCCGTGCTGTCGCGCGAGCTCGGCGACGTAGTGCACAGGGACACAGACCGGATCGGCGATCGGCTCGTCCTGCAGGTAGACCATCTGCGGCAGGAACCGCACCACATCGTCCGGCTTCAACAGGATCTCGTGGTGCTCGGCGCCGACGAGCTCGGCGACTTCACGCGCGTAGGCCAGTTCGTTCTGGTACGTCTCGTAGTGCCCGGCGTAGCCGACGGAAAACGTCTTGACCGGGCCGGTTTCGCCCTCGCTGAACAGGGCGGCGTTGGTGCTGGAGTCGATGCCACCAGACAGGAAGACGCCGACGGGCACGTCGCTGACCTTCCGGAGCTTGACCGACGCGCGCAGCGCATCGCGAACCTGCTCGGCGATGGCGTCCTCGGACTCGTGGGTGAGCGGCTCCACGTGATCCCACACGTCCCAGTAACGGCGCGTCACCGTCCGGCCGTCCTCGTCCACGCGCATCCACGTGCCCGGCGCGAGCTTGCCGATGCCGGCAAACAGCGACTGCGGCGAAGGCGTCGTCAGGAATGACAGGAAGTGAAACAGCGCCTGCTGGTCGACCTCGCGCGGCTGTTCGGGATCGACGAGCAGCGCCTTGATCTCGGACGCAAACGTCAGGCGGCCATGATGTGTCGAGTGGTAGAGCGGCTTGATGCCGATGCGATCGCGCACCAGCCAGAGTTGGCGCGAACCCGCGTCCCACAACGCAAACGCGAACATTCCGGCGAATCGCGCCAGGCAGTCGATCCCCCACTGCTCGAACGCCTGCAGAATCACCTCGGTGTCGGAGTGATCCGTGCGCCAGCGATTCCGTCCCAGCCCGATCAGCTCGGCCCGGATGGCGGCGTGGTTGTAGATCTCGCCGTTGAAGACGATCCACAGGTTGCCGTCGGCGCTGCTCATCGGCTGGGCGGCGTTCGGCGACAGGTCGATGATCGACAACCGTTGGTGACCCAGTCCGATCCGGCCGCCGGCGTCGACCCATAGTCCGGCGCCGTCCGGTCCGCGATGTGCGACCGCCGCGCGCATCCGGGTGACGTAGGCAGGCGTCACGCCGAAAGCGGAGCCACGGAAGCTGAGCGCGCCGACAATGCCGCACATGGTCTACAGCTGCCGCTCCCGACCCACGAGGAGATCCTCGACGTGAAGCGACAGTGCCGTCGTCTCCACTAATTCGTCGAACGGAATCGGCGGTACGCCGGTTCGCAGCGCCTGTGCCACGAGACCAATCTCTGTCGCGTGGCCTTTGTCGGGTTCGCGCGCCTCCCACAACGTAGCGCCGTCACTGCCCTTCACGAGCCGTTTGAAATCCTCGACGACGTACGCCTCGCCGTCACCGAAGATCTCGATGCGCTCCTTGCCGAGGGCCTTGGGACCCATCGCGGTATACGTGAGCGTGGCGACCGTCCCATCCTCATAACTGACACTCGCCGAGAAGTTGTCGTTTCTGAGGTACGCGCTGCCGTGAGGATCGATCGGCTGCGCGGTCACCGCTCGCACGGCGGCACCGGCGAGCGAGCGGAACACGTCGTACATGTGGCACGCTTCGCCGATGTTGCGTCCGCCGCCCTCCGGACCGTGTACCCAGTGGTCCAGGGGGATGTACCCGCCGTTCAGCCGGTAGTCGACCATCAGAGGAGCGCGGCCTGCGGACATCAATTCGCGCACTTTCGCCAGGGCCGGGGAGAAGCGCCGATTGAATCCAACCATCAGGATCGGCTTGGGATCGAGGCGTTCGTAGGCCGTCACGATGGCCTCGAGCTCGGTCCAGTTGAGGCAGAGCGGTTTCTCGACAAAGACGTGCTTGCCCGCTTCGAGCGCCCGCACCACCTGCGAGGCGTGGTCGCTATGGCGGGTCGCGATCACGACGAGCCCGATCTCGGCGTCGGCCAGCACGTCATCCAGCTGGCTGGTGAACACGGGTACGCGATTCTCGCGCGCGAAGTTTCCACCCCGACTGCCATTGCGGCTGACGACGGCGTGGAGAAAGAAGTCCTGGGCGTGCCGCTGGAACTGCGGCACCAGCATCGACGTCCCGAACGATCCGGCGCCGACCAGCGCCCACTTGATCGGACCCGACGGCACGGGCCGATGACCCCGAATCACGATCCGGGTCTCGTCGGCACCTTCGGTCAGCGTGTCGCTCGGGTATCGAATCACGACTCCCAGCGGCAGCACGCCTTCGGACTTGGCCAGCGTCTCGTACACCTGCGGCGCTTCTTCGATCGACACGATCCGGTCCATCAGCGGCTCGACTTTGAGCGATCCGCGCGCGATCAGGTCGAGGTACGCCTCCATGTTCCGGTTCATCGTCCACCGCACGTACGCGTACGGGTAATCGACCCCCTCGTCTTCGTAGAGCCGGTCGTAGCGGCCGGGGCCGTACGACGTGCTCATCAGCAGATCGATTTCCTTGCGGTAGAACACCGCACGCTCGGCGCGGAGGCCGATGTCGCCGACAATCACGGCCCGGCCCTTCGCGCGGGTCGTTTCCATCGCCAGGTTGATGACCGCGTCCGACTTGGTGGCGGCGGTCATGATGGTGCAGTCGGCGCCGCGTCCACCGGTCGCATCGCGCACGAGCCGCTTCACGGACTCGGGATCGCTCGCTCCAGCGTCGAGGCCCAGCGACCTGGCGCGCTCCACCCGTTCGGGCGATGGATCGAGACCGATCACCTGACACCCCGCCGCCTTCAGAAGCTGCGCGGTCAACTGGCCGATGAGACCGAGACCAAGGACACACGCCACTTCGCCCAATTGCGGAGCGGCACGGCGCACGCCCTGGAGCGCGATGGCGCCGACGGTGGCCGACGCCGCGGCGATCGGCGCACACGCCGGCGGCACGCGGCACACCAGGTTGCGACGCACGAGTACGTAGTCGGCATGGTTCGCCTGCCCCGCGCCGGCGCATGCCACGAGGTCGCCGACGGCCAGATCGGTGATCCCGTCACCGACGGCGACAACTTCGCCCATCGCGCTGTACCCGACGTTCCACCCCTTGTCGTTCAGATCGCTGGCCCCGCGTCCGCCATCGTCCGCGGACATGACCACGTCGACGCCCACCAGCGTGACCTGCGATGGCGGCGGCGCGCCCGCGGCGGAAATCACCAGCGTCATCGCGCGCGAACTTCCCGGTTCGACGACGAGAGCGTCGTCGATTGGACCGGCGTGGTAAGTCCGCGACGCCAGCCACCGCTGCTCGGTGCCGTCGAGCACACCCACCGCGATGGCGCCCTTATCGACCGAGCCCTGCAGCCGCACTGCCGGGCTCGTATTCGGAGGGATCGGAATGGCGTCGCTGACGGCCTGATACCCGCCGGCGCTGTCGTCGGTGACGATCGTCAGCGCGTCCCCTGCCTGGGAGAGCATCGCGGCCGGATTCGCGGCCGACCAGCGGCGGCCGCCGATCGCCATCGGCACTGATTCGCGTGACGGGCGCAGCCGCGACAGTTCGCGTGCGGCAATCTCGCGCAGTCGGACGGCAGCTTTTTGCGGATCGCGCAGCGCCGCGCGAAAGTACCGCGTCGCCACCGTGACGTACGCCGCACCGCGCTCGAGTGGCGGCCGGTCCACGGCGGCGTCGATCAGCGAGCTGCGCAGCGGCGCGATCTCGGTGCCGACGCTGACGAGGGAGTAGTGCACCTTGACCAGCACGGCGCCCGGCTCCGCGGCCGGACGCGGCATGCGGGCGACACGCGCACCGGCGCCGTTCAGGAGGATTTGACGCATGGCTTCATGACCGACTGCAGGTAGACATCGCGATCGGCAGGCGGAATCCACTGACGAGACACGATCCATTGGTGCGCGGACGCCGCGGCGCGGTCTGTAAACACCGCGAGCTTCGCGGGATGCTTGACGCCATAACTCGGCGAAACCCAGCCGTCCTCGATCGTCAGCGGCAGCGGCACGAGCGGCATCAGCCACGCATCGCCTTGCGGACTCGTCACTTTGACGTCGTCTCCGACCGCGGCGGCATCGAGCGCGGGATCGAAGTGGAACCGCCAGCGGTATTCGTGCGTGGTCGCGCTCGTCAGCGAATCGCCGATGACGGCCCGGTGCGATCGCCGGTCGAGCACGATCTCACGACGGCACCTCACAGGGGCCGGCAGCCGTTCGTAACCGGTGTGAGCGCCGGCGAAGTAGTCCACCTCGGGGCCAGGCCGCCAGACCACGTCGGCCGGCGCGGCGTCGTACTGCAGCGCCCAGAGGTAGTCGGGGGAAATGAAGCGATTGAGCTCTTCGTCATCGACCTGGACGACGTTGTGGAACGCGGTGCTGCGAAACCGGTTCCGCCACTCTCGTGACGCCGTGTAGACATACGCGCCGGAGTCGGTGATGACGTTCAACCCGTCGAGCATGAGCTCGAAACTGAGGACGTCGTTGTGGCCATGCCCGCCACGTCCGCGCATGCCGACTTCGCCGCAATCGATGAACACGTGATCGCCCGATCCCCGCATCACGTAGAACCCGCCGGCATCGAACGCACGTGACGAATCGGCGGCTGCTCGATCCGTCCCAAGGCGGTCGAAACGCTCCATGCCTCCGACGCCCAGCAGCCAGAACGACTCTTCCGAGAACCGTGTCGCCGACGCTTTGAAGTCGGCGCGACCGAACATCGCAGCGCCGGTCGACAGCAGATAGCGATGGTCGTTGAGGGCCTGAGGGCCGAGTTGTTGGATGCGGCCGTCGTCGGCGTCGCCGACGAGCGGAATCCGGCCGTCGGGCTTCACGTACGCCTGCACGAACTCGAACATGCGCTCGAGCCGCTGCCACGCGGCGGCCGGCACCGATTCACCGGACGATCCGAGAACGAGGTACGCCGTGCAAAAGGCTTCGAGCACCAGGCGGTGGTAGGCGGTCGATTGCTCGAAGTCGACGCCGTCGGCGCTGACCTGATTGAAGATCTCGTCGACGACGATCTCCCGCCCGGCGCGAAGCCACTCGCGTCCCGCCGCGGCGTCGCGAAAGAACGCGCCGAGAAAGACAAGCCCGACACCGTCGGTCAGATAGTGATTGCCGTTGATGTCGCCGCGTTCGACATTCGCGGCCACGAATTCGCCGTGGAGGTAAAGCGAACGCATGAAGGCTGCCCGGAACGACGAACCCGCGCAGGCCCTGGCACCGGCAAAGAAATGGAATGCCCAGATCCAGCTGATGGCGCGCAGCGCGACGTCCATTGCGCACGACCAATTCACGCTGTAGGCGTATGGGTTCTCCGCGATCCAGTCCGTGACCTCGTCGACGAATTCCTGCGCGTAGCGCTCGTCGGCCGTCAGCCAGTACGCCTGACCCAGCGAGACGGCGTGCTGAAACCGGCTGAGTTCCCAGGGCACCTTGACGTCTGTCGGGCGGTCCAGCTCGGCGTACTCAATCGTGTGACAGTACTGCCGCGGCCATTCACGACCGGTCTTGAAGTCGGAACGCCAGGGCAACCGGCGATCGAACGTCACCGGACCGGACCCCAGCAGCTCGAATTCATGACGCAACGTGCGGTCGGCTTTGGATAGTACGTCGGCAACACTGTCCGGAAATCTTTCGCGGAACGCCCGAGCGCTTGCCGACCCGCCATCTTTCAACAGAAAGGGAGCCTCCTGGCGGCTCGTCCACAACCGATCCAAAGACGCGGCGCCGGTGGCGGTGAGAAGCGCGCGTTCGGTCAGCAGCGCAGGCCGGATACGATCCCACGGCCGGCGCGTTTTCTTTGCGGCCTCCTCGAGCAGACGCTGGGCGATGCGCCGCGGCGGCATCGACAGGGCGCGTCGTCCCCGGCGCGCCAGCGTCGCGAATGCGCTCACTGCAGGAACCGTTCGAAGATCGGGACAATCCGATCGGCCGTGCGGCCGTCCCACAACGGCGGGCGTTTGGGTGCCCCGCCGTTTCGCAGCGCCTCACGGTAACCAGCCAGAATCGCGTCCGTTCGGATCCCGACCAGACGGTTGGTCCCGTGCGTAATCGTAATGGGACGCTCCGTATTCTCGCGCAGCGTCAGACATGGAATGCCGAGCGCCGTGCTCTCCTCCTGGAGGCCACCCGAATCGGTGAGAACGACGGCGGCGTGCGACGTCAGACTGAGGAAGTCGATGTAGCCAAGGGGCTCGGTCAGCATCAAGCCGCGCAGGTCGTGGAGGTTCGCCAGCGCCGCCAGACGCGCGCGCGTGCGCGGATGGACCGGGAACACGACCGGACGATCGCGCGCGATCTCCTTGATCGCCGCGAAGATGCCATTCAGCACCAGCGGGTCGTCAACATTGGACGGCCGGTGCAGCGTCATGACCGCGTACGCCCCGTCCTCGACCGCGAGGCGGGGCGCGATACGATCGAACGTCGCCGCCGGCAGATGACGCATCAGCGTGTCGATCATGATGTTGCCGACGAGGTGAATCTTTTCAGCGGCCACGCCCTCGGCACGCAGATGGTCGTCGCCGTCAGACGATGGGGTCAGCAGCAGATCGGCGAGGCGGTCGGTCACGATCCGGTTGATCTCTTCCGGCATCGTACGGTCGAAGCTCCTGAGACCGGCCTCCACGTGCGCGATCGGAATCATCAGCTTGGCCGCTACCAGCGCCGCCGCCATCGTCGAGTTGACGTCGCCGACCACGACGACCAGATCCGGCCGTTCCCCGATGCAGACCTCCTCGAACCCGGTCATGACGCGAGCGGTCTGCGCGGCATGCGAGCCCGATCCGACACCCAGGTTGCGATCGGGCCGCGGCAGCTGCAGCTCGCTGAAGAAGCTGCCGGCCATGTTCTCGTCGTAATGCTGTCCGGTATTCACGAGAACCTGCGCGAAGGCCGTCTGCCGCGCGAGCGCATCCATCAGCGGCGCGATCTTCATGTAGTTCGGCCGGGCGCCGACCACGTGCACGATCTTCTTCACCGCGGCCCCCCCGGCCGCAGCGCCAGCAGCGCCGCGGCGAGCACTTCGGCCATCCGACGGTTGCCTTCGGGTGTCAGATGCATGCCATCGAACGCGAACTGAGTGTCGTGCAGGTCGATCGCACGGCCTGCGTCGAAGTACCTGACACGCGGATCGCCGGCGAACCGAGAGAGGACGCCGGCGAGCGCATGCTGCTGTTCGACGTGTGAGTCGGAAATGTACGGTTGACTGACGACGAGCACCGACGCACCCTGCAACCTGGCCTCCGCGACGGCGCGTGTCACCGCGTCACAGTAGGCATGCCAGCGGTTCGCGGCGGCCGGCGACTGCGCATCCGCCGGGTGGTCGCTCAGCCGGCCGAGTTGCCGTCCCAGACCTTCTATCGCGTCCGCCGCGACGCCGAACACGACGCGTCCCCCCGAACCGCCACGCGCCATGCTGTCGGCCTTGTCGCGCAGCACGATCGGTAGCATCGGGAAGTACCCGGTGAGACGAAAAATCGGCGAGCCGTGGCGCCGCTGCAGACGATTGGGTGTGTCGGCGAGCAGATCGTTGTATCCCTCGTAGAGCACGATCGTGTCCGGCTGCAGGCGCCGATAATCGCGAATCGTGTCGGCGAACGCATACGCCCCCTCCGAGTTGAACCCGAGGTTGGCGACAGCGACGCGTTCGCCGCGTCCGCTCAGCACGCGCTCGATCTGCGCCGGCAGCGCTTCCTCCGCGCGCACGCCGTACCCGAAGACCGTGCTGCCGCCGAGGATCGAGATCCGCCACTCCCCCGCCTCGCGCGCACCGAGCACCGGCCCCCGGTAGCCGCGCCAGTTCATGCCCGCCGTGCTGGCCGCGCGGTGGTGGGCCCAGAGATCGGCGGCGACGAGCGTCGCCACCGCGACGCCGCAGGTCAGCCCAACGACGGTGAGGGCGAACACCGCTCGGCGGGCGCGCGGTAACGACGCGCCCTTCACGCGGATCGCCGCGACGGCGATGCAGAACGCCGCAGCGCCTGAATCGCCTGCCGCTCCTGGCGCTGTGAGAGCCGCCGCGGATGAAGGGCCGCCTTCGTCCGGTCCCACCACGGCAGGAACGCCAGACGTGTCAGCGTCCACATCGGCCGCTCGCCGTGGAGATCCGGACACCCGCCTCTCGGCAGCGCGAGCGGGTCGGTGCTGCGGTTGAAGAACCCGTGGTCGGTGCTGACCGCAACCTCGACCCCGGCCGCTCGAAGGTAGCGTTGTTCGCGCGGACCGAAATCGAGGCCGTGCGTGCCATTGGGATAAGCGAACGCCGTCACCGGCCGATTCAGCAGGCCCGCCAGCTCCGTCACCGAGTCGCGGATTTCACGTTCGGCCCGCGCGTCCGTTTCATTCGCCAGCACAGGATGATCGAGCGTATGGGCGCCGATCGTCACGAGTCCGCCGTCGGCGGCCTCCCGCAGTTGCTCGAGCGTGACGTTGGGAGCCGGCATGGGATCGACCCGATGTCGTGCCGCGACCGCAGCGAGCGCTGTCCTGATCGATTCGATGTCCAGCGTCGCGCAGATCGAAAACAGGTCGAACCGCTCGAGATCTTCGGCCGCGCAATTGACGGTGCCAGCCATAACGGATCTGACGGCCGGATCGCCGACATGCCCGCGCAGCCACGCCAGATCCTGGAACCAATACGAGGCACGCTCTCGAATGACCTTCGGCGAGACGAAAAGCGTCGCTGGAACGCCGCGACTGCGAAGCACCGGCAACGCGTGGCTGTAGAACGTCGAGTGCCCGTCGTCGAAAGTGAGATGGCAGACGTTGTTGCCGCGCCGTTCGCCGCGAAGACAGGCGACGACATCCGCCAGGCTCACGAACCGGTAGAAGCGCGCCAGCGCGTCGAGGGCGCCCGTGAACCACTCGACAGACGGAATCTCGTGGAACGGCACGATCAGATTCGTCGACATGAGCATCCCGAGCGGATGGGTCATAGCCACTCGAAGTCGCTGTCGACGAGATGCCACTGCCAGTCAGCTCGCTGGAGCCGTTCCCGCAGGATCGGATCCCGGGCCCAGAACGCGAATCTCGGCCGGGTGGCGACGGCGCCGAGCCGGCGAAACGCCCGCTCAGGCACCGTTGGCGGAATTCGATAGCGGATTGACGCGTAGCCGTTTCGCAAACCCCAGATGGCGAGCGCCGCCAGCATCCCCGGAGCCTCCGACCGGATGGCCTCCGCGCTGCCGCTCATCCACAGCACATCCACGCGTTTTTTCGGAGACAGAGACAGCCACATCGTCACCGCCGCGCCACGAAGGATCCGGTATCGGTCGCGATCCGGGGACGCTGCGATGCGCCACGACCAGTACTCGGCGTCCCGCCGGGCTGTAATCTCGGTCTCGTCGCCGGCCGGCGGTTGCGGAACGAGGCCGGCGGTGGAGCCGGTGTCGACCGGCGTGAGATCCGCCGGTCGATTGGCCAGCGCTGCATACCAGCTTCGCGCCAGCGAGGCAAAGGCGCTGTTGCCAGCGGACCGCAACCCGTCCCCGGCCATCGCGACGGCGCGGCGATGATCGAACGGCCGGAGCCAGATGCTGTAGAGCGCCAGTGGAAAGGCTTCGGTCCATCCGTAGCGCAGGAACACCGCCATCGAGCGCGCGTTGCAGAACGTGACGCACAACTCGGACTGGTCCATCCAGGCCTGTGTCAGCCGGCCGCCGACGCCGCGGCGCTGATACTCCGGCAGCACGGAGAAGTCGACGAACCACGCGGCCGTGAACGATCGGCTGCCGACACGGGCGGTGAACGGAATGCCACCAGCATGTGCGATCACGCGCGAGCGGTCGAGGCAGACGAGCGGAAACCGGCCGGTGTCAGACCGATACAACCATCGCCAGATCCGATTGATCGGCCATCCGGGAAACACGCGCCCGTGGAACTCGGTGAGCGCCGCCTCGTCGATGTCGATCGCCGATCGCACAACGAGATCGTCCGTCGCGGCGGCCGACTCGATCATTGACCGGCCGCCTCGCCGCAGGCGTTGCGGATATCGTTCAGTCGAACCAGCGCCGGCGGCCCCGCGGAGAAAGCGGGGTGCACGGTTCTGCCGCCCGGATCGGCAACGGGGAGGCGGCCATCGGCCAGGCGGCGTTCGATCTCCGGGACGAGCCCCTGGAACACGAGCCACGCCTTGAGCTTGATGCCGGCCGGCGTCATGTGGACGATGTCGTGAAACAGCCGGGGATCGGCGGGATAGACGGACGCAAGGTCGTTGAACGGCAACCCGTGGACGGTGGCGTATTTTCGAAACACCCGGTTCTGAAAATCCGCGTAGCGCCGGATGTGCGCGTAGCTGAACGGCCACAGCGTTTCGTTCAGGAATCTGTACGCGCCGGCATCCCGCACCCGATCGAGCACGAGGCCCGGCGACGCGAGAAAGACGAACGATGAAGGCATCAGCGTGCCACCGTACGTCGCGACGGCGGCGCGCATGCGATCCATCGCTTTGAGGGTGTTCGGCAGATCGACGGGCAGCCTCAGGTCGTCGAGCGCTGGATCCTGCTCATCGAGGTCAGCGGGCCAGGCCACGCGAAGTGCGGGCTTTGGCGGTTCACCACCGGCATGAAGTCCGTTCCAGGCGTTGTGCACCCGCACGGCCAGCGCCGAATACCGCTCGAGCGCAGAAGGCCTGCGATCCGATTCCTTGGGCCGCGGCGGCAGCGCCTTATTGATGAAGTTCACCGGCCAGAACTGATTGCCACCTTCATAGTCGACGACGAGATCCGGACGAACCGGTACCAGCTCCTGCTCGACGACAGCGCTGACCGCCGCCGCATCGACGCCTTCCCGTCCGGCATTGATGATCTCGAACGTGACACCGCGAGCGCGGACCCGCGCCCATTCGTGGAGCCACCTGCCGATGTATTCCGGGTGCGAGAACGGATCGGCGTGGGGATCGATCACGGTTGATGCGCCAACGAATGCGATCCGGATCACGCCCGCCGGCTTGTTCAACGCGACTTCCGGCCCCCGCCAGCCGAATGCGTTCGTGATCAACCCGGATGGATAGTGGATGCTGCGTTGGAACCTGAACTGCGGATACGGCTCTCCATGCGGCGGCTCGTACAGGTAAAGGTCGTCGAGCTTTGAGAACACCGGCATCCGCAGCGATGGATCGACACACAGCGCGCGGCGCACGTAGGCGGCGTTCCATTCGTAGACGCTCGACAGCTCGAAGCCCGGGTGCCCGTCGTACCGGCGCAGGATCTCCGGCAGGATGGGCCGATCCGGCGGCAGCGCCGGGTCGAGCCCGAACCACGCCGGGTCGGTTCCCGGCACCGTTGCGAATTGACTGACGTAAGAGACGGCATCTGAAGGCCCCAGCAACTTCCGGCCGGGCGCCTGAGCGCCCGAGGTCTGCTGCTGCCGCTTCACGACCAGACGTGGGCTCAAGGCGTACCCGTCGACGATGCGTGCGGCCACTTCGGCGGCAAGCAGCGACAGACCGACCGTCAGCGCGATGGCCGCGACTCCGAAAACGACGAATGTGCGCCGGGCGGTCAATGCCTCAGAAGTCGAAGTAGAGAAACTTGGCGGAGTTGCCCTGGCTGACGGCAATCGCGATCGTCCAGAGCAGCCCGAGCGCCGGCCACAGCACCTCCGGCCGGACGTAACGCACAGCCACCCTGACGCGACGGTAGTCGTCGAAGCGGTGCGTTGCGAAGAACACTGCGAGCAGGACGACCACGAACACGTTCTCGGCGGCGTACGCCGATGCGCCGGCCCAGCTTCCAACGATCGGAGCCGCCAGCACGCGGCCCGCGTCACTCACCGATCCGGCGCGAAAAAACACCCAAAGCATCGTGACGACCTGGAACGTGACGAAAATCCCCGCGACTCGAACCCATCCGCCGTCGACCCCAGTGCCGGCCATCGCCAGGAATCGCCGCCTCACCCAGTGCGCGCAGATCACACCCACGCCGTGCAGGACGCCCCATACGACGAACGTCCAGTTGGCCCCGTGCCACAGACCGCCGAGCGTCATCGTCAGGAGCACGTTGCGCGCTTCCTGACGCGGACCGTGACGGTTGCCGCCGAGCGGAACATACAGGTAGTCACGCAGCCAGAACGACAGCGTGATGTGCCAGCGCCGCCAGAAGTCGATCAGCGACGAGGCCGTGTACGGCCGCGCGAAATTTTTCGGCAGACGCACACCGAGCAGCAGCGCCAGGCCGATCGCCATATCGCTGTAGCCGCTGAAGTCGCAGTAGATCTGCGCTGAGAATCCGTACATCGCGAGCAGGGCCGATGGCGCGGTCAGCGCCGACGCGTCGCTGTAGGCCAGGTTGACCGCACCGCCGATTTGATCCGCGAAGACCAGCTTCTTCACGAGTCCCAGGGTGAAAATCGCGAACGGAACCGTGAACCTGCGCAGCGTCGCCGGCCGTGGACACTCGAGCTGCGGAATCAGCTCGTTCGGACGCAGAATCGGACCGGCAATCAGATGCGGGAAGAAGAGCACGTACCCAAGCACGGTCGACCCGCGCGGGCACGGCCAGGCGCGCCTCGTATAGCTGTCGACGACGAACGCCGTCAGGGTAAACGTGACGAACGAGACGCCGAGCGGTAGCGGCAGATTCAGCAGCGAACCGCGCCAGCCGGCCAGCGGCCCGATCACGTCCCGATAGACGAAATCGGTGTATTTGAACACCAGCAGCGGGATGAACAACACGACGACAGTCGCCGCGGCGCGCCGTTTCCGGTCCGCTTGCTGGACCGTCTGCTCCATCCAGCGGACGCCACCGTAGGCGACAGCCATCAGGGCATACGGCAACCAGGTGTACTCGACTTTCCACCAGGCGTAAAAGATGGTGCTGCCGACGATGATCAACAGGATTCGATGCCGCGCCGGAACGATCAGGTGGAAGCAAAAGTAGATCGAGAAGAAGATGAAGAACGCCGGCGAACTGAACAACATGTCCGCTAGCGCCGATCGCCGTCCGCGAGATCGTCTGCTGCGACGACGGGCAGGATGGCATCCGCCATCAGCGCGTGCCCCAGCGCATTCGGGTGCGGATCGCCAGGCATGGCGAAGAGCTCTTCGGGCCGACGGCCGCGCAGCGCCGGCAGCAGGTCGATATACGTATAGCCCTCGCGCTCCGCAATCTGTCGCATCGTGTCGTGGACGAACGTGAACGGATAGTCGAGCAGGTTGTGGACGTCTGGTGCGACAGCGAGATACAGACGGATCTTCCGAGCTTGCGCGTAGGCGGCCAGCTCCTGCAGGCGCTGAACCATGAGGCGGAAGCCAGGAGCGTCCGCCCGATACGCGGCCTGATAGTGGTCGACGAGCGAGCGCTCGCCCGATCGGTCGAACAGGCGGTGGTACGCCATCCACAGTGTCACCGCCAACTCGCTGTGCCGGAGCGCCACGTTTCCGCCGCCCGGCGGCAGATCCTCCGCATCACGGAGGAAGTAGTGCACGACGATGTCCGTGGGATTCAGGCCCGACAGCTCACGCATGAACCGCGAGACGTACCGATCCGCGTTGTAATTGCCGACGCCCCCGTTCAACACCTGCGCCTGCACGCCACGGGTCCTGAGCCCGTCTTCGAGCCGGGCCTCCACGGTCTTCTCTTCCGGCACACCCCAGCCGAGCGCGATCGAACCGCCCAGAAAGAGGATGCGTCGGCCGTTGGCAGGGAGCGGCTCGACCGCGGCGCCCCGCAGGCCCCACTCGTTCAAGCGAATCGCCACCTTCTGCAGCACGGCGGACTTCGACTTCACGTGATCGAAATCCAGCTTCGGGTCGTCGCTTTTGACCTTCAGCTCTTTCGCGTAGCGCCACATCTCGATGTCGTACGTGTTCATCGAGCTGTTCTTGAGGCGCAGCGCCATTTCCGCGGCCGCCGCGCCAATCACCAGCGACACCAGCACCAGCACCAGTGAGAAGACCACGCTCAGGACACGGCTCGGACGGGGCTTCGGGTCGGACATCAGTGAACCGTGGGTGCGACGCAGGTATTGCGAACATCGGCCAGTCGAACCAGCGTCGGCGGCGGCCCGGCGAAGGCCGGGTGGACAGTCCGGCCACCGGGATCGGCGCGCGGCAGCCGACCGTCCGACAGGCGCCGCTCGATTTCCGGTGCGATTTGCTGCAGAACGAGCCACGCCTTCAGCTTGATGCCGGCTGGCGTCATGTGCAGGATGTCCTGAAACAGACGCGGATCGGCGGGATACACGGACGCGAGATCGTTGAACGGCAGCTCGTGGACAGTGGCGTACTTGCGAAACACGCGGTTCTGAAAATCCGCGTAGCGCCGGATGTGCGCGTAGCGAAACGGCCAGAGTGTCTCGTTCAGAAAGCTGTAGACGCCGGCATCCCGGGCCCGATCGAGCACGAGGTCGGCCGAGACGAGAAACACGAACGACGAGGGAACCAGCGTGCCACCGTATCCGGCAAGGGCGGTGCGCATCCGATCCATGGCGCGCAGTGTCACCGGCAGATCGACCGGCAGCCGGGGATCATCGAGCGGTGGATCCTGTTCATCGAGATCGGTCGGCCAACGGACACGCAGCGCGGGTTTCTTCGGTTCACGCCCTTCGTGCAAACGATTCCAGCCGTCGCGGATCCTCACCGCAAGCGCTGAATGCTGTTCGAGCGCCGACGGAGGGCGCGCGGACTCCAGCGGACGCTCCGGCAGTGTTTCGTCGATGAAATTGACCGGCCAGAACTGATTGGCGCCCTCATAGTCCACCACCAGGTCAGGCTGCAGCGGTACCAGCTCCTGCTCGACGATCGCGCCCGCCGACATCGCATCGATTCCTTCACGCCCGGCATTGATGATTTCGAACCTGACCGGAGTGGCTCGATGCCGCGCCCACTCGTTCAGCCACGTGCCGACATATTCGGGGTAGGAGAACCGATCGCCGTGGGGATCCACCGTCGTGGACGCACCGACAAACGCGATTCTCACGGTGTGGGGCGGCTTGTTCAACGCGATGTCCGGACCCCGCCAGCCAAACGTGTTCGTCTGCAGGCCCGACGGGTAGTGGGTGTTCCGCAAAAATCTGAACGGCGGGTAGGGCTGGCCATCAGACGGCTGAAATACCAGGAGGTCGTCGATGTGCGAGAACACCTGCATCCGCAGACGCGCGTCAGTACACAGCGCACGCCGCAGGTACTCCGCGTTCCATTCGTAGACGCTCGAGAGCTCGAAGCCGCGATTTGCCTTGAACCGCCGCTCGATGTCAGCCCGAATCGGCTGTTTCTGCGGCGCCGGCGGATCCAGTTGAAACCACGCCCGATCGATGCCAGTGGCGGCCGGCAGCCGACGGACGTAGTACTCCGCATCGACCGAGTCCACCCACTTCCGGTTGGAGGATGTGGCCACCGAAGGCGGTTTCGGCCTCGCCCGGAACAAACGTGGGGCAAATGTGTATCCATCGACGATGCGGAACGCGATCTCGGCTGCAAACAGCGACAGGGCTGCGGTCAGAACGGCGGCCGCCACCCTGAAGCTCACCGGTGCGCGCGACGACCCGGCGATCACGGGCTCGGTCGGGCCGGACGCAGCCTCAGAACGGTGACTTCGGAAACGTGATCGGATTCGGCCACCAGCGCAGACGTGGGCTGGCGCACGCCGTACGAAGGCGAGTACCAGCTGTCGATAATCTCGAACGCGAGCGACGATGGCCCTTCGAATGTCGCCGCACCACCCGGCCAGTCGAGACGGACAGCCGTCCCGCTGCGGTGCGGCGTGACCGACGGATGAAGAACGAAATGCCACCGGAACCGATGACCGGCGGGACGGTCGAAACGATCCTCGATTGCGACGCTGCCATCCGCCTCGAGCGTCACATGTCGAGCATGGGTGACGGGCGGCGTCAGGCGCGCGTAGGCCGAATGGGCGGAGCGCACGCTCAGCGCGCCGCCGGCGCAGCTGATTTCAGTCGGAGACGCTTCTCCTTCCTGAAAAAGCCGAAACAGCCACGCCGGATTCAGCGTGTGCTGTTCCTCACCATCGATCATCACCGTGTTGTGAGTCGCGGTGCCGCGAAACCGATTCCGTTCGGCCGGATCCGAGGTGTAGACGTAGCTGCCGGCGTCGACGAACACCGGTTGGCGGTCCAGGCACACCTCGATCGCCAGCTGATCGCAGTGTTTGTGATTGCCGAACCCCTCGGTGCCGACCGGCCCGTTCGTAAACAGCACGGTTGTCACACCGTTCCGCAGCACCGCCATGCCGGATTCTGGAAACAACGTGATGGGACGTGGCGGATCAATGGTGAGTGGATCGCTATCGGACACATCCCAGAACAACCGCTCGATGGCGTCATGCTCGTCGATCTCGTCAGCCAGCGCGGGACAGTTCAACACGGCGGCGCCGGCCGCGAGGAGATGATCCATCGATTCCTGACGCCAGACGCCGTAGCCGCTGAGGATGTGCGCCCGCCCGTTGTCGCAGTCGCCAACCTGCGGGACCCGGCCTCCGGGTTGACGCAGACCGCGAATGAAGGTGAGGGCCGCAAGAAGCCGATTGCGGTACTCGGGCGGGAACGGCCGGCCGGCCTGTTGGGCCATCGCGTAGGCCGACAGGAACATTTCCACGACCAGGCGCTGGTAGGGAACGCTCGACTCGAAACTGCCGCCGTCCGGGTGAATCTGCGCATTGATCTCCCGGGACAATCCGTATTCGGCCAGGCCACGCCACACGTTGTTGGTATCGAGCTCCGGAAAGCTGTAGGAAATCCAGCACAGTCCGAGCAGGTTGGCGACATAGTGATTCGACGTGACGATGCGTCCGTCGAGCGTGCCAAATTCCAGATTGCCGGCGATGAAGCGGCCGTGCTCGACAACGCTGGTGAGAAACGCCTTCCACCATGCCGGCGTCAGCGCGGGAGCGCCGTCGAAGAACGCGAGACCGGCGAGCCAGCCGACCGCGCGAAGTGCCACATCCATCGTGCACGCCCACTGCACGCCGCATCCCGGCGGGTTGCGGTGGATGAAATCGAGGATCGTCTCAGCAAATGTGTCGGCGTACCGTTCGTCGCGCGTGAACCAGTACGCCTGCCCCAGCGTCGCCAGATGCTGACATCGTCCCACCTCCCACGGACCCTTGATGTCGCCCTTCACACCGACGAGCGTCTTGGGAGACGCCGCTCGCCAGTGACTGAACCGGTCTGGATACTGCGCACCGGTGCGCGGATCGCGGTTCCAATCGAGCGACGCCCCGCCGCGGCCGTCGCGGCGGAGTTCGACGATGCCGCTGCCCAGCAGGTCGAACCGTCCGGCGCAGGCTCGATCGGCCGCGTCGAGGCATTGCCGCCGGTACCACGGAAACTCGGCGTCGATCCGGGCGATCAGCGCGTCGCGGTCGGCCGGAATGAATGAACGCCTGCGGCGCGCCGCGCATTGCTGCGCCGCGTATTCGTTGAGGCCGGGCGCCCCCATCCGGCGGAGGAGCGCCGTCACCTCACCCTCGTCCACCGGCGCGTACGCCGACAGTTGCCGGCGCTCCCATCGGCGTTCCGCCAGGGAGTCGGATGTCCGGTTGGCCGCACGGCGGATCGTGCGCAGCGCGGCGGTCGAAGCGCGCGACACCCGGGAGAACATCAGTGACTCGTCACGTGTCGGGGCTTGTGCGCTTTGATGATCAGGTTCCACCCGGCGAAGCGGGCGATCCACCGCGCCGGAACGCGCCGCAGCACCCGCGGCACCTCGCCTGGAACCATCTGGCGTTTCTGCACTGAGATGCTCTCGAATCGCCCGAACATGCGGCGGAGCCGCTTCGCGGAGTACACTTTCACGAGTGGCCGTGACCCGATCTCCGAGAACTCAACCGTGCGCGACATCACTTCGCCGATCGAATACTGCTCGAGCATGGTGTCGACCAGGCCGTGTCCCCACGCGATGTTGCGCCAGAAGATCAGCGAGTTCTCCGCGTAGAACATCGCGATCACCTTTCCGCCGGGGCGCAGCACGCGAAAGATCTCGTCGATGACCTCCGAGGTATTCGGCGTGTGGTGCAGCACGCCGTTCGTGTAGACCAGATCGAAGGAGGCGTCTGGAAACGGCAGCTTCTCGGCATCCTGGTGGACGAAGCGTCCGGTCAAACCTCGCAGCGCGAAGTTTTCCTGCGCGAGCTGCAAATGACCGACCGACAGGTCGACGTCGGTGACCCGGGCACCGTGACGCGCAAACTGCGCGAGATCGGTGCCCATGCCGCCGCCGATCTCGAGGACATCCTCGCCGCCGTGCCGCGCGAACTCCATCACGTCCGCCATCCACGGGCCGTATTCGCTGTAGCGGTGCGCCTCGACCTTCGTAAACCACTCGAGCGTGTGCCGCGGCGTGCCCGACACGTAGTGCGACCCGCACGGATCGTTGTCCCATTGCCGTTGCGTTTCGTCCTTGTAGTCGTCGCCCGTCTCGATGCGGGTCGCGGTGCCGGCCTTGTCGCGGCCGGACGCGATCAGCGCCGGCCACAGCTTTTCGACGTGCCGCGACCACGAGTAATCGCGCTCGACCGCGGCCCGCGCGTTGACGCCGAGGGCGTTGCGAATCGGCGCGTGCTCCGCGAGAAAGGTCACCGCGTCGACGAACTCCCCCACCGAGCCGGGTTCGCACAACACCGCGCGGGCACCATCGACGGGCGCGCGCGCGTCGAGCGCCCGCGCGTCGAGACCGGGCGTCAGGACTTCGCCGATCTGTTCGAGCCGCGTCGCGACGATGGCGCCGCCCATCGCCATGTACTCGAACAGCTTGGTCGGCGAGCCGAAGAACCGGCTGTCCACCATGTGCGCGTTGTGTGGTGAGACGTAGATGTCGCACGCTCTCAACAGCCGGGCGCCTTCCTGCTGCGGCACGCGGCCGACGCTGATGACCTGTTCCTGCAACCCGTGCTGAGCGATAGCGTCGGTGATCAGGTGCCGGAACCCGCCGTCGCCGATCAGCAGGAACCGCGCGCCCGGCCGCCGCCGGCAGATCTCCGGAATCGCCGCCGCCAGCACATCGATGCCGTGCCAGCCGCCAAACGTTCCGGTGAAGCCGACGACACAGTCGCCGCCGTCGAGACGCAGCTCGCGCTGCAGCTCCCGCTTTTCGGCGGTGGACGCCGGGCTGTAGGCGTCGAGATCGGCGCCGTTGGGATTCACCAGGATCTTGTCCGCATCGACGCCGCGATCGATCAACGAATCCTTGATGACCTGCGACACCACCGAGATCAGCGTCGCCTGACGGAACGCGGCCTGCTCCGCCCGGATGTAGAGCGTCTCGTAGGCGTAGCGCTTGCCTTCGAAGCTGCGGAACATCGACACTTCCGAGCCGTTGTATTCGACGATGTACGGGATGCCCAGCTCGTGGCTGAGTTGCGCGCCGCAGTAGTTACCCAGGCAGATGCGCTCGTAGATGTACGCCGGCGACAACGCCTGGAACGCGGTCTTCAGCGCCGGGTAGTAATGGGATGTCCCGCGGATGATGAGCGACTCTGGGCCCTCGTGGCCCGGCGGATCGGGGACGACCTGACGGACGCCGAGCGTGTCGAGCAGCGGGAAGCGGTTGCCAAGGAACGCGACGAACCGCTCGGATCGGCGCGCCAGCTCTTTCGCAACATAGCAGGTGTGCCCGTAGCTGCCGCCAGACACGATCGGCGACCAGAAGTCGGTGCGCAGGTACACGCCGGTTCCGCGCAAGGGCCGGCCGGGCGTCGGCGCCTCCGGCGCCGCAAACGGCACCGGCTTCGCCTGTTGAATGAGCTCCTCGATCTCGATTCGCGCCTGTGTGGCATAGGCGCGATCGTCGTTCCGCTTGAAGACCCGCCGGGACACCTTCACGAGCGCCCACAGCCGCCAGTAACTGCTGATGCGTTCGCGATCGATCGCCTCGACGGCCCGCTCGCGCGGCCAATAGAAGAACGGACGGTAGCCGGCCCGGAGCAGCCGGGCCACCAGCTTGAGGTAGATGCGACCCGGGCAGCCCTCGTTCATCTCGAGGACGGCGCCGGTGCACCCCGCCCGCGCCATTTCGGCCGCGATGTCAGGCGTTTCGATGAGCGGCGGCACCTCGAGATCGACCTTGTGCCGCTCGGTCAGACCGTCGAGCTGCGGCGCATCGAACACTCCGGTTCGATGCAGCGAGTGATGGATGTAGAGGTACCGGCCCGGGGTCACAGACAGTCCTCGACGCCTTCAATCCAGGACGCATGCCACAGCACGGCGTTCATGACGGTCCAGAGCTGAAAGCTGTAGCCGCCGCGCCCGGCAATCTGATCCTTGAGAAGCGAGGTGAAGTACTCGTTGTCGAGCAGACCTTCGCGGCGGATTGCGGAACGCTCGAACGCGCGAAGGCAACGCGCACCGAAATCACCCTCGCGGAACCACTCTTCCATCGGCGCGCCGAACCCCTGCTTGCGGCGATAGACGAGGTCGTCGTCGATGTATCGCGATGCCACTTGCTTGACGACGCGCTTGCCCACGCCGTCGCGCAGCTTGTAGCGGCTCGGCAGGCGCCGTGCGAAGTCGACCACGTCGTGATCGAGAAACGGCACCCGCGCCTCGACCGCATGCGCCATCGTGAGCTTGTCGACGCGCATCAGGAGATGCTCCGGCAGGCGGAGCTTCATTTCCATGTACGGAATCTTCTGGAGGATCTCCGGCGCCTCGAGCCGGCCATCGAGCGGTGCGAGATAGCGCGCCACGACCGCGTGGCTGTCCGCATCCAGATAAGACGCGGGCAGGAGATCGGGCACCGGACAATCGACCGGCGTGCGGAACGGCGCGGCATCGGGCGTGAGCCGCTGCCGCATCGCCCCCCACCAGCACGTGGCGCCGCCCCAGAACAGCTGCTGCCCCATCTTCGCGCGGCAGGCGATGTCGCGATCCTCGGCCGTGGCGAGGATGGATGACCGTCGGCTGAATGGACGCTTCCACCAGGCGCCGGCATCTCGCGCCGGCTGATAGACCGACTCGTCCTTCTCCCGGTAGTGCTCGCACCACCAGTAGCCGAGGAAATTCTCGTCCGCGCCTTCGCCGACCTGCACGACCGTCGTCCCGCTCTTCTTGACCAGCTGCGCGAGAAAGTAGAGCGGGATGCAGACGTTGTCGGCGATTGGTTCATCCTGGACGCGGACCAGCGCCGGCAGAAACGCCTGCATCTCGGCGCGCGTGATCGCGGTCTCGTGATGCGCGGTCCCGAAGCGCCGGCTGACGCGACGTGCGTGCTCGAATTCGTTGTAGTCCGCCTTGCCCTCGTAGCCGACCGTGAATGTCGAGACCGGACGGTCCATCAGCTCGGCCATCAGGGCGACGTTCAGTGAGGAATCGACACCGCCGGACAGCAGCACGCCGAAGGGCACATCGGACACCATTCGACGCGCGATCGATGTGCGCAGCAACGCGAGCAGCTGATCGGCCGCCTCCTCTTCACTGAGATCGGATTCGCGCCAGGTATCCTCACGGCGGGGCGCACAGTCCCAGTAGGCGGTCGCGCGCGCCTCGCCGGCGTGATCGATCGTCAGCCAGTGACCCGCGGGCAACTTGAAGATGCCGCGGAACAGCGTCATCGGCGCCGGCGTGACGATGAACGTCAGGTAGTGCCAGAACGCGGCGCGATCCATCTCCGGCGAGAGGGACGGATGCGCCAGCAGCGCCTTGATTTCGGACGCGAACAACCACTCGCCGGCCGCGGTCCGCGCGAAGTACATCGGCTTGATGCCGACGCGATCGCGCACCAGGTGCGTCACCGGCCGCGCGCGATCGCGCGCGTCGTAGACGGCGAACGCGAACATGCCATAGAAGCGGTGGACGCATTCCAGTCCCCATTCCTCGTACGCGTGAAGGAGTACTTCGGTATCCGAATGGTCGGTCGTCCACACGTACTTGCCCAGCTTCTCCAACTCGGCACGGATGACCTGATGGTTGTAAATCTCGCCGTTGAAGGTGACCGCGACGGTCCCGGCGCTGTTGAGCATCGGCTGAGCCGCGGCGGCGGAGAGATCGATGATCGAGAGCCGCCGGTGCCCGAGCGTGCAATGGCGATCCGGCGATTGCCACAGACCCGCCCCGTCTGGACCGCGGTGGGTCATGCAGTCGCGCATCCGCTCGACGACGCCCGGAGCGGCGCTCTCGCCCAGCGGGTTGAAGCTACCTACGATTCCACACACGGAACACCACTCTGCGCCCGATCGGCGGCACACGTTGAATCGCCCGCCGGCCGCTCGAGCACCACCAGGCAGGTGCGGCCGCCGCTCGCGGGAAAACAGCCGTAGACATCCAGGCTGGCGTACTCCAGTACCTGCAGTTCGACGACGTCCAGACCGGTCCATTCCGCGGCACGGCGAACGCTTCGTTCGTCCGCCTTCCAGAGGTGCGTGCGAATCTGGTACTGGCTGGTGACAGCATCGAGCGGAATCAGGACGTAGGCCCGGCCACCGGACCGCATGACGCGGCGAAGCTCGCGCAGCGCGTCCAGCGGCGCGCTCGCGTGCTCGAGCACGTTGTCGGCGATCACGGTGTCGAAGGCCGCGCCCTTCAAGGGCAGGGCATGAATGTCCGCCACGAGCCCGATGCCGCCCGCGGCGCGCAAGGCGCGTCCCTGCTCGGTCTGCAAGTCGATGCCGATGTATCTCGTGGAGCGGGCGGCGACGCGCTGCGCCGTGAGTCCGTAGCCGAACCCGATTTCCAGCGTCGAGCCGAGCGACCGCGGCAGGCTGTCGATCAGCCGTTCGCTGTCCGCGGAGAGGGTCGCCCGTCCTCCCGCGGCCAGGTATTCATGCGCCGTCACCTGCTGATCGCGAATGGCAGCGGCGTCGGACAGCGCGCGGCGAGCCAAGGTTTCGGCCGTCGAGATGAACACGTCGCCGGTCATGACTGGCGCTCCGGGCTGCAGATCCTGAAGCGCGCGCAGCGCCGAACCTCGAACGGTCAACGACGCGGCGTCGTAGGAAATCAGCCTGTGAATCGCCGCTGGGGGCGCCGGCCAGTTGTAGACGTGGTATTCGTGCCAGCGATCGACAGCACGACGGTTCGCTTCGAGCTCGCGGAGATACGCCTGACGGCGTGGAAGATCCAACGCCGCGCGGAGCCGATGGTGAGTCCGATCGACCGGCTCGTTCACCAGTCGGCGGAGCGCCAGCTCCGCACTCCGCTCCGGCGACATCGTCACGCGATCCCAGACGCCTGAGGGCCGCGCCGGACGCGCGCCGCCATCGACGCGAGGAACCGCGACCAGTCCGCCGCCACCAGCCGCAAACGTCGGCACCCGCGCGTCAAAGGCCAGTGGCAGATAGGGGCGATCGGTGATGTAGGGCTCCGCACTATCGACGTCGAGCGAGCAGTCGCAGGTGATGCCGGGCGCGAGTCCCGCAGACGCAGGGCCACCCGCACCGCCTGAGAGCCACTGCATCTTCAGCCTGTCACGCGCGCTGCCGGTTGCGTCGAGCACACCGAGCAGCGGTACGAGATCGGCCGCCCGTGGAAGGTAGACTCCGAGCCTGGTTCGATCGTCGGACACGACATGCCGCACGAGCTCGGACAGGCCGCCGCGCCAGGCATCGGAGGAAACCGCCGGCGCTTCAATCACGTGCATGCCTGCGCGGACGGCGTCCGGCATCCGGTCCATTTGATTCAGGCACGCATGGAGATCCGCAGGCCGGGACAAAAGGTCGGCCGACCACAACAGAGCGAGGCCGCATCCCCGCTCGATGACGCTGCCGCCGGCGACAAGACACGGTTGACCGTCGAGCGTTTGCGACGGCTCGACAAACTCGACGCGGCCGGCAAGGCCGACCAGCTGTTCGAGTTCGTCGCGGCTGAGCACGAAGTGATTCGAGAGTGGCTGCACGCAAAAGAACTTGTCACCGGGCGGAAGGATGCGGCCCCAACCCGACGTGTGGTCGGCGAACGCCGGGATCTCGCTCGCGGACCGCGGCACCCACGCGCCCGCAATCAGCCGAATGCGATCGGCCGGAACGTTCAGCTGCCGCTCGACGTCGGCGACTGTGGGATACCGGTGCGTCGCCGGAAAGCGTCGCAGGTCGTCGACGAGCCGCAGCGGCACGAAGACGGTCTCCCCGGCATCGGCTGCGTACGGGTTCTCGAAGACTGGCGAAGGCGACACTCGAGACTCTTCCCAGGCGAGGGCGAGACGATCGCGAACGCGACGAGCTGCGCGCGCAAGCCATCGGTCAGGCATTCGGCGTGCGGGCCGTGGCGAAGATGACTTCCCGCGCCGTCGGATCGGCCATCATCCGGCGGTACAGCTCCAGATCGCGGCCTTGAAGCGTCTCGAGCGCGAACAGACTGTAATTGAAGGCATCGACGACGATGTGTTTGAAGGCGGTGCGTTCGAGCATCCACCGCACCTCGTCCATCGTGTACTCGCGATGGTGTCCCTCGAACGGCGGGTCGCAGTCGAACTGCGAAGTCAGCGGCGGCATGATGCTTTCCCCGCGAGCCAGCCGTTCGCGGTTGTAGAGATACGCGATGTTCGGCGTATCGAGCACGATGGTCCCGCCCGGCTTCAGCACGCGATGCACCGCCCGAAGCAGCTGACGCGGCGAATGCGGCACGTGCTCGAGGACCCCCATGACGAGGACTGCGTCGTAACTTCCGTCCGCCAGACCATGGAGATCCAGGCCCACATCTGCGAAATCGATCGGCTTGGCGCCGGCCGCTTCGAGGCCGGCCGTCCACGGACGCAGGGCGTCGCCATACGCGCGAAAGGCATCGAGCGCGTCGACGCGGAAGCCCATCGACGCGGCCGCCCGGGTGAAGTTGCCGAAGTACGCGCCGACGTCGAGCACGCGGCCGCCTTCCCGCACCCGCGACAACTCGTCTGCAACTCTCGCGACCCTCGCGACGCTGCAGCGCAGGTACCCTCGCCAGTCATAGCCGAGCAAACCTGGCGAATGACGCGCCAGCGGCGACAGGTCGGCGCCATCGAGCGGCTGCAGGGCGGCCTCGGTGGCGGCCCAGGCCGTTGCGAACACGCGAGGGAACTCCCGCTCGACGCAGGCCGGAAAATCGACAGGCATCGTTTCCGGAACCGCGGATACGTCCGATGGAACCGGTCGTCGTCGCCAGACGCTCATGATGCCGCCGGCTCGCTGCGAACGGTCCAACGAGCATCGAGCACCACGGCGGTCCCGCTCGCGACGACGCCGCCGCCCACGATCTGCAGTTCGAACGCGCGGCTCCAGCAGTCGTACATGCCCGGATTGATGGAGAAGAACACCGTCTGCTGGCGGTCGTAGTACCCGGCCTCGGTCACGGCGACCGAGATGGTGTACTGCCCCGCCCCCACGGCCAGCCGCGCCACATCGACCACGATCTCACCGCAGCGCCCCGGAGGAAGCTCCAGGCTGCCGCAGAACAACCGGCACACGTCCTCGACACCTTGACGGTGGAGCACGACGATCGCCTGCGGCGCGGCGACGTTGACATCGTTGATGCGGTAGCCGATGCGCAGCGAGAACGGCGCACCGTGTTCGAAAATGAAGGCCGCGCGTCCGCTGGCGTCGTAGGCGCGCACGCCGGTCAGCGTTACCGCACCCGAGCCGACGGCGGACGTCCGCTGTGCGGGAACCGCAGGGCGATCGGGCGGTCGGTCCGCTGTCTGGATGGTCTGCCACCGTCCGGCAGTGGTCGTGAAAACCCCCAGGGACCGCTCGACGTCGCCGTCGAACACGAGTACCTCGACGCGGGACGACTCCGCGGTCCACGCGTCGAACAACACGGCCAGCGCATCGACATCCGCAACGCCGGTGACGTCGAACCGCGCGGCCACTTTCTGGAACACCGAACCAAAGTTCAGGAACGGCCTCGTGGTGCGGCCGGCATGGGACTGCTCCTCGCCCCACGCGCTGCCGTCCCGTACCAGTTCGCCAGTGGCGCCGACGGCGTCGGTGCCGATCGGTGCGACATCGACGACGGCGCCGTCCAGACTCAGGCCGAGCCGGCTGATGAACAACGGCGAGGGAAGCGGCCGCCCGTCCGCCGAGCGGATTTCCACGATCAGTCGCGCCGGCGTGGCGGTCGCCGATCCTCCCACGCTCATCGCCTTGAGCCGCAGCCGCCGTTCTTCCTGCCGGCGGACCGACTCCTCGTACGCCATGATCACGACGCTGGGTCGATCGTCGATCACGATCCGGCCGTGATCCATCCAGAGCATCCGGTCGCACAGGCTCGCGGCGTTGTAGATGTCGTGCGTGACCAGCAGCAGCGTCGTCCCATCGCGCGCGCAGATCTCGCGGATTCGATCGAAGCTCTTTTTTGCAAAGTACGCATCACCGACGCCGAGCACCTCGTCGATGACCAGGAGGCTGGGGGCGATGACGGTCGATGCGGAGAACATGAGACGCATCGCCATGCCGCTCGAGTAGGTTTTGACCGGCTGGTCGATGTACTCCTCGAGCTCAGCGAAGTCGACCACATCGGCCACACGCGCGCGAGCCTGCGAACCGGTCAGCCCGATGTGGCCGAGGTACGCCATGACGTTCTCGCGACCCGTGAGGTCCGGATGGAAGCCGGTGCCAAGCTGCAGGAGGGCCTGAGTCTCGCCATGCACTTTCAGCGTTCCGGACGACGGCGACGTCGCCCCGGTGATCAGACGCAGCAGCGTGCTCTTGCCGGCGCCGTTCCGGCCGATGATGCCCACCTTCTGGCCGCGCGTGACGTCGAACGACACGTCAGCGAGCGCGAGATGCTCGCGAACCGCCGCCCGCGATCCGCGCAGGAGTCCCAGCGTGTCGAGCACGCGATGCCTGGGGCTGTCATACAGCCGGTACCGCTTCGACAAACCGGTCGCGCGAACGACCACGCTATTCGAGATCGACGACAACGCTCTTGAACCTGGCGCAGATCCAGGCGCCAGCCAGAAAGACCGCAGGGCACAACACGCTGAACACCACGAGCGACAACATCGGCGTGTGGTGGCCCGCGATGAACACGCCGCGATAGACATCGACAATGTACGACACCGGATTCAGCTTCAGGGCCATCTGGAACCGGGGCGGCACCATCTCCGGGGTGAATCCAATCGGCGAGATGAACATCAGCAGCATGATCGCAACGTTCACGATCTGCGATAGATCGGGCAGCAGGACACCAAGAGACGCCGCGATCCAGGCGCCCCCGACCAGTGCCGCGGCCTGGAGCGCCACGATCAGCGGCAGCAGCAGCAGCCGCCACGACAGGCTGCCGTTGACACTGGTCATCACGGCAAGCAGCGCCAGTCCCACCAGATGGCTGCTCAAAGCGACGAGCACGACACGCACCGGAATCAACTCGAGCGGCATGATGACGCTCTTGACGAGCTGAATGTTCTGCCGGATCGAGACAACGCCTGCCGTCAGCGACTCGCTGAGGAGAAGGAACGGCACGAGACCGCAAAAGACGTACATCACGTAGCCGAGCCGGCCCATGCCCGGGAAGCGCACATCGATGACGACCATCCACAGAAACAGGTAGGCGCTGAGGAACAACAGCGGATACAGCACCGGCCAGACCGGACCCAGCAACGAGCCGGCGTACCGCTTCTGCAGCTCAGTCCGTGTCGAGGAATACAGCACGCGTCGGAACCGCCACATCGATTCGATGACGTCCTTCACGGCCGCTCCAGGCGAGCGGCCGGCACCGCCGCGAGCGGCCGCTCGAGGATGTTCGCGCGACGAAACACAAACTCACCGCGGGCTGGCGACGCCGGCTGGTGATTCGACAGCACCACCTGAAACCGTGCCGGCAGCGGATCCGCCAGGAGCAGGACGGGTTGCCGGCCGACGCTCGCCCTGATGGCGACCGCCACGAAACGCTGGGCGTCGACGTCGAGGATCCCGGCCGACAGCGCGCCGGTCGTGACGGCCACGTCGATCGTCACGGCGTTCGCGCCCGCCGGCGCGGTGATCGTGCGTGAGACCAGCGCATAGTCACTGCGGCTCGCCGGCATCCGGACCGTCAGGCGCCGCCACCCGTGGGAGACGTCAGCCGCCGAGGCGCTGAAGTCTCTCGGACCGAGCTGGAGAAGCGAGCTTCCCGCTTCGAGCGCATCGGACTCGAAGAAACGGCACGGAGTGGCGCTGCCCGGGTTCCAGTCCAGCTCGTACCACAGAAACTGGCCGTCGTTCCATGTCTGGCAGCGGAGGATCCGTGCGCCGCCGCCCGCCAGATCCAGAATCTTCGCGTCGTCATGCCAGTCCGACCACGGGCACGCTTCGTCGCCGACGGTCGGATCCGACGCGCGGGCGAACGTCAGCGGATCGAACTGCGACGGATCGGTCCAGCCGCAGGTTCGGCGCGCAAACTCCCACGCATACACCATGAGCACGACGCTGCCGCCTTCGACGAGCGCCTCACGGGCGCGCTGGATGACCTCGCGCTGCGACGGCACGGGCATGTGCATCAGGCAGCCGTAGATGAACACGAGATTCACATTGCCGGGCAGCGGCTGCGCGCCGACGTCGTCGTTATGGACGGTGTCGATGTGCAGCCCCTTGCGTCCGGCGACTGTCGCAATCGCCGCCAGGTTGGTTTCAACGATGTCGCAGCAGGTGACACGGGCGCCGGCGGACGCGTAGAACAGTTCGTGAAAGCCGAGGCCTGATCCGATCGACACCATCCGAAGCCCCGGCGCACGTTCGGCGAAGGTTCTGAGGAATTGCTCTTCCTCGGGATAGTTCAGCAGCCGGCTTCGAAAGGCGACGTCCCAGACATCGTGGAGACCATGAGAGGCAACGAGCGCGCCGGTATCGTGCTTGCCGGCGCCTGACGGCGCGTGACGCCAGTAGCGCCGCGCGCGCGCCGCGTCGAAGCGGGGCTCAGGACTGCTGGGCATCGCGAAGGGTCAGCGCGTCGCCTTCGGCGCGGTACTCGGTGCCACAGGCCCGGCAAGTCGTCTTTGCCGGCACGCGAGCACCCGATTCCAGCTTCACCCCACACCGGCAAATCCACCCGGCGACACGCCCCGGATTGCCGACGACGAGCGCGAAGTCCGGGATGTCGCGCGTGACGACGGCGCCCGCACCGACGAATGCAAACCGGCCGATGACGTGGCCGCACACGATCGTGCTGTTCGCGCCGAGGCTGGCGCCTTGCCTGACCAGCGTCTGCTGGAACTCGTGCCGCCGCGTGACATGACTGCGCGGGTTGATCACGTTGGTGAACACCATCGACGGCCCGCAGAACACGTCGTTCTCGAGCACGACGCCGGTGTACAGCGAGACGTTGTTCTGAATCTTGGCGTTGTCGCCGATGACGACCCCCGGCGACACCACGACGTTCTGGCCGATATTGCAGCTCTCGCCGATCCGCGCCCCGGCCATGATGTGGCAGAAGTGCCAGATCTTGGTGCCGCGGCCGATGGTCGCACCGTCGTCGACGTAGGACGATTCGTGAACGAAATAGTCGGGCATGGTTATGTCTCAGTGAGTCGCAGGCTTAAGATGTCCACGAAGCCCACCTGGGAAAGTCGAGTCAGTCATCGCCTTGCGTCCCGAATGCCGAGCGCGGCGGCGTCGCGCAGCACCGCCGCGACGTGGGGCGCATTGACCTTCACGGAATACCCTCCTTCAATCGTCCGCCGTCCCGCCTCGGCGAAACGCCGCCGCAGCGCGGCATCGTCCACCAGCCGGCCCAGCTTCTCCACCCACTCCTCTTCGGTCGCCGCCAGGAACCCGTTGACGCCATCCTGGATGATTTCCCGGTTGACGCCGACCGCAGCCGCGACCACCGGCACGCCGGCGGCCATGAACTGGATCGCCTTGAAGCCGCACTTGCCGCGGGCCCACTCGTCGTCGGCCAGCGGGTAGATGCCGATATCGCAGGTGTTGAACAGATCGACCTCGCGATCGAGCGCCCACTCGATGTTTTCGGTGTTCACCCCGGGGAACTGAACGGCCCGATCGGCACCGCTGACGCGCAGCCGGAAGCGATGCCGGGCCGCCACGCGCGGCATCACCCGTTCGAGCAGCCGAAGATAGGCGGATGTCGTCGGGCTGCCGATCCAACCGACGATCGGATCGCCGCTCGGCACCGCTGCCGGCCAGCCGGAGCGCGGCTTCAGACGTTCGGTGTCGACCGATGTCGGAATGACGACGACGTGCGGGTTGAAGCGGCGTGCGTATGTCGCGAGGTACTCGTTGCCGGCAATCACCCGATCGCTGGCACGAATGATGGTCGAGACCTTCTGCGGAACCTTCAACGTGGCGATGAGCCGATTGGCTTCGCTCACACTGGGGAGAAAGATCGCATCGTCGAAGTCGAACACCATCGGCGGAAGCCGGCGGGAGCCGAGCATCCGCTCGACGATCGCCGGTCCAATCGGCAGCACTTCCCTATACAGAAGGATGACGTCGAACTTCGAGACGTGGACGAGAGACGCGAGATGCCGCGCTGCCAGCAGCGCGAAGCCAGCGGCTTTGGCGGCATAGCCGCCCGGCCGGTAGACCGATCTGAAAAAGTCGCGCGTGAACAGCGTCGACAACGTGACGTCGAAGCCGGCCGCCTCGAGCGACGGAATGTACTGGGCAACTCGAAACCGGCAACCCGCACCCTCCTCCGGGATCGGGGACAACGCCAGCACCCGGATGCGGCGGCTGGCGTTCACCGGCGGAGTTGGCCGACCGCTCGCGCGAGCGGTTCGGCGCACACGGCCGCCGCCGTGCACGCGACCAGAACCAACGACGGCAGCACGGCCGAGAGCGGTTCGGCCGGGACCGCCAGGGCCATGACGCGATCGACGATCATCGCGACCGCACCCACGCCAGCGATCGCGCGAACCCGCTGGGCGCCCGAGAGTTGCTGCCAGAGCTCCTCCCGGGAAACCACGAAGTCACGGAGCGCCGACATGCGCCACGCGCGCGACCAGACGCCCGCCGCCCACGAGGCGACGCGGCCGGTGACGCTGCCGCGGATGGCGACGTCGAGAAGATCGGGATCGCGCGATTCCGGAATCATTGCGAGGCGGACTGTTCGACGGGCGCGAGATCGACCACGGTGCCGTTGATCACAGCCCTCGGCGTTTCGAATCGGATTGCACCGTTCACCTTGAGCCACTGATTGCGGTATTTCCAGCCGTTCGAAAACTGCTGTGCGGGCAGTCGCAGCACGATGTCAGCGCCGCTTGTCGATTCGACTCTGCCAACCCACGCTCCGGAATAATCCGGCACCTGCGAATCGGAATCGCCGGCGCGCAGTCTGGCGAGGATGTCCGGCGCAATTGCGGTGCGCACGCGCACTCGCAGATAGCTGGGTGTGCCAATGGGGTGGACGTCACTCACCTGGAAGTTCAGCGTGCCGCCGGCGTTCGGCAAGGGCAGGACCGAGTCGGTCGCGACGAATGCCGGTTGCAGCGGCCCGTGATACACACACCTCAGGGAGCCGTCGCCGGTATTTTCGAGGAAACATTCGAGTTGCAGCGCCGCCGGCACGTCGTACACGCCTGGCAGCGAGATGCCGACGGAGGTGTCGCCGGTTCGCATCTGCATGGCTCCGGCGTGTCGGGTGCCGACGGCGAGAACGGTCGCGCTGACGCGATTGTCTTGCGCGAACTTCTTTCCCGTGGTGAGGCTGGCGGCCTGGGCTTCGGTGACCCCGATGAACACCCCCTGAACCGCAAGCGTGACCGTCGGCGCGGGCACGCGCGGCAGAATGGTCAGCGCACGCGGCAGCCGATCGACTTCCTGCGCGTAGTCGTACAACACCACGTCGTAGGCTCCCGGTTCGAGCTCGGGTAGATCGACTTCCGCGGTTTCCGTGCCGCCAATCATGAAGGTGCGCCCCTGCACGGTGTTGAAGGACACGCGCATGTACGGGCGCAGGTTGCGGCCGTTGATCCGAACGCGGGCACTCGGAGCCATGGACAGCTGTTTCGGCTCCACGCCGGAGAGTTTGGCGGCCGGAGCCCTGAACAGCGCATAGGCGGCGTAGGCCACCGGAATCATCACGACGACGAGGACGAACACGAACACATCGACCACGTTGAAGCGGCCGAGCAGCCGGCCGCGATCATCGACTATCGCCATGCCACGTCCTTCTGTGTCGTCCGGGCTGCGCAGGCGAGCAGAAATTGGGCTCCTGCCATGCTCAGCCAGATCAGATACGGCAGCGCCAGTCCGCGATGGCGAACGAGCGTGCCAATGTTGCCGCCGGTCACCGCCACGAGCGCCGCGACGGCAAACGCATAGCCGGCCAGAATCGCCGTCACCAGCGCGTCGCGGCGAAGCGCGACGATCAGGCCGACCGGAGCGAGCGCGAGCACGCAGTACCAGAACATCAGTTCCGGTACGAATGCGAGTGCCGCTCGGGACTCGATCGTCCACGGTCGCGGGGCGGTGAGGTACTCGACGGTGGACCGGACGAGAAAGCGCCAGGTCGCGCCACGCGACATCTGATCGATCGCGCTTTTCTCCGGATAGAGATCCGGATCCAGCGTCTTGTATGAATAGCCCGGCGTATTGACGTGTCCCCAATGCAGCTTCGCCGCCCGGTGAATCTCCTGAGCGGCCCGGAATTGAACGGCCGGCCGCGAGAAGAGCCCGAAGACGAACAGCGGGACCAGCAGCGCGAATGCGACGGCGGCGCGTGGTCGATAGGCCAGCCAGCCGACAATCGCGCCGCCGCCCAGCCCGAGGATGGCGATGATGAGACCGCCGTCGCGGATCGATTGCAGGGCGGCGGCTGCGACACACAGAGACAGGACGCCCACGACTTTCCGGGCGAGCGACGGCGTGCGCATCGTCGCAACGGTGATCGAGCATGCCAGCGCGCCGATCAGAAAGTACGGCGGTTCCTTCAGCGCCGCGATCGACCATGCGAACAGACTGGGCAGGAACAGCAGGACCAGCAGCCCCGCGAGCGCGACGCCGCTGCCGTAGGCACGCCGGGCGAGGCGAAAGAGGATCACCGCGCCTGCCAGATACATCGCCGCGCTGACCGCTTTGAGTCCGTAAGGAGCAAACCCCACCAACGCCTCAATGGACGCGATGACGTACAGGTAGTGCGTGTAGCTGTACTCGTCGTAGGCGTAGATCAGGTCGGCGTTGTGAATCGGAATCCCGAGCGCGACGTTGCGGAGCCAGGTCGCCCGGCGGATGAAGTATTCCTCGTCACCGAAGAAGCTCGCGAACGGCACGCGGGCGTGATCGGTGAACAGCCACGCCCCGGCGATCACTGCCAGCCGGGCGAGGATCGCGACCAGCAGAATCGCCCGAACCCGAGTACGTTCGTCCGCAGGCAGGTCGGCGCCGATCAGCCAGATCAGAAACGCGAAGGCTAACATCGCCCAGACCGTGAGCGGGGACAGCGCGTACAGGATGCCCACGACGACGCCGGCGGCAATCACGGCGAACGCCGAGCGGCGAGGAAGACCCGCGATCGACGCGTCCGTCATTTGACCATCGCCCCGAGCACCCGGTCGTACGCCGCCGCAATCGTCGGCAGCGCAAACCGTTGCGCACTGTTCCTCGCGCCTTCGGACAAACGCTGCCGTAACACCGAATCGGAAAGGACGCGCGTGATCGCGGCGGCCAGCGCGTGCGGCTCGTGGCGATCCACGAGCAGCCCGTCGGTGCCGACGCTGACGATCTCTCGCGTTCCAGGCGATGCCGTGGCGACGACAGGTACGCCGCACGCCATCGCCTCGACGAGCACGTTGCCGAAGCCTTCGTACCGCGAGCTCAAGGCGAACACATCGGCCCGCGCGATGTATTTCCAGGGATTTCTCTGAAACCCGCAGAACACCACCGCATCGTCGAGGCCGAGCGCGTGGGTCTGCTGCCGCAACGCTCCCTCCAGCTCGCCTTCACCGAGGATGAACAGACGGGCGGGCACCGTGCGCCGAACCTCGGTGAATGCTTCGAGAAGCAGCGGATAGTTCTTCGCGTCCGCAAGACGGCCAGCCGCGACGACGGCCGGATGCGACCAGAGGCGTTCGTGGCCGGCATCGAGCGGCTCGGCGGCCGCGCGCGCGATCGCCTGAAGATCGACGGGATTGTGGACCACGCGGATGTGCCGGCGAGGGACGCCGAAATGCGCGACGAGGTCGTCGGCGACCCCTTTCGACGTCGTGATGATGGCGTCGGCGAATCGATACACGGCGCGGGTCACCATCGAGAACGCCCGGCGATGCCACGGCCGCCGCCAGTGGTAGTCGGCGTCGCGAAGGAACGACGACATCGGCGTCTGCTGGTTGAACGCGACGCACGCGCCGATGCCCGCCGCCCTCGCCGCGGTGAGCACGGAGAAGTAGCTCAGAAAGGACACGACGAGCTGCGGGCGCGTTCTCTTCAGGAACTCGCGCAAGTCGAGCCAGCGCCGCAGCCGGGAGCCGCCAGCGCCACTCGTCAGCGCGATGGCGGGATCGACCTCGGCCAGATACGGTCCTTCGCGCTGAAAGAGGTACATCGACCGGTTCCAGCGCGTCTCGTCGAGCGCGTTCAGAATCTGCACCGCCGCGCGTTCCGCACCACCGCCGTTCAACGACGGAAGCACGAAACAGACCTGATGTTTCAACAGGTCACGCTCAGGCGCAACGAGAGGCCGAGCCGCGCCGACACGTCGCGCATCATCCGCGCCGCCTGCGCCTCCAGCGTGTGCGCGCGTGCGGTGTCGTAGCCGTGCGAGATCAGCCGCCGCCGCAGCGCTCCGTCCCGCACCAGTCGCGTCACCGCGTCCGCAACCGCCGAAGCCGATGCCGATTCGAGTAAGAGGCCGTTGGTCTCGTGGGTCACGAGGCTTGGAATCCCCGACACCCGAGTCACCACGACCGGCAGCCCGGCCGCCATCGCTTCGAGCAACACACGCGGAATACCCTCGCCCGGCAGTGTCGGCAGCACGAAGATGTCGTAGTCACGATACGCCGGCAGAAGTCGCTCGAGCGGAACGGGACCGAGCAGCGACACTCGGTCGGCCACGACGTAGGTGTTTGCCGCGTCGACGATGGCGAGCCGTTCGTCTTCCCCAGGCGCGCCCACCGGTCCGCCGACGATGTCGAGCGCGGCGTCGATGCCGGCATCAGCCAGCAGACGCACCGCCTCCGGAAGGACGCGGAGGCCTTTGCGGGGATCGATCCGGCTCACCGTCAGCATCCGCACCCGACCGCTGTTGCAGGTGTCTTCACGCGTGTTGACCGCGTCGGCGTCGATGGTC
>Ga0111538_10001247_pt1 | contig 35842 bp, 36 predicted proteins | sample SoiMethybrSBSTD1_FD_79669 | JGI IMG/M metagenome (GOLD analysis project Ga0111538, IMG submission 79669) | Bulk soil microbial communities from a Populus tree surrounding site in Tennessee, USA - Soil MetaG P. TD hybrid SBSTD1 (version 2)... | ecosystem: Environmental > Terrestrial > Soil >...
GAAGGAATCTCCGCCGGCGAGAAGTACGCGGCCGCATACACCCGCAACGAGCGAAGGCTGGGCCGATGCACGGGCATGCGCCACGCATGCGGAAAGCCTCAGCTCCCGCTCGAAGTACGCCGCCGTACCAAAGGAACGAAATCCGCCCCCGATCCCCCTGCGCGCGCCTTGTATCCAAACGGCCGCCTGCGCTTCGCGGACTTCAGAAATGCCGAAGGGATGCCCGCCGCTCACCGAACCGTGAAGTCCGGTCTCCCTCGACAAGGACGCCGGATTCGCGAAGACCGGATCGCCGCCAACGCTGCGAATCTCTGCTGCGGCAGCTTCTTCCGGACCCGCCGGCACGCGCTCGAATGCGGCTTTGCTGGGGGACACAAGAAGCATCTGGAACAGGAGCGCCGCGCCCGCACAAGCGCTCTTCATTGCAAGAGCACCACGGTAGCGCGTGCGGCGGGCTCTTCCGCCACAGTCCCTCTTACAATGTAGAGACCGAGCGGCAGAACTTTCCCATTGCTGTTGCGCCCGTCCCACAGGGCGCGATGCTCGATTCCATCCACGCTCCACGAATCGAGACGGCGCACCAGAATCCCTGAGGCATCGAAGACGGAGATCTCGCACGAGGAAGCCAGCCTTCTCGATTGATAGACGAGAAGCGCAGGCGAATCGCGTGCCGGTGCAAAGGACTTCGGATCGATGCGAATGGATCCTGCGAGCGGCTGCATCGTGAGAATGCGATCGCCGTCGCGACTGTTCGAGCGGCCCGGTGTTGCACCGAGAGGATCGAGCGACATTTGCCAACTGCGTGGATCATTTCCGGCAAGTTGGAGCGAGATTCTCTCCCAGGATCGATTCTCTTCGACGCCGCCGGACCAAGCTGCATCAGCGACGGTAATTGTGCTCGCTTTGCACGCCAAGACCTCGGCGGCGTCCCCTCCCGATGCGGTGTGATTGAGACTGGGCCACGTCGGCGATACGAGGATCGGAACGTTTGCTGGAATGCCCCAACGGGATCGCAGCCCGGTTGAATCCGGCGCCAAGATCGCCACATCGCCGGGTCGAAGAATTCCGCGGAACGATGCGCGCGTTCCGGCCGCGTCTTCAAAGCGAAGAGAAGAGAGATCGACCGGAGTGCCGGCCACGCACACGATTTCGATCCATTCCGCTTCGTCATTGGCCGGGCGAGGAAAGACTTCGGTAAACGCAAGATCGCTCCCGGCGCCGAGCCAGACACTGGTGCTTTCCGGAAAAGAAGGATCTCCGACGGGAATGTGCACGCCGGAAGGTGGAAAGATCGTCCGGCGGATCGTCTCTTTTTCTCCCGGCGCGAGCTCGCTTCCCTCGAATGGTGAAAACCTCGCGAGCGTTTCCTCTGGATGCACCGCGCACGTCAGGCGAATCTCTCCCGACCATCCCAAGCGGCCGACGTTCACGAGATCCCAAGCGAACTCCCATGGCGTGCCGGCGGGAAGACCCGCTACCGGAAGGCTGACGTTTGCGACGAGAATTCCCGCGGCCGGCGCATTGAACTCCCCCGGCGAAGGCACAGCACTTCGCCAATCGCACTCATTGCAATTCGTGTCCACGCCATCGGGAAGGCGCACGATCGACGAACCCGACGCTGCGTCCGCTGCGGGCGCACCTTCCGTCATCGAAGCGTCGAGCGGCGTTCCCCAGCCCACGAGATCGATTTGTCCCGCAGGTCCGCGTAACCGGCACGCATCTGGACCATTCTGCAAATCGAGCGCGACAATCGCATCCGGTACCGGCTCTACCGACTCTTCGCCGACGAGAAAGATCCCGCCATGCAATCGATCGCCGGCTTGCCCGCGCCAGGCGACCGTCCACTCGCCAGGCGCGGCGCCGTTCCCCGTCTCCAGCACCCAACCTTCCAGCGATGCGGACGAATCCGCTCCGGATGTTGCGGCGATCTCCACGAGCTCGAATCCCGAGTCGGTTCCATCCGGATCGTAGAGGATTTCATTCAGAACGATCAGTGTTGCGATGAGCACGCTCGCGGCCCCTCATGGACCTCGACGTGCGCAGGAGGATTCGCAATGTGCGGGAGATTAGGGAATCGTCAAGGAGCCTTGGGAGGATTCGCGGCGCCATTTTCTTCCGCGGCGTCCGCCTTCTTTTCTTCCTCTTGCAGCTGCTGCATATCGCGCTTCAGCTCTTCCAAGAGTTTTTGCATTCGATCGGCGGAATCCGCTTGCGTTGGTGTTGGCGGCGGAAGCCTCACCAGAGGAGGTTGCACGTTCGCGCCCACCGGCGTCTGCGTTGTTTCCGGCGTCTGCGTTGTTCCCGGCGGCGCGGGACGCGCGGCAGGCGGCGGGCTTCCGGTCTGCATCGAATCCGCGGGCTTCGGCGCGCTCGCCAACATCTCCTGCTCCGTACGACCGCCCACCAAGCGCTGCAGGAACGACGCGCGCTCCGCCATTCTCTCGACGCGGGCCACACGCCGGCTGTACGAACGGCTCCCGCTTCCCGGATGCCACTTCGACGGCCGCGGCAAAGAGGCCGCCAGTGCGGACGCTTCGCCCACGCTCAAACCGGCCGCCGATTTTCCGAAATACGCTTGCGCCGCCGCCTCGGCGCCGTAGATTCCCGGACCCATCTCGACGACGTTCAAATAAATCTCCAAGATGCGGCGCTTGGTCAGATTCTTTTCGAGCTGGCGCGCCAGGATCGCTTCTTCGACTTTGCGCAGCGGATTGCGCGCCGGCGAAAGCCACAGATTCTTCGCCAACTGCTGCGTGATTGTGGATGCGCCGCGCGGAAGCTCGCGCTTGTCGATCGCCTTGTCGATCGCCGCGCGAATTTCCTTTTCGGAAAACCCGTTGTGGCTGAAGAACTCCACGTCTTCGGAGACGACGACCGCGCGCTTCAAGTTGCTCGAGATGGCTCGGTCGGAGACCCACTTCCACCGTAGCCGCGGCTTGGTCTTGTCGTGCGCGGCCTGTTTGAGATAGCGATCGATGAACGCGGTGCTCTTGGGATTCGATTTCGCGAGCGCGGCCACGTCGGGCCAAGTCAGGATACGAATGCCGAGACAGAGAAGGACGATGGCCAATCCGGCCAGAGTCGTCCTCATGAGAATCTTCCCGAGGCGGATTCGCTTCGGCTTGCCGTTCACGTCCGCTCGACGGCGGCCGCCGGTTGCAATCCCGGCGTCACGCGCGCGCTATCGGGTTCGGTGATGTGGCGGTGCGCCTTCGTGAAACGCGCCAGCATGATGTACACCGCGGGCACGAGGACCAGCGTGAGGAAGGTCGAGAAGAGAAGCCCGCCCACTACCGCGATTCCCAAGGGCCGCCGCGCTTCCGCGCCGGCGCCGAGGCCGATGGCGATCGGCAAGATCCCGAACACGGTCGCAAACGACGTCATGAGAATCGGGCGAAGACGAATGCGCGACGCCTCCACGACCGCCTCGAACAATTCCAGCCCGCGATTCCGGAGCTGGTTGGAGTACTCCACGATCAGAATGGAGTTCTTCGTCACCAGCCCGATCAACATGATGAGCCCGATCTGCGAATAGATGTTCAAGCTCTGCCGGAACACGAAGAGAGAGAAAAGCGCCCCGATCACGGCGAGCGGAACCGACAAGAGAATCGTGAGCGGATGGATGAAGCTCTCGAACTGCGCGGCGAGCACGAGAAAGATGAACACGATCGCCAACACGAACATGAGATAGAGCTTCGAGCTGGACTCGCGGAACTCGCGTGATTGTCCGGAAAGCTCGCGGCGGATGTTCGGGGGAAGATCTTGCTGAGCGATCTTGTCGAGCGCGTCGAGCGCTTCTCCCAGGGAGACGCCCGGAGCGATGTTCGCTGTGATCGTTGCCGAGCGCAGGCGATTGAAGTGGTTCAGCTCCTTCGCCCCCACGGTTTCTTTCACGTTGACCACGTTGGCAAGCTGCACCAAACCGCCTTGCCCCTTCAGATAGATTTCGCTGATGGTCTCGGGCGTAGCCCGCTGGGTGGGGCGGAGCTGCGTGATCACGTCGTATTGCTTGGATCCACGCTTGAACTCGCTGACCTCGCGACCGCCCAGGAGCGTTTCCAGCGTCGTGCCGATGTCGGTTACCGAGACGCCGAGCTGCGCGGCGCGATCGCGATCGATCGTGATGTCCAATTCCGGCTTGTTCAGGCGCAGGTCGGAATCGAGATTGATGAGATAGCCCAGCTGTTGCGCCTTGCCCATGAAGATGCCGACGGCGTTTTTCAGCTCGTCGTAATCGTCGGCTTGCAGCACGTACTCGACGGGCGACGATGAGAACTGCCCGCCCAGGCTCGGCGGATTGATGAGGAACGCGAGCACGCCGGGGATCCCGAAGGTCACCGGGAAGAGCTCTTGCACGATCTGTTGCTGCGATTTGTCGCGCTCGTTCCGCGGCTTCAAGCGGAAGAACACGAAACCGTTCGTCACCCGGCCCGGACCGCCGAATCCCAAACCGGTCGCGGTGAAAAGACCATCCCTCTCCGGCATGTTGAGCAACACACCTTCGAGCTGGCGCATGTAATGGTCGGTGTACTCGAGCGTCGATCCCTCCGGCGCGATCACGATGCCGAACGCGATGCTGCGATCTTCCGTCGGCACGAGCTCGCGGGGAAGCAGACGGAAGATGCCGGCGCCCAAGACGACGAGAGCCAGTGCGGCGATCACCACGAGGACGCGGCGCTTCAGCGACACGCGCAGAATCCTTTCGTAATTCCGATCCAAGCCTTCGAAAAAGCGATCGAAATTTCGTGAGAACCATCCGGTTCCCGTGCCATGCAGTGGCTTCAAGATGAGCGAAGCGAGCATGGGAGTCAGCGTCAACGCGACGAACCCGGAGATCAATACCGCCGAAGCGACGGTCAACCCGAACTCGTTGAAGAGTCGGCCCACCGATCCGGTCAGGAAGGCGACCGGAATGAACACGGCGACGAGCGAGATCGTCGTGGCGATGATCGCGAAACCGATTTCCTCCGCGCCGTCGTAGGCCGCCTGGCGGCGTGATTTGCCCAGCTCCATGTGCCGGAAAACGTTCTCCAACATCACGATCGCGTCGTCGACGACGAGCCCGATCGCCAAGACCAGCGCCAAGAGCGTGAGAATGTTGATCGTGAAGCCCATGAAGTAGCAGACCGCGAATGTTCCCACGATCGAGACGGGAATCGCCACCGCCGGAATCAACGTGGCGCGCAGCGTCTTCAGGAAGACCAGAATGACCAGGATGACGAGACCGATCGCCAAGAAGATCGTCTGCGTGACTTCGTGGATCGATTCGGAGATGAACGTCGAGGAATCGTAAGCGACTTGCAGAATCATTCCCTGGGGAAGGACCTTCTGCAATTCGGGAAGCGAGTCGCGCACTTCTTGCGCGACTTCCAGCGTGGAGGCCTTCGATTGTTTGACGATGCCGAGACCGATCGCCGGCTGGCCGTTGTAGCGCGCGACGCTGCGCTCATCCTCGGGACCGATCTCCACCTTGGCGACATCGCTCAGGCGTACGACGCTGTTTCCTTCACCCGCAACGATCAGCGCCCCGAATCCTTCCGGAGTCGAAAGCTCGCCGCGCGTGCGCACGGAGAACTCGCGGTTCTCTCCTTCGACGCGCCCGCCGGGAATCTCCGCATTCTCCCGCCGGATCGCCGCTTCGATGTCTTGCGTGGTCAATCCATACGCCGCCATGCGCTGCGGTTCGAGCCATACGCGCATCGCGTAGCGCCGCTCCGCGCCGATGAACACGTTGCCGACTCCGGGCAGCTTCTGCAGGCGTTCCTTCAGGATCAGGTCGGCGGTCTCGGAGAGTTCGAGCGTATTGTGACGATCGCTGGAGAGCGCGATCCAGAAGATCGGCTGGGCATTCGTGTCGACCTTCTGCACGATGGGGTCCTCCGCCTCGCGCGGCAGGCTTCCCAAGGTGCGCGACACGCGATCGCGCACGTCATTGGCCGCATCCTCCACGTCACGATTGAGCTCGAACTCGATCGTGATGACCGAGCCCTGCTCTTGGCTCGAAGAGCTGAGCGTCTTCACGCCTTCCAGCGTGGCGAACTGCTCTTCGAGAATATCGGTGATCTCCGTCTCCACGACCGACGGGCTGGCCCCCCGATAGAGCGTGGTGACGGAAACGATCGGCGGATCGATATCCGGGTATTCACGCACGGGAAGGCGCGTGAACGAAATGATTCCGAAGAGAAGAATGGCGAGGCTCATCACCGTCGCGAGGACGGGACGGCTGATGGAGATTTCGCTGAGCTTCATCCCCGAACGCCTTCTTTCCCTTCCGCCGGAGCGCCTTCACCCGCTGGTGGTGCGCCCTGCGCCGGCATCGGCATCACCTTCGCGCCCTCGAAAAGCTTTTGATGCCCGGCGCGCACAATCAACGCGCCCGGCTCGAGCTGCCCCAACACTTCGACGGAGCCCGGCTGGCGGGTGCCGACCGTCAACGGAACGCGTGTCACCGTCGAATCGGGCTTGATCAAGTAAACGAAGAACTGATCCCCCTCCGCAATCACCGCTTCGCTGGGAATGGTGAGCGCCTTCGTTCTCTCGCTCAACGTTGCGGAGATGTTGGCCGACATTCCCGGCCGCAGCAGATGACCCTGATTGGGAACGCGCGCCAAGACTTTCACGTTGCGAGTCTGCGGATCGATCATGGGCTCGATGACATCGATATGCCCTTCAAATTCTTGGTCGGGGTACGCCGTGACCGAAACCCCCACCGCCGATCCCTTCTTCAAATGGGCCACGAATCGTTCCGGCGCGGAGAACGTCACCCGCATTTGGTCCAGGCTGGCGAGATCGGTGATGACGTCACCCGGGTTCAAATACTCGCCGGGGCTTACCTGGCGTGCTCCGACGACTCCGCTGAATGGAGCAATGATGTGCGCCTTGCGCAACCGCGACTGGGCCAACGCCAATTCAGCTTCAGAGACCTTGAGTCGCGCCTCGGCATCATCGAGATCCTGTTGCGCTCCGGCCTTTTGCTCGACCACGCTCTTCCACCGATCGTAGGCAGTTTGATTTTGATCACGGAGCGCCTTGGCGCGAGCAACTTCCGCGCGCCACTCGGCGTCGTCGATCTGCGCAATGAGCGCGCCGCGGCGGATCGCTGCACCCTCTTCGAAGGGGAGCTTGTCGACGCGGCCCTGCACTTCGGCGACCACGCTGATTTCTTCATCCGCCTCGAGAGTACCCACTGCTTCGAAGCGATCGGTCACCGTGCCTTGTTGGACGGAGGCAACCTCGACCGGCGTCGGCGGCATTTGGAATCCACCGGCTCCATTCGCTCCACCTTTGGAGCATCCGCAGGCCAGCCCCGCGACGCCCACGAGCATCAGCGCAATTGTGCGTCGCTTCATGGAATCGTTCCTTCTTGAGAGAGCAGTTGCCGCAGCTCGGCCGCCGATTTCGCCGTGCGGACGAGCGCCTGAGAAAGTTGCTGTTCGGCTCTGGCGTAATCCTCCGCCAGCCGAGTGAGCTCGAACGCGGTCGTCATCCCCGATCGATACTCGATGATTCCAATCCGCACTTGTTCCGCCGCCGCGTCGACGCCGGCCCGCGCCACTTCGACGCGCCGCGTTCCGTTGGTGACTTCGCGATGGCGGGCGCGCACATCTTCCTCCAGCTCGCGGCGCTGCGCTTCGAGCTGCTGCTCACCGCGCATCATCAAGCCGTGCAATCGATCGCGCTCTCCGCGATCTTCGCGCAGCCCGATCGGAAACGTCATCTCCAAGCCGACCGACCACGTCGGGAAATCGCGATTGACCACTTGGTCGAAGGAATCGTTGAAATCGCCGTGAATGTTCGACGGAAATACCGTGTCGCCGAAAGAGACGTCGCGTCCCGTTCCGGAAAGACCGGTGCCGCCCACCGCGCCAAGCACATCGAGCTGGGGAAGCGCATTCCAACGCGATCCTTTGTACTCCTCATGCAAAGACTCCACCGCTCTCTCGGTCGAGCGCAGCGATTCGTTGGCGCGCATCGCTTCCTCCACGGCCTCATCCTCTTCGCCGATGGAATACTGCAGCGGCGGAGCGTCGCTGGGACGAAAGCGCACGCCCCCCGAAGGGCGCTCGCCGATCAGCGAAGCAAGACGGTCGGAAATTCGATCGAGATTCTCCTCGCTGTCGATGGCGGCCAACTCCTGCTGGGCGAGAAACACTTGCGCGTTCGCGGTCTGTCCCGGACCGATGAGCCCAGTCGATACGCGGGTGCGCGTCTCCTCGACGAAGGCCCGGGCGCGCTCGACGATGAGCAATTGCACCGAATGATCGCGCACCGCGGCGAACAGATCCCAATACGTGGAGGCAACATCCGAGATCACGCCGTGCCGCGCATCGCGCGTGGCGGCCGCCGCCGATTCCGACAATCGTTCCGCACTGGAAAGATCGAGCCGGGTGCCGGGCCCCAATCCCTTGAGCAGAGGCTGGCGAAGACGAACGTTACCCAAGGCGTCGTATTCCGGATTCACGGTCGCGAACGTGGAATTCGTTTCCAGCTTCGCACCGTCCAAAGACGCTTCGATCTCCGTACCGAAGCTCATCTTCATGCGTGCGCCGGCACTGAAGTTCGTCGCTTCCGTCTCCAGCACGTCCGCACTTTCGAAAGGACTGGTCGCGCGCTGATCCACACCGTTTCGCGCACCGGCCGCGAAGAGAACCGGGTCGAAGATTCCCTTCTCGCGGCGAACCGTTCCTTTGGCCGCGATCTCGAAGGCTTCCGCTTCCTTGAGTCTCGTGGCGTTTTCGAGCCCGCGCGCCAGTGCATCTTCCAACGAGAGTGGATCGCCTTCGATGGTCTCGGCGACACGCGCGATGGCGCTATCGGGGCGAGAGAGCGTATCGAATTGAGCGAACGAGGTGCGCGGCCATACGGCCGTACAGAAAAGCGCCGCGAGGATCAGGGTCGCTCGCGCACTGGGGCTGCCAAGAATCATTCTCCCTCACACGATGGAGAGTTTGAACCGGGCTGCGCGACGAGCTTGGTCAACAGCCGCTGCAGCTCTTTTCTTTCCTGGGGAAGCAAAGGCTCGAAGAACTGTTCCTGAGTCGCCAGCATGCGCGGAGCGGCCTTCTGCAACAGGGCCTGCCCTTCCGGAGTGAGCTCCAGCGCGTAGGCGCGGCGATCTCCCGGAGTTTGACCGCGGACGACAGCGCCCTTGCGCTCGAGATCGTCGACGAGCTGCACGATCGTGGTGCGATCGATCAGAATGAGCTCGCCCAAGGACTGCTGAGTCAAAGGACCGCGGCTCGCGATCGTGGCCAGGATCCCGTAGTGCTTCGGATTGATTCCATATGATGCCAGCGCATCCTCCGCCATCTTGCGAACCGCACAAGCAGCGCGATTCAAAAGATAGGGAGCAAGAGTATCCGGGACGGGAATGGGCTTGGGATTCGCGGACATGTGAGCTCCAGACGATCAGCCTTCGGATGGTCTATATAGCTGATGATCAGAGTCCGTCAAGTCCCAAATGTGTGAAGAAATCGGAAAGAACCCCGCGGTCACTCAATTGGAGGCGGGGACCGTCCGATATCGGGGGCAGTCGAATGCCTCCCCGGCCGATTGCCGGTGCGAGTGCGTGCCCACCTTGGAGACGAAACGCCATGTCGCAGGGATCCGTTCTCAAGGTTCGCCTCTCTCTCAAGGGACGGCCCATCCGGTCGTTCACGTTCAGCCAAAAAGAGATCGTGATCGGCCGGGACCCGGAGTCCGACATCTTTCTCGACAATGCCGGAGTCTCGCGCAATCACGCCCGCTTCGAGCTGACGCCGGCCGGCTACATGGTGGAGGACCTGGGGAGCGCGAACGGAACGTATCTCAACGACGAGTTGGTCACGAAGAAGCGGGTGGCCGACGACGACATCGTGCGGGTGGGCAAGTTTGCGCTGTGGCTCAATCTCGGCGAGGACCAGCGCGCGAAGGCGGCGGCCGACAAGCGGCTCTCGCCCAGCGTGAACGAGGGCACGGTCGTGCTCTCCAACATGCAGCTCGATCGCATGCTGAATTCCATCAAGGCGAATGAAGAGCAAGTCGCGCTCGAGCCCCCGCCGGAATTCGCTGCGCGTCCTCTCGCGAGCCCGGAGCGGGCAAATCGGAAGACCGTATGGGCCATCGGCTCGGCGCTCCTGGCCGGCATCGCGATCGGCACCTTGGTCGCCTGGATCCTCCTGAACCGCGCACCCGGGGCGTAAGCCGCCCTCCTCCCCGAATTCTGCGACTCGCCGGCTTGCAGGCTTTCCCGCCTGGCCGGTGATGGGAAATCCCCATCAATTCTTCCCATCGTTTCTCCGAAAACATCGAAGAACGGGGAACCCCGCCGAATCGCCGACGGAAGGGAAGCGATGAGCGTCATTCGACGAATGAGCGCGGCGAAACATCTGTGGATGTTGAAGCGCGCGAACTCGCTGCAGCAAAGCTCGCTCCTCGACGTGAAGCAGAAGCTGGTGGCCTTGGGGCCGCCGCTGCTCCCTTCGATTCTGGAGCTTCTTCCGCATCCCGAAGCTCGCCCGCATGCGGAAGAAATTCTGCGAGAGATTCTTTCCAACGACACGGTCGGGGAATTCGTCGCGGTTCTTTCCGTAGTACAGCCCTCCGCGGTCGCTTACGTGGTGGAGCTCCTTTCCACGAGCGAGAAGTATGACGCGGCGCTACTCCTCGAGCTCTTTCCCACCGCACCTCCGAAAGCGAGGGCATCGTTGGAGGCGATTCTCCAGCGGCGTGCGAAGTCCATTCCTTTCTCCAAGCTCGCGGCGTGCTTGGGAGACAACATCAAAGAGTCGCGCTCGCTCGTGTACCGCCTCTTGGAGCTCACCGGGGATCCCGGCGTCATCGGAAGCGTCCGGCGCCACTTGCAGAGCGAAGACTGGTGGGTGCGCTACCACGTTTTGACGCTCATCGGAAAGTTTCCCTCCGACGAGACCATCGAAGCGGTGGTCCCGCTGCTCCGCGATCCGAACAAGACGGTGCGCTTGGAAGCGGTGCACACGCTCGGCAAGCTCGATGCGCACTCGGCGATTCCCGAGCTGTGCCAATCGCTGCGCGACGAAAATCTCAAAGTGCACACGGCGGCCATCGACGTGCTGACGCGTTTCGGCGACGTGCGCGCCGTGTCGCACCTCATCGATGTGCTGAAGGATGAATCGGAATATGCGCGCCGCGGCGCGGTCGAAGTGTTGAACCAAGTCGCGACGCCCGATGCGGTGCGCGATCTCGTGATTGCCTTGCGCGACGAAGATTGGTGGGTGCGGGTGCGCGCCGCCGACGCGCTCGGATCTTTGGGCGGGGACAAGGTCGTCGAGGCTGTGCTCGAGCTCATGGACAGCCCGGACGAGTTTCTGCGCCGCTACGCCGTCGAGATCTTGAATACGGTTCCCGATCGCCGCTCGGTCGATCCGTTGATTCGGGCGCTGGAGGATCCGGACTGGTGGGTGCGCGAGCGCTCCATCGACGCGTTGGCCAAGACCGGCGACGCGCGCGCCGTCGACCCCATCTTGGATCTCATGCTGCGCGATGCCGAAGCGACCCCACTCTGTGCGCGCGCCTTGGGAGCGCTGGGCGACGTGCGTGCGGTCGAGCCCTTGTGCGAGCTGACCGAATCCTCGAGCGCGGAAATCCGGCGCGAAGCGCGCGACGCCTTGGCGCTCCTGGCGAAGCGCGAATTGCCTCCCGAGACTTTGGGACGCATTCGCCAGGTCGTCGCCGGGTTTAGTTATCGCGTTTCGGAGAATCCGTTCAGCGTGCACGCCCGGCGTCCGCTCACAGATCCCGAGACCGGACGTCCCGAGCATCGCAAGCCGACTTCGGACACGCTTTCGATGCGACCCGGCAACTTGGCGCAGCGCGATGAGGCCAGCGATGTGAAGGATCGTTCTCCCGTGGCGCCGGCGAGTCCGGTTCCGCTCTTGCGCGGCGACAAGCTGACCCCCGACACGATGCTGCTCGACCGCTATCGCGTGAAGCGCAAGATCGGGAGCGGCGGCTTCGGAACCGTGTATCTCGTGCAAGACACGGCGGTCCGCGACGACCTCATCTTGAAGATCTTGAGCTCGCACATCTCCGAGGATGAAACGATGATCAAGCGTTTCATCCAGGAGTTGAAGTTCACGCGGCTCATCGCCCACAAGAACATCATCCGCATCCACGACTTCTTGCATCTTCCCGGAGGCCACGCCATTTCCATGGAGTACTTCGCGAGCGAAGACTTGGCCTCGATTCTTCGCCGCGTCGAGAAGCTCGACAGCGCGCGCGGCGTGCCGATCGTGGCGCAGATTTGCGAAGGATTGGCGGCCGCGCATGCCGAGGGAGTCATCCACCGCGACATCAAGCCTCCGAACATTCTCGTCGGCCAAGACGACGCGGTGAAGGTCGTGGACTTTGGTCTGGCGTCCATGGCGCAGCAGGTCGGATCACGCCTCACCAAGAGCGGAATTCTGATCGGGACGCCGCAGTACATGGCGCCGGAGCAGATCACCGGAGAGAAAATCGATGCGCGCACCGACCTCTATTCCTTGGGAGTGATGATGTACGAGATGTTCACCGGAGAGCAGCCGTTCCGCGGCGACACCGCGGTGTCCATTCTCTTCCATCATCTCGAGGGAGAGATCGCGCCGCCGCACACGATCTGCCCGGGAATTCCGGTCGAGCTCTCCGAGATCGTGATGTCGGCGATGGCGAAGAATCGCGACGATCGCCCCCAGACGGCGACCGATCTTCTGGAGAGATTGCGGGCCGTCACCGTCTAGAGGTACGCGGAGGAGAGATGCCGAGAATCGACGCCTTCCTGCAGCTCGGTCGCGAGCAAGGATGCTCCGACGTCCACCTCACCGTCGGCTTGCCTCCGATGGCGCGCATGGACGGCGATCTCTTGCCCATCAAGTATCGCGATCTCGACAACGAGGAGATCCGCGCGATGGTCATGGAGATCTTGAACGACGTCCGCGGCCAAGAGCTCGCTCGCGACGGCTCGGTCGACTTCTCCTACTCCTCCCCCGAGGCGGGACGCTTCCGCATCAACGTCTGCAAGCAAGCTCGGGGAACGACGGTGGTGTGCCGCGTCATTCCCCAAGAAGTCGTTCCCTTGAATCAGCTGGGGCTGCCGCGCGTCGTCTCCAACTTCACCGAGCTCAATTCCGGGCTGGTCCTGGTCACCGGCGCAACCGGAACGGGAAAATCCACCACCCTTGCGGCGATCATCGACGAGATCAACACGAACCGAAACGTCACCATCGTGACGCTCGAAGATCCGATCGAGTTCGTGCACGAAAGCAAGCAGGCCCTCGTGATCCAGCGCGAGATCGGAACGAATGTGCTCTCGTTCAGCGAAGGACTGCGCTCCGCGCTGCGTCAAGATCCGGACGTGATCTTGGTGGGCGAGCTGCGCGACCATGAAACGATCTCGCTCGCCATGGAGGCATCGGAGACGGGGCACTTGGTGTTGGGCACGCTGCACACGCGTGGAGCGGCACAGACCATCGATCGAATTCTCGATGCGTACCCGGCGGAGGCCCACAATCAAGTCAGCAACACGCTCGCCGACAACTTGAAGCTCGTGCTGAGCCAAGAGCTGGTCCGCGCGGCGGACGGGCGCGGGCGGCGGGCGGCGGTCGAGATCTTGGTGGTCATGCCGGCGATTGCGCAGCTCATTCGCGAAGGAAAGAACTTCCAGATTCCGCAGGCGATCGCGACCGGGCGCCGCCACGGCATGCAACTCATGGACAAAGCGCTGCTCACCTTGGTGCAAGCCGGCGACGCCGACCCCGACGAGGCCTGCCTGCTCGCCGTCGACAAGCGCGAGTTTCTTCCTTACGTGTCGAAGCCGGAGTCGATGGCCGCCGCCAATGCTTCCATGGCGCTCACGGGACCGGGCGCGGGGTCGATGGGAGCTGCTCCGCGGCGAGGCGGCCCATGAACCGCATTGACGCGTTCTTGAAGCTTGCCGTCGAACAAAAGGGCTCGGACCTTCATTTGGTTTCCGGGAAGCCGCCGCGCATTCGGATTCACGGAAAGCTCCACCCGATCAAATTCCGCGATCTGTCCTACGAAGACATGGAGAAGCTGCTCGCCGAATTCATGGGCCAGGAAGTCCGCCGGCAATTGCAGGACAAATACGCCGTGGATTTCGCTTACCAAGTCGAGGGCGTCGGCCGCTTCCGCGTGAACGCGTTCTCGCACTTGAACGGTTTGGCGGCCGTGCTTCGCGTCGTCCCGGACCAGATCACTTCTTTGGACAAGCTCGGTCTTCCGGCTTCCATCGCACCGGCCATCGCCAAGCCTTCGGGACTGGTGCTCGTCACCGGCCCCACGGGCTGCGGCAAGTCCACGACGCTCGCGGCCATGGTCGATTGGATCAATGCTTCTCGCAAAGGCCACATCATCACGATCGAAGATCCGATCGAATTCGTGCACGGCTACAAGAAGTGCGTCGTGACCCAGCGCGAGATCGGAATGCACTCGCCGTCCTTTGCCACGGCGCTGCGCAATGCGCTGCGCGAAGATCCGGACGTCATCTTGGTCGGGGAGATGCGCGATCTCGAAACGATCTCGCTGGCTTTGACCGCGGCGGAGACCGGCATCCAAGTGCTGGCCAGCTTGCACACGAACGGCGCGGCGCGCAGCATCGACCGGATCGTGAACGTGTTTCCCCCGCGGCGCCAGGAGCAAGTGCGCAACATGCTCGCCGAGGGGCTACAGCTCGTCGTTTCCCAACAGTTGGTCGTGAACACCGAGGGCACCGGGCGCCTGGTCGCCGCGGAAGTCCTCATCAACAACAACGCGGCTGCCTCGATGATTCGCGGCGGCAAGGCGCACCAGTTGGGATCGGTGATTCAGTCGGGAACGAAGATGGGAATGCAGAGCCTCGATTCCCAGCTCAAAGAGATGGTCCGCGGCGGAATGATCACGCGCGAAGAAGCCTACCGCCACGCGATCGAAAAGTCTCAGTTTGAAACGGCGTCGGCCGGAGCCTAGCGATTCGTCGAGCGGCTAAGACTGGTGCTTCGCGCGCCGGCGGCGCGCCTGTGGGAGCCGCGCATCCTGGGCCGGCTCGGGCGATCCGGCAGGAGATGGAGATCCGGCTCCGAAGCCGACTCCCGCGTACGCACCCGACGCTTGGGATTTGATCTCCACGTTCAGCTCTTGGGCCACCTCGTGCGCCACTCGTTGCAGCGCATCGACGACGCATCCATCCCATTCGTGGTCGCGTCCCTTGGTGAGAATGCGCAAGACTTCGGGAAGAGGCTTCGCTTCCTTGTACGCGCGCTTCGAGGAGATGGCATCGAAGGCATCCGCCACGGCGATAATTCTCGCCTGCACCGGGATCTGATCGCCGGAGATTCCGTACGGTCCGGTTCCGTTCATCTTCTCGTGATGATAGGCGGCGATGAGGGGAACAGTCTTCAGGTGCTCGGGATAGGAAATGCGGTCCAAGATTCCCTGAGTGTGCTCGGCGTGGCGCGCAATCTCCTCGCTCTCCTCGGGCGTCAGCTTGCCCGGTTTGAACAAGAGCTCGTTGCGCACGCCCTGCTTCCCGGTGTCGTGGAGAATCGAAGCGACGGAGAGAACCTCCAGCTCGTCTTCGCTGAGCCCCATCTCGCGGCCGATACGCAGCGCGATCTTCTGGACGCGCTCGGAGTGGTGCGCGGTCTCCGGATCCTTCAACGAGAGCGAGTGCACGAGCGCATTGATCGTGGACTCCAGCGCGCGACGCTGATCCTGGTACAAGCGCAAATTCTCGAGCACGAGGCTCACGTGCGCGGCGAAGAGCGTGAGCAGATCGAGGTCGCGGCTCGTGAACACGCCCTTGCCGGGGAAGCGGATGTCGATCTGCATCACGCCGAACGGCTTCTCGGTGCCGGCGAGCGGAGCGCAAATCGCGGTCTCGATCTTCTCGCGCACGACACTCTCGGCGTCGTTCAGCACCTCGTCCGCACCGGTAAAAAGCAGCGAGCTGCCTTCTTGAAGAACGCGATTCACGATCGTCTGCGAGAGCGCGGCTTGGAAACGGCGGCCGTCGCGGTGCCGCGCGAAGAAGGTCTTCAGGCGGCCGGTTTCCAGGTCGCGCGTCAAGAGCGAGAGATGCGTGGCGCAGGAAAACGTTTGGAATACGAGCAGACCGACCATCGCCGCGAGTCTTTTCTCGTCTTTCTTGACGAGCGCCGTCTCGCGCACGAGCTGCAGGAATCGCGCCGCCGCCTCGGCGTCCAACTGTCCGATGTCGGCGTGCAGCCGCGTCAAATCCCGCGCCGGCCGGGCCATCATGACGGTGACGTCGGCCGGTCCCTGCTTGGCCAACGCCGGCTCCTCGACGTCGAGGCGCAAGAAGTAGGACGCGATCTCCACTTCATCTCCAGCGCCCAAAAGATGGCTCGTATTGTCCCCTTGATTCAAGGAAAGGCGCTCGCTGCCGCGAATCACGACCGATCCGTTCGTGCTCAGGAGATCCTCATAGAGGAATCCCTGCTCGGTCAGGGTGATTCGACCGTGTTGCTTGGAAACCCGCAGATCGGCCAAGCAGATGTCGCTGTTCGGCGACCGTCCGATGCTCACCGCATTCTTGGAGAAGGTGAGGACCTGGGTCTCTTGTGAAGGGTTGGTCAGAATCAGTCGAATCATAGCTTCCCGGTCCGATGGAGGTTCATCGGGGTCATCGGCGGGGGTGCGGAATCGCTTGAGCGGCGAAGGGGCGATGCCGATCCATGGGAAAGCGCGCTCCAACGAACGCGGAAGACCCTGGAGAAGCCGATGCCCCTTTCACCGGAAATCATTCTCTTGGCGGTGGGCTCCGCAGTTGGAGGAGCCCTGGTTGGAAACCGTTTCTTCGCGCGCGCAGCACCTCCCGCACCACCGATTCCGGCGGGCCCCGACGCATACGCCGCCACGATTCGAACGCTCGCTTCCGTCATCGACGCGAGCGATCCATTCGCGCGTGGCCGATCGGAGCGCATCGCGCGCATCTCCGTGAAGGTCGGCGCGCGGCTGGGACTTCCCGCCGCGGAGCTTCGCGATGTGGAATACGCCGCGCTCCTGCACGACATCGGCAAGACCGCAATTCACTACGACATTCTGCTCAAAGCAGGACGCTTGTCGGAGCGTGAAACCGAGAGCGTGCGCAATCATCCCGAAATCGGCTGGCGCATCTTGAAGGAAATCCCGATCCTGCAAAACGCCGCCGACATGGTGCTCGCCCATCACGAGCAACCGGACGGCAAAGGCTATCCCAAGGGTCTCTCCGGAAAGTCGATTCCGACCGGATCACGCATCATCATGGCCGTAGCTGCATACGATGCGATGATTTCCGATCGTCCCTATCGCACCGGGTTGTCCAGCGAAGATGCGCTGCAAGAGCTGCGCAAATGCTCCGGAAAAATGTTCTTCCAGGAAGTCGTCGACGAGCTGATCGAGCTGAACAAGTCCGGAGCGATCTTCGCGACGCCGGACGAAGAGGGCGGAGCTCTTTTCGGCGAGCTGCCCGAAACCGCGGCGGCGAAGAAGCTGGCCGGGCTCGCGTCTCGAGCGGGACAGCCGGAAAAGGCGCGCCCCGACTGGGCGATCAAGTAATTCCTTCCCGCGAGTTTTTTCTTTCGAGAATGGCCCGCGGCGAGCGCGCCGATCTTGGATCTTCGCTGTACCGCTCCGCTGCGATCTACGCGCTCGCCGGCATTTTCCGAATTACTTGGCGGCCATTTCCTTCATCATCGCTTCGAAGCGCCGCTTCAATTCCTTTGGATCGACATCTTCTTTGTGCGTGGCGATCGTCCACACGTGGCCGAACGGGTCGGTGACGGTTCCGGTGCGATCTCCATAGAATTGATCCTGCAGAGGCTTGTGTTGTTTGGCCCCGGCGGAGATCGCCTGGGAGAACACCGCGTCCACGTTCTCGACGTAGACCATCAAGCCCACTCCGGCGCCACCCAAAGTCTCCGGGCTTCGAAAGCCCATGTCCGGGAATTCATCGGCGAGCATGACCGGCGAATCGCCGATCTTGATTTCTGCGTGTCCGATCTTCCCGTCGGGCTGATCGAATCGCATCAATTCTTGCGCGCCGAATGCCCGGCGATAAAAGTCCAGAGCCTTCGCGGCGTTCTTCACGATGAGGTACGGCGTAACCGTGTGGTATCCCTGAGGTACGGGGCGGGCAGTCATGACGGGTCTTCCTCGATAGAAAGTGATTCTGGAACGATGAGCGATCGACTTCGGCTCCCCGGCAGGGCGAGCCTTCCTCACTATCGGTGGACGCGACGCGATGTCAAGGCGGCCCCCCTCATTTTGAAGAATCTTTCATCTATGAAATGCGGGCGAAGCAAGCCGCTGTCCAATGACGACTCTTCCCGCAGATTTCGCTGTAAAAAATCAACCGCAGGGGACTCGGCGGACGTATTGTTACGATGGGTTCACCGATGCGACCGCCCCCACCCCATTCGATCGTCGAGGAAACTCCGCGCTGGGAAATTGATCCCGCGGACCAAGGCGCCATTCGCCTTCTCGGGCGCTGGACGGTTCAGGAATCCGCCGCGCTCGAAGCGCTGCTCGGAGCACCTCTTCCCCCCGGAAGCGGACCGGTGGTCTTGGATGCCGGGGGCATCACCGCGCTCGACACCGCCGGAGCCATGGTCTTGCAAAGGCTCGAAGCGCGCGTTCGCGGAACCGGTCGTTCCGTGGAGAGCGCGGGTTTGCAAGAGCGCCAGGCCCCCCTTCTCGAACTCATCACCCAACGCAACCGCCAGCCACGGCGCCTCCGGCGCCCTCCGGCGGCAACGCGCCTCTACGGTCAAGCGCGCGAGATCTGGACCGACCGCGCGTATGGCTTTCTTTCTTTCTTCGGGGAAGTCTTCGTCGCGGCATTCAAGGAGCTCGCGCATCCTCAACGCATTCGCTGGGGATTCGTGGTGCGCAACATTCAAACCGCGGGCGCCGATGCTCTGCCCATCATCGGTCTGCTCATGTTTCTGATCGGGGTGGTCGTGGCCTATCAAGGCGCCGTGCAATTGCACCGCTATGGGGCCGACATCTTCATCGTCGATCTGGTCGGAATGTCGATGGTGCGCGAGCTCGCCCCGCTTTTCACCGCGATTCTTGTCGCCGGACGCACCGGCTCGGCCTATACCGCGCAGATCGGAACGATGCGCGTCACCGAAGAAGTGGATGCGCTGCGCGTTCTTGCGTTGAGCCCGATCAACGTGCTCGTTCTGCCAAAGGTCTTCGCGCTCGTTGTCGCGCTTCCGCTGCTCACCGCGTTCGCGGACCTCGTCGGCGTCATCGGCGGTATCCTCATGACGGCGACCATGATGCCGATCGGCCCGCGCTTCTTTATCGAGCAATTCCCGCGCGTCGTGGAACCGCAATCGTATCTCGTGGGGATCGGCAAGGCCCCGGTGTTCGCCGTGGTCATCGCGACGGTCGGTTGCTATCAGGGCTTCCGCGCCTCGGGAAGCGCGGAAAGCGTCGGCACCCAGACGACGATCAGCGTCGTGCAATCGATTTTTCTGATCATCGTACTGGATGCGCTCTTCTCGATCGTCTTCAGCGAGTTAGGAATATGAAGCCATGACGACGCAGCTGGACTCGGCTCCCGCGCGCGATCCTTCCGCGCACGACGATCCGATCATCGAAGTTCGCAACGTCACGACGAAGTTTGGATCCCAGACGGTTCACGACAACATTTCGCTCGAAGTCCGGCGAGGGGAGATTCTGGCGCTAGTTGGAGGAAGCGGAAGCGGGAAGACGACCTTGTTGCGCGAGATCCTCGGATTGCAGGCGGTGTCCTCGGGAACGATTCACCTTTTCGGAGTCGACGTGGTCTCGGCCGACGATGTGCAGGTCAACGAAGTGAAGCGCCGCATCGGCGTGCTCTTCCAGCGCGGGGCGCTTTTCGGTTCGCTCACCGTTCTTGAAAACGTTGGGTTGCCGCTGCGGGAGCATACCAAGTTGCAAAGCACCTTGATCGATGAGATCGCCACCCTCAAGATCTCCATGGTCGGATTGGAAGAGGACGCCGCAACCAAGTATCCAAGGCAATTGAGCGGTGGAATGATCAAGCGGGTGGGTCTGGCGCGGGCCCTCGCGCTCGATCCGGAGCTCTTGATGCTCGACGAGCCGACTTCAGGTCTCGATCCGGTGAGCGCTCGGAATCTCGATGAGCTCATCCTGGATCTGAAGGGCTCGCTCGGCTTCACCGTGCTCCTTGTGACCCACGATCTGGATTCGATTCGGCGTGTGGCCGATCGCGTCGCCATGCTCGGCGGCGGCAAGCTTCTTGCGGTGGGAACAGTGGACGAGTTGGAGCGATCGAAGGGCCCCGTGGTTCGGGAATACTTCTTCCCGGACGAAGCCGAGACGAGAGCCGGCGAGAGGACGACCGATGGAACCTAAAGGAAGCTATGCCGCGGTCGGTCTCTTCATTCTGCTCTTCTGCGTCACGATCATCATCACCGCTCTATGGTTGGTTGGAATCGGAGGCGGCAAGAAATCGACGTACCTCGTGTACATGAAAGATTCCATCGCCGGGCTGACCGAGGATGCGGCCGTGAAATATCGCGGCGTCGACGTGGGCAAGGTCTCCGAGATCTCGTTCTCGCCGCAAGATCCGGAAACGATTCTGCTGCGGCTCGAAGTCGATCCCGTCACGCCGGTTCGCGAGGATACGATGGCGCAACTTGAATTCCAGGGTCTGACCGGTCTGGCCTTCATCAATCTCGTCGGCGGGAGCCGAGAATCTCCTCCGCTCCGGCGGAAGCGAGGCGAGCCCTTTCCGGTGATCGAGGGCAAGCAATCCATGCTCGCCCGTCTCGACGATCGCGTTTCCGAGCTGATGGTGAGCTTGAAAACGACTTCCGATGAGTTGGGCGACGTGTTGGGAGACGTGAATCGAGTCGCACTCGGCAAGACGTTGGTCAATCTGGAGCGCGTGACCGGATCCCTCGCGGCGCGCTCGAATGAAATCGATCGGGCCACCGCCGAAGCGTCGCGCTTCTTCACCAACGCGGCCGAGGCGAGCGAGCGTCTTCCTCAAATTCTGGCGACGGTGGACACGCTGGCGGTCGAGTGGAGGCAGACGAGCCACGAGTTGAAGGAATTGGCCACAACCGGTCGCGGAGAAGTCACGCGAACCTCCACGCAACTGTCCGGGGAATCGCAGCGATTGGGTGAGGATTTGCGCCGGGTGGTGGAGCGATTGGATCGCGTGGTCGCGGAGATGGAAGCCGATCCGGCGGTTGTATTGCATGGCCGGAAACCACCCAAGCCCGGACCGGGAGAATGAGGAGCCAATTCTTGAAGTCGAGTGGGTTTCGATTCGCGGCGGGCGCTGCACTGCTCGCGGTTCTGCTGCAGACCAGCGCATGCTCGATCATCAAGCCGCCGAAACGGCCGGAAATACTGACCTTTGTTCTCGACGCCCCGCTGCCGGCGGCATCGGAAGGCGTCGCGCAGGGCAATTCTCAGACGGGCGAAACTCGAGTGCTGCGCGTGTCGACGATGGCATCGAGCGGCGTCTACGACACTTCTCAGATGGCGTACTCGAAGAAGCCTGAAGAAATCAAATACTTCGCCACCCACCGCTGGGCGGAACCCCCACCGGAAATGCTCATCCCGATTCTCATCGCCGGCTTGGAACGGACCGCGCATTTCCCGGCTCTCATCGGACCCTCCTCGCGCGCTCCCGGCGATCTCATGCTCGAGACCCAGCTTTTGTCGTTCCGCCAGGATTTCGGCGGATCGAAGCCGCAATTTCACGCGACCGTGCGCGCATCGATCATGAATGCCAAGAACGGAGCGATTCTCGGCTCGCCGCGCACGTTCGACATCGTCGAGCCGATGGACGAGGAGAAACCGACCGCGGGAGTTCGTGCCGCGGGCCGCGCCGCCGCGAAATTGGCGGAAGAAATCGCGCTCTACAGCGTGCAAACTGCAGAAGCTTTTCCACCCGCGCAATAGCGGCGGGCGATCGCGCCGTACGCGCCTCGCTGCCGTGCGCGCAGTCGCGCCGCACGCGCGTCACATCGCAAAGAATCGATAGTAAATGTCTTGTTCGCCCTCGGGCCCCTGCACCCACACGCCCAGCCAAATTCCGGGCGTCGGCGTTTCCGCGATGCGATGGGAATAACCCAGGGGCAATGCGGTGACGGGAACGATCGCTCCCGGGTAGCCGCCCAGCTGGGCCAGCGGTAAGACATATGTTTGCGGCGCACCAGTTCGTGTGGAAATCCAGAGCAGCGAGGCCTCACCCCCCAGATCGGAGAAGATCTGGGGAAACAAATGAGCGACGCTGCCGGCGTCGTTCGTGATCTTCATGGGCGCCGACCAGGCGAATCCATCGGCGGAGGTCGCGGCGTAAAGATCCGATTTGGGATTGAGCCAGGGAAGCGGCTCGCTCGTATCGTGGCGCTCCCACACCAGAGTGACCGATCCGCCGGTGCGCGCGGCATAGGGAAGATGATCGTGCTCGGTCGGGCTGTTGATTCCCGCGGCGGGCACAGCCGGATGCCAGGCGGCGTCCGCCGGACCTTTCCAACTCACGTAGATCTCGCTCGTCGGATTCGTATCGTCGCGGGCCTCGCTTACGAAATAGATGAGGAGAGTTCCGTCCGGCGCTTGCGCGAGAACCGGCACCCAATCATCGACGCCGTCGACCTGCGTGACGGGAACTTCCGCCGCCGGATCCCAACTGAGTCCATCGGCGGAGCGGTTGTACCAGATGTGCCCCAAGAACGGCGCCGTCCATCGAAACCAAGTCAGGTGAAACACACCGGCGGAATCTTGCAGGAGATTCCCGTAGAAATCTCCGCCGGCGTCGGTCGTGATGCGAACGGCGGGCGACCATTCTTCTCCATCGCGCGTGGAGGTGAGATAGATGTCGGGATTGTTGCCGCGATCCGAAAACCAGGTGATGAAGAGTGTGCCGTCCTGTGCACGCAGCACGCTTGGATCTTCATCCTTCGTTGGGCTGCCGGTGGAAAGAAGCGCCGGCTCGGTCGGCTCGAACTCGAGATCCTCTTCCGGATTCGTCGAATCATCGTCTCCGCATCCACCGAGCAGTGCGGCGGCGATCACCGCGGGCGCGAGCCATCTGCTTCGCGCCGGGCGCCGCTCAGATCTCGTATTCGAGCGCGAAGGGATGGCGCGGCTCATGTCCGGCAACGAAACGTCCTTCGCCCCGGATTCCCACGAGCTCGCCGGTTCCGGAACCGGGAACGATACGCCATAGAATTCGGGCGGCACCTTCCTCGTACGTCCCCTCTTCTTGCAGAACGAAGCTTCCTGCTTTGCCGTGAACTCGACCGACGAATCGCTCCAAGCCCACCAAGGTCGCCGTGCCGTCTTCCCGATACATCATCAGGTATTCGACGGCGCCTTCTCCCTCGACGTCTCCCTGAAAGATCTTGCTGACCCGGGCCCGAGTCAGCTTCTTCCCGCCGTCGAACTCGGCATAGGCATTCTCATCCCACCGCTGGACCTCGAATGTCGAGGTGGCCCGCTCTCGCATGCTCCGCCTTCCTTTCCCCCGGCTGCTCCCTCCTTGGTACGCCGCGGAATTCACCGGCGGATGGCATTCCTCCTGCTAGGCCTGCACAAAGGTGGTCACGCGCCGCCTCGAACGTTCCCGCAGCGAGCACTCCCGAAGGGTATCCGCCAGCGCTTCGAGACCCGGAATGCCATACAGGATCACGGTTTGAAAGCTGGGATCGGAAGAGCGGAGCTGCAGTCGACAATGTCCCACGATTCTCATGCCGAGCGGCTTGTGCAGATCGAAATGATCGATCCGAAACAGCTCGACATTGTCCTTCGACTTCGACAAGAGCCCGTGCTCGACGCGGATGCGCTGCGTCGTGATCCAGTACTTCGTATTCAGGCTGCGCAGCCAATACACGACGTAGCCGATTCCCAGCGTCAGAATCGAAACGATCCATTGTCCGAGACTGGTCAGCACCGCGGGATGTCCGGTGAAGAGCGGCTTCTCGGTCTCCGCATCTTGCGCCGCGGCGAGCGCCTTCAAATCCGTGTTGCAGAAGCGGCACTTGATGGCCGCCGCTTTGATCGTTTCGCCGCAAACCGGACAAGTCTTCGTATCGGATGCGTGCGGGCTTTCCACGGCGTGCTCCGGGACGGTTTTCGTTGGAAGCGACATTATGCGCCCTCCGGTTTCGCGGGAATGCTTTTCTAAAGATCGGCGCCGGGCGAGCGCCGCGCCATCGGAAAATGATGCGCGACGGCTGGCCGCGGCCAGCAATTCCCAGAAACTGCAAAGCAACTATTCGGCGGCGGCCTCTTCGCGCAAAAGCGAATCCAAATCCAACGGCCGCGTGTACATGACGATGCCCCCTTCTTCGGTGCGCGGCCAACTGGCGGGAGGACGATCCCAATACAATTCGAGGCCGTTCTGATCGGGATCGCGCAGATAGAGAGCTTCGCTCACGCCGTGATCCGCGGCTCCATCGAGCGGAATGTTCGCGCGCATCAAGCGCCGCAGCGCATCGGCGAGATCCGTGCGCATGGGATACAGAATCGCAAAGTGGTACAGCCCGGTCGTTCCGCGGGGCGGCGGCGATGCGCCCAGACTCTCCCATGTATTGAGACCGATGTGATGGTGGTACCCGCCGGCGGAAATGAACGCCGCCGAGCCGCCCATGCGCGTCGTCAACTCGAAACCCAGCACGCCGCAATAGAAGTCGAGCGCCCGTTGAAGATCGGCAACTTTCAAGTGCACGTGTCCGATGCGAGCTCCCGCTGGGATGGGAAGCTCGGTCATCGGGCTTTCTCGAGCTGGAACGAAAAGACGACGCTCAAACGACCGTCACGGGATGCGTCACGACAGCCCAATGCGAGTACCCTTCTTGATTCATGGGGATTCGGTCCGGCTGCACACTGCCCCGGTTGTCCGTCGCCCGCGCTTGCAGCTTCCAGATTCCCGGATGTGGATCCCATTCGATCTCCCATCGAGCCCAAGCGTAATCGTGATTCGGCTCTAGAAGCCGGGCCGGCCGCCAACTGCGCCCGCCATCGATACTCACGTCGACGCGGGCGATGCGCCCCTCTCCCGACCAAGACCGGCCGCGCAACATCTGTCGTCCTGCGGAGATCGTTCCATCCCAGGGAAGCTCGAATGCGCTTTTGACCTTTTGAGTGGTGAGGACCTCTCCTTGGAATGGAGGCAGCGCGGCGTAATCCTCCCCGATCAGAATGTATTTCGTCGTGTTGTACTCGGAGTACAGCGCTTGCTCGGAGACTTCGATGTTTCCGACCCACTTGATGTGCGCGATTCCAACCCAGCCGGGAACGATCACGCGCAACGGAAAGCCGTGATCCGGCAAGAGCGGCTCGCCGTTCATCCCGTAGGCGAGAAGCGTGTCCTCGTGCATCGCCTTCGCCAAGGGAAGCGGCCGCTTCACTCTGTCTTCATCCAATCCTACGGGCATGACGTCGCGCGCGCCGCGTTTCACGCCGCATCGCTCCAAGACTTCGCGCAGCGGTACTCCGATCCATTCCGCGACCCCGATCGCGCCCAAGTTCCAAGGCGTGCCCTCGATTCTCTTTCCGTGCGACGCCGCGAAGAAATTGCGCCCATTTCCGGCGCACTCGATCGCACAGATGAGCGAACGCGAAGGCATCGCCAGGATGTCGTCAAACGTGAAGGATTGCGGCCGAGTGATGCCGTTGCCGGTGACGTGCAGCCGCCAAGTGCGGGTATCGATCTGCGGAACGTAGCGGGAATTGTTGCGAACGAAAAACAATTCCTTCGGCACCAGGTAGCCTTGGTCTCGCAAGACCTCCCAACGCATCTCCAGATTCGCTTCGTTTCGCAGGAAGAATTCGGCGGGCGCGGGTTTGGCGATCGCCCGGCGAGAGAGATTCCACGTCCGCTCGCGCAGCCGCTCGTGGTCGTAGCTTCGTTCTTGGAGCGATCCGTCGTTGTCCAAAGCCTTCTCCTCGCGGGCCGGCTCCCCACGTCCGCGAGGAGATGCACCGGGAAATCTTAGCGGTTCGCCCATGCCGATCTCAAGTGGGCCGCCAGGTGCTGGTGTGGATCAAACCGAAATTTCACCGCGCAGATACTCGACTGCGTTGCCGGCCATGAGCACGCGATCGCCGAGAAGCTCGCATTCGAGGTCCCCTCCGCGCGCCGAGAGCTGCTTCGCGGTCAGCTTGCGCCTTCCCAGGCGCTCCGCCCAATACGGCACGAGCGTGCAATGTGCGGAGCCGGTCACCGGATCTTCGGGAACTCCCGCGCGCGGTGCGAAAAACCGCGAGACGAAATCGACGCTCTTGCCGGGCGCGGACAAGATGAGACCCAGCTCGTCGAGCGCGGCGATGCGCGCGAAATCCGGTTGAAAGGCGCGCACGTCCTCCTCGGTTTCGACGATCGCCAAAAGATCACGCGCCCGATACGCGGCGCTCGGCTTGATGCCGATTGCTTCGACCAATCGATTCGTGTCTTCAACGCGGTTGCCGGGGCGCGAAGGGAAATCCAGCACCAATCGATCGCCGCGCTTCGTCACGACGAGATCTCCGCTCCGGCTGGAGAACGTCATTCGATCCTGGGAAGGAAACCGATGCATGAACAACACGTGCGCCGCGGCGAGCGTGGCATGCCCGCACAAGTCCATTTCGATGGACGGCGTGAACCAGCGCAGCGGGGAAACGTCGGGACGGGGAATGACGAAGGCCGTTTCCGGCAGGTTGTTCTCGGCGGCAATGGCCAAGAGGCGCTCGTCTGCAAGCCACTCGTCCATCAGCACGACTGCGGCAGGATTTCCACCGAACACTCGCGAAGTGAATGCGTCGATTTGATACAGAGGGAGCTTCATTCGATGCCTCGATGGTTCAAGATTACTTTTTCTTCAGGATGATTCGATACCGCCCGCTCGGGATCTCGATGCGATTGTCGCGGCGCTTCCAGGTGCTGATTCCGCCGACGAGCGTCATGGCGTCCACGTACTGTTCGCAATACATGCGCGTGCACAGCACGTCGATGACCCCTTCTCCGGTCGCGGAACGCGACTGCGTCCAAGAACCGGAGCAAGAATTGCAGCCGTCTTCCGCTTTCACCGCGCCGTTCGATTGCAGCTCGAGCGCAAACCCCGCCGGCGTTTCCGCTGGCTTGCCGTCCGGTGTTTCGAGACGATCCAACACCCAATTTCCGGGGCTCGTGCCGGCACATCCTGCGCTGGCGCAGGCCATGGCCAACAAGATCCACGATTCGATCCGGCGCATTCTCATGAAACGATTCCCCTTCGCTCTATCCGTCGATCCTCGAGCACACGACCTTCCAAGTGAGGCTCCCTCCCGGACCGATCTCGAACTCGAAGACCCCAGAGCCCATGACATGCCCATCGTCGAAGCGTGCATACACCCAATGCGAGCTCAGCACTCGAATACCGTCCGGATCGTGGAAGCCCATGGAGCCGCCGAGCACGCCGGAAGGTGGAATGAGCTCCGGATGGCGATGCAAGCTTTCCACGATCTGCGCAATCGGATCGCTCAATCCGCTCTTGCGCAGCTCGTCAATCTCGTAGGACGTGATCGGATGAGAAGAGACTGCGGGACGCGACTGCACAGTGGTGTCGGCGGGAGTTTGCTCCTCTTTCTTCCGCTGTTCACAGCTGCACACTAACAACAGGAGAATCGCCAACGAGATGACCGCCCTCACGTGCTCTCCTCTTCCGACCCCCACGCGCACGCCGGCGGTCCGAGCTAGATGAAAAGGCTGGTCCGCGACACCAGCGAATCGGCGAGAAACGCTCCCACACCGCCATATTCCAGACCTTCGCCGAGCTCGGAGTCGTGGATTCCCATCACTTCCCGCGACATCTCGCACGCGATCATGCGCACTCCCAGCTCGTGCGCAAGCGCGATCATCTCCTCCAGCGAGCTGACCTTCTGATCCTTCATCATGGCGCGCAGCATCACCGAGCCCATTCCGAAGTAATTCATCTTCGAGACGGGAAGCTGCTGGCTCGATCCCGGCGTCATGGCAGTCATCATCATTTGCATGAATGTTTTTCCGCCGATTTCCTTCCGCTTCTTGAGGACGGCGAGACCCCAGAACGTGAAGAACATACTGGCCTTCTGCCCCATGGCCGCCGCTCCGGTGGCGATGATGAACGCCGCCAACACACGATCCAAGTCGCCGGAGAACACGACGATCGAGACGCGATCTTCGGGAGCGCGTTCCTCGAGCACCGCGATGCGCTGCTCGAGAGTGCGGAGCCTCTCTTCCGTGGAATGCGACGGCGTGGTAACCGGCGCCGTGGAAGCCCCCAATGAGCTGGACATGATCAACCTCCGCCGGCCGTGCGCCGGACAAAATGAATATAAACGGGAGCGCCATCCACGGTTTCAGTCTCCTGGGAGAGGAGCTCGGCGTTCTTGGCGACCTTCGCCCAACCTTGAAAGTCTTGAACGGAGCCGCGATCGGTCGCCAGCACCTTCAGCACCTGCCCGGGTACGAGGAGATTGATCTCCTTGCGAGCGTTGACGAGCGGCATGGGGCACTTCTGCCCCCGGGCATCGAGCGTTTTGTCGAAAGATGTCGTCATTGAAATCTCCGCTTAGATCTTGGAGAGAGCGCAAATGTTCTTGCCGCATTCCAGAACGGAAGCTTCCTCTTCGTTCGCCGCGAGAAGACCCGCGTTCACTCTCTTGATGTCGGCATATTCCGGCATGGGCGGTGGAAGGCCGGCTAAGAGGAAGCGAATGAAACTCTCTTCGCTTCCCTGCAAGAGAGCGAGCACGCCTTCGTTCTTGGTTTTCAGCTCTCCCAGAGTCGCGGCGCAAAAGCCCCCGTCGTTCAGCTCGTCGAGATGGCTGAAGTGCCCCGGCAGAACCACGACATCGCCGGGAAGCTGGAGGAGCTTGCGCAGCGAGCGCGCGTGAATCGGCGCCCAGGTCTCGGCCTTGCCTCCGAGATCGGGGCGCGAGATCGAGCGCACGAAAAGACTGTCGCCAGCGAACAGGCATCTGCGTCCCAAGCGGAGCGCGACTTGCCCGAGCGTGTGTCCGGGAATGTGAATCGCTTCCAGCTCGCACGCGCCAACGTGGAAAACCTGGCCGTCGCGGATGTTCTCGAATGTGATTTGGGGAGGAAGCACGTCCACGGGATGAATCGCATCGTACGGATGAAGGTAATATACGGCACCGGTCCTCGCCGCGAGCGCCGGTCCTCCACTGATGTGGTCGGCATGCCCGTGAGTATCGACGACGGTTTCGATCGAGAATCCTCGCGCTTGCGCGAAGGAAACATAGGGATCGACGTGGCGCAGAGGATCGATGACGAGCGCTTTTCCACGGCTCTCGACAATCCAGCTCACGCATCCGCGCGCTGGGCGGCTCACTTGGTGAACTGCCGCATCGGTCTCTTCGAACAGCGTGCGGACGTCGTAATGATTGCTCCAGGCCTGGACTCCGCCCTGCAGTACCGCGCACGAATACTTCAAGTGGGAGAGACCTTCGGCGACGTATTGGGCGGTTTCGCCTTTTGCGCAAACGGTGAGAATGGGCGTTTCCTTGGGAAGCACAGCGGCCAAATCGCGCTCGGCGTAAGCGACGATCGAATCCACCATCTCGTCCTTGCCGCCTTCTTCCAGCATCTCGAAGTACGGGACGTTGATCGAGGCGAGAGGCTCCAGGCCTTCGATTTGCGAACGTTCGAACTCTTCACGATTGCGGACGTCGAACACGAAGAACCGCTCGCGCTGTTGAATTCGCTCGAGCAGGTCCCCCGTCGTCCAGATGGTCTCGGCCATGCCGCCTCCTAGAATGCGGACGGCCGATTATACCTTTCTCTGCGCTCCCGGGCCTTGGCCTCCTGTTCGCGCATCCACTGGCGGCGGTGCTCGACCACCAGCCCCTCGGGAAGAAATGCCAGCCCGAGCGTGACGAACGTGGAGATGACAAACGCGTCGTCGACCTGTCCTACGATCGGAAGAACGTCCGGGACGAGGTCGATGGGAGAGACGGCATAGAGCGCGGCGAGCCCCAGAAGCACACGCGAGAGCCTCGGAGTCCGCGAGTCTTGGAGTACGCGCCGGTACACTTGCAGCTCGCGCTGGAAATCCCCGACGATTGCCTTCACCGACTCGATCTTGTGAAGGGCGATGTTCTTTCCGGTCAGCATTTCTTTCGATGCAATCATAGCGTCTCCTTGGATGCTAAGCGGAAGTATCCTTTTGCCGGGTGCGCGTTGCCCCGCTGAAAATCGCGACTCCAAAGAGAATCACGCAAGCAATGAGGTTGTACGTTCTGGGAATCCCTGCGGTGTCCAAAGCCCAAGCGACACCGGCGATGAAAATCATGAAGCCCATCAAATAGAGCGCGAATGACACGACGGTTCTCCTTCTTTTGATCGGCCGGGCGAAGCCGGCCGGGTGGCACACTCCCCTGTCAGAGCAAAAGGAGTTCCGGAATTGGCGAGGGGAGTTGCTTTCGCGGCCCTGACTTGCTGGCAGCAGGGCTTTTGGCGGATGGAGGCTAGGCGCTCTTGCCTTCTTGGTAGGCGGGACCGGCGGCCGTTTGCGGCTCCGTCGTACGCGAGAGTGCGACCCGGATTCGAAGCCGGCCGTCGCGCTCGAGCTGCAGCACATAGTGCGAGCGCTCGCTCTGGCGCTCGATCCCGGATGCGTCGAAGGCCGGCCAGCGTACATCGGCGAGCGTCAACTTCTCGCTCAAGGCCTCCGCCCTCTCGAGAACCGGCGTCGTCGAGGTGATGCCCTGCGAGCGGTACCAATGGATTGCCTGCGCAAAGAAGCCTTCGATTTGGGCTGTGTTGGAAATCATGATCGCGCCTTTGTCCGACAAAACAATGCCGGGCACGGCCCAGCAACTGGTGATCTCACCGAGATCACCCTTACTGATGGCGCGTCCCAAACGTCCCAGGAATTCCCGAATTTGATCCTCGTTCATGACCCCACTTCATCCCGGGGGAAGTCGAATCGATTGGAAATTGCAAGAGCGATGCCGCGGCCCGGTGCAAGTTCCCTTCGAGGGAGGCGGTTTCCGGCAATGGGATGCGAATCGAACTGGTAAGTTCTACAACGCAGTTTCCCGAAAGCGCACCCGAAAGAGGGTCCGGCACCGCGCCCCCTATCGGCACCACTTCGCGTGTTGCGGTCCGATGCGGGCTCGTTCTCGATACGCTGGCGCATCTCCCCGCCGCGCTCCGTTTCGGAATGAAAGACCTTCTCCGGATGGAAGCACGAGAACAGGAGGCCAAGCCGAAGCCGCGGCGGCTTCCTTTTTCGCGGGATGAGCGCCGCGCTCGATGGCGAATTGAAATGCGTCATCCCAATCCTTCGCGAATCGCGCGATTCCAAACTTCTCCCAGGCACAGCGCCGTGCTCCTTCGCCCAAGCGATGCGCCAACGCAGGATCCGCCAAGAGCTCCTTCATGCGTTCGATCAATCGATCGAGGTCGGTGTCCAAGTATCCCGAAACTCCGTTCTCGATGATCATCGCCATTTCCGTGGTGGCGAGTGCAACGATTGGAAGCCCGATCATCATCGCTTCGCACACGGCCAAATCGAGGCTCGAATACCGAACCGGACTGAAGAAGAATCGGTAGCGTCCGAGAAAATCGGCCAGGTGATTCGAATCGACCTCGCCGAGTCCGTCCATGGATTCCGTCTCTTGGCCGGCAAGATCGAGGGGCACTTCCCGGCGAGCGAGCTCGAACAGATCCGCCCCGTACGCCCGGCCCTTGGCCGGCATGTGATCGATCGAGGTGATGCCGCGCGAGAGCTCTCCGGTATAGCGCACACCGACCGGCACAACGACGCCGTGGTCGATGACTCGAGTTGGAGTTCGCCGGCAGTTCCACATCAAGTTGTTGAAGCGAGTGACGTGAACGACCAGCATGTTGGGATCGTCGATGAAATGGCTCGAGCTCGCCGGATCTCGCTCCGGCAACCCATGCTCGAGATAGATGCGCGGCAGGCGCCGCTGAGCGGGAGAAAGAATCTCGCCCCGATCGAGAACATAGTTCTGCTTCGATTGAAATAGAATGCAGTCGAGCTCCAGCTGGCGTACCTGATCGTGAGCGACCTCGTGCACGTTGTCGGGCCAGGGAAAGCCTTCTCTTCGCCCGCAGTAGCCCTCCGGGCGGCCCGGCTTCACCGGCAAATAGAAGTCATGGCTGGTCTGGCAGAGCGAAAAAAGATAACGGTCGTGAACGTTCCACGTCAGGATGCGCAGTCGATTCATGAGGTTACTTTCGAAGATGGATAAGTTCTCGCCGGATGCGATGGCGCTGCGACGAAGGCGGCAGTCCTGAATCCATGGCCAATGGACCCGCAATCGACATGCCAGAAATGCCGTCGCGAGAACTGTCTTTCACCCTGGAAGGATTGCCGTGCGGCTTACTTCGCTCTCCAGGACGATTCGCTGCGCTCCAATGCGAAGCGAATGACGCCGGGCTCCGAGCCTCCGGGGGCGTCACGAAAGCCCGCCTTCCGCAGCACGCCGATGGAGCCCACGAGCTCCGGCATCGTCTCGGCGATGACGCGCGTCACGGTCGCTTGGGCGAAGGCGCGCTCGAGCAGCGCACCGACGGCTTCCGATGCATAGCCACGCCGCCGCTGATCACGAACAATTCCGTAGCCGATTTCGACCGCGCCATCGAATGGAGGTCCTTTGTATCCCGCCGTTCCGATCAGCGTTCGTTCGGGTGCGCCGGGAATCACGACGAAGTACATCCACCATCCGGCTTCATCCGGATGGGTCTCGAGTCGATTCAGGACGTATTCGAGTGCGGGTGCATCGAGGAATTCATGCGGCCAAGTCAACGGTACCTTGGCGCCCAATGCTTCCTGCAAACGCTCCGAACCGGAGAGCGCAGCACGCAGCAACTCCGCGGGGGCGGGAACGAGCTCGAGACGTTGAGTGCGAAGAACGGTGTTGGTCAGAAGCGGCCTCCCTTACGGAGTGTAGCGCTTCGCTTCGACGATGACTGCTCCCGTATCATCTCCGAACGTGTACGCGGAATCGAATTCTCCTTCGACCCCAACCTTCGCCCCGGAGCTCGGGACGCCGCCGGACTTTGCCAGAACCCGGATGCTACCCGTTCCATCGTTGACCTTGTACGTTCCGACGCCGAGCACGCCCGCGGAGTCTTCCACGTTTCCCGCGATACGCACGGTCTTGTCGTCGTATTGCCCCGGATTGTCCATGAGAGTGCGGATCGACGTCGTCTTCATGTCGTCTTTGTTGCAGCCCAAGAGGGAAAAGGCCGGTGCCAGAACCAAGACTCCAATCCAAGCCGACCGGCGAAGAACGAAAGATGAAAGCATGAGTGACCTCCTCGGATTCCTTACGCCGCTTGCTTGATCCCGGATGGTCTGGAGATTCTCATGGCGAAGAAGATGAGCACCGAGAAGAAGAGGGCCCGCAGAAGGAAGCCGGTAGCGATCACGCTCGTGACCGAACCGGCGGAATCAGCCAAGGCGGCTGCGCTGCGCTACGTGAACGACGAGCAGCCCGGCATCCAACGGCGCCGGCAAGGCTCGGGGTTTCGGTACGTGGGTCCCAAAGGCGAAAGCATTCGCGATCCGGCGACATTGGCGCGCATTCGCTCGATCGTGATTCCGCCCGCTTGGACCGAAGTGTGGATTTGCCCGATCCCGCACGGACATCTGCAGGCGACGGGACGCGACGCGCGCGGAAGAAAGCAATATCGCTATCACACGCGCTGGCGTGAAGTGCGCGATGAAACGAAGTACGGAAGAATGGTGCAGTTCGGGGGCCTTCTGCCGCGGATTCGCGAGCGCGTCGCGCGCGATCTCGATCTCGCCGGGCTGCCGCGCAACAAGCTTCTCGCCGTGATCGTGCGCCTTCTAGAGACCACGTTCATGCGCGTCGGCAACGACGAATACGCGCGCTCGAATCAATCCTTCGGATTGACGACGCTCTTGGATCGGCACGTCACGATCGAGGGCGCAAAGATCCGGTTTCGTTTTCGCGGCAAGAGCGGGAAAGTTCACTCGATCGAGACGAGCGATCGCCGGCTCTCTCGCGTGATCCAACGCTCCCGGGATCTGCCCGGCCAAGAGTTGTTCCAGTACTTGGACGAAGCGGATGTTCCGCAATCGATCGATTCGGCGGACGTCAACGAGTACCTGCGCGCGCTTTCCGACGAAGACTTCACCTCGAAGGACTTCCGGACCTGGGGCGGAACTCTCTTGGCTGCGGCGCAATTGGACGAATCCAACGAGCGCGAAGCGAACGTGTCGGCGAAGTCGATCGTCGCGCGTGCCGTGGAAGCCGTGGCGCTTCAATTGGGCAACACGCCCACTGTTTGCCGCAAGTGCTACATCCATCCCGCCGTACTGGAGATCTTCCAGGACACGAAACTTTTGGAAGTCTGGCGGGCGGAATGCCTCTCTTGCCCGCCGCGATCCGGATTGACGCAGGAGGAAAGCGCGCTCTTGAAGTATCTCGAGAGCTTCGCCGGCAAAAGTTAGATTCGGGTTACGAGCCGGCTTCTCCCAGCACTTGATTGTCCCGCTTTCGGCTTCCGAGGCGCAGCACGAGCGCGGTCACGCCGAGCAGAGCCAGGAACGGATAGAGCGGACCGGTGAGGGAGCGCGCGGCGAACGAGAACGTGAAGATCGCCCACAGCAAATACATCGCGGCGCGCTCGCGGGCATTGAGCTGGAGAAACCCCGCGCTCATGGATCGAAAAGCTGTGCGCGCCAGCATGAAGATGACCGCGTACAGCGCGAGGGCCAAGGCGATGAAAGGAATGGGCAGCTCCTCCAAAAGTGAGTGTGGAAAGAGCGCCACCCAGGTCACGAGCAGCAGGAAGTGGACGAGATGCGATCCGGTGAACGCCAAGAGAAGCGCCGGGGCATTGCGCTGAAACCAACGGCGAGCTCCGCCCCAGCGAACTCCCGGAGCGGCGAACGCCAGAAGGAACAAGACGCCGGAGGTTCGTGCCGTTTCGCGAATCGCATTCAAGATCGACGACTCGTCGAAATGACCACGGATCAACGTTGCGGCCGCCATGATCAAAATGGCCGCAGTGGTCCAGATCGTGAACCGCCAACCTTCCCAAACGTGCATGGAGTGGGGATCCTTTCTGTGCGCCGAGGCATTCTAAGCGAGGATTCGCCCCCGCGCCCGCCGCTGGGTATCATTCCCATTCCGGTTGCCCGAAAGGTCCGAGGATGATTCGAGTCGATTCCCCGCTCGATGGCTTTCTGCCGGCCGTCCGTCGCTGGTTCGAAGAGCGCCTGGGAGAACCCAGCACGCCGCAGCGCGAGGGTTGGCCAAAGATCCGCGAAGGCCGGCACACGCTCATCGCCGCACCGACCGGATCGGGCAAGACTCTGGCCGCATTTCTTTGGGCCCTCGACCGGGTGCTGCGCCAAGGCGATTCGCTCGGAGACGAGACGCAGATTCTGTACGTCTCGCCGCTGAAGGCGCTGTCGAATGACGTGCAGAAGAATCTCTCTCTACCCTTGGCACAGATTCGCGCGCTCGATCCGCGTCTTCCCGAAGTTCGCGTTCTGGTGCGCACCGGCGATACCACGGCCTCCGAGCGCACCACGATGTCGAAGCGCCCCCCGCACGTTCTCGTCACCACGCCGGAGTCGCTCTACATCCTCCTCACCAGCGAGAGCGGGCGCGCCATGCTGCGCACCGTGCGCACTGCGATCATCGACGAGATCCATTCCCTCGCGCGCGACAAACGCGGATCGCATTTGTCGCTTTCCCTGGAAAGGCTCGAGGCGTTGGCCGGACCAGTGCAGCGCATCGGGCTCTCGGCCACGCAAAAGCCGCTCGACGAAGTGGCGCGCTTTCTGGTGGGGGCGGGGCGCGAGTGCGCGCTCGTCGACGCCGGTCATCTCCGCGAGATCGATCTCGCCGTCGA
>Ga0111538_10001248_pt1 | contig 35836 bp, 24 predicted proteins | sample SoiMethybrSBSTD1_FD_79669 | JGI IMG/M metagenome (GOLD analysis project Ga0111538, IMG submission 79669) | Bulk soil microbial communities from a Populus tree surrounding site in Tennessee, USA - Soil MetaG P. TD hybrid SBSTD1 (version 2)... | ecosystem: Environmental > Terrestrial > Soil >...
ATTTGTTCGAAGGCGAAGTCACCCGCGACCGGTTGGGGTTCAAGCCGGGAGTCAAAGCTGCCATCGCCGAGCTGCCCGTTGTCGTTGCTTCCCCAGCAGATGGCCCGGCCGTCGGAAAGCATGCACGAGTGCCCGCGTCCCGCTGCGATCGTGGCAGGGTCCCTCCGGAAGTTGACCGAAGGAGCTGGCGGCGTTACTGGAGCCGGCGCTGCCGTCGACACCTCGGGACGAGGCGTCGAGTCAACGCGCGGCGCTATGCGCGTCCCCGAAGCCGGTGGTATCGCGGCCAGCCGTCCTGAATCGGCGGTCGGCCGGATGCCACCGAGTCGCGCGTTAGGCTGTATCGAATTGGGCAGCGTGCTGCCTGGCGGTGTTGACACGGCGACCGCGCCCGAGTCCGTGGCGGCGGCGACCGTGCTGTCCGCTGCACGCTGGCTATCGGGTGTCACCACGGGCACGTCGATCGCGCGGTCGTCGCGCGGAACGTTCGGCGTTTCGGGGAACGGTACTTCCGCCGCGCGCACGGGGCCGAACTGCATCCAGCCGAGGATCGCGAGGGCGGCGACGATCGCCGTGCCCGCGCCGAGACGAACGAGTCGCGACCGCTTCGGCGGGATGGTGAGTACACCCGGCGTTAGGCGTGTATTCGCCTCGTGCGGCGGCCGCTGGATCGAGAAGCCGCCGGAGGGCGTGCCGCGCGCCACGGCGCCGCCGGCACCGAACAGCGCCGCCGCCCCAACGCCGGCGGGCGTCCTCGCGCGGGCGATCTTCGCCGTTGCGGCCTCACCCGTCGGCTCGAAGAACTGTTCTTCCGCAGCCGGCGCGACGGGCGTCTTGCGCTCGGCGGCGCCCTGCGCGAGGGGCGCGACCGGAATCGGCGGACGCGAGAATTTCACCGTCTCGAGCGCCGCGCCGATGACGGAATCGCCGCGCTGCCTGGCCTGCTGGAACACCCGCGTGCGCCGGCGGCGGCGCTGTGCCGACTCCCAATCCTTGAAGCCTGGCGGCGGCTGGTCCGATGCAAGCAGCGTCAGGAATCGAGCGGCGCTGGCCCAGCGACGGTCGGGATTCTTGGGCATCAGCCCTTCGATCAGGTACTGCGTGCGCGCCGGAATGTCCTCGCGGAATGTGTCGATCGGCGCCAGCTGGTCGTGCTTCTGCCGGTAGATGACGCTGTAGAGACTCTCGCCGGCCCACGGACGTTCGCCGGTCAGCATCTCCCAGCCCACCATGCCGAGGCTGTACAGGTCACTGCGGCCGTCGAGGTGGATGCCGTCGATCTGCTCGGGCGCCATGTAGGTCGGCGTCCCGATCGTCGTGCCCGTGGCCGTCAGCTCGGTGGGCGCGTCCATCACGCGCGCCACGCCGAAGTCCGACAACATCGCGCGGCCCGATGAGGCGTCGAGGAAGATGTTCTCGGGCTTCACGTCGCGATGCACGACACCGGCGCGATGCGCATAGGCCAGCGCGCGCGCGATGTCCCGGAGGACCTGCTCCGTGCGCGCTGCATCGAACGGCCCGTCCTCGGTGACGGCCTGCTTCAGCGTGCGGCCCGGAATGAGCTGCATAACGAGCGCGACGCTGCGGTCGGCCAGGTGACGGATCGAGTACACGCCGACGATGTTCGGGTGCTCGAGTTGCGCGACCGTGCGCGCCTCGCGTGCGAGCCGCGCGACCGCCTCTTCGTCGGCCGCGAACCGGGGCCGAACCACTTTCACCGCGACTTCGCGCCCGAGATCACGATCCCGCGCGCGGAACACGACGGCCATGCCGCCCCGTCCCAGCTCGCCGATCAACGTGTAGTCGGCATCGAGCTCCGCCGGCCACAGGTGCGGCACGGCATCGTCGACGGGGCGCTCGCGCTCCGTTACCGGGGTTTCGACGTCGTCATCAGCCATGAAGCATCCGCGGGCGGGGGCGCGTCGAGGTCAACGTTCGTGAAACACAAACTGCACCGCCCCCATTTCGAGGCGGTCGCCGTCCTGCAGGGTGATGCCGCCGCCGTGGTTCGGCAGCGCAGCACCGTTGAGCAGTACGGCATTGGTGGTCGACATATTTGACAAATGCCAGCGCTGTCCCACGTACGTCATGCGCGCGTGCTGACGGCTGACGGTGGGATCGAGCAGCTGCACATGCCTGAGTGGCGGGCCTTCGCTCCGCCCGAAGGTGACGGCGATGTCCTCGTCACCAACCTGGCGCGCAAAGTGGATCTCCTGGCCGGTGTCCTCGCCCGCGACCACTTCCAGACGGCCGGGAAGAAACTCGAGCGTTCCCTCTTCGGCACGGAAAAACCGCAGTTGCGCCCCCTGCACGAGGTGTGCCGAGGGTGACCCCGGCCGGGCGTCGGCGGGGCGGAAGGGCCCGGTGCTTACGGTCTCATGATCCTCGTCAGGCACCACCATGACGTCGGGTTCATGGATGTCCGGCTCGATGGGGTTCGAGACCGGCGTGACGCGCCGCACTGACGCAGGAGAAGTCGATGTGATCCGCGCGATGGATCGCGGTGACAGGCGCGAAACTCCGGGTAGCTCTTCGCGCGGCAGCACTGGGCGCGGCGCACTCGCGAGGTCGGGCGAGGTGAGCGGCATAACGAGCACCGGGGTGCCGTGGCGTCGTAAAGCCAGGTCGCGACGCCACCGCATTACACGCAGCGCGACCAGCGTGATCGCCACGATAAGGGCGACCATGCCGATGATGATCCCAATATAGACCAGACTGACGCGCATCCGAACTCGATTGGTGGCCGAAGCAAGCCCACCCCCCACTCCAACTTTGGCATGCGCTGATGGGGGATTCGCGTGCCTGGAGCGGTTGAGGCCACACGAATTTAGCAGCCCAACGCCCCATCCACGCGAGATTCGAAACCGGTAACTTAGAGCCGTCTCAGGAACTCGCCAGTGCGTTGCAGCGCCGTCACTTGGCTCGAAAACGGAAGACGACCTCCCCCAGCTCAACGCGATCACCGTCACGCAGCAAAACCGAGCCGTTTTCCGCGTCGAGTGGATTGCCGTTCACACTGACGGGATTGGTCGCGGACAAATTGGTTAGGCGCCAATCCTTGTCCTCCAGGGTCATCTTGGCGTGGAGCCGACTAACGGTTGGCTCATGGAGCTGCACGTGCTTGTACGGCGCTCCATCCTGGCGACCGAAAGTCACTTCTGTGGACGTCGTTCCGGGCTGCTTTACGAAGCGTATTTCCTGCCCGATTTCGCGTCCCTCGACTACCTCAAACCGACCCGGCAGGAACTGCAGGGTTCCATCCATGGGACGGTGAGAACGCCGGCTCGCGGGCTTGCCCTCAGCGGGCGGTGCGGGTCGTTCCGCAGTGGTCTCCAGCCTGAGGCGTGGAGGTTCTGGTGTCGCAACGGGTTCAGCCCATGCACTCCCCAACGTGCCGGTCGCGGCTTCGCGACGCGGCGGGGCGTAGGGCGATTCCGGCGGTTCGCGGTGAATGGGCGGCGGGGACTGGGGCGTCGCCGCGGCAATGTTCTCGGGAGTCGGTGGGCGCGTCGGTCGCGGTGGCGCGACAATCGATGCATCGGAGAACGACGCGAGCGTGATTCCCATCTGACGTTGGCGCGCCCGCTTGATGCGTGGCAGCACCACACCGAATACCACGGCGGCGCCCACGACCACGGCGGGAATGCCTATGATGACAACGACGTCAGAGAGTCCCAATGGACGATGGGCTTGCGAGCGAAGGGAGCGACGGGAGCGCTAGGAATGTATATGTGCCTCGCGTCAGGCAAGAACGAGCACTGTCCGCGACGGGATCGTATTACCTGAAACAGGACATCTCCTACACAACGCGTGCCAGTGCAGGGAACGGGCAATTGTGATTGCCCTCAGGCCGGATTAGGTTCCGCCCGTTCTGGTAAGGGCCTGTAGCTCAGGTGGTTAGAGCGCACGCCTGATAAGCGTGAGGTCGGAAGTTCAACTCTTCCCAGGCCCATTGTCGACGCTCAAGACCCCGCCTGGATTTCCATCCCGACGGGGTTTTGTCACAGTTGCGGAAAGCGCATCCGGGTGACGATCGCCTGAAATCGCGGATCCGCGCGAAGGCTCGCGAACATCACCTCGCTACGCAGCTTGTAGAGCGGGCCGTTGCGATCCGCATACGCGCGCTCGAGCCACTTGAGCGCGGCGTCATTCTCCCCGAGCCCTGAGTACGCGGCGGCCAACAGCAGGGGCGCGAGCGGCAACGCTGAAGACTGCCGCTCGAGGTCTGCGACCACGGCCCGCGCCTCGGCAGTCTTGTTGCACGAGGCGAGCACATAGCCGATGGTCATTCCGTAAAGCCCGTAGCGAACTGGATGAAGCGGTACGATGGCACGCAGCGCGTCGTCACAGCGTCCGAGCGCCACCAATGACGGCGCGATGCGTGAGAGTGCGTTGAGGTTCAGCGAATCCAGCGCCAGCGTCTTCTCCAGCTCGGCGACGGCCTCGACATGACGTCCTGACGCCTGCAGCATCCACCCCACGTTGCCGCTCATCGCCATCGGGTCGATTTGCGTCGCTCGATGCGCTTCGCTCAGCGCGCTATCGAGCTGGTTAGTGGCGACGAAGGAGAACATGTGCCATTCCCGCGCGGGCGCATAACGCGGATTGAGCTGGATGGCCCGCTCCAATGCCCGGTGCGCGCCGGTCCAGTCCCAATCGTGAAAGAGCCTGACGAAACCGAGCGCGGTCCAGGCTTCGGCCGAGGTGCTATCCAGCCGGACCGCGGCGGCGGCTGCGTCTCTCGCCGGCTGAAGGACGGTGCTGCGCTTGCTGAGGCCGACAACAGCCAGAAGCGTGTACGTGTCGCTCAATCCTGCGTACGCTCGGCCGTAGGACGAATCCTTCTGAATCGCCTGGTGGAACAGGGATTCCGCCTGGCGAAGGTTCTCCGGAGAGGGGCGCTCGTAGAAGTATCGGCCCTTCAGGTACAAGTCGTACGCCTCGAGGCTCTGGGTCCCGGCGCCCGCCAGCAGCCTCGAAGCGCCGGCGGTGAGCCGCGTGCCTAACGCTTTGACGATGGCGCGCGCGATGTCATCCTGTACCTGGAAGACGTCGCTCATGTCTCGTTCGTATTGCTCGGACCAGTCGGCCTCGCCGCTCGCGACGTTGATGAGCTGCACATTCACGCGGAGGCGGTTGCCCGACTTGCGCAGGCTTCCGTCAATTACGTGGGCAACGTTCAGCCTGGACCCGATCTCCCGAAACTCCGCGCCCCGACCGCGGAACGCGAAGGCGGCCGCTCGAGGAGCGACGCGCAACCCCTCCACACTGCCGAGCGCGTGAGCTATCTCGTCCGACATCCCATCGGAGAGGTATAGCTGCTGCTCATCACCACTCACGTTATCGAAAGGCAACACGGCGACAGACGCTCCGGGCACGCCGCCGACCGGGCCAGCGTCGGCGGTTGTGCGCGGACGCGCGGTAAGCCATGCCGCGGACGCGCCAACTGCCACGAGAGCCAACACGCCAACGGCGGCCATGACGCGCCTGGAAGCGGGTCGTCGAACCGCGGTGCCAGCCGCGATAGCATCCAGTTCGGCCACCACTTCGCCTGCATTTTGTGGTCGATCGGCCGGGCGCTTCTCCAGCAGCCGCATGACCAGCCCGCCGATCGCGGGATCGAGGGACGGCGCGAGCTTCCGGATCGGCTCCGGGGTCACCGTCGCTTGGGCGACGAGGACCTGCTGCGGCGTGCGCACCCCGAACGGATGCATCCCGGTAAACAGCTCATAAGCGATCAGGCCCAGCGAGTAGAGGTCGGCGCGATGGTCCGGCTCCTGATCGCCGAGCGCCTGTTCGGGCGCCATGTACAACAGACTGCCGATGACAAGACCCGTCGCCGTGATGTTACCCGTATTGGTCGAGTTCGACATCGCCTTCGCGATACCGAAATCACTGACTATCGCGTGCCCCTGTGAAAGGAGGACGTTCTCGGGCTTGAGGTCTCGATGAATAATGCCCGTCGCATGAGCGGCAGCGAGTGCGTCCGCGATCTCGCGCACGATGCGCACCGATTCGGCCGTAGTGAGCTTGCGATCGTCCTTCATGCGATCGCGCAGCGACTTGCCTTCGACGTACGGCATCGTGTAGTACGGCAGCCGCAGACCGCTCTCGAGGTCGAGGATTCCCGAATCGTGCAGGGGCAGGATGTTGGGATGCTGGAGATTCGCGACGGTCTTGATCTCCCGCGCGAACCGCTCCGCATCAACGTCGCTGGTGAGCTCCGCGTGCCTGAGCTTGAGCGCGATACGCCGGGCGTTCGCGATGTCGCGGGCGAGGTACACAGTCGCCATCCCGCCGCGTCCGATTTCGCCCAGCACCTCGTACCTCGCCCCAATCGAGGTCTGGAGCGTCGCGAGTCCAATGTCTGACGGATCGGAACTTATAACGCCTCCTGGTCAGGGCAGGCGACACAGTGCTCCGCGCGCTCCTAATATATTCGTGGCCGACGAGGCTGGGTCTTTTGGCTGGATTCCAGCCTCGGCAGCGGTGACCTCAGATCGATACCACACCGGTATCTCTCCCCGCTCGCGGCGGAAACCGGGACAACGATCGTCGCAACTCCCAGAGAATCGGCGCGACCTTCGGCGCCCGACGCATGATCCGGACGGGCGTTGGACGGATCTCCTCCAGTTCGACCGGCAGTTCCACCACAGGATGGCCCAGACGCCACGCGAGCAGCACCAGTTCCGTCTGAAACACCTCATCGCTGCACACCGCCAGGGAGCACAAATGCCTGGCCAGGCTGGCCTCGAAGCTCTTCAGACCATGGGTGTCTGAGCCCGGATACCCGATGAGCGCACGCAGCAGGAGGTTGAAGCCCCGTGTCATGAGGCGGCGCGCGGCCGGGCGACGATCCAGCGACCGGGGGTGCCGCTTCGAGCCGACGATGACGCTGGCCCGCTGCTCGCGGAAGATCCGGATGGACTCGCCCAGGAAGGACAGAGACAAGGCATCGCACTCGAGGATCGTTAGGTGGCTGCCGGCCGACTGCTCGATGCCGTGACGGATCGCGGAGCCGTAGCTCGGTCTCGCGATCGAGCTCACGCGGACCAGGCCGGGATAGCGGTTCGCCAGTCGCTCGGCCTCTTCCCTGGTTCCGTCGGTCGAGCCGTTCTCCACCAGCAGCACTTCGGCCAGTGTCCCGGAAACCTCCGCCGGCAGGCTGTCGAGGAACGAGGGCAGTGCTGAGCGAACGGTTGCCTCCTCGTTATGCAGCGGGATGATGACCGAGCACCTCATGCAGCGACCCGCCGCGCGGTTTCGATTCCCGAGAGGATGGACTCCTCCATGCTCGTGTAGTCCCAGCAACCGTACCGGCCAATCGGATACACTCCTGCCCGGGCGAGCCGCTCACGGATCTCGGCAACGATGCCGTCACGCTCCGGAGTGAGGTGCACGTACGCGCAATCCAGGAGCTGCGTGACGCGGCACACGACCGACTCGGGTCGCACCCATCCCAAACGGAACAGCGCATCACACGCTCGCGCCTCGATCGCCACAAGGCTGGCGGTGTCTCTTGCAGCACCCGGCGCCAACCCGACTTCGACGTAGACGGAGGCATGTCCCGGCGGCGCGACCCTGCCTCCGAGGTTGGAGTAAACGCCGAAGCGATAGAATGGAATGTTCGCGTCAGGCACGTATACCCAATGGGCATTCCGGACGGCTTCTCCCAGCGCGCCCTGGATCCCCAGGTTGATGCACAGCGTCGCGCTGTTGGTCAGTGCTGAACTCAGGGCCACCAGGTCGCGGTCACCCGACATTCCGGCAAGCGCGACGAGCGGCATGCTCGATAACAGGACATGCCATCCGACTTCATTCCCTTCCGTCGTTTTCAGGCGGCGCTCGGGCAGGTTGAGTGAGACCACGCCGGTCGACAAGTGCATCCGGTCGATGCCGCAAGCAAGGCCCCGAACCAGTCGGGATATTCCCCCGACGCGCGGATACCAGAAGCAGGAGTTGTATCCTCCATCAACCGGGCTTCCGTCTGGTTCCATTCCCCGCCTGACGCGGGTCTCATCCGGAGGCGGGAAGAAGCGACGGAGCGCGCCCCTGGAAAGGCGGTCGACTGGAATGGCGAGGGTTTTCTCGTTCTGGGGAATGAGGAAGACCTCGGCCAGGTACCGCCCGAAGCTTTGAACGATGAAGTCGCGAAGATTGTGGCTCGACCCGGCCACCTCATTCTCCCGGGCATCGTATGATCGAATGCACTCGCTCCTCATTCCTCCGGGGAGCAGGCCCATGTTGTATTGCACCGGAGCTGGGACCAGCGTGCCGCCCAGGTAGCAGTACGATCGCCGGTCGATCCGCTGCCAGTCGGCGTTGTCCTGCCCGGCATAGGGGAGGTCGGCGGGTGTGTCGTGGCGCGCGAGGTGAAGCAAGTGACCGGTGTAGTCGAAACTGAACGGACCAACGACGGTCGTCCTCGTTAGGCCCCCGGGCTCGGCGCAGGCCTCGAACACTTCCGGTGAGCGTCCCAGCTCGGCCAGGGCCCGCGCGGCCGCGAGCCCCGACAGGCCGGCTCCGATGACCACGTTTCCGGCCCGGGAAGTCAGGTTCCCCATCGGCTATTCGACCAGGTACAGCGCGGCGGAGCCAAGCGTTCGCACCGTCGTCAGGCGGCCGCTCGCGGAGAATCGATCACGGATGACATTGGCCCGCTCATATGGCACGTCACTGAAGAGCAGCCAGAGGCGTCCGGGACGCTGGATCAGGGAATCCACCTGCGCGACCGCGCTCGTTGAATCGGCCCTTCGCACCGCAAGTCCGCCATGCCAATCAAGCTTCGACTCGCGGTTGTAGTAGCGAAAGGCGGGGACCGTGCGGCTCGACACGTAGAGCTCATCACCAGGCGCTCGGTGCTCGACAAATTCCGCGATCAGCGGAGGGATTGGCTCCATTCCCACATCGAGGTGGTAGGACCTGACGCCCTTCAGCCCGGTCATGGCGATCAGTGCGGCGACGACAGCCAGCGGCTGCCAACGCGCGGAGGCACCGCCGATCGCCGCGGCTCCGACCGCGGCCATCACGTAGAGCATCGGCGTCAGGTAGATGTTCTGTCGCGTTCCGCCGAAGGGATAGGCGTGTACGAGCGCCGCCCCAATCGCGATCGTTAGGGAAGCCACAACGATTGCCAGGCTCCGTCGTGCGGATCGGTCACCTGTGGCGCATAGCATGCCCGTGATCAGAAGGAGCAGGAAGATCGCTCCCGGGAATGCGTAGCCGCTCAGGTACTCACTCCGGCTGATGATGAATGCCAACGGCGATTCGACGTTCCGATCCCAGTAGCCGCCCGCCAAATACCGGACCGTCCTTGTGACGCCGCCTTTGCCGTCGGCGAGTTGTCTGGCCAATCCGAGTTGCACGATCGCGGCGACGCTGGCGAGTCCCGCGGCCTGGACGATCGCCCACCGAGCCCAGACCCTGGCAGGCTGTCGGCTACGAACCAACCAAAGCACGGTGACAGCAGCCAGCGCCGCCCCCAGAAGGGCGAGACCGTACTGCGTGAACACTGCAACCACAGTCATGGCGCCCAGCGTCAGGGTTTGTCTGGGTTCCGGACGGTCCAGGAATGCCTGCGTCGCCAGCGTGCGCGAGGCTGCGAGCAAGGCAGCCAGGCTGTATTCCCGTACTTGCTGCGAGAGGAGCACCTGCGTTGGCGAGAGGGCGACAAGGGCAGCAGCAGCCAGCGCCCACGGTTTCTCGACGTATCGGCGGGCGAGCAGGTAGACCGTCGGAATGAGTGCGATTCCCGCGATGCACGGGATTGCGCGAAGGGCAACCTCCGAAGTCGCGAACCGGAGCACCGTCGAGATGAGCAACACGAACAGCGGCGGAGCGCTGTTGTGGGCAGCGTTGTTCGCGAGGAGCTCCGAGAGAGTTCCCTGCGACATCCAGAAGACTTCCGCCTCATCAAGCCACAGCGCCTTGTTTCCGAGGTGGTAGACGCGGAGAACGGCGCCCGCGAGCGTTGTCAGGCCCAGGAGCCAGGGAGTCCACCGGGCGATCCACGCCAACGGCCTTTCGAGCGACCATTGGCCCGCCGCTGGGAGCGACGGGTCGTCAGCCGGAAGGTTGTCAGCCACGCCCGCGTCTCCTTTTGTGGGCCAGTCGGTTGGACGGTGCAAGCGACGCGCCAGCGGCCCCCGAACCGTTAGGCTCGACAACTTACCGTCCAGGCGCCTGAACGTGAGGCCTGAAGTTCGTTTCGCGCCAGGCAGAAACAGTCACGAAATGGGAAGGTTCGTATCGGCCCGTTGCTTTTGCGCGGCCGGCACGTCGTCAGCGTGCTCCTCGAACCGGAAGCACCTTGCACCTCCCGTCTCACGGCACGGCCTTTCCCGCCCTCCTGCTCACGGCGACCCTCGCCGGCGGGTGTGCCTCGATGGGTGCACGTCGAGCGTGCGAACCAGCGGCGGCGCTGCGATGGGCAGCGGCACACGACGTTGGCGGGACCGAACATCGGCGTGTCGTTCACGTCTGGATGGACGTTGAGGCCGACGGCGTCGAGGGGTGGGGCAGAAGCGGCGCCTCGCGCGTGCGACGGGCGATCGAGCGGTGGAATGCGCTGTCCCTTCCGGTCGCCCTGGATGTCGCCACTGCCCGCCAGACTGCGGAAGTGACCGTCAGCGTGATCCAGCGCTTTCCCCCCGATAAGCACCTGAACGCCGATGAGTATCGCGCGGGGCTCACGACACTCACGTACGACAGTACCGGACAGATCACGCGGGCGCGCGTCTTCATTGCCGGAAGCACGCCGTACGGCATGCGATACCCGGTCATCGACCAGGAAGCGACGCTCCTTCACGAGCTCGGCCATGCGCTGGGGCTTCCCCATGTGTCGAACCCGTTCGCGCTGATGTACAGCCGTCCTCGCGCGACGTCGATCACGCCTGTCGACGCGGTCCTGGCGAAGTCCGTGTACCTCGAGAAGGCGTGCCCCCGTTTCCAGCTGGCGGCCGGCTCGCCTGGTGCTCGTTAGGCGCGGCGGCCGTTGGGCTCTCCGTGGTTTCAGATGAGGTCTTCGGCCACGAGACGGCGATAGTGCTCTCCCAGTGCGGTCAACCGGCACGACTTGCTGTTGACGGCGGCGTGCCACATGTGGGGAGCGTCGACCGGCACGAGGAGGTTCACCCGATTGAGCTTCTGCAGGATCGCAAACGTTTGCGTGTTCGAGGGATTCGGCGGGACGGTGTTCGGTGCCAGCGGTTCGCGCTCTGGTTCGAACGACGGATCGAGACGAAACTCGAATCCAGGCGCCGGGAAAAACTCCGTCAGGCGGCGGAGCTCGGGGAGGTCGAGTGGCGGCTGAACCGTGCGAAGCGACACGAAGCGCTGCACGTTGGTCTTGAAGATTGGCCGCTGCTGCCAGGGGCCGAGCGATTGGTCGATGTGGGCGTATACGCTGCCCGGGGTGATGTCGCCAACGAGGTTTGCCGCCGCGCCCTTCATCGCATCCACGAAAAGCGTGGTGAAGACGCCACTCCCCTGAGCTTCGCTGGCGTATTGCTCCTTCGTTGAAGCCGTGAGGATGGTCAGACCCTCGCCCAACTCGGACACGCCCGGCGCGAACGAGTTCTGCGCCGCCACCCCTGAATGGCAGCTGTCGAGGATGACGATCTTGTTCTGCGATCGCGACTTGTTGGCCAGGTCGAGTACGTCGTGCAGCGCGAGACCATCGTTTCCGTCTTCGGTGTCGCTCGCGCAGAGGTAGCCACCGGTCGACTCGACATAACCGTGGCCCGCGAAATAGAAGAGCGCGATCTCGTGGTTATCGTCGAACAGCGCGCGCACGGCATTCCTCAGGTCCTTCCGCGAAACGCTCTGGTTCGGCCCGGTGCCGCGCATCTCCTGGACCTGGAAATTGGGACCGCCCTTCATGGTTGGACCCTGATCCGCGTGCCGCGCGAGGACCTCGCACACATTGCGCGCGTCGTTCACGCACCCGTGCAGCTGTGAGAGTTTGTCGTAGTAGTCGATCCCGACGACCAGCGCTTTTCTCGAGATTGGCATGGGAGCCGTCCGTTGCTCGTCGCCCTTCGTGGCGAACGTTGTGAGTGCCTTACGAGTGGAGTCCGTCGAGGTCATAGACCCTCCAGCCCGTTCATGAGCCTTTCCAGTCCCAGGCCGGGCGCGCTGCTCGGAAGCCACAGGGCCGCGTAGAAGGCCACGGCGATGACGGCCGTTGCCGCCAGCAGTCCGAAGACCGGGCCGCCTAACGCTACGTGTCGCCGGGCGGCCACGGGCATGAGCAGAGGCCAAGCCAGGTAGACCAGGACCGCGAGGACAATGGAGATCACCCCGAAATAGTCGTTCACCGGCGGCAACGCGAGCGTGCTGAGGCCGGCCGTCGCGGCGGCAGCCGCGCGCTTCGAGCCGGCGTGCCAATAGTTCCAGGCAAGCATCGGCAGGAAGGCCGCGAGTCCACCCAGGTAGAGCCCCGCCGCAAGGGTCAGCCGCCCCCACAACCGCGTGTGCGAGATCGGGTCCCGGAAACGGGTCCGCAGCGGCGCCAGCGCATTCGACACCCGCTGCCGCCAGCGCTCAGCGACGATTGGCCGGAGCATGATCAGGCCGAGCCCGAACGAGGAGATCCCGATCCATTTTCTCCAGGCCGTTCCTGGTTTGGAGATTGACCCGAACAGCTCGGGGCGGCCGTCCGCGTCGAATCGGATGAATCGCCGTTCACCGATTTCTCTATCCGGCGGAAGCGGAAAGCGCAGCAGCGGCTGCGCGATCTCGGTGAACTGCCGGTACATGAAGCGCAGCTCGTGCTCGTCTGCCAGCATGGAGAAGTAGACCAACAACCGCTCCGGATCCGCGAGCTCGAGAGCCCGGCGCACTTCCCACGTGAAACTGGGCGTTCTGCCGACGTTCAACACCACCAGTTGCGCGCGCTGTATCTGCTCACTGACCATGTGCTGCCACTCGGCGTTGCTGGCCGACATCTTCGCCGAGCCGATCTCCGGGAGACGCTCGCCAGGTTCCTCGAACGCCACGAACGGTCCGATCGTGCGAAAGATCCGGCTCAGGAGCTCCTCATCTGTCGCGGTGGTGAAGGGATTCCGATCGGCCTTGAACGAGCGCAGGTAAAGCACCGTGGCGCTGCCAGTGTTGATCGCCTGGATCTGTCGCGCGGTCGAGGCGCCAAGCCGTGACGCGAGCCAGAGACAGAGGACGCCCACCACCGTGAGGAGGTTCCCGATCTTGCTGGCCGCAGAGAATTGGCCGACCGGCATGAGCATCGGCACCAGGTCACCGATCAGCAGCGCTGTGAGGGCCACAAGCCAGAAAGGGATCGACAGGAACTGCCGGAGCCGCATCCCGGCGATCCAGCCGAGGATGCCGCTCCGTGTGCCCGCGGCCGGGGCCACCGTCTCTGGTCGCGGTGATTCCGGCCGCGGTTGTGCGCTCACGTCGTGCCCGTCGTCGATGATGGAGCCCGGAGCACAAACGGCCTGACGACTGTCGCCCACGTTTCGAGGTCGACCGGTTTCTCACGCAAGAAGCCGCGCGTGTTCGCGGTACCGGTGGCGGTCTCCCAGAGTTGCATCAGCGGACTGACGCTCGAAACGCTCCTGACCCCCTTCTGTTCCAGGAACGAGAAGTCCGCCTCGTCGCTGGTGGCGATCAGCTTGAACGTCTCCACATCCGTGATCGGATTCTGCTCGGCGGCGAGCCGGATCAGTTCCCGGGTGGGGTCGCTGCCGATCTCGAAGGTGATGCCCGGGTTGATGCGCTCCCGGGCGCCCGGTGGGGGATGCACCACGCCGATCTCGCCTGACAGCGAGAAATCGAGGATGCTGACGTAGACCGGCTTGTCCCCGTCGTTCGTGACGCGAAACGCGACCTGCTCGCCCTCTTCGAACGCGACCTGGCCGCCGGCCGTGTTAGGCACGGCGATGTCCCACGTGCCGGGGGTGACCTGCCGCAGCAGCTCGAACTTCACCTTGCCACGAAGCGCGTTTGCCTTTGGATTCTCGAGCCCCAGCGCGTGCCGATACCGGGCCACCGTCTCGAGGTTGTGGCGGATCGCCTGCACATCGCCGATCCGCTTCGGGGGACCGAGCGTCTGCCCCGTTTCTCCGACCGCAACCCAGCACGGCTCGGCGATTGGTCCGAGTTGTGGAACCGGGTCGTCCGCGTTCACGCGGCTGCGAGGCTGGAGGAGGTACACGCGCGCCGCTGCCGGTGTCGTGTGGTCCACCACGCGCAGCAACGGGGATGCTGCGAGTTGCTCGCTCATGACCGCGCGCGCGGGATCGGCCGGGTCGACGCCCAACTGCACGGCAAGACGGAAGTCGCCGTATGCATGCTCGAGTTCCACGGCGCGCGCGTTGAGGCCGATGGCGCTGGCAACGCGCTCCGACTGGACCGTGGCACTCGACGTGGTGGCCCTGACGGCCGTGATGACGACCTCGCCGAGCAGGTCGGTGTCGTTCGCCTCCTTGGTGCCCTGTGGGTAGATGGCCCACCGCGATCCCTTCGTCATGCCGAGGGCCGCGCCGGCGGCGAGGGTCACGGTGTTTCCATCACGATGCTTCACGTTGACGTGACGCACCGGCGTGATGTCCCGGACGCCGAAAACCTCGCGATCGATCCTGCCTTCGAGCTGCGGGTGTTGTCCGGAGTACGCGGTCACTTTCGCCGCGGCGCGCTCGAACACGTCGCGATACGTGGTGCCGGAAGACGCCTGTCGCAGCTCGCTGCAGAGGAACCAGGTCAGCGCGCCGTGCGGTGTTTCGCCACCGTCCTCCGTGGCCTTGTACTCGTACGACGACTCTTCGTCGCGACACCCGGCGACGAGGACATATGACTCCGACAATGGCAGCCAGCCGCTCGGGCCCTCGCCGGTGCCGGCGTCCTTGAGGAGCGCGCGCTCGGCGGCGGAAATCGGTGACGGAGGGAGCTTGTCGATGGACCGGCGATCGGGTTCGATCCCGCGCGACTTCGCGCCAAAGGCGTCACGAGTGATCGTTCCGGAATGGCAGCTGTCGAAGATGAGCGTGATGTAGGGCGTCTTCCTCGCCAGCGCGCGCAGGCGCAGATGGATCTCGTCGTCGGTGATGTCGCGGTTGTCGCCCTGCCAGCCCTGGCTGTCGAAGGGCATGATGGTGTTGTCGTATCCGCTTGCTTCGTCCTGCTCGCGGTCGGTCATCTGCGAGCCGTGACCCGCGAAGTGGATGACGACGATGTCGTCAGGCAGTGTCCGGTCAACGAGCGCGTCGAGCTCGCGACGGATCGCTTCCTGCGTCGCCTGTTCGTTCGCGATCAGGGTGATGTTCTCCGCCGGAAACCCGAAGGGCTCCTCGAGGACCGCTCGCATCAGGTGCACATCGTTCACGCAGCCGTCGAGGGGCCGCAGGTACGGATATCGATCGATCCCGATCAGCAGCGCGCGTTTCGCTCCGTTCGTAGTCATGATGATGTTGCGAGTTCGGGTTCGAGTCCAAGTCCAAGTCCAAGTCCAAGTCCAAGAAGAGAAAGTTCTTGGACCTGGACTTCAAACTGGGACTCCGATTCCGCCTAACGTTTTCCGCCGCGGCCGGCGCCGGGCGGAGGTGGAGGCGGATTGTCGCGGCCCTTGCCTGGACCCCCACGGCCTTCACCCGGTGGTGGCGGCGGCGGATTGTCGCGTCCTTTGCCCGGACCGCCGCGGCCCTCACCCGGTGGTGGTGGAGGCGGATTGTCGCGTCCCTTGCCAGGACCACCGCGGCCTTCACCTGGTGGTGGTGGCGGTGGATTGTCGCGGCCCTTGCCCGGACCGCCGCGCCCCTCGCCCGGCGGGGGCGGCGGAGGATTATCGCGAGACTTGCTCATGGCCAACCTCTCTGGCTGAAGTGATGAGACTGCGTGGATGTTACCGCTCCTGCAGCGCGTCAAGGCGCTGGCGGAGCCGTCGTTGCAGCGGCGCATCCGCGAGCGCCTTCGCGGCCTCGAGCCGGATCGCCAGGCTCCTGGCCACGTAAAACACGTTGAATACCGCTCCTGGCGAATCGATCACGCTCGCGATGTCCAACGCGAGCTTCGGCCGTCCGCGCACCAACATGAGTTCCGCGAGTATCAGCCGCTCACCCGCGAGTGGCCAGGCTTCGTCAAACCCGACGTCCATCGTCGGTGCTGCGGCGGGCACGAGGACGCGCAGGGTATCGATCGCGGTCGCCGTGTCGCCGGCGGCGAGGGCGAGCCTGACGAACAACGAGCGAGCCAGGAGCAGGTCCCGCGGGACACGAGTGGAATCGGCTCGTCGCCGAAGGTCCGCGGCGATGACGCGAGCCCGGTCGGTTTGCGAGCTGCTTGCCGCGAGGAGGCCGAGTTCCCAGCGTCGTGTGACGTAGGGGAGACGCTCATAGTTCGTCCCCCACTTCTGCGCCTCGTCGCCGGCCAGCGCGGTGGCGCGGCGCGCGAAGACGGAGTCCAACGGAGCCGCAAACAGGAACAGCGAGGCGCCGTACCCCCACCGGCTGTTGTACTCCGCTACCAGCGCCGCTCCTTCCGACGATTTCCCGCTCACCATCGCAAGCGCCGTGGCACCAATGAGTGAGTTCCACCGGCGACCATTGGCATCGGCGCTTTTCGACGTGTCCTCGCGGAGCAGTGCATCGAAGCCGGACCTGGCGCACGATCCATTGGCAGCGCCCGCGGCCAACGCGCTGGATGCCGAGTACAGTCCGAGCGGTTGCGTGCGCGCGAGAACGCGCCAGTCGATTCGGGACGCACCGCGCGTCACGCAATCCGCCATGATCTGGACGTGGCGGACGAGCGCGGTATCCCCAGACGTGGCGAGAAACTGCCTGACGAGTGGAGTGGCCGCCGGGACGTTGCCCTGCCGCAAACGGATCAGGATCAGGTGGAAGAGTGGGGTCGTGGCGGCGGAGTCCAGTCGATGCGCAGCCTCGAATGCGGCGGCGGCCATCGAGTCGACATCCCCCGAGAGCGGTAGCAGGTGTGCGTGGACTTCGCCCAGCTGTTGCCACGCTTCCAGCATGCGGGGGTCGGCGTCGAGCGCGCGCCGGAAGGCGGCCGCGGCAGAATCGGCTCGCCCGTCGAGAAACGCCTGGTAGCCCCGCGCGAACTCCGCATAACGAGGCGGCAACTCGTGGCGTGTGGCCACGCCAATGAACGACGCGGCTTCATTGGCGCGGTGGTCCCAGCTCGCCGCCTGTGCGCCGCGGATGGCCGCCAGCCCGAACGCGGAATCAGCCTCGATCGCCGCGCGATAGTGTTCAAGAGCCGACGCGAATCGCGCCCGCCGAAAATCGGACTCGGCGAGGAGGTAGCTGGCCATCGCCTTCGGATTGCGATCCTCCCAGCCGGCCGTGGCGTTGGGTGGCACGCCCTGGATCAGCTTGGGGAGTATCCGGTTCACGGACTGCAGGGCCAGTCGCAGCGGGTCCGCAGGTCCCGATGCTGGCGGGGTGGCTATGGTGGAGTCCCCGGCCACGTCGTGCAGGTAGAGCACCGTGCGCACGGAATCATTCGCCGTGAAGATGCGGCCCGTGATGAAAAACGCGCACCCCTTCGAGCGCGCCAGTGCGCGCGCCCGCTCGTCAGGCGTGCCTGACGAGTTGGGATCGATCAGCGGCCACGCGTCGATCCAGCGGAGCGGCCCCGTGCCATCGAGCACGCTGCCGATCACCGTAGCGACGTTTTCACCCAGGTTGGCGGGAATGCCGGGGTCGGACGCGACGGCGAGAGGGAACACCATCACCCGGTTCCGGTCGAGCGGGATGGCGCCGTCGCGTTGCCCCGGCCAGAGCGCGATCGCCGCAACGCCAACGGCCGCCACGGCGACGGCCGCTCCCCACCGGCGCGTCAGTTCCCGTCTCGTCAGGCGCCGAGGGTCAATGGCCGCCCGCTGGATCGCCATCTTGAAATCGTCCGGCGTCGCGTACCGATCAGCAGGCGTCTTTGACAACGCGCGGTCGATCGCTTCCTCCAGCGCGGGGGTCACCGTCGTGCGCACGGTCCGAAGCGGCGGCACCGGATCCGCCGCGTGGCGCGCCATCACCGTCTGGACGGACGGCCCCTCGAACGGCGGACTGCCGGCCAGCATCTGGTAGAGCAGGCAGCCGAGGGAATAGATGTCGCTGCGGCCGTCGACCGTCCCGGTCGACGCTTGCTCGGGACTCATGTAGTGCGCAGTTCCCAGCGCGAGCCCCGATTCCGTGAGCCGGTCACCGGTTGCGGCGTCAAGCGCGCGCGCGATGCCGAAGTCGGCCACGATCGCCCGGCCGTGCGAGAGCAGAATGTTCCCCGGCTTGATGTCCCGATGGACCACGCCTTGCCGATGCGCATATGACAACGCATCCGCAACGTCGCTCGCAATGCGGATTGCCTCGTCGATCGGGAGCTGTGGCTCGTGTTGCAGGCGAGCGGAAAGCGTCTCGCCCTCGACGAACGGCATCACATAATACGGCTGCTCGCCAATAGTCCCCGAGTCGAGCAGGGGAAGGATGTTCGGGTGCTGCAAGCGCGCAGTGATGCGGATTTCGCGAGCGAATCGCTCTGCGGTCACCGGCGAAATGAGCTCCCACCGCAGGACTTTTATGGCAACCTGGCCGCCGTGACGAAGGTCAAGGGCCCGAAAGACAGTTGCCATACCACCGCTGCCGACTTCACCTGAAATGGCATATCGCTCGGCCAGCGTGCCAGCAAGCTTCGCGATCGTTTCGGCCACGGGTTTCCCTAACACTCGGAGCGGACAACGATAGAGCGGCTGCCGCAGGGGGGCTAGATGATAGCCAGGTCTCGACACCCGTTTCCGGGAGGCGTAGCGTAAGCCTCTTCCGGCCCGCCACCTGTGCCGGACGTTGGTTGTCGTTCACGAAGTGCCACTCACGGAGGCACGGCCGATGCGGCGAATCGTCACCGAACAAATGCAGTCGAGGGATGGAGCTGCAGCGCGACCAGATGGCTTTTTTGACCGTATCCTGAAATACATCCCGGCGGATATCGTCGCCGGTTGGGTCGCGTTGGACGGACTGTCGAAGCAGTTGTCGCAAGGCGTGTTGTGGGGATTGCTCGTGATTGTCGCCGTCCTGGCGTTCCTGTGGACGAAGAAGCAGACGGACGCGCCGCCCAAGCCGCCCGCGACCATGCAATCCGTCATCGCGGCGCTGTCGTTCCTGGTCTGGGCGTTTGCGCTGCAGAGCGGCCCGTTCGCGGCGATCCAGTATCCGGCTGCCCTGGCATCCGCGGTGCTCATCGTCTACACCCTCGCCATCGGACTGGTGGTTCCTCCTGGACCGGCCCCGGTGCAGCAACCCGCGGGCGCACGCTGAGAACGAGGGAGACGGGCGCCTCCAAGGCGTCCGTCCCAAGGGAGTGTCTTTTCCGGATTGTGATGTTGCGCACAGTTGCGAAAGCACCAGCCGGCGGGACGTGACACGCGTAAATCGCCAAACCCGGCTCCTTGCGCAAACGGGTGGTCCGAAGGATTTTTGGCCCCTCGTGGCGTCGGGATTTTTTGGCGTTAGGCCGTGAGTGACCGGCACGACTCCATGCGAGGCGGGCGCAGAACCGGAGGATCGATGAAAGGACGCGCACTCGTGCTCGCGCTGCCGTTGGTCGCAGCGTGCAGCAACTGGACCGACCAGGTTTCGGGACCCTCAGTGAACCCGACGGCGGTCCAGATGGCGGTGGATCCGCAGGACCTTCGCGATCGGTACATCGTCGTGTTCAACGACAACGTGCCAAATCCGTCCGCGGTGACGGACCAGCTGGCGACGCAGTTCGGCGCCACGGTGCACTTCAGGTACGCCTACGCAATCAAGGGATTTGCGGCGACGATTCCTGCCGCCGCGCTCAATGGCCTGCGGAACAACCCTAACGTGAGTTTCATCGAGCCGGACGGCGTCGTCACGGTGTCCGACTCCGGTACGGACAACTCCGTTTCGAGCTGGGGATTGGACCGTATCGACCAGCACAATCTTCCCCTGAGCAACTCATACAAATGGTCGCACGACGGCAGCGGCGTGCGCGCGTACATCATCGACACGGGTATCCGCCCGACGCATCGAGAGTTCGGCTCGCCGAGCCGGGCGAGCGTCGGGTTCGACGCGATCGGCGACGGGCAGAACGGGATCGACTGCCATGGCCACGGGACTCACGTTGCCGGCACGGTAGGTGGTGGCGAATACGGCATCGCGAGGAAGGTGACGCTGGTTGCGGTGCGAGTGCTGAACTGCAGCGGAAGCGGGTCATGGGCCCAGGTGATCTCGGGCGTTGATTGGGTGAGAAACAACGCGGTGAAGCCGGCAGTTGCCAACATGTCGCTCGGTGGAGGCGTCAACGACGCGCTGAACCTGGCAGTCACGAACGCTGTCAATGCCGGCATCACTTTCGCGGTAGCGGCCGGCAACAGCAACGCTGATGCGTGTGCGTCCTCGCCGTCGAGTACTCCAGCGGCGCTGACGGTTGGCGCGACGAGCAGCAATGATGCGCGCGCTTCGTTCTCGAATTTCGGTACGTGCCTCGATCTGTTCGCGCCGGGCGTGTCGATCACGTCGGCGTGGATCGGCACCGATTCGGCCACAAACACGATCAGCGGCACGTCGATGGCCAGTCCGCATGTCGCCGGCGTTGCGGCGCTCTACCTCAGCTCAAAGACGAACGCGACTCCGGCGGACGTCGAGAAGGCGATCAAGGACAGCGCGTCACTGAACAAGGTGACGAGCCCGGGTACCGGCTCGCCGAACCTGCTGCTGTACAGCCGCATCGGCGTCGTGTCGACGCCGCCAGCGAACAATCCGCCGACTGCGTCGTTCACTAATTCCTGCACGAACCTGGCGTGCAACTTCAACGGATCCGGGTCCACCGACACCGATGGCACCATCAACTCGTATGCGTGGAACTTCGGTGACGGCAGCTCGGGATCGGGCCAGATCGCGAACCACAACTACGCCTCGGCGGGCATGTACACCGTGGGCCTGACGGTCACCGACGACGACGGCGCGACGGGATTCACGTCGAAGCAGGTGACGGTAACGGCGCCACCGAGCGGCGGGATCAGCCTGAGCGCGACCGGCTACAAGGTGAAAGGACTGCAGAAAGCTGACCTGACGTGGTCTGGCGCCACGGCAGCCGTCGACATCTATCGTGACAACGTGAAGATCGTCACGGCGACCGCGAACGACGGCGCGCACACCGACAACATCGATGCGCGTGGGTCGGGCACGTACACCTATCGGGTCTGCCTGACGGGAACGAATACCTGCTCGAACAACGCCGTCGTGACTTTCTGACGGCGCGGTCGAACAGAATGCAAAACGGACGCTCATTCGAGCGTCCGTTTTCGTTCCGGCTCCCGGTCAGCCCTGGCGCGCGGCCTCGAAGCCGACGAGTCGCCGCTCCTTCGGATCCCACAACTTGAGCGACGTCGTGCGAAGGCTCTTCCAGAAGGTCAGCTCGGGGGCTTCGCGGAATTCAGGGACAGCTTCGTGGGCATCCTTCAGCCGATAGTTCGGGATTCGCGGATCGACGTGATGAACGTGGTGACGGCCGATGCTACCGGTGAACCACTCGAGCACACGCGGCAGGCGATAGAACGAGCTCCCGTGCATCGCGGCGGTCACGTAGTCCCACTCCTCGTGATGATCCCAGTGCGCGTGGTCATGCTGGTGCTGCACGTAGAAGAGCCAGATGCCGGCGAGTGACGCGAGGTACACGACGGGGAAGTACACGAGCAGCATCGCCTTCCAGCCAACGAGCCATGTGAGGCCGGCAACGATCACCAGGACCACGAGGTTCGTGTAGTGCACGCTGGGACCCTTCGCGGCGCGCGTGTGCTCGGACTTTGCGGGACGCCGGTAGTGCACCATCAGGTAGAGCGGGCCGAGCACGAGCATCACGAACGCGTTGCGGTAGAACCGGTACTTGAAACGCTCAAATCGGCTGAGCGCCTTGTACTCGTCGACGGTGAGTGTGTCGATGTCCCCATGGCCGCGCCGATCGAGGTCGCCTGACGAGGCGTGGTGCAGCGCATGATCGCGACGCCACTGCGCAAACGGCGTCAGCGTGATCGCGCCGGTAATGAAGCCGATGATTTCGTTCGCCTTCTTGGAGTTCGTGAATGATCCGTGCGCGCAGTCGTGCATGATGATGAACGTGCGCACGAAGAAGAGCGCGGTCACCGGCAGCAGGAGGATCGTGAGCCACCAGGCGTTCGAGAAACTCCAGAACATCAGGGCGAACGCGGCAACGAGCGGAACCAGCGTGGACACGAGTTGCCAGGTGGCTCGGCCCGCATCGCTCGTCCGGAACGCGGCGGCTCGTTCCTGGATGGCGCGGGAACGGGCGCCTAGTGACGAAGCGGCGGAAGAAGCGGTATCAGACATCAGGGGAAGGGTAGCGGGCCAGGTCCCGGTTGAACAGTCCTCATTTCACTGAGGACGAAGAATGGTGGCCGCGGGTTTCGACGGTGCCCGGAAACCGTGATGCCGAAACAGCCCGGTCCCCTCGCGTCCGGCAGGCCTAACGAGAGCCCTGGCTCACCACGTGCACCGTCTGCGTCGGGAAGGCGAGCTGCGTCCCCGCGCGCTCCACCACGCGAAGGAAGTGCAGCAACACTTCCTGGCGAATCGACTGGAACTCCCCGAAGTCCTCGGTCTGGAACCACGCCGTCACCTCGATCTCGAGTGCCGATGGCCCCAGGCCGCGCAGTATGACGGTGACGCCTTCGGAAAAGATCTTCGGATGCTCGCGAAGCACATGCTGGAATCCATCGATCACCTGGCGGAGCTGTGCTTCGGTCGTGCCATACACGAGGCCGATGACCGTCGCCAGGCGCATGCGATCGCGGGCCGTGAACGACTCGATGCGGCTGTCCGCGAGCTTGCCGTTTGGAATCGTGACGATGGTGCGGTCCATGGTACGGAAGCGCGTGGACCTGAGCCCGATCCGTTCCACGATGGCCATGAAGTCCTCGACCCGGACCGTGTCGCCGACGCGGAACGGCTGGTCCACGCCAATCGAAAACGCGCCGAAGAGATTCTCGACCGTCTTCTGCGCGGCGAGCGCGAGCGCGAGGCCGCCGATTCCGAGGCCGGCAACGAGGCTCGCCACCGGGTAGCCGAGGTACGACAGCACCGCCACGGCCGCCATGGCCAGCAGCGCGACCTTCGCAACCCGCGAGCCTAACGGGATGAGGGATCGCGACGGCCCCGATCGCGCCCACATCGACTCGCCGAGCATGTGGAAGCCGACGTCGACCAGCCGGAACAGCGTCCAGAAGAAGACGGCGAAGTAACCGGCCTTGATGAAGCGATAGGCCGCGTCGGCCGCGTCAGGCGGCGGCGAAACCTGCGGGATGAGGCCCGCGCCCAGGGCGAGGCCAAGCGCCGCGCTGATCGGGCCCGCGAGGCGGTCCAGCAGGATGTCGTCCCAGGTGGACCGCGTGCGCCTGACGAGTCGGCCCACGACGGCGCGCACGACGCGACCCGCCAGCATGCCGAAGACCGCGCTCGCCACAACGACCACGAGCACGGCCAGCCACTGGAACCAGGTCAGGCCGAGGGGGCCGAATCGATCGAGCAAAGCGAGACCAGTTGAGAGTTGAGAGTTAAGAGTTGAGAGTCGGGGCGGAGAGGGAACTCTCAACTCCCAACTCTCAACTCACATTTTAGCCTTCGAACGATCCTCATACGGACGCAGCCACCAATCGAAGAACGTCCACGTCCGGTTCCACGAGTCGATCTGGTCAGGCGAGTCGTCGCGCTCCCAGGTGGCTGGATTGACGCGCCGGTTGAACGTGTGGCCAACGCTCGACGGCCCCGGCACAGGATCCACATAGATCTTCGTTTCGGCGAGATCGGGCTTGAGCGCGCGCAACTTCCACACGAGTTGCTGGTCCTCCACGAAGTCCACGTCGGTGTCGTTCGTAGCCACGTGCACCAGCATCGGGACCTTGAGCTTCTCGACGTGATACAACGGCGACCGGTCGATGTAGAGCTGCTTCTTCTCGAACGGCAGTCCCTGGACTTCGCGCTGCGTCGAGAAATCGTCCTGGTATGACGGGCCCTTGTACGACAAGCGAAAAACGAGGTTCGAAACCGGGACCATCGCCGCGCCTGCCTTGAACGGATGTTGTTCACGGAAGAGCAGGAGCGACGTGATGTAGCCGCCGTGACTCCAGCCCATGATGCCGATGCGATCTGGATCGACGTAGGGAAGCGTCTTGAGGTACTCCACGGCCGACGCAACGTCGTCGAGCTCCTTCCCGCCATAATCGATGGCGTTATAGTGCGCCGCGCCGAACCCGGTGCTCCCGCGGTACTCCGGCGCGATGATCACGTAGCCACGCTGGACCGCTTCCTTCACGAAAGGAAAGAGGAGATAGCTCCACCAGCTTCCGTGCACGCCGCCGTGTACCCAGACCATCGCGGCATGGCCGCGCGGCCCGCGCTTCTGCAGCGGCTGGTAGAGCGACGCCGGAATCTCCATGCCGTCGACGCTGCTCTTGTACTTCACGATCGAGTAATCGAGTGCGCCCTTGCTCTTCGCGACCGTGGTGCTTTCGGCTCGGAGTCGCTGCTCGATCTGCCGCTCGAAGTCGGCCTGCGGATGGTCCTCGGGTCGATTGCTGACGTAGAGTTGTCGCGCGCGCGCCGAGTCCATCGGGACTGGCGGCCTGCCGCCCCCGCCTCGTCCTCCGCGACCGGTTCCCTGGGCGTGCGATTGCGCCGTAGCGACGACGAGACCCGCGACAATCGCGGCGACGGTGCGAGTTGGCTTGAGCATGTACCGGCTCCGGGGAAAAGGATGCGTCGGGGCTGGCGACGCGTCGCACAAATTTGCCCGGAGCACTCGCGAACGAAAGACGGATTGACTCAGCGCGTGAAGTTCGTCACGCGTCACCGTCGAGCGTGAAGATCTCCTCGACGGGCTGGTCGAAGAGCCTCCCGATCTTGATGGCGAGCGGAAGGCTTGGGTCGTATTTGCCGGTCTCGATGCTATTGATGGTTTGTCGGGAGACGGCGAGCCGATCGGCCAGGTCCGCCTGCGACCAATCGCGCTCGGCGCGCAGGACCTTGAGCCGGTTCTTCACGCGTAGCGTCTCCGCGCGAGGGACAGGCCAAGGAAGTACAACATCGGCAGCATCGCCCAGACATGCCGATAGCTCCAGTCATCGCGATTGAGCGTGATCGCCAGTTCCATCAGGCCGAGCGTCATGAGGAGCAGCACGGCGAGGACGAAGGCGGTAGCGAGTGCCTCGAGTTGAATGCGGCGTTCGAGTTCGTCGAGCTCGCGCGCGCCGCGAACGATCGTGAGCAGCGCTGCGGCGGCCAATGGTGTGGGCGCCAGCGCGGCGACCACACGTCCCCACGTCGGTACGGAAGCGCTTTCGAGCACCACGCGCGCGATCAGCCAGGCGGCGAACCACGCGCCTGCCCAGATCAGCGGTCGCGTAATAAGGGGTGCTGTCGTGGCCGCTGTTTTCGCTGACATGGTGCTCTCCGGGTAAAGGATCGTTATCTATGAGTAAAGTATCCTTTACTAATTGTCAAGGGTGCTATGTTCTCGGAGCTGAGGGTGAAGAAGGTGGGCAGGGTGCTGGCGGGCGAGACAGCCAGCGCCTCTTCACCCTCCGGACCTTCGGTCTCTCGTTAGGCATTCACCGAACCTCTCGGCAGCATTTCGTCGCACTCGGCCGGAAGACAATCGAACTCGGGCGCGGAAACCCGGACTCACGCCTCGCCGTAGGAGTGCGAAACCGCACTCCTGGTCATGTCATTCATACAACAGCTCCGCTTCGCATCGCGATCGCTTCGGCGCACGCCTGCGTTCACCATCAGCGCAATCCTGACGCTGGCCATCGGCATCGGCGCGTCCGTTGCGATCTTCGCCGTCGTCAACGGCGTCCTGCTCCGTCCACTTCCGTTTGGTGATCCATCGCGGCTCGTCGGAGCGTGGCACGCATTGCCAGGGGTCTCGATTGAAAAAGGCCAGCAGACTTCGGGCACGTACTACACGTACAAGCGATTCGCGCGCTCGATCGCGAACATGGGACTCTCGCAGGAAGGTGCCGTCAACCTGGCGGCGCCCGGCGGCGACGGGGAACCGGAGCGCGTTACCGCTGCGTACCTCACCGCGAGCATGCTTCCCACGTTGCAGGTCACGCCGATCAAGGGTCGGAACTTCAGCGACGCCGAGGACGCTCCCAATGGCCCGATAACGGTCCTCATCAGCGAGCAGTTGTGGCGGAACAATTTCGGCGGCGACCCGAAAATCATCGGACGACTCATTGAGATCAACGGAGCGTCGCGGGAGGTGGTGGGCGTGATGCCGGCCACTTTCCGCTATCCCACGGCCGGGACGCGGCTGTGGTTTCCGCTGCAGCTCGACCCTAACGCGACCTTTTCCGGCGGTTTCAACTACAACGGCGTAGCGCGGCTCGCGCCGGGATTCTCCGTCGATGCCGCCCGCCGCGACTTCGCGTCGGTGCTGCCGCGCATGGTCGAGCTGTATCCGAACCTGGCGCCCGGCATCTCGACGCAGATGGTTCTCGACCAGGCGAAGCCGAGTCCACTCCTTATTCCGCTTCGCGAAGACCAGACGTCCTCGATCGCTCGCACGCTGTGGATGGTCGCCGCCGCCGCGGGGCTGGTCCTGCTCGTTGCCTGCGCCAACGTCGCAAACCTGATCCTCGTCCGCGCCGACAGCCGGCATCGCGAGCTCGCGGTGCGCGAAGCGCTCGGCGCTGGGCGGACGCGAGTGCTTTCGCACTTCGCTTCGGAATCAATCCTTCTCGCCGGCATATCCGGCCTGCTCGGCGTCGCCGTGGCGTGGGTCGCGGTCCGTGCCCTCGTCGTAGCGCATCCGGCGGACATCCCACGCCTGGCCGAACTGCGGATCGACGCGACCACGGTGCTCTTCGCGATTGCGATCGCCGTATTCGTGGCGTTCCTGACGAGCATCATTCCCGCGCTGCGCGTCGGCCGGATGGCGCTTTCGAGCGCGCTGCGCGAGGGCGGTCGCGGGGGAACGGTCGGCAAGTCGCAGCAGCGCTTGCGTGGCGCCATGGTGTCGGTCCAGATCGCGCTGGCGCTGGTCGTGCTCGCGGGCTCGGGACTCCTCCTGCGGAGCTTCCAGCGCCTGACGGCGGTGCGGCCGGGCTTCAATGCGGACAACGTGGCGACCTTCTGGCTCGCCCTGCCGCGTGCTCGTTATGCAAACGATTCCGTCATCGTGCGATTCTGGTCGGACCTCACGGCGCGCACCGCTGCGTTGCCCGGTGTCCGTTCGGCTTCCATCGTCTCGCGGTTGCCACTGCTCGGGTACGGCATGAACCAGGATCCGTTCTACGCCGAGGGTGATGTTGGAGCAGCGACGAAGATCCCGCCGCTGCAGATCTACGCGAACGCGGACGGGAAGTACTTCGAAACGATGGGCATCCCGTTGCTCGCGGGGCGGACCTTTGAACGCCTCGGAGCGCAGCGCGCTGGTGAGGCAATCATCAGCCAGAAGACGGCCGAGTACTTCTGGAAAGACCCGACCGGTCAGGCGGCGCTCGGGAAGCGCTTCCGTGAACTGCCTGGAGCCCCATGGATAACCGTGATCGGCGTCGTGGGTACGGTGCGCGACACCGCACTGGCTGGCTCGCCAACCGGCGCCGTGTACTACCCGGTGACGGTCGATCGCGACACGCTCTACGGCCAGTCGCAGCGAACGATGGCGCTGGTGGTGAAGACGACGATCGATCCTGCGACGATCCGCAATCCGGTGCAGGGCGTCATTCGTGATCTCGATGCGACGTTGCCGACGTTCGACGTGAACACGATGTCGTCCGTGCAGCGGAGCTCGATGGCGCAGCTCTCGTTCATGATCGTGATGCTGGGCGCGGCAGCCCTGGTGACGCTCTTGTTAGGCGCGATCGGGCTGTATGGCGTGATGGCGTACGTCATCTCGCTGCGCACCCGCGAACTGGGCGTGCGTGTCGCGCTCGGCGCCTCACCGCGTTCGGTGGCGGCGATGATGACCGGTCAGGGGCTGACACTTACGGTGGTTGGAGTAGTGGGCGGACTCGGTCTCTTCGCCCTGGTTGCGAGGTTCCTGAGGTCATTCCTGTATGGCGTCGCACCTGGTGATCCGTTGACGCTCCTGATCGCGTCGACGCTGCTGTTCGGCATCGCCGCCCTGGCAAGCTGGATTCCCGCTCGCCGTGCATCGCGGGTCGATCCGGCGGAGGTTATGCGATCGGAGTGAGGTCCCCCGCAGGACCCAAGAAGCGCACGACCCGGGAAGCGCACGACCCGGGAAGCGCACGACCCGGGAAGCGCACGACCCAGGAAGCGCAGGACCCAAAAACGCAGGACCCAACTAACGCAGGGCACAAACGGCGCTGGGCGCAAACCGCGCAGGACACAAGGGCGGAGAAATAGGACAGCGTCTAAGGCGCTTTGCTACAATGCTTTAGCTAGCGCTGGGTTGCGCGTTCGTGCCTCGCGTTTCTTGTACTGCGGTGTTCGGTACTGCGTAGTTCGGGTTTTGCGCTGTTCGGGTTCTGCGCTGTTCGGGTTCTGCGCTGTTCGGCTCCTGCGCAGTTTTTGTTCGCGCAGTTCAGCAGTTCTAGCGCGGAATCCCGGTTGCGCGTAAGGAGATAGCGTCACACTGTGACGGCTCACGTCCCGCCAACCCATCCCCACCGTTTCTTCTTCGAGGACCGCCAATGTCGCGTCGCATCGTTGCGACCCGCCTCGCCGCTTCACTGCTGTCGATCGCGCTAGCGTCTCCGGTGCTGGCGCAGCAGAAAAACGACGAGGAGTACACGAAACAGATCAAGCAATTCCTGCGCGATCCGCGCATCACGACCGAGCTCGTGGATCACCTGCCCGCGTCGTCGACGGTACCGACGCCGCTCAAGCACTTCGGACACATCATGGGCGCCTGGGGCATCCTCGACAAAGCCGAGACGATGGCCTCGTATCTCGAGTCCATCAACAAGGCCGCACCGGGCCGCACGAAGTTCTGGCGGATCGGCAAGTCAGAGGAAGGTCGCGACATGGTCGTGTTGGTGGTCGCGAACGAAGAAACGATCCGTAACCTCGACAAGTACCGCGACGACATCGACGCGCTGACCGATCCGCGCAAGACGACCGAGTCGCAGGCCACGGCGATCATCAAGCGCGCGAAGCCGATCTACTGGGTGACCAGCGGCATGCACTCACCCGAGACGGGCGGCCCGCAGATGCTGATGGAGCTCGCGTATCGGCTCGTCGTCGAAGAGACGCCACTGATCCAGAACATCCGTAACAACGTGATCACCATGATCACGCCGGTGGTCGAAGTGGACGGTCGCGAGAAAGTGGTGGACGCCTACAACTACTCGAAGGCGCATCCGGGCGTGAACCGCGGCAACCTCATGATGTACTGGGGCAAGTACGTCCAGCACGACAACAACCGCGACGGCATGGGGCAGTTCCTCGCGCTGACGCGCAACATCGAGAAGTTTGGCCTCAAATGGAAGCCGACGATCCTGCACGACCTGCACGAGGCGCAGACGCTGCTGTACGCGTCGACCGGCACGGGCCCGTACAATGAGGGCATCGACGCGATCACGGTCAACGAATGGTGGATCCTGGCCCAGAACGACGTGATCGAGATGACGAAACGCGGCGTGCCCGGCGTTTGGACGTACAACTTCTACGACGGCTGGACGCCTAACTACATGTTCTTCGTGGCGCACGGCCACAACGCGGTCGGCCGCTTCTATGAAGTGCAGAGCTACGGGCCCGATACCACGACGGTTGGCGGTGGCCAGAGCCGCGAGTGGTTCCGCCCGAATCCCACGCCTCGCAACGTTGCCTGGGGCCCACGCAGCAACGTGAACATCCAGCAGTCGGCGCTGCTCTTTGCGCTCGATCGCACGGCGAAGGACAAGCAGTTCTTCCTCGAGAACTACTGGATCAAGAACAAGCGTGCCGTCGCGAGGGGCAAGGACGGCCCGATCTATGGCTGGGTGATTCCGGCGTCACAGCGCCGCAAGGCGGACGCGGCGACGCTGGTCAATGACATGATCGCGCAGGGCCTCGAGTTCCACACCGCGACCGCTGCCTTCAAGAACGGCACGGTGGATGTGCAGCCCGGCGACTGGATTGTTCGCGGCGACCAGCCGTTCCGCACCGTCGCCGACATCTACTTCTCCATCCAGCGCTTCGCGCCCGGTAACCCGTCGCCGTACGACGATACCGGCTGGACGCTCCAGTACACGCGCAACGTTGTCGTCACCGAATTACGGGACGCGGCCGCGCTCACGCAGCCCATGAAGCCCCTCACCGGCACCGCGGTAGCCCCGGGTGGCCTCACCGGCAGCGGCAACACGATCGTGGTCGAGCACACGGGCGACAACAACCTCGTCACGTTCCGCTACAAGCTGAAGGACGTGAAGATGTCGGCGGCGGAAGAGGATTTCGACGCGGCCGGCAAGAAGTTCCGCGCCGGCGCGATCATCATCCCTAACGCGAATGCTTCGCAGGTCGAGCCTCTCCTCAAGCAGCTCGGCCTCTCCGGCTACGCGATGGCCTCGGCGCCATCGGTCGCTTCGCACGACCTCGACATCCCGCGCATCCTGTACCTCCACAGCTGGAGCCGGACGCAGGACGAGGGATGGGTACGGGCCGCACTCGAGACGTACGGCATCCCGTTCACGTACATGGGTGACAAGGAAGTCGCCACCATGAGCGACCTCCGCTCGAAGTATGACGTCGTCATCTATCCCCACGTCGGCGGCTCGGCGCAGTCGGCGGTGGACGGCGTGCCGATGACTGGCACGCAGCCGATTCCTTACAAGAAGACCGCGGAAACGCCGTCGTTCGGGACGCCCGACTCGACGAGCGATATTCGCGGTGGAATGGGCAAAGCGGGTCTGGATAACCTCTACAAGTTCGTGGAGCAGGGTGGCACGCTGATCACCGAAGGTTCGACCTCCACGATCTTCCCCGAGTACAAGCTCACGCCGGGCGTAACGTCCGAGAATCCGACGGGATTGTTCGCCCGCGGTACGATCCTCCGCGGTATGGTGACTGACATGCGCAGTCCCCTCGCCTACGGGATCGCAGAGAACCAGATCCCCGTCTACTTCAATGGTGGACCGGTGCTCAACGCTGGTGGCGCGACACCGAACTTTGGTGGATTCGGTCGTGGCGCGAGCATCAGCCAGAACACGTCGCCGATGGCGAACCCGCCGGCGGTGTCGTCGTTCCCATCGTTAGGTGGCGCCGGACTCAGTGAGCCGGCGGCAGGTGGCGGCAGTGGTGGTGGGCGCGGTGGACGTGGCGGTGGCGGTGCAGGCGCGGCGCCGGCTGGCGCGCCGGGTGCGGGCGAAGCTGCCGCGGCAGGCGGTGGTGGTGGCGGGCGCGGTGGACGCGGCGGATTCGGTGGTGGCGGCGGTGACGCGGCCGCCCAGAACACGACGCCGCGCGTGGTGCTGCGTTTCCCGACCGACTCGACGCAGATGCTGCTCTCGGGTGTGCTCGTGGGCGGCAGCCAGCTCGCCGGCCGCGCGCAATTGGTTGACTCGCCGATCGGCTCGGGTCACGTCGTCAGCTTTGGTATCCGTCCGTTCTGGCGCTGGCAGACTCACGGTACCTACATCTTCGGCTTCAACGCGATCATGAACTGGAATGATCTCGGTGCGGGTCGCGGACCGGCGAGAACGGCGCCGGTGGTGCCAGAAGGGCGTTAAGTCCAAGTTCAAGTTCGAGTCCAAGTCCAAGAAACAAAGAGGGGCCAGCGATGCTTGCTGGCCCTTCTTCATTCACCCCTTGGACTTGGAACTTGGACTTGGACTTCTAGCTGGCTTTCACGTACGTGCACCCAGCTTCCTGCGCGCGAGTCACCGCGAAGACGCCTGACGGCTGAAGCAGGACGCCCGGAAGGACGTGCTTCAATGCGACCTTGCGGGCCTCTTCCTCGCTGATCTTGTCCGCCTTCGCCACCGTTGGAACGACGTCGAGCGAAAAAGCGAGGTTGCACGCGAGGAACACCACGCCCTTTGCCTGCTGCTTCGGAAGGGCGGCCGCATCGAACGGCGCTGGAACGCCATCCGCTGGTCCGAGGAGGGCAGGGTTCTTGTCCGTCGCGACCTGTGTCATCGGGTGCATCACCGAATGCGCCTTGCCGATTCCGTACTTGTCCCAATACGCCTGGTCCATCGCGAGCGAGATCGCCTCATGACGCAGGACGATCGCCAGCGATACGTCCGCTGGTGTCGCATTCTGGTACTGTTGCACTTGTCCGGCCCACGCCATTCCGCGCCACAGGCCGTATCCGCTCTCGATTTCGGCCATGTCGAAAACAGCCTTGTGCTTCCCAGTTAGCTTGCCGGGCCAGCTGAGGTCAAAATCTCCCGCGGCCTGATTGCTTCCCTCGGCGGCGCATGCTGAAATGGCCAGGGCGAACGGCAGTGCGCTGTAGGCCGCCGCGCCGGCGGTGACCTTTCCGAGAAATTCGCGACGAGTGGCATCCATGACGTCTGCTCCCTCCGGTTATGCGAAATACGGTTCAGTTTCTCGTCACAATAAGACGTCTATTGGGCTTCGGGTTCCAGCCCCATCTCGAACGGATCACGAACTCGACTTTAGCGTCTCCCCGGCTTCCGATTAGCGCTCGCGCCGTGCAGGATAAGCGGGCGTTGCAGAGTGTTTTTGCCGATCAAGGACAATTCCTGTTTCAGGAGGTCATCGGGTGTCTCCGCGAAAGGGTTCGCTCGGGCACGAACCGGCCAAGGCCGGGGCTGATTCGGACATCACGCGACGCGAAGCGCTGGGCGGAATCGCGGGAAGCGTCGGCGCGGTGATCGCCGCCGGTCTTCCGCTCACATCCGTAGACCAGGGAGCACCAGCCTCGGCGCCGCCTGCCGCGCCAACACCGACGGCGCTCACTGGCACGCCGGCGCGCCTCGTGGGGGCGCCGACATCGGCGGTCGGAACACGCTCACCGTTTGCGACGCCGGCGGGAAGAACACCGGTTGGGAATCCCGTGGGCAGCTCGCTCACGCCGCTCCACAGCTTGTCGGGGACCATCACGCCTTCGGACCTGCATTTCGAACGACATCACGCTGGTGTCCCGACCATCGATCCGGCGACGCACCGGCTCGTCATTCACGGCCTGGTGGATCGTCCGCTCAGCCTGACGGTCGACGATATCAGGCGCTTTCCACAAGTCACGCGCGTGCACTTCGTCGAATGCTCGGGCAACAGCCGGCCGGTGTGGATCAGTCCCGCGCCGGACATGACGCCACAGCGCACCGACGGCCTCACGAGCAACTCGGAGTGGACGGGCGTTCCCCTGGCGACGCTGTTCCGCGAGGCGGGTGCGCAGAGCGCGGCGACGTGGTTCCTCGCCGAGGGCGGCGACGCGTGCCTCATGACGCGCAGCATACCGATGGAAAAAGCGCTCGACGACGCCCTCATCGTGTGGGCGCAGAACGGCGAACAGCTTCGCCCCGAACAGGGCTTCCCGCTTCGGCTCCTGCTCCCCGGCTGGGAGGGGAACACCAACGTGAAGTGGGTGAGGCGTCTCGAGCTCGGGACAAAGCCCTGGATGACGCGCTGGGAAACCTCCAAGTACACGGACCCGCTCAAGGACGGCACGGCGCGCATCTTCAGCTTCGTGATGGACGCCAAGTCGATCATCACCTCACCGGCGGTGCCGGCAAAGCTCGAAAGCCGCGGTTGGCGCCCCGTTTCAGGCATCGCGTGGTCGGGTCGCGGCCGCATAACGAAGGTCGAGATCAGCGCCGACAACGGCGCGACGTGGCACGAGGCGGAGATCCAGGGACCGGCTCTGCCCAAGGCGCACACGCGCTTCACCATGATGTGGAACTGGGACGGGCAGCAGGCGATCCTCCTCAGCCGCGCCACCGACGAGACGGGATACGTGCAGCCGACTCGCAAGGCACTGATGGACGCGCGAGGGACCGGCACCGATTACCACAACAACGCGGTCCGCGGCTGGCGGGTCGAGCCCGATGGCAGCGTCTTCTTCCACTGGGAGACGGCATGACAAACCAGGCCACAGGCCACAGGCCACGGGCCACAGGGTTCGCCGTCTTCCTGCTCTGCATTTCCGCGTTAGGCGCGTGCCAGGTGGCGGACGGCGGAAAGACCGCCACACCGTCCACGTACGGACTTGGCACAGCGGCAAGCGCGGCCGAGATCGCGGCGCTCAACACTGACGTGGCGCCTGACGGCGAAGGCCTGCCGCGCGGGAGTGGTGACGCCACGAAGGGAGCGGCGATGTACGCGACGCAGTGCGCGTCGTGCCACGGCGCGAAGGGTGAAGGCGCCCCGGGCAATCCACCGGGCCCCGTCCTCGTGGGTCGTGAACCGCGCGAAGGATTCCCGTTCGGCAACGATCCGAAGCTGGTTCGCACCATCGGGAACTACTGGCCGGCGGCGACGACCCTGTTCGACTACATCAAGCGGACGATGCCGCTCAGCGCGCCCGGCTCGCTCAGCGACGATGACGTCTACAGCCTGACGGCGTACCTGCTCGCGGCGAACGAGATCCTGCCCGCGGGAGCCTCGCTCGACTCGGCTTCACTCATGGCGGTCCGGATGCCCGCCCGTGACAAGTTCGTGCCCGACAATCGGCGCGGGGGACGCGGGGAGGTTCGGTAGTGCTTTTGCTCGAAACGCCGCGCGATCGCGCCGGCCTGCTCATTCTCGTCCTGGGCGTCGCGATCCTGCTGGCGCTCGCGCCGTTCCTGAGCGGGCTCCTGGGTGCGGCGATTCTCTACGTGATCTTCGTGGGTCCCTACAAGCGTCTCGCGCGGGTCATGCCTTCGGGACTGGCCTCGGCGATCACGCTGATCCTCGCGGTGATCCTCATCGCGCTGCCGCTGATCTGGCTCGTGACCATCCTGGTGGATCGCGTCCCGGATGCCTTGAAGAGCATCCAGAGCGGCCTCCTGTTCGAGCGCCTCTCGGCGCTACGCCTGGGCAGAATCGACATCGGCGCGCAACTGGCCGAGGCATCAGGCGCGATCGTGCAGTGGGTGTCGGCTCGTGCCCTCGGGTTCGTGGGGAGCGCCGCCGGCGCGTCGCTGAACATGGTGATCGCGTTCTTCGGCCTGTACTACATGCTCGGCGGCGGGGCCGCGCTCTGGTCGGGCTTCCACGGTTACGTACCGTTTTCCGAAGCAACTGCGGATGCACTCAGACTCCACTTCTACAGCGTCACGCAAGCCACGTTGTTAGGCACCATCGCCACCGCGATCGCCCAGGGTGGGCTGATCGGCCTGGCGTTCCTCATCGTCGGGCTGCCGGATCCCCTCGTCTGGGGGAGCATGGCGGCGTTCGCATCGATCCTGCCCGTGCTGGGAACGGGACTCGTGTGGATGCCGGCTGTGCTCGTGCTGGCTTTCCAGGAGCGGTACGGCGCGATGGTGATCATGCTGGTGATCGGCTGGCTGCTGGCGAGCAACATCGACAACCTGATCCGCCCGATGGTCTACCGGCGCGTGTCGAACATCCACCCAATGGTGACGCTCGTGGGCGCGTTCGCCGGCATCAAGTACTTCGGGCTGCCGGGCCTCCTGCTTGGGCCACTCGCGATCGCGTACTTCTTCGAGCTGATGCGGTTCTACAAGCTCGAATACGGGAATGGCGGACCGACCGTACACCCGCCGGCAGCAATGCAGGCTGAATGAACCAGCGATCGCTGTCCTAATCCCTGCGCAGGAGCCGCAACACCCCGTCCGCATCCACAGGATCGGAGAACAGGGAACCCTGCCCGTATTCGCACTTGAACCGGAGCAGCTCGGCCATCTGGTCTTCCTGTTCGATGCCGGCGGCGACCGTGCGGAGCTGCTTCAGCCTGCCTAACGCCACGATCG
>Ga0111538_10001249_pt1 | contig 35834 bp, 33 predicted proteins | sample SoiMethybrSBSTD1_FD_79669 | JGI IMG/M metagenome (GOLD analysis project Ga0111538, IMG submission 79669) | Bulk soil microbial communities from a Populus tree surrounding site in Tennessee, USA - Soil MetaG P. TD hybrid SBSTD1 (version 2)... | ecosystem: Environmental > Terrestrial > Soil >...
GTGGTGTCCGCCCGGCCGTACCTGGTCACGTGGCGGGTGACGTCGTGGTTGGACAGCACCCAGGTGGCGTTCGCGTCCACCGGCGCGTGCGCGGCGAGCGTGGCGTCCACACAGGACCGCAGCGCGGCGGCGTCCCAGGCGGAGCTGAGGAACTGGAAGTTGAAGGCCGTGTGCAGTTCGTCGGGACGCAGGTACGCGGCGAACCGCTCGTGGTCGGGCAGCCAGAGCTCGCCAATCAGCGCGCGGTCGCCCGGATAGGCGTCGGCGACGCGCCGCCAGCCGCGGTAGATCTCGTGGATGCCGTCCCGGTCGGTGTAGCACTCGGGGTGGGCGAGGCCGAAGTCCTTGATGAGCACGGCCGCCGAGTCGATCCGGATTCCGTCGACGCCGCGGTCGAGCCAGAACCGCAGCACGTCCTCGAACTCGGCCCGCACGTCGGGGTTGTGCCAGTCGAAGTCCGGCTGACCGGGGTCGAACAGGTGCAGGTACCACTGTCCATCGTGGACCCTTGTCCAGGCGGGACCGCCGAAGATCGACTCCCAGCCGTTCGGTGGCTGCTCCCCGTCGCCGATCCCGTCACGGAAGACGAACCGCGCGCGTTCCGGCGAGCCGGGGCCGGCGGCGAGCGCCGCCCGGAACCAGGCGTGCTCGGTGGAGCAGTGGTTCGGCACCACATCGATGATCACCCTGATCCCGACGGAGTGCGCCTCCTCGATGAGCTTCTCCGCCTCGGCAAGCGTGCCGAACACCGGGTCGATGGCCCGGTAGTCGGCCACGTCGTAGCCACCGTCGGCCATCGGTGACGGGTACCACGGCGTCACCCACACGGCGTCGACGCCCAGCCGGGCCAGGTACGGCAGGCGCGACCGCAGCCCGGTCAGGTCGCCGATGCCGTCGCCGTTGCCGTCGGCGAAGCTGCGCACGTACACCTGGTAGATGGCCGCACCGGCCCACCATGCCTTTGACGCCACTGGTCTCCTTCGATCATCCCTTGAGGCCGCCGGCCGACAGGCCCGCGAGGATCTGCCGCTGGAAGACGAGAAATACAACGATCATCGGGACGCTGGCGATCGCCAGTCCGGCCATCAGATCCGTGGGCGCCACGAACGCGGTACCCGACAGGCGGGACAGCGCGACGGACAGCGACTGCTTGTCCGGGTCCTGCAGCACCAGCAGCGGCCACAGGAAGTCCTTCCACATCGCGATGATCGCGAAGATCGAGATGACGGCGAGCACCGGCCGGGACAGCGGAAGGACCACACTCCACAGGATCCGCAGCCGCCCGGCGCCATCGATCGCGGCCTGGTCGAGCAGGTCGTCCGGGATCTGGTCGAAGAACCGCTTGAGCACGTAGATGTTGAACGCGTTGGCGGCGGCCGGCAGCCAGAGCGCCCACGGCGTGTTGAGCAGGTTCAGGTGCACGATCGGCACATCGACGACCGTCAGGTAGGCGGGGATCAGCAGCGCCGACGCGGGCAGCATCAGGCTCGCCAGCATCATGGCCAGCACCACGTTGCCGAACATCGGGCGAAGCTTCGACAGCGCATAGGCCGCGGCCACGTCGACGACGAGTTGTACGAGCCAACCGCCGATCGCGTAGTAGACCGTGTTGAGGAAGAAGTGCGCGATGTCCAGCCGGGTCCACGCCTGCTTGTACGTCTCCGGGTGGAACGACTGCGGCACCAGCGTCGGATCGGGTTGGGCGAACTCTGCCGGCGACTTCAGCGCGCTCGCGAACATCCAGTACAGCGGGAAGACGAACGCGAGGGTGAACAGGACCGTGGTCAACGTCAGCACGATCCAGTAGACGAGCCGCGCCCGGGGCTGCCCCAGTTCCTTGTCCGAGACCAGCGTCCGTCCCGTCGGGTCAGTCCGTGCGGCCACGGGTGATCCTCAGGTAGACGGCGGAGAACAGGCCGAGCACGACGAACAGCAGCACGCTCATCGCCGCCGCGAGCCCGAAGTCGTTGTTGACGGTGAACGCGTACCGGTACACGAGGATCATCACCGTGATCGTCGACGGGGTGGTGGTGCCGGTGAGCTGGTACGGCTCGATGAACACCTGCATCGTCGCGATGATCTGCAGGAGCAGCATCACCAGCAGCAGGAAGCGCATCTGCGGCAGGGTGACGTGGCGCAGCCGCTGCCACACGCCGGCGCCGTCGATCTCGGCCGCCTCGTACAGTTCGCCGGGGATGTTCTGCAGCCCGGCGAGGTAGATGATCGTAGCCCCGCCCATGTTGGCCCAGGTCGACACGAACACCAGGGAGATCATCGCCGTGCCGGCATCCTGCGTCCACGCCGACGTGGGCAGGTGCAGTCCACTGAGGACGGTGTTGAACAGCCCGGCGCCCGGGTCGTAGAAGTACTGCCACAGCAGCACGCTGACGATCGGTGGCAGCATCACCGGCAGGTACACGGCCAGCCGGAAGAACCCCGTGAAGTGGCGCAGCTCGTTGAGCAGCGCCGCGAGCGCGAACGGGACGGCGTACCCGAACACGAGTGCCAACCCGGTGAACTTGAACGTGTTGACCCAGGCCGTCACGAACAACGGATCGGCGAGGACGTTGCGGTAGTTGTCGAGTCCCACCCAGATCGGGTCGGTGACGAGGTTGTCCTGCTGGAAGCTCAACATGACGCCACGCACCATCGGGTACCACGAGAACACCGCGAAGCACACCAGGGCGGCCGACAGGAACGCGTAGGCCAACGCGTTGTCGCCCCACCGGCGGCGCCGCCTGGCTGGCAGCGCCGCCCGTCGGACGGCCGGGGCCGAAAGCACCGCCGGCGGCACCGTTCGGGGTGTGGGCGTGCGCCGCACGCCCACACCGCCTCCGTTCATGCCCGACACGAGCGCCGCATTACTTGGGCTGGGCGGCGAGGATCTGGTTGACCTGCTTCTCCGCGTCGGAAAGAAGCTTGTCGATGTTCGCGTTCCTGTCGGTCAGCACGCCCTGCATCGCCGTGTCCAGCACCGCGTAGATCTGCTGTGCGGCCGGCGGTTCGACCTTCAACGGGATCCGGGTGGCGCTGTCGACGAACGGCGCGTAGTTCTGCGTCGGGACGTTGCCGTACTGCTTCACCGCGGCGAGGTAGGTCTCCTCGGCCTTGCCGGTGTACAGGTTCGGCTGCGGCAGGCCCACCGGCACCTTGTCGGCGGCGCGGCGCTGGAAGTCGACGGCCGCCCGGTCGGGGTTGGTGTACATCCAGGTGAGCCACGTCAGGCCGGCGCGGATCTTCGCCGGGCTCGCCTTGGCGTTGAACATGAACGCCTCGCCGCCGCCGAGGGTAGCCTGGCCGCCGGGGATCGGGCCGAGGCCGTAGTCGTTGTAGTTGCCCTTGTACTGGTTGACGATCGTCGGGATGTTGTCGGCGGCGGCGACATACATGCCGAGCTTGCCGGAGCCCATCATCGTCAGCAGATCGGCGTACTCGAGCAGTTGCTTGTCGCCCATCGTGTTGTCGGTCCAGCGCATGTCGTAGAGCTGCTGAAGGACCTGCTTGCCCTTGTCGTTGTTGAACGCGGCCTTCCAGGTGTCGCCGTCCTTGGTGGCGATGTCGCCGCCGACCGAGTAGAGCTCGGCGGTGAAGTGCCAGCCACCCGTGTTGTTCTTGCTGTAGTCGCCGTAGCCGATGTGCCCGTCGCCGAGCGCGGTGATCTTCTTGGCGGCGTCGCGGACCTCGGCCCACGTCGCCGGCGGCTTGTTCGGGTCGAGGCCGGCCTTGGTGAAGACGGCCCGGTTGTAGAGCAGGCCGAGCGTGTAGTTGGTCCACGGCAGGCCGTACACCTTGCCGTTCGCGTCCTTGAAGACCTTCATCAGATCCGGCTTGATCTGATCGACGATCGGGAAGTCCTTCAGGTACGGGGTGATGTCGGCGGTCTGCCGCTTGGCGATCAGCTGCGCCGGGTCGGTGAAGTAGACGTAGAAGACATCCTCCAGCTGGCCGCCGGCGAGCTTGGTGCTGAAGGTCTTCGGATCCATCTTGCCCTCGCGGGCGTCAATCTTGATCTTCGGGTACTTCTTCTCGAACTCCGCCACGTCGGCGAGGTAGTTCTTGCGGTTCACCTCCTCGGTCTCGGGCGGGAGGGCGTTGACGGTGATGGTGACGACGCCGTCGCCGTCACCGCTCGCGGAGTCGTCGGAATTGCACGCGGCGGCCGTACCCAGAACTCCCAGCGCGAGGCCGACGGCGAGCAGCAGGCTGGCGGTCTTGCCGCTCCTGGCTCGGTTCATTGCAGTGGTCCTTCCATGAACGACAGGGCGGTGCTCCGGACCGCGGCGCGCCTCGCGATGCGGGTGGTGGGCGCGGCGCATCGGCCGGCGGGCGGGCGCCCGTCGGTTGGTGGTGTCGTGCGGTGTCGATCGGAGTGGCGCCGGCGTTGGGAGGTGCCCGGCGTAGGCAGAAGGGTAGGCGCGGCCCACGCAAGAAGTAAATAGCAAGACGCAAAAAACCTTATAAGACGGCGAGCGCGGAGTTCACGCGGCAGGAAGTGCGCGCCAAGCCAACGACCTTGGTCCCGAATGGGCGCCACAGCACGCCACAGCACCCAGTCGGGATCAAGATCGCGGAAGCGAGCTACGCGGCGCGGCCGGTCGAGCCGCGGACGACCAGCTCGGGCTCGAAGAGGAGCTCGTCCGTGGACACGGCCGCGCCGTCGATCTGCCCCACCAGCAGCTCGACGGCCGCCCGGCCCATCGACTCGATCGGCTGGCGCACAGTCGTCAGCGGCGGATCGGTGCAGTTCATGAACGCGGAGTCGTCGTAGCCGACCACCGACAGGTCGGCCGGCACCGCCCGCCCGGTGCGCCGCGCGGCCCGGATCGCGCCCAGGGCCAGCGGATCGCTCGCGCAGACGATCCCGGTGATGCCGCGGCGGATCAGCCGGGTGGCGGCCGCCTGGCCGCTCTCGATCGAGAACATGCCGTGCTCGATCGCACCGTCCTCGATCTCGATCCCGGCCGCGGCGGCGGTCTCCCGGAACGCCGCCTCCTTGCGCCGCGACGGGATGTGGTCCGGCGGCGCGAGCACCATGCCCACCCGGGTGTGGCCGAGCGCCAGCAGGTGCCCGAGCGCCTGCTCGACGGCCACCGCGTCGTCGCACGACACCCGCGGGAAGTCGAGCTGGTCGATGGCCGCGTTGATCAGCACGGCGGGCAGCCGGCGCTCGACGATGCGGCCGTAGTGCGCGTGCGGCGCGTCGGCCTGGGCGTAGAACCCGCCGGCGAAGATGATCCCGCTCACCTGGTGCTGCAGCAACAGTTCCACGTACTCGGCCTCGGTGACGCCGCCGGCCGTGCGGGTGCACAGCACCGGCGTGAACCCCTGCTGGGCCAGCGCCCCACCGACCACTTCGGCGAACGCGGGGAAGATGGGGTTCTGCAGTTCGGGCAGCACCAGCCCGACCAGGCGGCCGCGGTCGCCGCGCAGTTGCGTGGGCCTCTCGTAGCCGAGCACGTCCAGCGCGGTGAGCACCGCCTCGCGGGTGCTCTCGGAGACGCCTGGCTTGCCGTTGAGGACGCGGCTGACGGTAGCCTCGCTGACCCCAACCTTCTTCGCAACTTCAGCAAGCCGACGCGTCATGCTTGCAATGTTACGACAAGAATTGCAAACCGCTTACGCCAATGTGCGGCTCAGGTTGCGTCGTCGTACCGGTACGGCGAGGCGGGCTTGTTCGGCGCGGGCGTGCCGGCCCTTCCCGCGTCGCCGTTCGAAGCCGCCGCGGCCGTGCCGCCCGTGACCTCCGGCTTCGTGCCGTTGCCCTTGTCGAAGTTCAGCGCGTCGGCGGTGCTCTTCACCTCACGGAAGGCGTCCTGGAAGGGCTTGCGGATCGCGTCCTCCTCGGCCTCGGTCAGCAGGTGCTTGCGCAGGAACGTCTTCGGATGCAGGTCTTCCAGTTCGATGTTGGTGCCCAGTTCACGGGACAGGTCGCTGGTGGCGTTGCGCGCCATCGACCGCACCTTGCGCAAAAAGCCCATGGTGTCGGAAATGACCTTGGGCAGGCGGTCCGGGCCGATGATGAACAGCGCGACCAGGACGAGCCCCACGATCTCAAGGCCACCGAGGTTCTCGAACACGGTAAGAGCCTATGGCCTAGTTCGCGTCTGCGGCCAGGGTGACCGAGGCACTCTGGTCGGCCCCGCTGCGCTGGTACTGGATGTTGACCACGGCGCCCGGTGCGTACTTGCGGACCAGCGCGATCAGGTCCTCCGGATCCTCGACCGAGTCGTCCTCCACCCGCGTGATCACGTCGCCGGCCCGCAGGCCCGCCTGCTCCGCCGGGCCGCCGGCCGCCACCGTCTGCAGTTTCACGCCGCCGGCCGGACTACGGAAGGCCGGGTCGGGGGTGGCGCCCAGCACGGTGCGGCGGGCCTTGCCCTTCTCGATGATGTCCTGCGCCTGCCGCTTGGCCTGGTTGATCGGGATCGCGAACGCGAGGCCGACGTTGCCGGCCGTCTGCTGGTCGGACGACAGCGACTTGATCACCGAGTTGATCCCGACGGCGCGGCCGGCCAGGTCGAACAGCGGGCCGCCGGAGTTGCCCTGGTTCACCGCCGCGTCGGTCTGGATCGCTGCGTAGTAGCGCGGGCTGCCGCTCTCGCCGGCCACCACCGGCCGGTCCAGGGCGCTGACGATGCCGTAGGTGACGGTGTTCGACAGCGCCAGCGGTGCGCCGACGGCGATCACCGGGTCGCCGACCTGCACCGCGTCGGAGTCGGCGAACTCGACGGCCGGCAGGCCGGTCTGGTCGATCTTCAGGACCGCGACGTCGGATTCGGTCTCCGTGCCGACCACCCGGGCCGGCGCGGTGCGCCCGTCCGAGAACGTGATGGTGATCGTGACGTTGGCGCCGCCGACGACGTGGTCGTTGGTGAGCACGTACCCGTCGCCCGAGACGATGAAGCCGGAACCCAGGCTGCCCGCGTTGCCGGCGCGGGCCCGGATGGTGACGACGCTGGGCAGCACCTTCTTCACCACGCCGGCCACCGAGTCCGGGGCGCGGTTGGCCGCCTCCGGCGGGCCGCCGCCGAGCTGGGTGCCGCCGAGGGTGCCGCCGTTCCCGCCGCGCAGGGCGAACACGTACCCGAGCGTGCCGCCGAGCGCGCCGGCCAGCAGCGCGCTGATCACCGAGACCAGCAGGACAAGGCCGATGCCGCGACGGGGCGGAGCCGGTGGCGTCTCCAGGACGACCGGCGGCGCGGCGCCGGCGGCCGGGGGCGTGTAGACGACCGTCGCCGACTGCGGGTTGCGCCAGGGATCGCTGAGCGCGTCGGTCCACCACACCTCACCGGTCGGCCCGGCATCCCGCCGCCACGGCGAACCGTCCGTCACGTTCGGCGCTCCTTCATCGTCGGCCGTGCCACGTAGTACCCGTCCAGCATTGCACGCGTGCGCGCGCCCCATCGGCCGCCGGCGCTCACTAGGCTCTGCGCGGACCGATTCTGGAGGTGCACCATCACCGCGCGGTACGAGGCGCACGTGAGGGACTTCGCCGACGGTTACGTCGCCGAGGATCCGCTGCTCGTGGCCGCCCGCGAGTACGCCGGCGAGCTCGGGCTCACCCCGGTCAGCCCGTCGGCCGGCGCCGCGCTCCGGCTGGTCGCCGCGGCCGGCGCGGCGCGCGCCGTGGTCGAGATCGGCACCGGAACGGGCGTGAGCGGCCTCTGGCTGCTGCGCGGGATGCGCCCCGAGGGCGTCCTGACCACCATCGATGTGGAGGCCGAGCACCAGCGGGTGGCCCGGCGGGTGTTCGCCGCGGCCGGCTTGGCGCCCGGGCGCTCCCGGATCATCACCGGCCGCGCCCGCGACGTGCTCCCCCGGCTCGCCGACGGCGTCTACGACCTGGTGTTCGTGCACCACGACCGGCTGGAGTACGCGGCGGCGGTGGCTGCCGCAGAGCGCCTGTTGCGGCCCGGCGGCCTGCTGGTCCTTGGTGACGCGTGGGCAGGCGGCCGGCTCATCGACCGGATTGCGCGCGACGCGCAGACCGTGGCGCTACGCGATGTGCTGCGTGCGCTGCGCGACGAGGAGGGCTGGCTGCCGGCGTTCCTCCCGACCGCCGACGGGCTGCTCTGCGCCGTCCGTCGGTAGCGCACGACTTCGTCGCACGCTTTTTGTCGTACCCCCCGTCGAACCTGTTCGCATGAGTCTTCACCGTGCTCTCGCCCACGCGCACAGCGCCCTGTTGCCCGCCGTCCCGCCGTTCTCGCTCGCCGCGTCGCTCGCGGCGATGTCCGGGTTCCGGCCGAGCGCGGGCGACCAACTGATCATGTCGGATCGGCTCCGCAAGGGCCTCGCCCACCCAGACGAGCCGGGCGAGGCCGTCGTGATCGAGGTCGCCCCGCGGCCGGACGCCGCGCCCGGCGTCCGGCTCGAGGTGTTCACCGCGAGCCCGCTGTCCGCGGCGGGCGCGGCCGCGGTCGAGCGCTGGGTCCGCGCATGGCTCAGCCTCGACGACGACATGCGGCCGGTCCTCGAGCTCGCATCCGACGATCCGCCGGTGGCGGCGCTGCTCCCGCTGGTGCACGGGCTGCACCAGGTGCGGTTCGGCTCGCTGGCTGAGGGCACCGCCTACTTCGCACTCACCCAGCGCTCCACCCAGTGGTTCGCCACCGCCCGCAAGGCGCGCATCGCCGCCGAGCTCGGCCCGCGCGTGCGGTTCGAGGGCGAGACCTACGTGGCGTTCCCCGGCCTGCTCGAGCTCGCCGAACTCGGTGCCGAGGGCCTGCTTCGGTTCGCCGGCAACGGGCAGCGGGCCACCCGGCTGGCCGAGGTGCTGGCCGGCGTGGCCCGGCTCGACGAGTCGTGGCTGCGTACGGCGCCCTACGAGGAGGCCCGCGAGGCGCTGCTCGCCGTCCGCGGGGTCGGCAGGTTCACCGCCAACGCCATCCTGTTGCGGGTGCTCGGCCGGCCCGACGACGTGCCCCTCGAGCTGGCCCAGTTCACCACCGCAGCCGCCGAGATCTACGGCTCGCCAGCGCCCGCGCCGGCCGAGCTGCGCGAGCGGTACGGCCCGTACGTCGGCTGGTGGTCCTACCTCTGCCGCACCGCGCTCGGCCACCGCCGGCGCGCCGCCGAGGCGGAGACCGCCGCCGGGCGGGAGGCAGCGTGATCAGCCGTCGTCATCCAGACTGGAGAGCCAGCGCAGCAGGGTACGGACGCCCCACCCGGTCGCCCCCTTGGTGAGGGCGCCGTCGGCGCTGTCGGCCCATGCCGGGGCCGACATGTCGATGTGGGCCCACCGGTCGCGGCTGCCACCAGCGAACTCGCGCAGGAACAACGCCGCCATCATGGCGCCGCCGCCGATCTCGGTGGAGTTGAACAGATCGGTGTCGTCGCCGGAGAGTGCGTCCGCGTAGTCGTCGTACAGCGGCAGTCGCCACATCAGCTCGCCCGCCTCCGCGCCCGCGGCGGCCAGGCCGGTGGCCAGCCCGTCGTGGTCGGTGAACAGGGCGGCGGTGCGCTTGCCCAGGGCGACGCTCTGGGCGCCGGTCAGGGTCGCCAGGTCGACGATCAGGTCCGGCCGCAGCCGGCGCGTCGCGTACTGCAGCGCATCGGCGAGCACCAACCGGCCCTCGGCGTCGGTGTTGCGCACCTCGGTGGTCATGCCGCCGTAATGGCGCACCACGTCGCCGGGGCGCATCGCGTCGCCGCTGAGCATGTTCTCGGCCAGCGGCAGCACGGCGGTGACGCGCACCGGCAGCTTGAGGGCGGCCGCCCCGACGGTGGCGGCCGCCACGGCCGCCGCCCCGCCCATGTCCTTGCGCATCAGCTTCATGGCGTCGCGGCCCTTGATGCAGATGCCGCCGGTGTCGAAGGTGATCCCCTTGCCCACCAGCACGACGTGTCGCCGCGCCCCGCGCGGCCGCCAGGCCAGCTCCACCACCCGCGGCCCGTTCGCCGAGCCGCCACCGACGGCCAGCACGCCGCCGAACTCCTCGGCCGTGAGCTGCTCCGGTTCCCGCACGGTGACCGTGACGCCGGGCGTCGTCCTGCCCTCGCGGGTGATCCGGCGGGCCAGCCACGCCGGCGTCTTCCGGTCGCTCGGGGTGTTCGTGAGATCTCTGGCCAGCATCGTCATGCGGGCCGCCACCCGGGCGTGCTCGACGGCCGCGGCCGTCTCCGGCGAGTCGGCCGCCGCCGCGCCCTCGGGGCACACGAGCGTGACCCGGCGCAGGTCCGACCCGCCGTCGTCGTCGCTGGCGAGGCTGTACGAGTACGACGCGAGCCACAGTCCCTCGGCCAGTCCGCGCAGTTCGGCCGGGGTGAGCCCGCCGGGCAGCACGAGCGTCAGGCGCTCCTCGCGCTTGGCCTTGCGGGCAAGGGCGGCACCGGCGGCGCGCCAGTCGCCCTCCTCGCGGTCGCCGACGCCCACCAGCCAGAGCCGGGCGACCGGCTGCATCGGGCGCACCCAGGTCTGCACCGAGCCGGCCTTGCCCTTGTGGTCGAGCTCCTCGAGCACGGCGTCCACCTCGACCGGATCGATCCCGGCCGGTGGCTCACCGAGCACCGCGGTGCCGCTCACCTCGTCGCCGGCCCCGGACCCGGCAGGCTCGTCCGCCGAGCGGGCCACGACCATCGCCACGATCGTGGTCGCCCTCGGCACCGCGCCCGCGAAGCGCAGGTCCAGCATTCGATCACCGTTCTCTAGTCGTGTAAGCGATCTTGGACGCCCACCTCCGCCGCGGCGACGTGGGCGCCCAAGATCCACAATAGTCAGCTTCGGCGACTCAGCCCGTCGCACCCTTCAGCGCCTCACTGAGCGCATTCGCCTCATCCGGCGTCATTTCGACGACCAACCGGCCACCGCCTTCCAGCGGCACCCGCATGACGATGCCCCGGCCCTCTTTGGTGACCTCCAGCGGACCGTCACCCGTCCGCGGCTTCATGGCCGCCATCTTGTCTCCCCTCACCATCAGCCAGTCGAGCTAAGCAACCCAGGCGCGGCGGTTCCCCTCGCAGGCCCGCACCCGCATGCGGCGCGCCGCAACACGCCGGGCCATCTCGACCCACCGCGTGCGTGCCAACTTTTGATTTTCGCTGATAATGGCCCCAAGACCCAAACCGACGCGGCTTCGTTGTGACAGTGATATGGCACGTCACCGCCGAAACTGTCACAATGAGCGCCCATGCAGGCACGGTCGGCCCTCTTCGACCTCTACGGCGACTACCTGCGTCCGCGCGGCGGTCGCGCTCCGGTAGCCGCCCTCGTTCGCCTGCTCGCGCCCCTCGGAATCGCCGCGCCGGCGGTCCGCACGGCGGTGTCCCGGATGGTCCGCCAGGGCTGGTTGCACCCGCTGCGACTGTCCTCGGGGCCGGGTTACCTGCTCACCCCGAAGGCGATCCGCCGGCTCGACGACGCGAGCGCCCGCGTCTACCGCACCGGTCGGCTCGCCTGGGACGGCACCTTCGACCTGCTCATCATCGAGCCGCCGACCGCGCGGACGGAGCGGCAGCGGCTCGCCGCCACGCTCGGCTTCCTCGGCTACGGCTCGCTCGACGCCGCGAGCTGGGTCGCGCCCCGCCCGGCGGAGGAGATCGAGCAGTTGCTCACCGAGGCGGGGGTGCGGTTCGAGCGGTTCACTGCCGGGCACACCGGCGGGCTGTCCGGCGCCAGCGGCCTCGTGCGCCGCGCCTGGGACCTGCCGGAACTGGCCGCCGCCTACGAGCGGTTCGTCCACGACGCCCGCGCGGTGGTCGAGGGGCCGCCCCGCGACGACGAGGCCGCCTACGTCGCCCGGTTCACGCTCGTGCACCGCTGGCGGGCGTTCCTGTTCCGGGATCCGCAGCTGCCCCCGGTACTGCTGCCCGACCGCTGGCCCGGCGCCACCGCCGCCGCGTTCTTCGACCACCACGCCGCGCGGCTGCGCCCGGCGGCCGACCGGTTCGTCGACCGCTGCCTCGCCGACGCCCAACGCGGCGCGCCCCGCCCGCCCGTCCCCGCCTGATCCTCCGAGGAGACGCAGAATGGCCGACCCGCTGCTCGTCGACCGCGACGGCGCCGTCGTCACGCTCACGCTCAACCGGCCCGACGCGCTGAACGCGCTCGACGTCCCGCTCAAGCTCGCCCTGCGCGACGCCGTCGAGGAGATCCGCACCGACCACGGCGTCCGGGCGGTGGTGCTGGCCGGCGCCGGGCGGGCCTTCTGCGTCGGGCAGGACCTGCGCGAGCACGTCGAGTCGCTCGGCGGCCCGCAGCCGCTGTCGACCGTCGCCGAGCACTACAACCCGCTGGTCCTGGCGATCGCGAGGCTGGACCGTCCGGTGGTCGCCGCAGTCCGCGGGATGGCCGCCGGCGCCGGCGCCTCCCTGGCGTTCCTGGCCGATCTTCGCGTCGGTGGCCCGAAGACCGCGTTCCTGATGGCGTTCGCGAACGTCGGCCTCGCCGCCGACACCGGCGCCTCGTGGACGTTGCCGCGGCTGGTGGGCCGGGCCAAGGCGACCGAACTGCTGATGCTCGCCGAGCCGGTCGGTGCGGCCGAGGCGCTGCGGCTGGGCCTGCTCACCCGGCTCGTCGACGACGACGAGCAGGTTGTGCTCGCCGCGCAGGAGCTGGCGGCGCGGCTCGCGTCGGGTCCGACCGTGGCCTATGGCCAGATCAAGCGCGAGTTGGCCGCGGCCGAGAGCACGACGCTGGCCGCCGCCCTCGAGGTGGAGGCGCAGGCGCAGGACGTCTGCGGCGAGACCGGCGACCACCGCAACGCCACGGCCGCCTTCGTGGCCAAGCAGAGGCCGGTTTTCGAGGGCCGCTGAGCCGGGGTGCACGGCGCTCACAGAGAATCGACAGAAAGAGCGCCATATAAAGGGCTGTATCGGGGCACGCCGGGCGCAGCTGCCCGACCGGTGCCAAGATCAGCGATAACGTCAGCGCATGGCGTCCCGTGAGGAGCTTGCGCATCTGTTGCGCCGCGCGACGTTCGGCCCTCGGGTCGAGGAGGTCGACGCCGCCGAGAAGGCGGGCGTGGCCGCGACGGTCGACGCGCTGCTGGCCCCCGCCGCCTTCGACAGCCGGTCGGACGCCGGCGCCACTCGCACGCCACCGCCGAACCAGGCCGACCCGGTCGCGGCGCTCGGCCGAAATCCCGGTCGCGAGCAGCGGCTCACCGCCCAGAAACAGCAGCGCGAGCAGGTCGCCGCGGTCGAACTGTGGTGGCTGGACCGGATGGTCGCGGCCGACCACCAGGTGCACGAGAAGCTGACCTTCTTCTGGCACGGGCACTGGGCCACCTCGGTCCGGAAGGTCAAGTTCCCGCTGGTGATGCTCGGCCAGCAGCAGACGATGCACACGCTCGGGCCGGGCGACTTCGCGGCCTTCGCGCACGCGATGGTCAAGGACCCCGCGCTGATCTACTGGCTGGACGGGCACAAGAACACCGCCCAGGCGCCGAACGAGAATCTCGCGCGTGAGCTGATGGAGCTGTTCACGCTCGGCATCGGCAATTACACCGAGGCCGACGTCAAGGCCGGCGCCCGCGCGCTCACCGGCTGGGCCGTCGACCGCGCCCGCAACGTCGCGGTGATCAACGAGAAGCGCCGGGACACCGGCGAGAAGACGATCCTCGGCCGGACCGGCACCTTCGGCACCGACGAGTTCGTCGACCTGCTGCTCGCCCAGGAGGCCAACGCGAAGTTCGTCACCGCGCGGCTCTGGTACCGGTACGCCTCCCCCGAGCCGATCCCGGACGACACCCACGGCCGCCTCGTCGCCGCCTACGGTCCCGGCCGCGACATCGCGACGACCCTGCGCGCGGTCTTCACCGATCCCGCGTTCACCGGCACCCGCGGACACCTCGTCAAACAGCCGGTGGAGTGGGCCGTCGGAGCGATGCGTCAGGTCGGCGTGCACCCCGGCGAACTGGCGACCACGGAGCAGCAGCAACTGGTGCGCGCGCTGCGCGAGTCGGGCCAGGTGCCGCTGGAGCCGCCGAGCGTCGGCGGCTGGCCTGCCGGCTCCGCGTGGCTCACCACGGCCGGCACCCAGTGGCGGCTGCGCACCGCCGACCTACTGGCCGCCAAGGCGTCCCCGGCTGTGTTGGATCGGCTCACGGCCACACCGGCGAACCAGCGCCCCGACGCGCTGGCCCATGTGCTGTCGGTCGAGAGGTTCACCGACCGGACCCGCGCCGTGCTCGCCGACGCCGCCGGCCAGCCGCGCCGGATGCTCGCGCTCGCGCTGGCCAGTCCCGAGTACGCGGTGCACTGAGGAGACCCGATGGATCTGGTGACCCGGCGCAAGTTCCTGCTCGCCAGCGGTGTGGTCGGTGGCACGGCCCTCGCCGCCGGCGCCGGCGCGTTCACGCTCGGCGAGCTCATGGAGACGACCGCCTGGAAGCGGATCGGCGGGCCGCGCACGCTCGTCCTGATCACGCTCTACGGCGGCAACGACGGCCTGGCGACAGTGATCCCGTACGGGGACAAGGCGTACCCGGCCGCGCGCGGCGAGCTCGCCTACACGGGCGAGCAGGTGTTGCGCCTCGACGACCGGATGGGCCTCAACCCGAAGCTTGCGAACTTCAAGAAGCAGTTCGACGCCGGGCGCCTGGCGATCGTGCGCAACGTCGGCTACCCGAAGCCGGACCGCAGTCACTTCCGGTCGATGGACATCTGGCAGACCGGCCAGCCGGCCCGGCCCGGCAACAGCGGCTGGCTCGGCCGCTGGCTGGACACCGTCAAGGACGGCGACCCGCGGCTGGCCGTCACGTTCGAGCGGGTGCTGCCGCCGGTGCTCGCCGGCACCACCCGGGCCGGCGCCGCGATCAGCACCGCCGGAATGACGCTGCCGGCGGGATACCAGCCGTCGCTGCTCTCCGCGCTGGGCGCTGCCGTCGAGGGCGAGCCGCCGATGCAGGCCAGGGCCGCCCGGGCGTTCGCCGACCTGGTCACCGTCGACCAGATGGTCAAGGACCTGCCCGCGGAGAAGGACGACCCCGACGACGAACCGGCCGCCACGGCCACCGGCGGGCGGGACGGCCTCGCGGCCCAGCTCGAGGTGATCGCGCGCTGCGTGGAGGCCGGCGTGGCCACCAAGGTGTTCTCCGCCTCGCTCGGCGGCTTCGACCTGCACGCCGACGGCCGCTCGGCGCAGGAGAGCGTGCTGAAGGACCTCGACGGCGCGGTCGGCGGATTCGTCGACCGGATGTCGAAGTCGGCGCGCGGGCAGGACGTGGTGGTCGCGATCTACTCGGAGTTCGGCCGCCGGGTGCGGGCGAACGCCTCCGACGGCACCGACCACGGGACTGCGTCGGACATGTTCCTGCTCGGCTCCCCGGTGCGCGGCGGGCAGTACGGCGAGCCGCCGAACCTCACCGACCTCGACGACGGCGACCTGAAGTTCACCACCGACTTCCGCGACGTGTACGGCACGTTGCTCGCCGGCGTGCTGGAGACCGAGCCCGCCCGGGTGCTGGACGGCTGGACCGGCACGATGCCCCGCCTACTGCGCTGACGCTGGCGGGTGCGCCGGCTTCGCCGGCGCACCCGCCAGCGTCAGTCCTCTTCCTCGGGATCCTGGTTGGACTCGACGCCGAGCACGAACGCCTGCATGGCCAGCTCGTTGCCGGTCGGCATGACGAACGCGGGAAGCTCCTTCGGCCCCAGGTCGTACACGTAGGACCAGAACAGCCGCACCGCCTCGGCCGGGCTCGCCGCCTCGATCGGCAGGTCGACGCTCACCAGCCAGGTGCGCTTCGGCCCGTCGACGCGCCGGTACGAGTCGACCTCGTCGGCGGACGCGGCGTACACCGCCGGCTCCAGCGGATAGACGCCGGGGCCGGACAGGTCCAGCGACACCGGCACCGGCTGGTCGAGCATCCGGTGGGTGTACGAGACGACGGGCGCCCTGTCTACGGCTGAGCCGTCTGCGCGCACCCGGCCCAGACCGAACAGCACCGGCTCGGGCCCGTCGGCGACCAGCAGCGCGACGTCGCCGGGTTGCGGCCCGGGCCCCGGCAGCCGCACCGAGTCGTGCGCGAACAGCCGCTCCTCGTCGAACCGTTCGGCCGGAAGAACCACCGCCCAATGCGCCATGCCTACATCACATCACGGCGGCACATGGCAGCCCGCCACATGGTCATCGACCATGCCCATGGCCTGCATCAACGCGTACGCCGTCGTGGGGCCGACGAACCGGAAGCCGCGCTTCTTCAGCTCCTTCGCCATCGCCTTGGACTCGGCGGTGGTGGCCGGGATCTGATCGAGGGCGCCGAGCCGGGCCGGCCGCGGCTCCGGCGCGAACGACCACAGCAACTCGTTCAACGGCACCGGCAGATCGTCGATCGCGCGGGCGTTGTGGATCGTCGCCTCGATTTTGGCCCGGTTGCGGACGATCCCCGGATCGTTCAGCAACCGCTCGATCTCCGCCTCGCCGTAGGCGGCCACCTTCTCCGCATCGAAGCCGTCGAACGCGGCCCGGAAGCCGTCCCGCTTGCGCAGGATGGTCAGCCAGGACAGGCCGGACTGGAACGCCTCGAGGGACAACTTCTCGAACAGGCGCGTGTCGTCACGGACCACGCGGCCCCACTCGTCGTCGTGATACGCCACGTACTCGGGGGTGGAAGCGCCCCAGCCGCACCGGGCCAGGCCGTCCTCCCCCACCACCAGATCAGCCACGCCGGGAAACATAGCGCCGGCGTACGACACTTTCGTCAGGGCAGCTTTCCAGCCTCCACCAACCGGGCGAAGCGGCGCAGTGCCGCCGTCAGGCTGACCTTGGACCCCGGCCACACCACCGGCCAGGCGACCTTGCCGGCCGCCCCGCCGGGCAGGTGGAACCACTCGTGCCAGACGACCTGCGTGCGGCCGCCCTCCATCGGAGTGCACCGCAGCACGCCGGGCCCGCGCAGCACCTTGCCGTAGTGCACCACCCGCACGGTGCGGGGCGGGTCCAGCTTGACGACCTTCATCTCGTCGCGGAGCACCGCCGGACCCACCCGGGTGATCGCCTCGATGGCGCTGCCCTCGCCGCCGTCGCCGGACACGATCCGCACGGTGGTGAACGGGATCCAGTCGCCCTGCCGCTCCCACGCGGTGAAGGCGCGGTAGACGCGGTCGGCCGGCGCGTTCACGATGACCGTCGCGGTGACCTCACCGGTACCGGGCCGGGCGGCATCGCCAAGTCCCGCGGAGCCGTTCGATATAGCCGACTCGTCAGTCACGAGCGCTCACCGACGCGCTCGGCTCCGCCTCTTCGTCCACCTCGTCGGGGTCCTCACTCTTGGTCAGGTCGACGGGCTCGGGCGCCTCGTCCTCGATCTCCGCCGCCTTCTCGCCCATCGCGGCGAGCCGGGCCTGCCGCAACGCGTCGGCCTCGTCCCGGCGGCCGGCGCGCAGCGCGGCCACCTCGGCCTCCAGCACCGCGACGAGTTCCTCCTTGTATCCGACGTCGTACGCCGCCCGCCGCAGCGCCGAGTCGACCTGCGCCATGCGGTAACCGCGCAGCCCGGTGTCGAACCGCACGGTCTGGAAGTCGTGCTCGGCGAGCGGCCGGTCCGCGGGCAGCGACACCGACCCGCCGTCGGGCTCTTCGGCCGACAGGCCCGGATCGGACCCCGTCACGAGCACCGCGACCCCGAACGCGACGGCGCCGACGATGAACGCGCCGAGGAGGACGTACAGCAACGTCATGTGCCGATCGTGGCACGCTGGCCCCACGGGGGCGAACCCGCCACCCGTACCGGTGAGTACTTCTGGAGGTGGCCGCGTGCTACGCCTCGGCCCGCGCACGTTCGGCCCGGGCGACCACGCCGTGATGGCCATCGTGAACCGCACCCCCGACTCGTTCTACGACAACGGGGCGACCTTCGCGGCCGACGCCGCGCTGCGCGCGGTCGAGCGGGCCGTCGCCGAGGGCGCCGACATCATCGACATCGGCGGGGTCAAGGCCGGCCCGGGCGCGGAGGTCGGCCCGGCCGAGGAGCGCGGGCGCACCGTCCCGACAGTCGCCGCCGTTCGCAAGCGGTTCCCGGACGTGGTGATCTCCATCGACACCTGGCGCGCCGAGGTGGCCCGGGCCGCCGTCGACGCGGGCGCCGACCTCATCAACGACACCTGGGCGGGCGCCGACCCCGGCATCGCCGGCGTGGCCGCCGACACGGGCGCGGGCCTGGTGTGTGCGCACGCCGGCGGCCTGACGCCGCGCGGGCGGCCGCACCGCCCGGAGTACCGCGACGTCGTGACCGACGTCGTCGCGACGGTCACCCGGCTGGCCGACGAGGCGGTCGCGCGGGGCGTGCGCCGCGACGGCATCGTCATCGACCCGGCGCACGACTTCAACAAGAACACCTGGCAGTCGCTGCAGATCAGCCGACGCCTCGACGAGCTGACGGCGACCGGCTGGCCCCTGCTGGTGGCCCTGTCCAACAAGGACTTCGTCGGCGAGACCCTCGACCTGCCGACCGATCAGCGGCTGGAAGGCACGCTCGCCGCGACCGCGGTGGCAGCCTGGCTGGGCGCCCGGGTCTTCCGCGCCCACCACGTCAAGGAGACAAGGCGCGTGCTCGACATGGTCGCGTCCATCAAGGGCACCCGCCCCCCGGCTGCCGCCCGCCGCGCCCTGGCCTGAGCCCCTTCCCGGCGATCTTGGACGGTTGCTATCGCTGGAGCGGTGGTAGACGTCCAAGATCGCGGGAATGGGCGGGCGGCCGCCCGGCGGCCCCTCAGGTCCAGCGGAGGACGTTCTTGCGCCAGGCGTACAGGAGCCCGAGCGCCAGCACCGCAACGAAGATGGCCATCTCCACGATCGCGGCGCCGCCGAAGCCGGGCCGGTCGAAGATCACCGCCCAGGGGAACAGGAACACGCTCTCCACGGCGAACAGCGCGTACAGGTAGGCGTACACGTAGTACCTGATCTGCGCCTGCGCCCAGTCGCCGCCGACGGGGTCGAGCCCGCACTCGTAGTTCTCGTACTTGCCCGGCGCGTCGGCCGGCCGCCGCGGCCGCAGCACGCGGTTGGCCGTGAACGCCCCGCCGAAAACCACCACGGCACCCAACAGGGTGAGCCCCAGCGTCGCGTACGAGCCGAGGTAACCGGTCATGCCGGGAGCGTATACCGTTGCCCTATGGCGCCGTCCCGTCGACGCTACGCGATCGCCGTCGTGGGCGGCCTGATCGCGACCGTCGCGGCCGCCGGTGCCTTCCAACCGCCGAGCCGCGCGGAGCCCGCGCCCGAACCCGAGCCGACGGTCAGCGCCTCGCCGTCGACGCCGCCGCCCCCGCCGCGGGTCGCGGTGAGCGCGCGGGACATCGGCGTCGGCGCCGGCTACTGGCAGGGTGCCACCGAGACGTATCCGCTGACCGTCGTGGTGCGCAACACCGGCACGCCGCCCGTGGACGCGATCACCCAGGTGTTCCTGCCGGTGGGCGTCAAGCGGGCCGGGGTCGGCGCCAAGGGTTGCACCGTCGACGGGCTCAGCATCGACTGCGCGATGGCACCCGGCGCCAGCGTCACCGTCACCGTCGACGTGACCGTCGCGCCGGGGCTGTGGCGCGACCCGCCGACCGGAACGGTGCGCACCAAGGCGACCGCCACCGACCCCGACGCGGACACCCGTCCGGTCAGCGCGGAGACGACGTTCGGGCTGAACTTCCCGCCCGGTCCGCCGACACCGGGCATCGATCTCAGCGTCAGCGATCCGTTCCTGCCCGCCGATCCGGCCGACCCGAACGCCCGCAGCGAGAACTCGACGCTCGAGGTGCGCCTCGCCAACACCGGCTCGGTGCAGGCCGACGGCGCCGTCGACGTGGTCACCGCGGCCGGCGTCGGCATCGCCACGATGCCGGCGCAGTGCGTCACCCGGGTGCGGATCTCGGCGGACCGCGAGCGCTGCCAGCTCGGCCGGGTCCCGGCCGGCACCCGGGTCACGCTGCGGTTCGGCCTGGTGGTGACGCGTGCCGCGCGGGCCGAGGCGCCGCTGCTCGGAAGCGTCCAGGCGACGCTCACCCCGGCCGGACAGGACAGCGTGACCGTCGCCGCGTCGTACCGCGTCCTCATCACCGACCGTCCCATCGACGACGCCGCACCGGCGACGGACAGTGACCCCGCCGTGACCGTCGCGCAGCCGCGCGACGGCGCCGGCATCGGCGGCGCGCGCGCCGGCGACCACGCCGGGTCAAATATCGGTCAAGCTTTGTCCATCCTGCCGATGCTGATCTCCATCGTGGGTGTATTCGCTGCCCTAGCAGGCATGGTTATCCTTTCGCTTCGCCGCCGTACGGCCCCGAACTGACGCACAAACGGGGACAGGCTCGGCGGACGCCGCGACGTACGCTTGCAGTGAATACCCGTAACGGGCCGGCACCGCCGCCGAACCCCTTAACCCCGCCGCCGGCTCGAGCGTCCCGGGGGACGGCATGAGGAGGTCTACGTCCAGTGACCAAAGAGGTCCGCCAGCTGGATCGGGTCGTCATCCGGTTCGCTGGCGATTCAGGCGACGGGATGCAGCTCACCGGAGACCGGTTCACCTCCGAGACCGCCCAGCTCGGAAACGACATCTCCACGCTGCCCAACTTCCCCGCCGAGATCCGCGCCCCCGCCGGCACGCTGCCCGGGGTGTCGAGTTTCCAGGTGCACTTCGCGAACTTCGACATCCTGACGCCGGGCGATTCGCCGAACGTCCTGGTCGCCATGAACCCGGCGGCCCTGAAGGCGAACCTGCCCGACCTGCCGCGCGGCGCGGAGATCATCGCCAACACGGACGAGTTCACCAAGCGGAACCTGGCGAAGGTCGGCTACGCCGACAACCCGCTGGAAGACGGTTCGCTGAGCGGATACACGGTGCACCCGGTCGGCCTGACGAGCATGACCGTGAAGGCCCTGGAAGATCACGACATCTCCAAGAAGGACGCCGAGCGGGCCAAGAACATGTTCGCCCTCGGCCTGCTGAGCTGGATGTACGCCCGGCCGTACGAGTCGACGCTGGAGTTCCTGGAGCGCAAGTTCGCGTCCCGGCCGGCGCTCGCCGCGGCGAACATCGTCGCCTTCAAGGCCGGCTGGAACTTCGGTGAGACCACCGAAGACTTCGCGGTGCGCTACGAGGTCAAGCCGGCGAAGATGCCGCCCGGCAACTACCGCAACATCACCGGGAATACCGCGTTGGCGCTCGGTCTGGTGGCCGCCGGCGTGCGGTCGAGGCTGCCGGTGTTCCTCGGCGCGTACCCGATCACGCCGGCGTCGGACATCCTGCACGAACTGTCCAAGCACAAGAAGTTCGGCGTCACCACGATGCAGGCGGAAGACGAGATCGCCGCGATCGGTGCGACGCTGGGCGCCTCGTACGGCGGCGCGCTCGGCGTCACCACGACGTCCGGCCCGGGCGTCGCGCTGAAGGGCGAGACGATTTCGCTCGCGGTCGCCCTCGAACTGCCGCTGGTGATCGTCGACGTGCAGCGCGCCGGCCCGTCCACGGGCATGCCCACCAAGACCGAGCAGGCCGACCTGAACATGGCGCTGTTCGGCCGGCACGGCGAGGCGCCCGTCGCGGTGGTGGCGCCGTGCTCACCGTCGGACTGCTTCCACGCGGCCATCGAGGCGGCCCGCATCGCGCTGACCTACCGCACGCCGGTGATCCTGCTTTCCGACGGCTACATCGCCAACGGCTCCGAGCCGTGGCGGCTGCCCGAGGTGTCCGACTTGCCCGACCTGCGGGTCGAGTTCGCCACCGGCCCGAACACCGACGACGGGCAGTTCCTGCCGTACCTGCGCGACCCGGTGACGATGGCCCGCCCGTGGGCCATTCCCGGCACGCCCGGCCTGGAGCACCGCATCGGCGGCCTGGAGAAGGCCGACAAGACCGGCGACATCTCCTACGACCCGACCAACCACGACTTCATGGTCCGCACCCGGGCCGCCCGCATCGAGGCGATCGAGGTGCCCGACCTGGAGGTCGACGACCCGTCCGGCGAGGCGTCGGTGCTCGTCCTCGGGTGGGGATCCACCTACGGTCCGATCGGGGCGGCATGCCGCGCGCTGCGGGCGCGCGGCATCGATATCGCACAGGCCCACCTGCGTCACCTGTCGCCGATGCCGAAAAACACCGGCGAGGTGCTGCGCCGCTACGAGCGCGTCGTGATCCCGGAGATGAACCTCGGCCAGTTGGCGAACGTGATCCGGGCCCGGTACGTGGTCGACGCGATCCGCTACAACCAGGTCCGCGGCCTGCCGTTCACCGCCGCCGAGCTGGAAACGATGTTGGAAGAGGTTGTCAAGAATGCCTGAGCTTCAGGGGGCTTCGCCCCCCGAGCGCCTCCCGACTGCGCGGAACCGGCCTGCGGCCGGTGCCGGTGGCAACGGCGTCAGCGCAGCGGCCTCCGGCCGCGCGCTCGCCATGAAGGACTTCAAGTCCGACCAGGAGGTCCGCTGGTGCCCCGGCTGCGGGGACTACGCGATCCTGGCTGCCGTCCAGTCGTTCATGCCCGAGCTGAACATCCCGCGCGAGCGCATCGTGTTCGTCAGCGGCATCGGGTGTTCGTCGCGGTTCCCGTACTACATGAACACGTACGGCATGCACTCGATCCACGGCCGCGCGCCGGCCATCGCCACCGGTCTGTCGGTGACCCGGCCGGACCTGTCGGTGTGGATCGTCACCGGCGACGGCGACGCGCTGTCGATCGGCGGCAACCACCTGATCCACGCGCTGCGCCGCAACGTCAACGTCAAGATCCTGCTGTTCAACAACAAGATCTACGGGCTGACGAAGGGCCAGTACTCGCCGACGTCCGAGCTCGGCAAGATCACGAAGTCGACGCCCGTCGGGTCCGCCGACTCGCCGTTCAACCCGATCTCGCTGGCCCTGGGCGCCGAGGCCACGTTCGTCGCCCGCACGATGGACACCGACCGCAAGCACCTGCAGTCGGTGCTGCGCTCGGCCGCATCCCACGAGGGCTCGGCGTTCATCGAGATCTACCAGAACTGCAACATCTTCAACGACGGCGCGTTCGACACGTTGAAGGAGCCGGCGACGCGCGACGACTACATGATCCGGCTGGAGCACGGCCGGCCCATCACGTTCGGGGCCGACAACCAGTTCGCCGTGATTCACCCGTCGGGAGGCTTCGGCCTGCGGGTCGTGCCGACGGCGGAGGCCGATCCGGGCGAGATCGTGGTGCACGACGAGACAGTGGCCGAGCCGGCGTACGCGTTTGCGCTGTCCCGGCTGCCGGGCGACGACCTGCGCAACACGCCGATCGGCGTCTTCCGCAAGGTGGCCCGCAACTCCTACGACACGCTCGTCCGGGAGCAGTTGGCGACGGCGAAGTCCAAGCTGTCCGGCGACCCCGAGGCCGAACTCGCCGCCCTGCTGGGCGCCGGCGACACCTGGACCATCCTGTAATCCGCGATCTCGGACGTCTGCTACGGCCCCAGCCGTAGCAGACGTCCGAAATCCGCGTTACACGCCGATCTTGGCCCACGGACCCCAGATCGCGAACGTCATTCCGCGACTGGCCTGGATGTTGACGAACAGCGTGTGCCCGTCGGGGGAGAACGTGGACCCGGCGAACTCGTCGTTCGACCGATCCGTTCCGGTCGAGCTCTTCAGCCGGTTCAGCGCGATGTCGAACAGCTCACCCTCGGGCGTGAGCCCGCGCAGGTAGTTGTCGTTGACGTTGTCCTCGCACACCACGAGCGTGCCGCGGGGGCTCGTCGTCACGTTGTCGGGGAAGTCGAGCACGTCCGGACCGGGCGACTCGTAGACCAGGCTCAGCGTCCGGGACCGGGTGTGGTAGGCCCACACCTGCCCGTTGCCGTTGCCGTACCCGTCGGCGATCGGGCCGAGCGACGTCTCCGCGGCCCCGCCGCCCTGCGTCGACGTGAAGTACACGACGCCCCGGTCGTAGATCGTCCCCTCGAGGCGCGAGAAGTACGCCGCGCCCTGCGCCCAGCCCTGCCGGGAGACGTGCGTCAGCGCCGTGTCGTTCGGGGTCGGCGCCGGCTGGCCCGGCGTGTACGGGAACGTGGGCGCCGGGTCGTCGATGTCGACCCACTCGACCTGGTAGCGGGCGCCCTTCGGCTGGCTCGCCGCCAGGTTGAGGTTGGTGCGGCGCTTGACCTTCAGCATCTGCAGGCGGCCGCGGTTGTCCAGGTGGCCGGTGCGCATCGGGTTGCGCTTCGGCTCGTACCGGTAGAACCCGGACGGCCACCCGAAGTTGTCCTCGCTGAGGTACAGCGCACCCTCGTGCGGGTCGAACGCCACCGACTCGTGCGCGAACCGCCCGGCGGCCGTCACCGGCTCCCGATCGGACTTGCCGTCCTTGGGCACCTCGAAGATGAAGCCGTGCCTCTTGGTCAGCGGCACGTTCGAGACGCCGGTGAAGTCGGCGCCGACGTCCGGGCCGTTCACCGTCTCCTCGCAGCTCATCCACGAACCCCACGGCATCGGACCGCCGGAGCAGTTCATCTGGGTGCCGTTGAGGCTCGTGTACGCGCGGACCACCTCGCCGTACCTGCTCACCTCGACGGTCGTGGTGCCCCCCGGACCGGCCGTGTCGTAGGGGGTACCCGGGCCGAACGAGCCGGTGGTGCCGTTGATCTCGTGGTTGCGGACCAGGACATAGTTGCCCCGGCGGCCACGGAACGCGGCCATGCCGTCGTGCCGGCCGGGAAGCGCCGTGCCGTCGTCGAGGGTGACGGGCTGTTCGGTGTCGTGGAACGAGCGATACCTGAAGCCCGGCGGGAGCCAGAGCCGAACCACCCCGTCACGCTCGTCGGGGATCGGGCCCAGGGGTGGGCGCTCCACCGGTGGCCGGCCCGGATGCGCCGCGGCACGGGCCGCGAATCCGGCGAACGGACCGCCACCCAGCAGCGTGCCGCCGGCAGCGGCGGCGGCGCCACGCAGGACCGTGCGTCGTTGCAGATCGACCATGAGACTCCATTCCGAGAGGTGGGTCGATCCTGCGGGCTCAGTCGCCCGGACGCAATGCTCCGTTCACCTCGGGTACACCCTCGGATTGCCGGGCCAACGCGACGGTGACCAGCGCACCGAGGAGCGCCACCAACCCGAACGCGGCCAGCGGACGCAGGCCCGGCTCGCCGAGCCCCGTCCACAGTGGAACCTGCGGGCGGCTCAGTTGCGCGTACCCGACCGCCTCGCGCACGAACGTCAACCCGACGGCGGGTAGCAGCCCGATCGCGCCGATCGCCGCCAGCACCTGCCCGGCGCGCCGGGGCACGCCGACCAGGCCGCGCCAGCGGCGCACCGCCCACAGCCCGGTGAACCAGCCGAGCGCGGCGCCGAGCAGCCCGCCGATCAGGCCGCCGAGCGGCACCCACAGCGGGGCGACCCGCACGATGTCCAGATGCGCCTCGCTGCCCGGTCCGACGGTGTACCTGACCCGCCAGTCGCCCTTGTCGGCGACGAACTGCGGCCCCTCGACCGGCCCGCTGGGCTTGGCCGACGCGTGCCGGGTGGCCTTCGTCGACTCGTCGGGTCCGTCGCCGGCCCATGTCTTGTCCACCGACCAGCCGGCGGTGGCCAGCCGCACCCGTACATCCTTGACCTGCCAGGGCAGCGCCGCCGATGCCGGGTCGACGGGCACCGTGAACCGCACCCGGCCGGCGGAGTACCGCCCGGCCTCGTCGAACTGGAAGATCTTCTCGCTGCGGTCCGGATCCGGCACCGGGCCGCCCAGGGCGAGCCGGGCGATCGCCGCCGCCTCGGCGTCGGTGGGCAGCGCGCCGGCGGGCTGCCAGCCGAGCCACTGCCCCGTCGCCGCCCCGATCAGGCCGACCACCACCGCGGCGAGCAGCGCGACCGCGGCCGGCCGGAGCACCGAGGCCGGCCAGCGGCTGCGGGCCCGGGCCGCGAGTGCGCCGATCCGCGCGCGCGGAGCCCAGCGGGTCCGGAGGTCCAGGGGCACGAGAACACCCTAATCGGACGGGACCAACACCTCATGTCCCAGGTTCACGCGGGGGTGAAACGCTTCGAGCCGGCTACCAGGTCCGGGTGCTCCACGGCCAGCGCCACCGCCGCGGCGGCCTCGACGCTCAGCGCGGTGCCCTCGGCGTACGCCGAGTCGAAGACCGTGTCGCCGAGCACGCCGCGCACCGACGCCTGGTGCTCGGCCCAGTACGGTCCGAACATGCCCGGCGAGACCCGCAGCCGCGTGCGGGCCGCCTGCGCGGCGCCGAACAACCGGGCCGCGGTCAACGGGTCGCCGCCGAGCGCGCAGCGCACCGCCATCGCGCTGAGTGTCTCGCCGGCCCGCGAGTGGAAGCCGTTCGCGACTCGCGCGCGCAGCGCCACAACGAGGTGGTCGTGCGCCGCGACCAGGTCGCCGCGTTCGAGCGCCACCAGGCCGAGGATCATGTCGACGGTGCGCCGGCCGCGCTCGGCCGGCCGGGCCGCCTCCAGCGGGCGGGCCGACGCCAGCAGCACCGCTGCCTCGTCCAGGTCGCGCCGCTGCCAGAGCAGTTCGGCCAGGCTGTAGACGGCGAACAGCGCGTCGCCGGCGACGCCGGCACGGGTGGCCCACTCGATGGTGTTCCGGCAGACCTGCTCGGCGTCGTCGACGCGGCCGACGTCGAGCAGCGGCGCGCCGCGTCCGGAGAGCACGCGGGCCAGCAGCGCCGGGTCGTCGGCCCGGTAGGCGGCTTCCTCGGCCCGCCGCGAGTAGGCGAGTTCTTCCGCGTACTCTCCGTCGGCGCCGGCCAGCAGGGAGTGCAGGTGGTAGGCGGCGGCCAGTTCGGCGTCGGGCACTGCGTCCGGCGGGGTCGCCAGCGGGCGGAGCGCAGCGGAGCCCGCGGTCAAGCGGCCCCGGCCATCGGCGGGGTCGGGCGGGACGGCGGCGAGCCGCTCGTACAGGCGGGTCAGCCAGAGCCGGCCCTCGCGGGCCAGCCCGCGCTCGCGCCACCACTGGTCGAGCGCGCGGGCGAGGAAGAGCCCGGCGCGGGCGCTGCCGCCGGTGGTCGTCCAGCGCAGGGCGGCGCGCACCTCGTCGGCGAGCGGGTCGAGCGCATGCAGCGACAGCGTTACCGGGTGCCCGTCGGCGTCCAGGTTGGCCTGCCTGGTGGCGAGCCGGCACCAGGCGACGTGCCGGTTGCGCGCGGTGCGCTCCTCACCCGCCTCCAGCAGCCGCCGGGCCGCGTACGACCGGATCGGCTGCGGCATCCGGTAGCCGGCGCCGTCCGCCTGCAGGAGCGACTTGTCCACCAGCGTGGTCACGGCGTCCAGCGGATCGGCGCCGAGCACCGTCTCCACAGTGGACAGCTCGACCGGCGCGGCGAACACCGACAGCCAGCGCAGCAGCCGGGCCGCGTCCGGCGGTAGCGTGCGGTACGACCACTCGACGGTGGCGTCCATCGTCCGGTGCCGAACCGGGACGCTGGACCGGGCCGGGCCGGTCGCGCCCGGGTCGAGCAGAGCGAGCACGTCGTCGATCCGGGCCGCGAGCTGGGCCGCGGAGAGCACCCGCAGCCGCGCCGCGGCCAGCTCCAGGGCCAGCGGCAGGCCGTCCATCGCCGCGGCCACCCGGGCCAGCTCGGTCACCTCGTCCGGCCCCACCGGCCGCCCGCCGCGCGCCGCCTCGGCGCGGTCGATCAGCAGCGCCACCGCGTCGCCGTGCGATCCCGATCCGGCCGGCCGCAGGCCGAGCGGCGGGATCCGCCACACCACCTCGCCCGGCAGCCCGAGCGGTTCCCGGGTGGTGGCCAGGACCGCGACGCCCGCGCCACCGGCGAGCAGCCGCTCGATCAGCGCCGCCAGCGCGGCCGGGTACGCGTCGCAGGTGTCCAGCACGAGCAGCAGCCGGCGCCCGGCGACGTGCTCGACGAGCGTGTCGACGAGCCTGCGTCCCGGTTCCGGCCGCAGGCCCAGCGCGTCGGCGAGGCACACGCTCACCAGGTCGGCGTCGGCGACACCGGCGAAGTCGACGAACCACACGCCGTCGGGATAGTGGCCGACCAGCCCGGCGGCCAGCTCGACAGCGAGCCGCGTCTTGCCGGCGCCGCCGGCCCCGACCACGGCGACGAGCCGGTGGCGGGCGAGCAGCGCGCGCAGGTCGCGCTGCTCGGCACCGCGGCCGATGAACCCCGTCACCGGGACCGGGAGGTTGTGCGCCGCGGCGGCCAGTCCCCGCGGCCGCGGGAAGTGCCGCTCCAGGCCGGGGGCCACGAGCTGGAAGAGCCGTTCGCGGTCATCGAATCCGCGCAGCCGGTGCAGGCCCAGGTCGTCGAGGCAGAGATCTTCGCCGACGGTGGCCGCGCCCACGGCGGACGCCGCGCCCGACGCGGCGCGGGCGGTAGCGGCGGAGCACAACACCTGCCCGCCGTGCGCGGCGGACGCGATGCGGGCGGCCCGGTGCACCTCGGGCGACGTGTATTCGCCCGCGTACGGCTCGGCCGCGCCGGTGTGCAGACCCATCCGGACCCGCGGCGCCTGCCGGCACGGCCAGGCGTGTGCGGCGAGATCCCGTTGCGCCTGCGCGCAGGCGGCCAGCGCGCTCGCGGCGCCGGAAAAGGCGAGGAACAGCGAGTCGCCCTCGGCCGACATTTCGTGGCCGCCGGCCGGCAGCAGTGACTCGCGTAGGACGCGCCGGTGCTCCATGAGCACGGTGCGGTACTGCGCACCGAGCATCCTGGCCAGCCGGGTCGACCCTTCGATGTCGGTGAACAGGAACGTCACCAGCCCGCTGGGCAGGCGCATCGCAGCCGACACCAACCTCCGCCTTCCTGCCGGGCGCGACTAATCGTGCCGTACCGGTACGGCACGGGGCATCGGGTGTTCCGGTGCGTCGTTCTGCGGAGCCGCTGCCGGTCAGCCGCTGCCGGTCAGCCGCAGCCGCAGGCGCCCCCGCAGCAACCACCGCCGCCGGACGGGCGCGGGGCCGACGCGGGCATGGAACCGCCGCCGCCGCGACCGGTGAGCGCGACTGTCGACAGCAGCTTGACCGTGTCGTCGTGGCCGGCCGGGCACGGCGTGGGCGCGCTCGCCTCGCTCATCGCGCGGGTGAGTTCGAAGGTGTCGCCGCACGCGCGGCAGCGGTATTCGTACCGGGGCATGGATACAGCGTAGGCGCCACCATCGGTAATACTCGACGGGTGGCGAGCAACGACCAACCGCGGATGATTCGCCCGTCGACGCCCGACCAGCGGACATCGACGCAGGTCAGTCTCGTCAAGCGCCGATCCACCACGGTGGCGCCGGTGACTCTGGTCAAACGGGTGAGCCTCGTCAGGCGGACCGGCCGACCCCGGGTCAGCCTCACCAAGACGCGGGTCAGCCTCACGAAGGCGCCGGTGCGGCCGCCGGCCGTACCCCGTCAGCGCCGGCGCGCCGTGCCGACCCCGACCCGCGTGTTCGCGGCCGCGAGCACCGGTGCGGTCCGCGGCGCCCGGGCCACCCGGGAGTGGGCCGGCCGGCCCAGCGGCCGCATGGTGCTGCCGGGCGTGCTGATGGCCCTGCTCGTCGCCGTCGCGATCCTGGGCGGCGCGTTGCTACCGCACGCGACGGGTGCCGAGCAGGCCGCGGGCGGTCCGGACCAGTCCGACGTGCCCTCCGCCGGCCCCGACGTGCCGCTGCTGCCCGGCGAAAACGGCGAGAACGGCCAGAACGGCGAGAACAAGGATCCGGGCCAGCCGCTACTGCCCAGTAACGGCCCCGGCGCGTCGGGCGCCGCCGGCGCCGGCGGTCAGGCCGCCAACACGCTCGCCGCCTGGGCCGCGCCGATGGCGGTGCGCACCGACATCCCGCTCGTCGCGCTCGAGGCGTACGCGTTCGCCGAGCTGAAGGTCGCGCAGACGAATCCGGGCTGCGGGCTGCGCTGGACGACGCTCGCGGGCATCGGTCGCGTCGAGTCCAACCACGGCCGGTCCAACGGCGCCACGCTCAGCGTCGACGGCCGGTCCAGCCCGCCGATCTACGGTCCGGTCCTGGACGGCACCGGCGGCACCAAGCCCGTCCGGGACACCGATCAGGGCCGGCTCGACGGCGACTCCACCTGGGACCGGGCCGTCGGCCCGATGCAGTTCATCCCGTCGACGTGGGCGACATACGCCGTCGACGCCGACGGCAGCGGCTCGCCGGACCCGCACGACATCGACGACGCGGCGCTCGCGGCCGGCAACTACCTCTGCGCCAACGGCCACAACCTCGCCACGCCCGACGGATGGTGGGACGCCATCCGGAAGTACAACGACGTCGGGATCTACGCGCAGAACGTGTTCAACGCCGCGAACGACTACGGTCTGCGCAGCCGAACATGAGCCGTAACCACCGTAAGTTGTAGCTCGGTGACTCTTTCGCGATCGCAACCCTGACGGCAAGCTGTACGGGTGATGGTTCAGGAGTGGGATCCGGCAACAGCGCCCGAGGCTGAACTGGCGGCGGTTGTGGACCTGCTCAACGCAGCGGGTGAGGTCGACGTCCCGGACGATCCGCGGTGGCGGGTCGACGGTTACCGCGAGTACCTGTGCTGCACGATGCCGGGCGAACGGCGGGCCTGCTGGATCGCGCCCGACCCGCACGCCGACCGGCTCCTCGGCCAGGCGAACGTGCTGCTCATGGACGACATCGGCGTCATCGACCTGGTCGTCCACCCGGACGCGCGCCACCACGGCGTCGGCAGTGCGCTGCTGCTGGCGGTCGCCCGGCGGGCCGCCGACGAGGGTGTGCCCGCGCTCGGCGTCGAGGCGATCGGCGACACGCCGGCGGTGCCGTTCTACGAGGCACACGGCTTCCGGTGGGCGTACGCCGAGATCCGAAACGTGCTCGATCTGTCGACGGTGGACTGGTTGCGGTTGGGCGGGATGGCGCAGGGCATCGGCTCCGGGTACCGGGTCGAGTACTACCCCGGCGGCCCGCCCGAGCACCTGTTCGCGGCGTACGCGGCGGCCAAGGAGTCGGTGCGCGGCGACAGCGACGGCGACCTCGACCTGCGACCCAGCTCCTACGACCCGGAGCGGCTGCGGGCGAGCATCGCGACGCTGAACGGGCGCGGGCTCAAGCCGTACATCGTGCTGGCGATGCACGAGTCCACCGGAACCGTCGCCGGCCTCACCGAGGTGGTGGTGCCGCGGCAGCGGCCGGGACGGGCCGATCAGTACGACACGATCGTGGTGCCGGAGCACCGCGGATACGGCATCGGGCGGGCCATCAAGGCACGCATGCTGTTCGAGCTGCGGGCGGCCGAGCCGAAGCTCGCCGAGGTGCAGACCTGGCACGCGTTGGAGAAGGAGCCGATGCTCAAGGTCAACGCCGACCTCGGCTTCCTGCCCGACCGCGAGTGGCGCGAGTACGAAGCCGACGTCAAGGACCTGCTGAGGCGACTGGGCCCCTCGCCTGCGTGACCTTTCCGCGATCTTGGACTCGTGCCGGTGCCGGGGCACCGGCAGGAGTCCAAGATCGGGTCACCGGACGTTCGGGATGACCTCCTTGGCGTACAGGTCGATCAGCTCCCGGTAGTTCGGCCCGACGTTCGCCACGTACACCTCGTCGTAGCCGGCGTCCGCGTACTTCCCGATCATCTCCAGCTGCGGGCCGGCTTCGGAACCGCAGACGAACGAGTCCTTGATCTGGTCCTTCGTCACCAGCTGCGACGCCTGCTCGAAGTGCCGCGGCGACGGCAGCACCTGGGACAGCTCCCCCGGCACGCCGGCGTTGGGCCACTTCTCGTACGCGATGTCCACGGCCTGCTCCACCGTCGGTGCCCAGCAGGCCTTGAACCCGCCCTGGGCCACCTTCTTGCCCCCGCCGTTGGAGCGGAACCGCTTCACGTCGTCGGCCTCCGGCTTGGTGCTGACGAAGCCGTCGCCGATCCGGGCGGCCAGGTCGATCGACTTCGGCCCGAACCCGGACACGTACACCAACGGCTGCTGCTCCGGCAGCGTGTAGATGCGCGCGTTCTCGACCACGTAGTGCTCCCCGTCGTGGTCGACGAAGCCGCCCGCCCACAACTTGCGCATCACCTCGACGGCTTCCTCGAGCATCTCCAGCCGCACGTCGGCCCGGGGCCACGCGTCGCCGAAGATGTGCTCGTTCAGCGCCTCGCCGCTGCCGACGCCGAGCACGAACCGGCCCTCGTGCAGCACGGCGCTCGTCGCGACGGCCTGGGCGATGATCGCCGGGTGGATGCGCATGGTCGGCGCGGTGACGGCGGTGGTCACCGGCAGCCGGGTCACCTGGCTCAGCGCGCCGATCATGGACCAGACGAACGGGCTCTGGCCCTGTGCGTCGACCCACGGGTGGTAGTGGTCCGAGATCCAGAGCCCCTCGAAGCCCGCCTCCTCGGCGAGCCGCGCCTGCTCGATCAGCTCCGCAGGGGTGTATTCCTCGCTGGACAGGAAGTATCCGATTCGCATACCGGACACCTACCCGCCCGGCGGCCGGCTAAGCCCGTGAGAGCAGTGCTCCCACCTCGGCGGCCCAGTAGGTGAGGATGATGTCCGCGCCGGCCCGGCGGATCGAGGTCAGCGTCTCGAGGATGGCGCGCTCGCGGTCCAGCCAGCCGTTCGCCGCCGCGCCCTCGACCATCGAGTACTCGCCGGAGATCTGGTACGCCGCGACCGGCACGTCCACGGCCGCCCGGACCGCCGAGACCACGTCCAGGTACGGCAGCGCCGGCTTCACCATCACGATGTCGGCGCCCTCGGCGACGTCGAGCGCGACCTCGCGCAGCGCCTCCCGCCCGTTCGGCGGGTCCTGCTGGTAGGTGAGGCGGTCGCCGGTCAGGGCCGACTCGACGGCGTCGCGGAACGGCCCGTAGAACGCGGAGGCGTACTTCACCGCGTAGGCCAAGACCGAAATGTCGGAGAGGTCCGAGTCATCCAGAGCGGAACGCACCGCCCCTACCTGCCCGTCCATCATTCCGGACAGCCCCACCATGTGCGCCCCGGCCCGCGCCTGGGCCACCGCCATCTCGGCGTAGATCTCGAGCGTCGCGTCGTTGTCGACCGACCCGTCCGGGGCCAGCACCCCGCAGTGCCCGTGCGAGGTGAACTCGTCGAGACACAGGTCGCTCATGATCACCGTTGCGTCGCCGACCTCGGAAGCCAGGTCGCGCAGCGCGACGTTGAGGATGCCGTTCGGGTCGCACGAGGCCGACCCGGTCTCGTCGCGCGTCTCCGGGACGCCGAAGATCATCAACCCGCCGACGCCGGCGTGCACGGCCTCCACGGCCGCCTTGCGCAACGTGTCGCGGGAGTGCTGCACGACGCCGGGCATGGTCGGGATCGGCCGGGCCTCGGTCAACCCCTCCCGGACGAACATCGGCAGCACCAACTGCGCCGGGTGGATCCGGGTCTCCGCGACCAACCGCCGCAAAGCTGGCGTGCGACGCATACGACGTGGCCGTACCTGGGGGAAAGACATTGATGTAATCCTATCGGAAACGGAGCGCCGTGGGACCCTGGACCTTCGACCCCCGCCGCTGCTTGGCCGGCATCGCCGCCAACTTCTCCCGCAGTTCCACCGCGTACGCCGCGAGCGCCTCGACGAGATCGGGCACCGACGCGTGCTGCGGCTGGACGTCGACCCGCAGGCCGAACTCGACCGCGGTCTCCGCCGTCTTCGGCCCGATCACCGCGACCACCGTGCGGGCGTGCGGCTTGCCCGCGATGCCGACGAGGTTGCGCACCGTCGACGACGACGTGAACAGGACCGCGTCGAACCCGCCCGACTTGATCGCGTCGCGGATCTCGGCCGGCGGCGGCGCGGCCCGCACCGTGCGGTAGGCGGTGACATCGTCGACCTCCCAGCCCATCTCGATCAGGCCGGCGGCGAGCGTCTCGGTGGCGATGTCCGCCCGCGGCAGCAGGATCCGGCCGACGGGGTCGAGCACCTCGTCGTGCGGCGAGAACTCGGCCAGCAGGCCGTCCGAGGACTGCTCCCCGGCCGGGATCAGCTCCGGCTGGATGCCGAAGGCGCGCACCGCGTCGGCCGTCGCCTCGCCCACACAGGCGATCTTGACCCCGCCGAAGTGCCGGGCGTCCAGGCCGTGCTCGGCGAACTTCTCCCAGACGGCGCGCACGGCGTTGACAGACGTGAAGATCGTCCACGCGTACCGACCGTCGACGAGGCCCTTGATCGCCCGCTCCATCTGCGCCGGCGTGCGCGGCGGCTCGACGGCGATCGTCGGCACCTCGCACGGGATCGCCCCGTACGAGCGGAGCAGGGCGCTCATCACGCCGGCCTGCTCCTTGGTGCGCGGCACGAGCACCTTCCAGCCGTACAGCGGCCGGTTCTCCCACCAGGACAGCTTGTCGCGACCGCTCACCCCGGAGCCGACCACCACCACGAGCCGGCCCGCGGTGCCGAGCGCCGAGGAGACCAGACCCTCCACCGTGGACGACGCGGTGTACTGGGTGTCGCCGGTGCCGTCGCCGGTCAGCGCCACCGGCGTCGCGGCGTCGACCCCTGCCGCGATCAGGCCGTCACGAAGCGCGGCCAGGTCGCCGGCGTCGACCGACAGGGCGGCCGACCCGCGGGCCACGGCGGCGGCCAGGGCGTCGAAGTCGAGCGCGTGCACGTCGTCGACGTCGGCCGTCACGCGCACGCCGGACAGCGGCACGCCCGCGTACGTCGCGACCCCGGCGGCGTGCCCGACTCCCGGCACCACCTCGAACGCGACGTTCGTGCGGGCGACCGACTGGACCTCCTTGACCACCGCGTCCACCGCGAACGGGTCGCCGTCGACGAGCCGCACCGCGCGCAGCCCCGAACGGGCCGCGGACAGCAGCACCTTCGCCGCGTCACCCGGCGTGCCCTCGGCCGGGCTGAACTGGGTGTCCGGCTCCGCGTCGGCCTTGACCGCATCGAGCAGCGCTATCGGGACGTCGCGGTCGTAGACGACGTGATCGGCGCTGGTCAACGCCGCGAACGCGCGGCGGGTGAGCAGGCTCGGGTCGCCCGGCCCGGCCCCGACGAACGAGATGCGGCCCACCGACTTGCGGGTGCGGGTCATCACTGGTCTCCCATTAACTGATCGGCGCCTTCCGCGCGCAGGTCGCGGGCCAGCGCGCGGCCCACCTCCGCAGGGTCGGCGAGCGTACCGGTGCGCGACAGCCGGATGGTATTCGTCCCGTCCGGGCTGAACACGGCACCGCGCAGATAAATCTCCGGACCGTCGTCACCCTCGGCGACCTCGGCCAGGGCCGCGACCGGGGCCGAGCAACCGGCCTCGAGCGTCGCGAGCAGGGCCCGCTCGGCCACCACGGCCGCGCGGGAGTATTCGTCGTCGAGCAGCGCGAGCTTCTCGATGGTCTCGGCGTCGTCGATCCGGCACTCGACCGCGAGCGCGCCCTGTGCGGGCGCCGGCAGCATGACCAGCGGGTCGAGGGTCTCGGTGATCTCGTCGGCGCGGCCGAGCCGGGCGATGCCGGCCCGCGCCAGGATGACGGCGTCGAGTTCGCCGTCGGCGACCTTGCGAAGCCGGGTGTCGACGTTCCCCCGGATCGGGACGGGCTCCCAGCCGCGCCGGGCGGCGTGCAGCTGGGCGATCCGGCGCACCGCGCCGGTGCCGATGCGCGCACCGGTGCCGAGGTCGGCGAGGGTTGCGTCGGCGCGGGCGACCAGGGCGTCGCGCGGGTCGGCCCGCAGCGGAACCGCCGCGATGACCAGGCCCTCGGCGGGCGCCGTCGGAAGGTCCTTGTAGGAGTGGACGGCGAAGTCGATCTCCTTGGCGATCAGCGCCTCGCGCAGCGCCGAGACGAACACGCCGACGCCGAGCTGCGCCACCGGCGCCGCCGACCGGTCGCCGGCCGTCACGATCTCGACGAGTTCGACCGGCCGGCCGGTCGCCGCGGTGAGGGCGTCGGCCACCAGACCGGACTGCGCCAATGCGAGCTTGCTCCCCCGCGTCCCCAACCTGATGGTCACGTGCCCTCCGGGCCGGCTTCCAATGCCCCGGGCACA
>Ga0111538_10001251_pt1 | contig 35806 bp, 67 predicted proteins | sample SoiMethybrSBSTD1_FD_79669 | JGI IMG/M metagenome (GOLD analysis project Ga0111538, IMG submission 79669) | Bulk soil microbial communities from a Populus tree surrounding site in Tennessee, USA - Soil MetaG P. TD hybrid SBSTD1 (version 2)... | ecosystem: Environmental > Terrestrial > Soil >...
GCAGAATTAAATGAATGATAAAACTCAATTAGAACAAATAATGAAGGAAATGTTAAGTAGTTGCTGCGAATTAATATTTAAAGACGAAGTTGATGATATTGGTTTTGAATTATGTGTTAATACAATAATAACTACAATTACCTATTTAAAGGGCAAAAGAAACTATCATCCAGAACGATTTTGTAGGATTTGTAAGAATGAAACAGTGGCTTGCGTTTGTATGGGAGAGGATGAGGCGCAAAAGCAATTTAATCAAGCTTTAAAAAGTTGGAAACCACCTATAAGGGATAAAAATGAATGATGAAACTAAAGCATATATAAAATCTCACCTTGAAGAATTAAGACAAACAACTACGCAGTTAATAATAATTAACGCATTACTAGATAAACTACCTAATCCTGAAGGGTTAGACTTCGTCGCTCTTAAAGAAGCTCAAACTTACATTAAGATCGCTAAGGGTAATCTTGACGACGGAATTGAAGTCCTGCAAGAGATCGTCTTTGGTGAGGTTAGTTAATGCAACAAGAATGGAGAGATGTTGAGATTAAAAAGCCCCCAAATGGGCATAGCGTTTTAGTCGCTGTCTTTGATGCAAGACCAAAGGTCAAAATGCACTTCATTCACATAGCTGAACGCTTGAATAACGATTACTTTGATGAGCATGGAAACTCGCTTCTTGGAAAAGAGAGGTGGGTTACCCATTGGATGCCTCTTCCTGACGTCCCCGAGGTAATGCCTGCTACTTTCTAGGAGATTAAAATGACTGATGAAAAGTTTGAAATATGCGCTCCAACAGTTCATGAGCTTATCAAGATCATTGAAGAAGCCTCAGAGTTTCAAAGCAAGTGCGAAACGATTGAGGATGAATACACACTTGAAATCAGGTGCAAATTACCTGAAACAAGAGCTCAAGTATGGTTAGAGATGGAAATGATCCACGAATATACATCCAAAATCGCATCTGTTTTTTATAAACTTATGATCCTGAAATGCACTGATGAGTTCTTAAGAGCTTGCCAAGAGAATAGGGATGATTTTCTTTCTGAATACTTAACCGAACTTATCTATCGCCCCTCTTACGGTGGCATTGATGGATTTATATCAATCAAGTGCTTGAAAGATCCTTATACGGGCAACTGCATGAAGAAGGACGCCGACTTGAGATACTTAGGATACCAACCAAAACAAGGAAAAGAAAATGGCCAAAAGGAAGACGAATGTAAAACCGAAGGAGATAATTCGGGATGCAGTGGGAAATAAATACATCTGCGACGGAAAGATTCGCCCAGTAGACTACGAAGCAGCTTACTGCTTGCGCTGCATTGCCACAGGAAATCAAGGGAAGTCAAGCGGAGATCTTGTTGAGTCTAGAGAGATCATCAAGGGATACTGGAAACAGCTTGCTGAGTACATCATGAAAGTTGACCCAGAAATGGCGCTTAAGCTTCTCATAGAAAAAGTGACAACAGCAAGACCGTTAAACGCTAACATCATCGAAAAAGAGGCGGGAATGAATCCCCTCATCAATGAGATGACGATTAGCATGACTTTTAAACGTTTACCTGGAGATAGCATTTACTTTGAAGGCCGTGAAGCAGATAACGTTCCAATTGTGGGTCACCAACCAGAAGAGATTGAAGATGAAAGCGAAGATGATCAGGATTTGCCAGGGCTGCCAGAAGGAGCATAATACAGGCGTCGAGAACAGGCAAACGGGAACGTTTACCCCTATCGACAAGTGCATTGATTGTCTCATGAGTAAATGCGAAATGAGGCTTGAGACTAAGCAGATTCATTTGACGGAAGAAGATCTATCCGAATCCTCACCCCATGATCTGCGGAAGTCTCTTGACGATACCTTACGTCGATTTCTTCATGACTGTCAGCACGTCCAGGCCTGTAATCCTTTGTTACAATCTCACATACCGCATCAAGAATCCACTTCAGAGACATAGGCAAGTTATCAAACTTGTCTAATTGCTTTGGAGCGTATCTTGTGAGTGTAATCAGGCACGGGGGTTTCAGAAAACTTTTGTGCCTATTAAGCACAAGATGCACCATGCGTTTTTGCTGCTTATGACGCCTATGCTTGTCCGTCCAATGCTCGGCTTTATAGACCATTTTGCCCTTCACCACATGGGACAATTTCTTGCCCCCATTGGCTTCGCTAACCGTGGTGACTGGAAGCGTCGCTTCTACCCAATTTTCACCCTTTTCCGAATTCAGCGTTAATTTGACCTCTGGCAGCTTTTTCTTTGGAGTGGCTATGTTGATATTCCTCAACCCCTGATCGGCGCTTCTAGCCCCCTTTCTGTGCGAAATTCGGGGCTTCTCAAAAGGGAAGGTCATCGGATTCCGCTACCTCACTCATTGATCGGGGTTGGTGAGTTTGAGCTTGGAAAGCTGAACGGTTCTCCCATTTTCGCTTCTCAAGAAATTCTTTGATGTCCTTTTCGAGGAAGTTCGAATCTTGCATGAAAGCGTCGAAATATTCTTTCTGCCCATTGCGCTTGATTCCAACTGTCGCAACACTCCAGAATTTACCTCCATTCTTGGCTTCTTTTCTCACGTAAGCAACTCGGTATTTCCCATCCAAACACAAGTAAACAAGCTCTTTTGTGTACTCATCTTCAGGAAAACTATCGTGGCTAATAAATTCAATCTTTGACATAATTCCTCCGAATTTAAATTTTATTTATCACTTCTAACCCATTTCCACAAGGGAAAAAAGGCTATTCTTTTTTTAGGAACTCGCTATACGCCCTTTTTGCATCTTTTTGTCTCTCAAAGTCACATCAACTTTCTGGTCAAATTCAGGGTCTGAATAAGCAATGAAAACAGGCTGAGAGGTACCCAACAAAGGGAAAAATAGTATCCCAATCTGATCTTTCAAATTGCAGCGATAGTGCTCACATCTCCACCCCGTGTCATTGTTGCCAAATGCTTCGTAAAGCTTCTGCGCTCTAGCTTGGTTAGCTTCAGCTCGGCTTTTGACGTTTGGGGCGATCTTCCATTTGCGCAAAGCGTTAGGCCAATCCTGAATGGCGGACTTGCGACCAGGTGAGCGGAGAATGTAATCAATCGCCGATTGGACGTTGTCATGCGATCCCTTGATTTCGAGGCAGGCTTTGTAATCCGCGTCTGATAACTCAACAACTTTGAGAACTTCATTGACCACAAACTCGAACCTGACCTTCTTTTCATTTTCGATCGAAAGAGAATCATCAATCATCAAATCAGCATCATCCCTTTTCGGAGCTTTTGGCGAAGAAGGGTTGGGATGATGATCTTCTTTAGATCTTCTCTTCTTTATTCTAGATTGTGGGCGTTCAGTTGGGGGTGAGTTGGGTGTGAGTTGGGCGTTCAGTTGGGGGTTAGGTTTAGAAAAACGCTCTGTCACCCATACGTAGCATGTAAATCGGTTGGGGGTTGAGTTGGGTGTCTTTTTCAATAAACCCGCTTTTTGCATAACTTTCAGTTGGTGCTTGAATGCGTCTTCCGACAAAAAACATGCGGCTGAGCTTTTGCCGCGACCTGTAATAAATTCATAAGGGGCTAAAGTTATTTCTTTATGATCATAGACAGTGGTACGCGCATAAGTTGAGCATTTGGAAAAAGCCCATGTGACAAAAAGAATGGTATTGACGTTGTCAAACCACTGGTTTTCACGAAAGTATTTGGGGATAGGTGTTTCGAAGTAATAAGGAATTTCAGACATAGCGTCCCGTAAATAAGTTGATCTCATATTTCGGGTATGCTAGACTGAGAGGTACCAAGATCCCGGTGTAGCACACCAATTCTAAAACGTCTGGCCGACGAAACCAGACGTTTTTTTTTGTCACAATAACACGGTTTAAGTAATCTTTACAATTAACTTCCGTGTAATTCCCAACAAAACTTCCTCTCCCTTCGATCGTAAGAGCCCGTGTAAGTGTTAGGACGAAGAGCGATAAGATCCCCGCCAATGTCAGTTGTGACAAGAAGTTTCTTCGATTCCAGGAAAGAGAAAATAGTCTTAAAGTAACTGGGGCTATTGTTTTCGTCGTAAAGAATGAGATCAGTTTCCAATATCGATTCGCAGATATCACGCATGAGGTCATAGCAAACAAAGCCATAGTTTTTAATCCTTACTGAGCAAAGGGTACATAATGGGGACGGGTCTTCATTACACATCGGTTTCACTTGGGAAAAGGTTGATTACAAAAAAACCTTCCGTCTCTTCAAAGGTGAGAAGATCTAGCCTGCTGAGCGCAAGCAAGTGATTGCGGAATAAAGTCGGGGAAATCAAAAAGAATGACTTGATGTCAGTCCTTTTGACAGAGTAACTTTTTGCTTTTGGAATTAAAGAATGCAGGTCAGTGTAGAGTAATGCCGCCTCTGGTGCACTACGAAGAACAAGCTTGAATTTTTGTATCGGGGGGAAATCGGCATAACTGGACATATTCCTCAATTGAGTTGATTTTTTTCATCCCGAGGAATACAATCGTCCTGTTAGAAAATTGTTTCTGTCCTCGAAGAGTATCTTGATTGGCGTCGGGATACTCTCCTTTTCATATAATTAATTAATATTTTTTGACAACTTTTCTTTTGAGATGGTAGAATCTTTTTCCATTTCTTGCTTTTCTGCGTTCGGAATCCAATCATAGACTTTAACCTTTCCACCAGTCTGCTGCTCAATTCTCCATGCCATTAAAAGGCTAGGAATTGAATCACCCTTCATCAATCTCCCTAAATGCGTAGGTGTCGTTTCTATCTGATCGGCAAACCATGCCTGCGATCGTCTTATAGCTTCTAGGTACTTTTTTAGCTTGTTCATGCGTTAATCTATTCATCCATGTTTATTTTTCATAACGTTAGATGTTGACATAAATCAACACCGAGTGATATATTTGGTAATCATAGACGGATACGCCGTTTAGGTCAACAAAAAGGACAGAAACATGAACGCCAAAGATGTTATCAAAAACCTAGAAACAATGAGTCAAGCACTTGAGAAGGTTGCTAACTCACCTCAGCATTATAACTCAGAATACGCGATTTATCTTGAAAGAATGAGTTGGGAGATGCACAAACAAGCCAATGATATTAGAGAGATCGAATATTTATTTGACTTACCTTGTTTTGGAGGTTGATTATGCAAGCTTACTGGAGCCAATTTAGCCACGCCGAGATCATGTCGATGCACGGTGTAGAAGTAGATGAAGTCGATTATGACACAGATTCGTATCACGATGATGTTGACACAGATTTGTCACAAGAAGAAGAGGGATGTTGTTCTGGTTGTATGGATTGCTTAGGTTTATCCTGGAGCGACTTTATGTAAAGATTACTGGAGTGGCCTTGCCCTTCCACTCCAGTTCTCTCTATTCAACCAAACTAAAGGAATGTATGAAAAAACTGCTCAGTCCCCTATATATTTAATTATTGAAATAACAACAACAAAAAAAGGATAGAAACAATGAACCCAACGCCAAATTTATTGCCTGAGATGAGTGAAAAATTCGATATGGTCTTAAAGCAAATGATGCTTGCTAAGAGAGAAATCGGCTCATCGGTTAAAAAAGACGCCTCTAATCCATTTCATAAATCCAGATACGCAACTTTAGGCGCTCACCTTGAGCTAACCGAAGCTACATTAGACAAATATGGATTGATTTTGCTTCAAACAGTGAACGGATCTCATGATAAAGCTGTTTTAGTGGCTACACTTTGCCATGCGGAAAGTGGTCAGTGGATCAAATCTTATTTACCTCTTCCTAATCCCAAAAGCGATAGCCAAGGTTTGGGAGCTGCAATTACGTATATGAGACGTTATTCGATAAGCTCAATGCTTGGGTTGAATGCCGAAGACGATGATGGGGAAACAGCTTCAGGCCGCGGCAAGCATGATGACTATAAAAAAGAACAAAAAGCCGTTAATCAAGCTCCCCCTATGGCAGCCGCTAAGGTTACAAGTATTTCCCCAAATAATCCTAAAATTGGGCCACAGCAAACCGCTAATTTGAAAAATATCGAGGCGAGACTTAGTGCGAATTACAAAACTAAGCTTTACGACTGGATGAAAAAAGCTTATGAAGTGAGCTCTATTGAAAATCTAACCGTGGACATTTACCCAAAAGTGCTTGAAGCGTTTACAAACGCCTCTAAACTGGTAGAAGCTCCACAGCAACAAAGGGAACTGGCTCATGCGTAAGGTACATTTCGAACAAGGATCACCCGAATGGTTAAACTGGAGAAAAGGACTGCTGACCGCGACAGACGCGGCAGCTCTCCTGGGTAAATCCAAATATGCAACGCCTCATCTACTATGGCAAAGAAAAACAGGCCAAGCGCCTGAGCAAGCTGTCAATTCGGCGATGCTGCGCGGGCAAAGAGATGAGCCCGTAGCTAGAGCTCTTTTTATAAAAGAGTATGGAATTCCAATGGAACCTGCTTGCGTTGAGAGTGACATTCCTTACATCGGAGCTTCTTTGGATGGTCTTAGCCCCTGCGGAAAATATCTCCTTGAGATCAAATCTCAAAGACCTGTTTCAGAAGTTCCAGAAATGCACTGGATTCAGATGCAACACCAATTTATTTCTAACGATGGAAGAGTTGAAAAAGGATACTACGTCAGTCATTGGGAAGGAGTAAATACCACCTTTGAAGTCTATCCCGATCTAGAATGGAAAAAGGATTATCTACCTAAAGCCAAGGAATTCTGGGAGATGATAGTTTTCAAAGAGCCACCTGCTCTTATAGCGGGTGATTATTTTGATATGACAGACCAAGGATCATGGAATGAGCATGCTTACCAGTATGTCACCTTGAGCAGAAGAATCAAAGAGCTTGAAGAGCTGAAAGACTCCTACAGAAAAGAGTTGATTAAGATGTGTGGAGACAAAAATTGCGCAGGAAAAGGCATAAAAATCCTAAAGAAGTACAGCAAAGGACGTATTGATTACAAAGAAGTTGTTGAGGTCATGAATGTAAATTTTGATGAGTCACATTTTAGGAAAGCTCCTACCTCAACATGGACAATTATGCTGGATCAAAATTAAACTTAACGGCATTTTGAGGGAAAAGGAGGTTATATGAAGCCTATCATTATGACAATCATTATAACAATCATCCTGACAGGGTGTACATACTCGATCACGATGGTGCATACTGAAGGTCAAGCGACTGATGTCGTAGATGAAACAGCCACTAACACCCCGAGTACCTCAGTGACTCCAACAGTTACTATACCCGCGGGAGCGATTTAGTGGTTTGGTTAAGTTTAATTCTATTGTGGCTAGCTCCCTTCTCTGCAATGGCGAAGGAATATGAGCTAGCCGCATGTGCCATATTTCAAAATGAAGATCGATTCCTCGATGAATGGATCTCATACCATAAGAGTCATGGAGTTGAACATTTCTGGCTTTACAACAACAATTCCACTGACAATTATCTGGAGGTTTTGCAACCTTACCTGAAAACTGGATTAGTAGAGCTCATTGATTGGCCAAGTAGTCCAGTAACCAACGAATGGGAAAACTTCTCCTTCAATGTCCAAGTGAAGGCTTATACTGACGCCATCCATCGGGCAAAGAATAAAACAAAGTGGCTAGCCATCATCGATACCGACGAATTCATCGTCCCTATTCAAGTAGATCATCATAAGAAGACCCTTAGCATCCGCGCTATTCTAAAGAATCATCATAATGATAGCGCAATCGCTCTCCAATGGGCTTGTTTTGGAACTTCTGGAATTGACTATGTTGAACCAGGAAAAATGCTCCAATCGCTTGTATTGCGTCTTCCTCTTGATCATCCAAGAAACGGATGGAGTAAAACCATTGTAAAGCCGCTTTACATTGAATCGTGTGAAAACCCTCACTTTTGCAACCTTAGAGAGGGAAAATGTGTGGTTTTGTCACATGAAGAGGCAAGACTTAATCACTATTGGGCAAGAGATGAGTTGTTTTTGCACTCAGTGAAAGTGCCAAGATATGTAAAATGGGGAGGTAAAGAAGAGGATATCTTGAATGATGCCGCCCAAATGAATCAGGTCTACGATGATTCGATCAAATGGGGCCCTTATTAGGGGCCCTATCCATTTCAGATTAAAACTTCTTGGCCGCTGCGATAGGTGAAAGTTGGAGTTCCAGTTGTGTTTGCGGTTCGAATTCTAACCCAATATCCAGCAGGAACATAACCGTTTAGTCCACCTGTGACGTTTTGAGATAGATTAAGTCCAATAGTTAAAGTACCTGTGTTTCCATTTACAAATCTACAAAGCTCTTGAACTCCTGTTGTAAAAGCGGAGTTTGTAGCGATCTCAAGAAAAACCGTACCCGTTTGGCCAGTTGTCAAGTTAAGCGTACAAGCGATATCCACTGAGTAATTCACTAAAGAATCTCGAGTAGTGCTCACTTGATAAGCTGTATTTAAGGATCTGGATGCTGATGACTGAGATCTGACAGCCGCAACCCCAGAATCTGAAAGTAATTGACCAGTAGTGGAATTGAAAGAGGAGATGTTTCCTACTGCCGCAGAAGATGGCCCTTTGATATTTCCGAAAACCCCGCCTGCTGTTGGCCAAGAAAGAGCGGTCGCGGGATCGACTGTCGCACTGCCAAGATCGGCAGTAACTGACCCAGCAACCGCGTCTTTTGCGGCTTGATCTGGTGCGGCATCCCATGCGGCCAAGTAAAATGCAATCCGTCCTTGAGCTCTTAAATACCTAGTCAAAATGGTATACATTTTGGTTTGGTTATTGGTAAAAACAGCTTCAAAAGCTTGATAGTTATCTGGGAAAACCAGAGGATAAAACGTGGAATTTAGAGCGGCAATAAATTGGTCTCTATTCATAAATTCCCTCCTTAGGAATATTGAATTTGCATTCTACCCGTCGTTGACATTGTAGTTCCCAAGCCAACTGTATTATTATTCAAGTAAGCGCCAGCGGCAGCATTGGTAAATGGAAAAATTACGGTATTGTTTCCTAGAGCAAGCGTACTAATTTGATAAAGCGTAATTGCTCCTGCTTGATCAAAAGCCCCTGGCCCTTGAAGACCGCCATCGTTAGAGTTAAAAGGCATACTTTGCCCTAGAGTAACCACTCCTGTACCTGCGGTACTACAGTTAACAAATGCTTGATAGTATTCGATCTTGTTATCCATGAAGATATAGTATACAAACCCTGAAGTAGTAAACGCAGGAGCCACACCACCGTTATTTTGGAAGTATTTTCCTGAAGCATTACCAAATTGTCCTGGTGGCATTGCAAATTGTACACCTTCTTGAAATTGCCCCACCCCGTCGGTATTCCCAATTGTTTGAACTGTCCAGTCATCAGAAGTACTCATTCGCATTCTAAAAGAACCGATGCTTAAACAAGGATTTGAGTCATAGCTTGTGACTGTGATATTAGCTAATGAGAAGAAAGATCCTTGGGTATCTGCTATAGCTGATCCCACTTTTCCGATCTTGGTATTTACTGGAGACGTTGAAGCATTTGGATATCGAGAGATCATGAAAGCGATTAAAGTCTCAGTGTCATCCATTACAGCGTAAAGAAAAAATGGCATATCTACTGCAACAGCGATACCAGTCGTAACCCCAAAAAGGTTACCTATGATCTGGGATGATCCGTTATCATCGATAAAGGTTTGGTTGGCTGTGATTTGGAATTTAAGATACTTCCCAGGGACAGACTTACTAGGCAAAACAACATAGCCTGGATTTGTCGCAGAAAGGGCATTGCCATCACCCCCTTGGACGGTGAAAGTCCCAGATCCTGAAGCGTACGCAATCCCCAAATTCTCTACATAGTCACCCTTAAGGCGTACACGATTTGCCCATTGAAACGTGCCACCACTTGCTATTTCAAAGTCATTATTGCTTCCATTGACTGCATTTGCAAAAGGCATATTTACTCCTTAAGTTACGTTCCAATTTCCTTCAATGCCGACGGCCCACCAATCATTAGTCGATGCCTGGTATCGAAGGGTTAAAGAATCACCTGTTCCCGTGCTAGTGAATGCACCTGCTACAGAAGTCGCCTGGTTTCCAATGTGACCCACTTGAGTTGCTGCCATTTGGACAACTAAAACGCCGTTTGTAGCAACGAATTTCACTAAATCCCCATCGAGTAATCCCGCAGTAACTGGAGTGGTTAAAGTGATTGCGTTCGTTGCGAATGATCCCGAGTTAAGAGTGACCGAAGTTGTAGAAGCTTGATCAGCAAAAGGAGGTGATAAGATTGTGACTGTGTTGCCAGTTGCTGAAGTTTTGCTTCCTGATCTTCCTAAGACATTCAAAATTCCTGCCGCTGGAGTCGCGTTCCCTGAATCGGCATTGAATTGAATTGGCACTGAGCCTGTCGCACTGACAAATCCATTAGCATCGACGGTAAATTGAGCTGAGTTAAAGGCTGCTAAACCCACATTCGACGCATTGGTCGATGCAATGGCTTGAGCTCTTTGAACGTTGACGGTAACTGTACTGCCTGATGCCGCTGTCGCTACGGGTGTAGTTCCCGCAGCTACAGCAGCCCCCAAGATATTAATATTATTAGCGGCAGGGGCAGCCGTTCCCGTATTTCCAGTATACTGAGTCGCAATTGTGGCGGCTAAGGTGACAAAGCCGTTAGCATCGGCTGAAAACTGAGCGCTACTAAAGTGAGCCACGCCGTTTCGAGAGGCTGCCGTTGTCGCGTTTGTAGAGGTTCTCTGAATCTGGAGGGAAATTGTATTGGCTGCCAAGCTAAAAGCTCTTATAGAGCTTGCAATTGTGTTTGCTGTAGCTTGGGCACCTGTCATAGAAATTTGTCCTGCAAGGGGGACAACTGGGTTTGTTCCTGGAGCTGTATTACCATCGACTAAAACTGAAAGGATAGGGCTAATCGCCAATCCGACAAATCCGTTGCCGTCCACTGTAAAAATCGAGGAGTTAAAGGCAGCAAGTCCAACGTTTGCGGCATTGGTTGATGCAATGGCTTGAGATCTTTGAACTTCCAATTGCATCGTATTGGCGCCAGTTCCATTTGTCCTGACAGGATTAGTCCCCGCGGCAACGGCCGATCCATTGAATGTGACCAAGCCCGCTCCATCTGGAACCACAGGACTTGTTCCCGTTTGCATAGCTATAGAATCAATCGCCGCCCCTGCTCCCACTAACGAAACATATCCGTTCGCGTCCACGGTAAACTCGGCCGAATTAAAGTGGGCTACCCCGTTGGCGGCTACCGTCGAAACCGCTTGAGCGGAGCTTCTTTGGATTTCGATAGTGTAGCTATTGGCTGCGACTGAATTTGTACGGATGACATTTGCCCCAACGGTTCCTGCTGCTACCTGACCACCTGTCACAGTCACAATACCTAGTCCGTTTGGGACTACTGGGTCGGTTCCTGGAGGTGTAGAAGCGTCCACATTGAAAGACTCAGTAACGGCGCCACCGATCAAGGAAACGAAACCGTTGGCGTCGACTGAGAAAAAGGCTGAGTCAAATGCGGCTAAGCCGACATTAAGTGCGTTTGTTGAAGCTATGGCTTGGGAAATTTGGGCTTGAATAGTGAGAGTGTTGCCCGATCCCACAGTTTGCAAAGGAACTATTCCCGCGGGAACCGTTTCACCTAAGACTTCTAAGACGTTAGCGATGGGAATGGCAAATCCGACATTAGCGTCGAATCTTGTGGGAATTTCTGGATGATTCCCTTCAATATCAATGATGGATACTTGGCTCAAGGAATCACCTCCGCTTTTTTCATTCTTCCGATCATGGTGTAAATATTTTCTATCTTTTTCTCTGTAACCATTACAGCGCGAGACAGCAAACGAATCTCGCGGATAATCCCAGCGGCATCGATGTTGTGAATATTAATCTTTTCTTCAAGCTCTTTCTTGATCGCTTGAGTATCGGTAGGTAAGGCGACGATTTCAGCTTTGGTTTTATCTGACTCTTTATAAATTTTTCTTTCCAAATTGTCCATAGCTGACATGATGGAATTAAGATTTTCTTTATTAGTGGCACTTAACTTATCTATTCTATCAGTAATAGCAACAAATAAACCAAAATTCTTTACATTGTCATTTCTTAAATCGGAATTATTTAATTTGTTTTCTTGAAGGCTTAATAATGTACTATTATTTATATCTAACTGATCATTTCTAAATGCGGTATGGGATTTATCTAGTAGGCTCATGAAAGAAGCGTGGCTAGATAGCGCTGATTTGATCGCCAAAATCTCGGAATGTAAAGCGGCTTTACTTTCAGCGCAATCGCGCTTGACTGAAGCGATTTCTTCTTTCAAATCCCTGATCGATTGAAGAACAGTATTCAGCGAATTTTGATAATTCTTGATTTCCTGTTGAACTATCAGCTCAAATTGCTTAGCCAAGTCGCGACGATTTAACATTAGTGCATACACTCAACATAGACATCTCCTGACGTTGGAGCTGTCACCTGTTTTACATAGAACTGAGTCCCCACGGGGAACACATATTTATCATCGAATTGCGGATTGATGTTAGCTTGTACGTCATAAAGCTTATAGCTGCCTGCGGCAACAAACATGTCTCCTGCTGCATTCGTTGGGTCAAGTGAAAAAATCATATGACCTTGAGTGTTATTGGTAATGCAGAATACGCGGATAGGATGGTCAGTTGGTGTGCCAACTGCCGCATAAGCCGCAGAGATTCCAGCAAATCCCAAACTACGTAAGGGTTCAAAAAATGCTCTAGACTGACTCATTTGCCTCCTGTGGAGCCGCGCAGTCTTGCCCTTCACAGGGTTGAGCCGCCTGCTCTTCTTGTTGTTTCATTGCTTCTTGCTGCGCTACCTGTTCCTTGTGAGCTTGAACCATACGCTCTACCATTAATCCCTTGACTAGCATCAAGAAATCATGAAAAAGGCCGATAGGCATCTCATTTTCAACTAGGATTTGTGCTTGGCCGCATGCGCTTTTGAATAACTGTGTTGGTTTTTGCATTTCTTTTTTCCTTTGTTTTTTTAGTTAACGATTTCCCACGCAATAACAGAAACGTCAGAAGCCTGAAGTGCTGTTGCGTCTGCCGCTTGAACAGCGTTGATCACAAATGAAACACCTGCTGTTTTAGTCCCAAGAGTTACATGACCGAGGGCCGCGGCTCCTGTAGCTCCAATGCCTTGACGATATAGCCTAATTTGCGATGCTGCGGTGACTGCTGTGGTAGAAACTGTGGCTGTACCTCCAGTTAAAGTTACTGTACCCGCCGAGTTAGCTCCTGCGGCAGTTGTAGTGGCCACGCTAGAGTAAACATCCTTGTTTCCAGCAGTTCCACGGACAATATTTCCGTTTGTTGCTGTGATATTTCCTAAAGTAGCTGTAAGAGTGGTTCCAGCCGTAATTGTCGATGTAGCGGATAAAGTTGTAAAAGTTCCTGCGGCAGGTGTCCCAGAGCCGATTGCTGGTGGAGAGGCGAATCTTGTAGCTAACTTCAAAGGAGAAACGATTCTAGTATCATCTGTCCCCGTATTAACCTCCGCTTGAGTTGCTATCTCAGCAATCCCAGCTACTGTTTCGCTTGCGGCAGGTAAAAGAGTAGAAATAGCCAAAGCAAGTGTTGCTGGGCTAATATAAAGTTGTTGAGAAACTCCCGCGGCTACTTCAGCGGCGTTAGCTGCTCTAACATCGCCAGTCCAGTGCTGATTGGACTGCTTACCAGTGTAAGAATTTGGACGTGCAAATTTAGGCATTTTAACCCCCTGTTTCATGCGTTAAATTCAAATTTAAACATGTCACTTGGATCCAACAAAAGCAAGCATTCGTTGACAGGAAAGTTAAAATCTTGAATAATTGAATAAGAAGAGGTTGAGATGTCGAATTATGCCAATGTAATCATGATCCGCAACGAGTCAGGTAAAGACGTGCTGTTTAGGCCTGTAGATGAAAGATTCGACTATTTAACTAAGTTAGTTAAAGCAGATCATTATATTATATTTGAGCCTCATTTAGCTGGTTTTTTAATTGATATGGATCAAACTTACTTCCAGTTTGTAAATAAAAAAAGAAAGATAAAACCTCATAAAGTAGGCAAGTACGGTATTAAACTGGAGTTTATCGATGAAACAAAAAAGCGCACATGTTACGACGACGTTTCAGCTAAGCACAACCTTGCATGAGCAATTGAAATTAATGTGCTTGCTTACTCATCGATCAATGGGTGAGTTTATTCGTATAGCTTTGATCGATAAAATGAAAGAGTTAAAGGTGGCAAATCCAAATGGAAAACCTTGAAGAAGTTCTGTGGGCAATCCACAATCTGATTGAAAAGCTTCCTGTAATGATCTGTGATGAACTTGAGAAAAGATCCGCATTGCAAAAAGATCAGGAAGACAAAGAGAGAAAAGCTAGACTTGAAGCGGATATGGACTTCTTAAGAGAGCATAACGCAGAAATTAATAAGTTGATGTATGGATTATGTGCTCCTGTTAAGGTGGAAGCGGATAATCCTGAAGAACAACACATTGCTGATCAATTGGAAAAAATGTACAACGCAGTTTATACGGAGTGTAAAGAATGCAATGGGAACAAGTCCTAACAATCATCGCCGCTAACGTGGGAATGATCCTATGGAATGCAAGAGAGCGTAGAACCGACTTTCTTCATACCATGAAGGTCATTGATGAGATTAAAAAAGAAACAAAAGACTTCCATGGTCGCCTATGCACCATTGAAGAAAAACATAAGCAGGCTAAAAAATGATCCAATTTATAGGCGCCATGATACTTTGCGTCTTTTGCATGTTGCTAACGGCTATCACTGAGTGATTTCTTCTGTCAAGAACTCCCATTTTTCATTGGGATGCTTTCTTTGCATGTATTCCTTCACCTGATTGACGATAGTTTTTGTGCCTTGCAAAGATCCTTGATTCATATTCTTAACCAATTTAGTTCCGATATTTTGGAAATAAGGATTGATAAGCATCTCTCGGGCCATTATGCGTAATGCTGTCTCTGTTCCAAGGCCAGCAAGCGCCCATGGATTACCGTTTGCAAGAGCAAGAGTAGCTGGGACATATCCCACAAGCTCCGCTTTGTTTAAGAAGGCATCCACGATGTCAGGCTTTAACTTTTTAGATATAGCCGCGTATTTTGAGTATAACTGATTGGTTAGGTCGAAATCTTTAGCTAATGTAGGAGAAATCTTCTCAAGAACATCTGAGATAGGAGCCTTGAGCCTAGATAAAGCTTTTTTACCTCCTCCAATCTTGTTCCAATCGACAGTGCGATTGACATCCTGCCAGAAGTTCACAAGGTACTCTGGAGTGATCTCAACCTCGCGAAGGTTGGTTAATGCCTTTTCAATGTAGTCAATGGCTGCTTGCTTCTCGGCTGAGGGTGAAAGAGTGCGTGTAAGATCATTGCGGATATCGCCGAATTCCTTACGTAATGCAATCTGTTGCTCACGTGGAAGCTTGTTTTTAGCTACAGGAGAACTCTTGATTGTGTCGTATGAGTCTCCTAGTTTTTGTTTTATCTTTCCAAAAAGCTCTTTGCTTCGTTCGCTTTTCTTTGCAAATGGCGCTAGTGTCGCTGTCTTTCGTGGACTTTGAATTAATGGAGTGATTTCCGACTCTGCAAGACCTAGTTTTCTAGCTCCTTCAATGAGCTTATTAGTTTCTTTGCCTGCTTTTGTGACGCTTTGAGGGTTTAACTTTCCTTGAATTGCTGAAGTAGCCAATGGCCCTCCAATTTCAAGAGCTGTCGCTAACGCTTCAGGCCCTCCAGATTCTCGGATTCCTTGAGCTCCAGAATTAGAAGCTAAAAGCCCAAGAGCTCCTTTAAGTCCGCTTCCTGTGGCTATTCCTTCTCCTACCGCGCCAGCTCCATGTCCCGCTATTCTACCCGCTGGAGTTCTACCTTCTCCCACTCCAGTCACTTGTTGAATTTTGCCTTCAACTTCCTTAGATGTAGGTAATCGAGCCGATCTAGGGCCAAATTCATCATCATCGGAAAGAAGCATAAGCTCACCAAAAGACGGGGCTTCTCCACGGTTCATTTTTTCTAGGATATCAGATTGTACCCCGTAAATAGCTTCTTGCCCTGGGAGTAGTTGGCCTTCTGGAACTTGAAGACCAAAAGCGTCGAGAATATTTCCATAAGCTCCCGCGATTCCAGCAGCCCCCTTTTTAAGGACTTGTTGCCCTATGTCTTTAGCCGTATCCCAGAAATCAAACTTGTCTTCTTTTTTCTTTTCATTTTGAGCAGCAAATCGTTGAAAAATATTTCCCTCGGGCTTTACTTCCTCGGCTACCTCTAAGGTAAATGGTGTCTCAGCCTGAGTTGGCTCAGGTTTGGGAGTAGAATTAGAAAAAGCGTCAGAAGTTCTTTCTTGCGCCCTTTTTTGGAAAATATTCATGTTATTCATCGATTGCATATCCTAGTTTTCTGGCTTCAGCTAAGGCTTTATCAGGATCATTACCAAAGGTCATCAGAAGAGCATCTACCATATAGGGAGAAATCTGAGTTCCTTGTGCAACTTTATGGAATTTCTGCGGCTTATCTTCACCGATCGCTTTTATCGCTCTCAAATCGTTAAAGAGTTGCTCTTGCTTGTCTTCAGCATACTTAGATAATCTATCTTTAACTCGACCTCCAAGACTACGATAATTGCCCCCTTCACGTTCAATTTCATCGGCAATCTCATTGGTGACACGCACTCTTTCCTCTTCAATATCTAATTCATTTTGAAGAGCTCTTGCTACAGATAAGTTAGCTTCAGGTGTACGGCCGATCTTAGTTAACATATCGGAGATCTGCTGCTCAATCCATTGGTTAGGGCGCGCGCCTGCTCTCGCTAAGCTTCCCAAGAAATATTCTTTTGCCGCTGTTTTAAATAGCGCGCCTTCTGGAGATCTAAAAGCTTCAACCCCTGACAATTCAGCTAAGTTATCCCATGTCCAGAAAGAAAGATCTTTACTCGCGATCGCGTCCACCATTGTTCTTAAGGCAGATCGCTTTTGGGGTAATGTTTCAGCAATTTCGTCAGTCCTTTCAAGAACTTTTTTGCCAATATCTTGACCGAATTTAGTGCGATTTTCATCTTTTCTTTGCTCAACATTTCTTTCCTCCTGCCTTCTTTTTAACTCTTGTTTAGCAGGTTCGGAAAATCCTTTCACACCACTCAATTGCACTAACTGATCATCGGATAAACCTCTCCAAGAAACAGGGCCTGTTTGCTCCCCTTGTGGCCCTTGTTGCCCTTGAGGTGATTGACCTGCGGCTAATCCCCCAGCAATTTGAGCTGGATTTGCGTTGACGCCCATTCCACCAATGATTGAGTTTGCTCTATTATCTAGAAGCTGATTTTCATATTGAACTTTCTGAAGACCTTCTGGTAAATCTGGGTTTATACCAACAGATTCTGCGGCGGATCGCCTTTTATTTTCTTGCTGTTTCGACTGAAGATTATTGTAAGCATTTTGGATATACTGCACCGCAGCGCCTTGTCGCTCAGGGGAAACCTGTGAAAGGATCTTGCTAATGCTATTTTGCAATACGGCGGGATCTTGGGAATTCATCGCCCCAGAAAGAATGCTTTCAATTGCGTTCTCATCTCTAGTTTGACGAAATCCTTGGCCTAAATTGTTTCCAATTTGCTGAGCTACTAAAAACGGTAATGGTGCTGACATTTTATCTCCTTATTCCTCAAAGCCTTTTCTAGGTTCTTGTGCGGCGTTGGCGGTAGTTTTATCTTTAAATAATCCAGTCACAGAATCTTTGAAAGCATCACTAGATAAATACCCACCTGCGCTAGACATCAAGTTTTGAGCAGATGATGGATTGGTTGGCGCTCCAGATCCAGAACCTAAAATTGAATTAATCAACCCCTGCTTACGATTCAAAGCATCTTGATTGAATTGATAGTATTGTTGATTGAGCATTGAATCTAAGTCTACGCCTGCTCTTGTAAGGGTATCATCCAATCCAGTTCCTCTTTGTTGCCCTGAAGCAATGTATTGCTGTTGGATCTGAGGAGCTATCTGATTCCTAAACATAGCTTGCGCAGGCTCTACAAATGACTTTTGGAATGCTGATTCATCACCTGAAAAAAGATCGGCATAAGGCCCAGTTCCACTTTGAAGAGAGGAAAGCAATTGATCAATCAATTTTCTTTGAGTTTTTTGGAGTTTAGATTCTTTAGTGGCAGCTCCTCTTCCTGCTAAATAACCCCCTCCGATAGACCCAGCGGCGCTAATTATTGCTGGTAAAAATGCGGCCATATATCCCCCTTAAGATAATGTTGTCCAAGTTACGGTTGAAGGCCCTGTGTGATTGGTCAACATCTCGACTTTATTAGTCAAAAGATTAATGTTGAGCGATCCGTTTGCGAGAAAAGCATCTCCCGCTTGGCCATCCGTTTCTCTTTGGTATAAATCTGGTTTGCTATTCACAGCAACGGCTAAATCGGTATAGAGTCTTTCGAGTATCAGCAATAGCTTTTCAATGGTTAACTCTTTGGGATCGCCGTAATCTCCGATGTTAAAATTTTCTGGGATTCTAGCCATGAACCATCCCCCCTTTTTCACAGTAAATAATCATCGACTTTTGTCTGTATTGTACAGCAGGACTTTGATGTTTAATACGGAAAGTTAAAAATTCTGCTTCTATATCTACAGACATTGACATCCATTGGTCGGCACTTGTTGAATTCACGCTTGGTTTAAGCATAATATTTTGAAGAACTGGCGTAGGTTGTTGATCTGCAAATACATCGACAAGTAGAGTACTCCCAGTGCTTTCAATGATAAATTCCAAATGAGATACGTAGCATCGGCATCCTTGCTGTCTGTAAGGATTGAAAGGAATTGTGGTTGCTTGAGCGGAAATTACTTTTGCTACACTACCACCAGAAACATACGCTGTAAGAGCTGAGCTATCTAGATTGATCACTATGCTAGTGTTTGTCGCGCTTATGACTTCATAAAGCTGAGATGTTTGGGTGCTTGTCGCTGGATCAAAGTTATTGATTCCGCTCTCTCCTTGGTCGTTTAAAAGCCCAACCACCCCAGAGATGCTGAGTAAGTCCCCTGCTAAAATAGCTGTTTCATTGACGGTTAAGGTGGTGGTCACGCCTGTAGTTATAGCGGAAATATTGGTGAAGTAATCGTCATATGACTTATTTAGCTCATAGATAAAACCAAAGTCATCTCCTGCTAAGGTCTTTTGAACTGCTTGGCTAACGCCGATCCTATCCCATAAATCTTCTGTTGTATCCCATGTCGCCCAAGAGTCATTGCCTGTGGTTTCATCAATATCATCCCAGGTAAGATTAAGCCCTAAATCTGTTTGACCAAACACGCTAAATCGTTGATCGTAGACGCACCAAGTATTCTCTTCATAGTTTCCTACCAAAACAGAATCTTGAGTCGCACTTTCGGTGTCGGCTTTCTTGTATGACCAAAGGAATTGGTTGTTTAGGCGGTCAAAACCCCCATAAGTGAGGTTAAAATCAAGCTGATCGATCTCATCTGCTGTAAAATATGGGATTTTGTTGTCTACTCGAAGATTTTGACGTCCATCAGTTCCCAAAACACCAGTTTTACCAAGAGATCGAATTGTGTCGTTCCATGCCACCGCGGAGAATTTCGCGTCGGTTCCAAGTGGCCCTGGTACTGCGCGTCCAAAATAAGGATTAAATGCGTCTCTTGTTTTCTCAAGAGTATAGGCCATACGATTAAAATTGAGAGCTAGAACTTGACCTAAGATGCTAGCGCCAGTGATGTAAAGTGAAGTGTCTGCTTGAAACATTCCCGATCCAGCAACATTAAATTTATCGCCATTTCCTGATGCGGTTCGAATGCCTGAATACAAAACACCTTGATTATAAACGATACCCGCTATGATAGGCACAATGAAATTGAGTCTTTCATTGAACCATAACACATAGGTAGCGCTAGTAAGCTGTCCTCCTGGAGGCGCCGCGTAGTTTGGATTATCCACCACATCTGTAAAATCTTTCACATCTCCAGTGGCAGGATCATAGAAGAAAATAGCTGAACCAGCTCCATTTGGGGCAATACCTTCGCTACAGAAGACAAATCTTGGGTCATTCATTCCAGTAGGATAAGCGGTCCCTGAGATATAAAAGTCTTTAGCGCTGATATTGAATCCAGTATACCCAGCCATTGACCCACCAAATGGTATTTGGTCGAATACTCCTGTCCCTGTGTTCCACGTATAAAGAAAATTCTGATCAAAAGCCAAAAGTTCCTTGGTGGAATCTGGCTTGATGAATTCAAAAATTCCAAACACTCTAGTTTCACCAGCTAATCGAGGAGCGAAAAAGCCAACGCCTTGTCTAGACTGAAGAACTTGCCTATAGATAAAGCAATTATCCATGCTCTGAAATGAATCAGAGGGCTGAAGAAAATTAATTCCAGCTCTGGAAACGCCCGTTTGAAGGCCAGTTATTTCATAAACATCCATTAGAAAGACCTGTAAGTGATTCTATAATTCCAAATTCCATCAAAACCAGAGCCGCTATCTCCACGCCTTGCTTGGATATTAAGTCCACTAGCGCCATCATTTCTAAGCTCAATCATATAGTCATCTGAAACGCCAATTTGCTTAATCCGAGAGGAATAAGCTCTAACATGAGCTCCTACCCCTAGAGAAGTACTGAAGTTTCCAAACTGAACTAAGCTAAGATCGGAGTCTTTAAACATGTAAATTTCACCGTAGCAACCTGAAGGAACCGCCGAAAGAGTTACCCAATCACTATTACCACCACCTGCAATCACCATAGTCCCAATGATATAGGCAGGGATAAATTGATAGATCCCGTTGTTTACTCCACCTGAGTTATTACGATAAAACCCTTGAATTCGGCCGAGGACTTCACGAAGGTAAATTACCCCATCCATCCCCGTTCCGATTACTGGATCGGCGGCTAAACCACCAACTGTAAAGCCGAGAGACTGAAAGAATCTATGCCGACCATCTTCGTTTGACCCAACGTCCCAAAAGTGATCCCTTGTGGAATTGGTATTCGTTCCCACAACGCTATTACCCATTGTCGTTTCGATATACGACGTATTATCTTGCATCAATGGTCTATTCGCTTTGACGGAAAGCGTACCGACTGGTAAAACTGAATGCCAAGGCATAATTCCCTACTTTTTAAACTTGCGTAAAGTTTCAGCTAAAACGGCTCTTTTCTTAGTGAGCGGATTCTTAGACTTTTCAGCCTTCTTAAGCTTTGCCTCAGGAATCTTCTCCCCTTTTTTCACTCCGAGTGATTTTCTCAAAGAGCCAGGTTTTTTGATCGCTCCAGCGATCCACATGTCTTTAGCCATTAGTACACCTTCTTTTGTCCCATTGCTGGTTTAGCGTTCTTCTTTTGGCCTTTTACCTGGGGTTTTTTGGAGTAACCTTGGTCTTTTTGAGACTCTTTTAACTCTTTTGCAATCCCAGCAGTTCTCATTTCCTTTCCCTGCTTCTTGATTTGCTTTTTGTCATACTCTTCATCAGCGGCCGCGTAATCGCATCCTTTGACTTTTTTGCCTTTTGGCTTCATCATTTTGGCCATTATTTCATTCCTTTCTTTTTCTTCTTCTTAGGTTTGTAGCCTGACTTTGCAGCTTCATTGAGAGCAATAGCGACAGCTTGCTTCTTTGGTCTGCCTCCGACTTTCATCTCTGTTTCAATGTTCTGGCGGATTGCTTTCTCGCCTTTACCTTTGACTAGTGGCATTTTGACTCCTAAAATCTTGGCATTGATCTTGCCATTTTGATTTGGTTATGGGTTCTAGTTAATTGCAATTTCCTTTCGCTCTTGAAGGTGGCTTCAATCAAGCCTCTTGCCTCAGCAGAATAACGATAGTCTCTTGCGTAGTTGACGGCAGCGCCATAGGCTACATAACGACACCAGTAGTCAAATGGAAGCTCAACGTCAGGGGACGGGAAGTCCGAGTTTTTCTTGTATCCGTAGATTTTGACCATGTAGGGTTGCTCTGGAATTGTACGGAAAGTCATTTCGTTCCCGTACATCAACATCATGGTCGGATAACCCTTGATCAAGATTTCTTCGTTATTAATTCCCCAAATTGCAAAAAACTCACCAGGGTCTTGATAGATAGGCAACTGGTTCCATGAAATGGATCTGCCAACTGGATCAAGTAAGGAAATGAAAGCTTCCTGGGAGATGTTAATGAAGTCAGAATCAGCGCCCACGTCATTGAAAGTGTAAACGCCAGTAGGATTCGATTCGTCAATGGTAAAAGTGAGCGTGCCAAAGCTTTCGAAAAGCTTAGTATCATTTGGCATTGTCAGGCTGACAAAATCATTCAAATAGTCGAATAGAGTTTCATCGCTTGACGCTGGATCATTCTCATTTTTCCTGCCTAAAGCAGTCCTCATTATGTCTAATGAGTCTTGAACGAATCGAGTTCCCATTATTGATCCCGCCATACTGTAGTAAGTGAAAATCTAGGCTTCTTACCAATCACTCTTGTGTCGGTTGAGCCATCTGGAAGTGTTACAACTCCCCATTGAGTATCGCCTTTGTCAGCTAGATAAGAAATAATGCACTCAGGAAGATCGTATTCTTTTCCTGGTGTAAGTTTCTCATCAAAATGGATAAGGTGATTGCTCAAAAAAACAGGAATAGGCTGCATAGAGCCATTATTTACGCTGAATTTCACTCTTTGCTTAGGATGAAGCTCAACGGGACACTGTTTGATTGGGTATCGAAGAAGTTTTGCTTTCTTATTTGCTGCTCTAGCAGCTTCATTATAAAGACGGTAGTCACGTAATGTATTCAAAGGCATATCTTCAATTTCAACTCTCTCAGGAGTCTGTACTTGAGCAATAGCCGCGTCCATCACGTCATCTGCTTTTGGTTGTGCTAATTTAACCATTTTATCTCCTTAATTGGGGTACTCTTGATCTGGACTTGGGTAAAATATAAAGGTGTTCTGCACCAAATTGCAGCTACCTCCTGTCACATACGGCGGAAATGTCGTTGAATCAATTGGCTCGAATGTGATAGGATCTTGCAACGTAAAGCTGTCATCACCAGTTACGATGATTCTAAATTTCTGATTATTAAGCTGGTCTTCTCCGCGTGGAACTGGCATTGCGCCATTTAAATCGGTGATGCGGACAAAAGCTTTATTAGGAAAGAAATGAGGCCCATCCGTAAAGACTGCGCATGGTAGAGCATTCGTAATATTGACGATATTTGCTCTGTCTGGTAGCTGTCCTATTGGAGGCTGCATTAGTAAGACTCCTCTTCGCGCACTTTAAAGTTTATTTTTATTCTTTTCAAAGTTTCTTTTACATCATTTTCATCTTCTAGGAAACGGAAAAGATGTTTCTCCCATTGCCATTGCGGATAGAAAACTAAGTAATCGTAAAGAAACTTGTCTGTGTATGTCGCTGATTGCATCTACCAATACCTAATAAAATCTATCAAATTAGTAGATGGGAGAGGCTTTAAACCCCTCCCACCATGCTCTAAACAAGCAAGTCGCCCAAATCGATGACTTGGCCAAACTTGTAAACCTCGATATTGAACACATCTCCATCGGAGCCCATAACAGCCGTACCAGCAGTAAGCTGATAGGTAACAGGATCGTATTGATAAGGGTTCGGATCGTAAGGATTCAAGTTGGAGTATGGAGTGACTTGAGGGTTATTCAAGCTGATTACATGAGTCTCAAGTGTAATTCTTCCACCTGAAACGTATGCGTCCATACCTGTAGTATCAATCGGCTCTCCAGTGATAACGTCTTTCAAAGAGAAAGTTGTTGCACTGAGAACAGTGATTCGATAGCGGTTGTTGTTTAATGCTCCCATCCCACGGTTGAGCACTGGCGTCACTTGTCCAAGATCTGTCAGTCTTACGATCTGATTAGTTTGGAATGTAAATGCGCTATGAGTCACAACACCAGGATCAGCCTGCGTAATGCCGCTGATTGTGGCGTGAGATGTAGCTTGACCACCTGGAAGATCTGCAACGGTAAAACCGTTTGTAGTAGTATCCAAGAAGTTAAAGCTAGCTCCAGCAGAAGAATCGATTACTTGTTGCTGGTAGGCATGAGCCGCAGTTGTTTGATCTCTAAACCAAACTGAAATTGGCCTGCCTGCTGCGGTTGCTGTCCAATCAGAAAGGTTGTTAAAAACGACCTTATCGGGTTGGAAATTGAAGCGAAATGTATGGGCTGTACCTGCTGAGATGAATTTATACAACTCAGTGCAAGTTTGTCCTAAAAATAGGTCTGACATGGTTATCCTCCTTATCCTTTTGTAGCTAATAGTGTTACAATATGGGAATCATCGAGAACAGCCGCGTTAAACCAGGCAGTAAAGCCCATAGCTTGAAATCTGTTCAAATAATCATTAAACCCGAGCGGTTTCATAATGATCTCTGTAGACACTTCATCTAGGCTAACATAGCCGTAGGCATTAGCTCCGACGAATGTGTTGTTGTATACTGGCGGATTTGCCGCTGACACTTTAACCAGAGTAGATGTTACCCATCGCGCTTCATCGGTTGCCCCGAACTCGGCTTGAAGTACTGGCTCTTGGCTTCCATATTGACTTGTAGGCACGAATGCGTCCAAGTTTCTGATGTCTGCCTTTAAATTTACGTGAGCCATAACCCAAAATCCCGCTTCCACGGGGCCGGTGCCAAAGCGTGAGGTCCCGTCTATGGTTGGAGTCATCTTCTCAGTGTCATTGTCATCGAGATATTGAATAGCTCGGTTGACATCAGCCTGAGTTAGTTCCGTAATCGCGTTTCCATTAACCCCATTAAGGCATGTGATTTGTGGAACGCTGGCGTCGAGCACATCACGCGTAACTTTGTCTAGCATAGTGTGCATGCACTGAGAAAGGTTGTCAGCAGTCTCAGAAGCGGTATCGTCTTCAACTGTTAAGATAACCTTACGTCCAAGCAATACAACTTTACCAAACTCTTGAATGGTAACGTTGATGTCGAACTTTTGAACTTGCTCAGGTGCTGGATCAGCATCTTGAGAAAGTACGACTGGATCAGAATTCAAGTTCTCTTGACGTCTGAAAGCCATTGTATCGGTGTTCTTTTGTGGAAGCGTAAAAGCGCGACCAAAAAGATTATGTACGCAACGGGGTTTCGATCTTTGAAGAAGTGCACGGTGTGCCCATCTATCAGACATCGAGCCGTAGCCTGATGTTGTAGTCACTGACATAATTTTTCCTTATGCCTATCTACGCTTGCGCTTCGATTCCCTCCAAGCAGCAAATTCAGCATCAGACATACTCATTACATCAACACTATCATTTAAGGCCGCGGCTTTAGGCACTCCGCCAGGGGCGTGAGGTGCTTCTTTCTTAACGGGAGCAGGCTGCGCCGCTTTCGCTAATTCTTGCTGCTGCCTTGGTGATAATTTTGTCATAAGCTCATATGCCTCTTCGTACCTATTTACCGCCTGACTTATCGACGATGCGAGATTAGGTCTTTGTTTTAAAAAAGTTGGTAAATACTGTCCGATCTCCGCGTATTTCTCAGGATTATTTTTAATCCATTGCTTTTCCTCTACGATCCGCAATGTCTCCTGCTGAAAATTCGATAGATCTTCCTTTGTAGCCGATTCGTACCGTGAATTGTCCTCTTCTTTAGGCGCTGGTGGCGCTTGGTGAGATTGCATATAGCGATCTCTTTCCTGCTCCGCCCATTGCGCTCGCAATTCAAGCTCTCGATTCTTCTCACGTAACTTTTGAGCTACATGTAAAGGAATCATAGTAGGTGAAGACTGATCTTCTCCTTGTGCCTCTGGCGCATCGTGTTGAGCTTGCTCAACCATCTGGCCAATCGGTGAATCGTCTAGGGGTTGTACGGCACCCTCGTTTTCGTTATCCATTTAAACTCCGTATTTATAGCGTAAGATTCCGCTTACGTCGGCATAGCACCCTTTGCTTGCAGGTAGGCGACACCTGTTGTATTGAAGTCCACTTTTAGCTTTTTATTAGCACCCTTACTGACCATCCACAGTAATTCGCAGATCCCTTTTCTATTGCTTACCCAGAAAACCATCTGGTTAGAAACAAAGGGAGGTAATCTTTTTGTGATTACTGGCTGGCTGATCATGAACTTCGAAGGGTCTAACTTGTCAAATTTCGCGTGCAATACCAGATAATAGGTATCCTTGATATGTTGGTGAGCTAAAACAACCTTATCAATGAGATCATCTATCGTCTTTTTCAGGGCCTGCTTTTCGTCCACGAATTGACGTGGAAGCATTAAGCCGCTACCTGGGTCTTGCATCATATCAAACATTACATACCACTCTTGCCACGAAGCGAGTCTTGCTGCTTCTGAGCTTTTTGAAGTAGCTTGTTAGCTTTCGATTGGTCAGCGTTCATTCCAGGGCCGCACATAGGAGCGACTTCACTGGCTTTCGGCATAGGATTGTCCTTATAGGAACACATCCCCTTACCGTTATTCATGAATGGTGTCCCACCCATGCCTTTACCATTACCTTTTGCCATCTTCAACCTCCTTGGTTGATATCTTGCATTATATTTTGTTCCGATTGCTGCTGTTGCAACATCGCTTTTTGCTGAAGGAGGGCGTCGCTGCTTTCGACTTGGTTATTAATTTGCTCAGATTGCGCGGCTACCTGTGTTTTCTGAGCCTCTCGGCCTGACGCTTCCTGTCTTTCAAGTTCGGAAACAACCTGAAGAACCTTCAATAATCTATTTTCGTTCATCTGGGCAATCTCAGTGATTGCCTTAGCACGATCAAGGGTTGCCTGCGCAATATTTTGCTGCGCCTCGGACTCTCTTTCGTCTTTGAGAGAGAGATTGCTGACCACGCGAGACTCTCTTTCCTTCGCAAGTCCAAGCTTCTCTTCTTTTGTTGCGTTGAGAACTTCCATTTGCATTTGACGGAATTCTTGTTCTTGAGCCGCCTTATCTGCCATCATCTTATCTTGAGATTCCATAGCTTTTTCTAGATCGCTTAGACCCGCCATTGAAAGAGCGCGGATAATCTCTGACTGAGGTACATCAACAATGCCATCACGTTTAAGATTAACCAGTTCATAGTAGTAAGCATCCCTCTGAGATTTAGATCTAACACCTTCTTTAATTACCGCGTCATATTGCTCAAACTGTCTTTCGTAGAACTGCTCTGTCGGTGTTTCGGCAAGAATCCTTTCCACTTTTCCTTTAGGATAGTGAGATTGGATACACTTCATGACAAGACCGCCAATAATTTGTTGAGCCGTCTCAACGTTGTCCATTATCTTGCGATTTCCTCGAAGACCTTGAGCGATCCTTACCTCAGCTAAACGACCAGAAATTTGAGTATTTCCACCTTGATCGATACCAAGAGTACTTTCATTGACATTCGAAAGAGTAAGCGATAGTTGATCAAGAATCTTTTGGTACTCAATAAGCGCTGGATTTGCTCCACCACCAGAAAGCTGTTGAACTGAGTCCATTCCAGCAGGCGCATTTTCGGGATCAATTCCAATAAGTTTATTCTGTCCAGACTGTTGTAAATCTTGAGGATCTGCAACTGATCCGATCATGTATTTGAACCCTGTAGATATGTCAGAGTCCATCATATCCACTATTTTCATATGTCGTTTGTTGAATTGCCTTTGTAACGACCAGTTACACGCCGAAATACCCTGCAAACGCTGTGATGCCATCCATATAGAAGGCTCCATGTAGCAAATAAGAGGAGCGAAAGGATATGTGTGTTCAATTCCAGTTTTGTCGGGGCCACAATACACTCGGTGTCCGTTGAGCATGATGTTAAGCTCAATAAAAGAACGATTATGACGCTGAATGTCAACATTGGGAACATCCTCTGGATTGATATCATAAAAATCAGCGTTTCTTCTGAGTTCATTCAACCTTCCAAGGCCATATTTCAACTCTTTGACTTTGTCAGCTTTCAGATCGGTGATATCTCGGAAATAACCAGTGTCAAGGTCAACTAAGAATTCTCTTTCCTTAGTGATTCGCTTGTAGTACTGGTCATAGGTAATTAGGTTTTTGTTACGGGAAAACGTAGTGAACTCAGGACGATAAGTTAGAAACTTGTCATCTCTCCATCCGAAGGAAAGATCATCGATGATTTTAGGATCAATGAATGGAATTAATTGCTTGGCGTATGTTTTATCAAGTAGGTCGCGAGTAATGGCAAAGGCTGCATCAGTCAGATCGATCGACTCAAACGTGGGATCAAGGAAAAACGAGTTGTAGGTACGTTTGAAGAACTTTATATCCCCATTAATGAAATCCTTTGAGTAGTCCATTTGGATTCCGCATAAGGAAATCCCAGACTTAAAAGCTTCATCAGCGGCATCAAGGAATGTAGGAAATCCCATTCCTTTATCCCAGACATAATAACCTAGCTTAGTGAACTGGTCAGCGGTCTTTTGATCAGATCCTTCCACGGGAGAATAAATAATCTCATTGATGTTGTCTCGGAGATAGCCAGAAAAAAATTGCAAAGGACGTCGAATTATGTTAAATTCTAACGGTTCGCGGCCTTCTTTAATCAATGCTTTGCGTTCGTCATCACTCCACGTATAGCCCGATGCGGCGAGAGTGTAGACTTGAGCATCCTTGACGAAGGGCTCCCAGTAATCATGTGCGTAGCGGTAATTCTCTAAGAACTCGCCACGGATTTCGTTGTCTGTAAGCATAGCCGCACGTTAATGATTTAAAATTTTAAAATACAGTAAATTCGCATAGCGTTAAAGAAATTTCTACTCAAATGACCCTTCTATGACGACTTTCTACTATCTTTTTGTGTTTTTCCAATGCGCCCTTGTATCCCGTTACCGTTTCAAGGTGTCCAACTGCTTGGCAAACATAACGAAAAGCGTCGGCGTAGTGTTCGGCTACAGTCTCTTGAGGTTGTTCGAGATAACGGCCTTGAAGTTCCGACCATTTTTTCCTATATTTCGCCAATTGATCTACCAAAGGCTTAACCTTTGATACGTTGAAAACGGTTCGATCAATCATCATCTTTGTGTGTGATATAGATAGCTGTAAATCCATTTGTTTAAGCACCTGTATGCGCGCGTTGGAGCTAGAAAACAAGCGTTGAAAATCACGCTCATAAGTATTAGATACATCCAAAGGATCACGTTTGCGAGAATCATGAGGCAGAAAAATAGTGTTATACAGGTATCGTTTATCTTGGAGTAAAAATTTTGTATAGAATGGAACATCTTTGTTTTTATCCTCATAGTAGTCTATTATTCTAACTTCGCCGTGCGCGATCTGAAAGAAGATCATCACGGTCAAATCGTTTACGCCGATATCCATAGCGACGTAGACGGGCAATAAAGCGTCGTAAAGCTGTGTAAATAAGCATCTATTCGATGAATAAGCTTTGTTGATCGCTTCGGCAAAATAATAGGCGTCTGAGGATGTGAGAAAGGCTTCACTGACTGTACTTGGGAACTCCTGCTTTATCTTGTCTCCAAGAATCCTTGTTTGAACAGCATACCAGTTTCGTTGTGGTTGTGTTATTTTGCGTCCTGTCTCATCTTCGATCTTATCAAAATAATCCGTCAATGAAACATCGTATCGAATATCTGTATCATCTATCGCGTAAGTTGGTTCATCCATCCAAGGAAAGAAAAATAGCTTGTATTCAAGCGCGTTAATATTTTCATTTCCACGACGGTGAGCCTCCATGACCATTTCAGCAAAAAACCCTTCGTTACCCTCCCCTGTGCTCTCTATAATTACTCGCCCATACCTTGGGACGGCTTGTAGGGTTCCTGTTATAACTTCTTCTGCTTTTTGCGGGTTTCTTGCGCAAGTTTTTCCAAACTCTGAGACAAGTACAAGAGGATATGATCCTCCTCGCAATGTTGTATCAACACGGAGAGAGCTGCCATTATTGAAAGTAATTTCACGTGCTGATCGCTGAACAATGCCTGTGAGTCCTTTGATTTCTTTTGGGAGTGTGTCAAGGGCGTGTCCTATTATTTTTTTAAAGATGTGTTGAGCATGCTCAAGGGAATAAGAGACAATCCCAGCTGAAAGATTTTCAGTAAACAGCACAGAGTCCAGCAGAAAGACCACAGCCCAGGTAGACATCCCGAGTTGGCGCGCCTTAAGGATTAAATTTCTTTCATGAAGATTTTCAAGGACATTAATTTGAACTGAATTGGGATGGAAAGGAATTGAATCAGCATCCCTGTTGATGATGCGGTAAAGGTTGGCAAGACGCCATTTCTGATCGTTAATCGACATTATTTTTGCTTAATACTTCCATCCGCTGCTAGCTGAGCTAACCTAACAAGATTCATTTGCTCATTTTCAACTATACCTTTTTGCCTTGCGGCCTGCTTATCTTTCTCTTCATCTTCCGCTTTCGTTAGGAAAGGATCATAGCCTGACTGATACCGTTGATAAGCTCCATAATTCAGAAGGTCTGCGTTAAGAAGTCTTTCTCGACGTTCGGCAAGCTTCATTTTTGCGATAGCGTAAGCGTATGAAAAGTTATCACTTTCTTTTTCAAGACGCCAGATAAGATTGGGTAGATATCCCCTATCAGCACAGAACTGAGCGAAGTTGATTGAATCTTCGTCTTTCACCCATTCAAGCAATTCATCTGCAATTAGATCTGGATCGTATTGACGGGGTGGCCCGCCTTTTTTTCTTTCAAGAAGTTTGGCTTTGTTTGTGCCCATACCGCCCTTTTTTACCCTTGTATGGATACTCTATACTTTAAATCGGTATAGTAGAACAAATTTTATTAGTCAATTCCTAATTCAACTTTCCACTCTCTCGAAAGCTCTCGAGTTGTGAGACATGTGGCGCAATTAAAGTGATGGGCAATCACTGCATCGCATATGTCATATCCATATTCATCGGCATAATATTGCAAGATAGAGCAGGAGTCTTTGAATGGCACACGTGCCGAAACTAAGACTCCATAAGGACAATGGTGAATCGAAAAACAAAATCCACAGTAACAAGGAGCTAATCGGCTGCAATGTAAAGCGGATTTACATGAAGAGATTACGAAGCGACCTGTTTTTTCTGTGGGCATTATTTAACATCGGATTCTTGATACAAGAAGTTTTGGAACGTCTTGCTAAATTCATAGATTAAGTACTGTATCTCAATTTTTTTTTCTCTGTAAGAGGCCCTTTCGATTTCGTCTATCGACTTAGCGATAAGAAGCTCTTCCATCTCCTTTGTGCGAGCGTTCATCAGGTCAAAAAAATGTTGTACTTTAGCTACTAGCTTGCTATATTCATCGTTCATGTTTGGGCTCTTTTTTACGCAAAAAGGCATGGTGTAAGGCAACAAATGGGTGCTCTTCTGCCAAGAGCTGTATGTTGCCTTCATACTCATCTGACAATCCATCGAGTAATCTTAGGATTGAAAAAGCCAGTCCATTTAACTTTTCCTCATGCGAATGATTTGACTGTTGTGTCCAATACTCTATGTATTTTCTGACAGCTTCACAGAAAGCAGTCGTTTGCTTATTCATCTTTTTTTAAATACTCCTCTAAGTTAAATTTTTCCTGATGCACTACCACATTCCATCCTTTATCGATGCAAAGCTGAAGCTGTTGTTTCAATAAAGTCGGCCTCCCAGAGAACTTCGCTAGGAAGTGAGCATCCTCACTCACTGGGTAAAATAAATCTTTACCCCAATTTCTTTTTAAAGACACGATAATAGTCATCATTCGCTTGCTCCATAACTTTCTATATTGTATTATATATGAGCTTTCATGTAAAGTTTCATAAAGGTTTATATGGTCTTACAGCTAGAGTTTTTCAAAAGTTTCGATGTCGTTAAGCAGGAAGATGAAATTCGTAAAGTTAAAGAATCTTGTGAGAAGGTTCGTAAAAAACTTTTTGCCGAAAACAACAAGCTCCGCAAGGAACTTGATGAGGTCAAGAGCCGTCTTGACATCCTTGAGAAAAATATATGCTCAGGTGAGATTGTGTGCGAATGGAAAATCGAACCATTGCTAATGAGGAACTATGGCTGATCCCAACCGAGAGGTTATAGAAATTCCTTTGACTGTCGAAGAAATAAAATACTTCATTCGAGTCATTGAGAAAAATATGCAACAAGCGGTGAAAAACCCCGCGATGATGGATCAGCCAAATCGTCATAGAGCATATAAAACCATGAAGCTTTATGAAAAACTAGGGTATGCCCTTCTAAAACTAGGAGTCCAAAAGTGATTAATCAAGACCAATTTGAGCTGCATGAGCACATCATCGATTGGTTGATGGAGCATGGAACTTCTTTTATGGAAGCAATGAGCATTGTTTCATACGCATGTCAGACAGGAAGATCAATTCCTGAAGCTTACTTTGAATTGTATCCCAAAGGTTGGGTTGTGAGAGATGAAAACAAGGCTGTGTCGTTAGATCATGAGAAAAAAGAAAACTATTGAAGATGAAATCAACGCCTTCCTTGAGAAATGGGATTGTAAGAAGCTTTGTGACTTTCTTCGAGACATCATTCCCCTATTTGAGCTTTACGATGTCGAAGATGAAGATGACTGGGTCAAAGAAGCTGTTGGTGAAGAGAATGAAAGAAACGTACGACTTATTCGTACAGTTTATCTGGTTTCCCGCATCGCTGCATTTCACGCGGGAACACTCTGTTGCATCAATGTTGAGTTTAAAGACCTATGGAAACGCTTAGAAAAGGAAGGTGTTTGTGTCAGAACAGAAGTCCCAAGTTATGAGCCCAAGCGGTGAGGTTGTTTTGCCTCATCAAAATACTATTGATCTGTCAAACCGCGGCATATGTGATTCATGCCAACAGAAGGTTATTGAGGCCATTCAAGGGAAACCGCCAACACCAAAGTTTAACACAAAAGTAGACCCCTTCATTCGAGATAGAGATGAATTCATTGAGAAAACATGCAAAGAGATCATTGAAAAGCGTCACGAAATCCTTGATCTTTTCTGTAAAACATTTTTAGCATGTCAAGATGCTCCAACTTTAGAAGCTATGAGGAGCTTTTTTGACCTTATCGAGCTAGAAATGGTCATGAATAGCGATGTATCACAGTCATTTCGCATAAAAATGCGATCAAAATAACAAAAAGGACAAAACAATGCGCCAAGTCAGTCTAGAAAAAGTTATCAAAGAAGGCCGTACCAATCCACAAATGAAACGCACTGGTGAAAAGATCACTTGCATGATCGAAGGCATCACTCCTGAAATGGTAGGTTCTTTGATTGAACTCAAGAAACTTCCTGGCATGTGGGTGATCGACATCGTTGAAGAAGATGTGATCGAAGTTCAATCGGTCAAGAGAAATTACTATGTCGGGTAAGAAGAAAGAACCCCTCACAGAAATGGGTAAAATCCTACTCAAAAGAAATCCTCCCAGAATGCCCCCGCCTTTAGGAAGATTTGATCAATTAGATCATGCAGTCACTCAGGCTAAATACGGGTCTGCTCCTGTTTACGACAAAGTCGTAATCTTCGATGAGGAATTCAACAAAGCTTGGGATGAGCTTGATGAAGAAACCAAAGAGAAGGTGAGAAAAAATCTTGCTCTAACTTGCAGTCGTGTCCAGCAAGAAATTGGTATGGGAATCCTCTGTAAGGTAGTCAATGAGCTTCAAGACAAAATTGCAAGTCTTGAGGCTGAAATCAAGGAAATAAAAAACAAAACCAATGGTGAGACAATGGAAGAGAAAGAAATGGGTGATTTGAAGCCATTTTTCATGAAGCTTTTGGATTTGAAACAGTGGCTTAAAGAAGCTGCTGAGAACTCCAAAGACTCACTACTTAATGAAGCGTACGAAAAACTCGATGCGATCATTAAGAACAAAGAAGAAAACCCCGACCAAAAACACAGTTGCTGCAAGGAGGCACAATAATGAAACATTTGATGATTGCTGCTGCTATATTCTTTAGCTCTATGGGTGTTTGTGAAGCGTGTGTGACTGTAAACCCTAGCACTGGGACTTACACAGTTGATAGATCTGGTTGCGTAGATCATGGCGGCGGAAACCGTCAAGCTCCTAAGCAAAAGCAAGACAATAAGGCTAACAAACAGCCTTCAAAAGGTAAGAAGTAATTCTTAGTGAGTCAAGGGTGGACTTGGGTTGCCCTTGACTTGCTTTTAAAGGTATCCCATGAGTAGTGAAAAGATAGATTTTGGTACTGAGTGTGAAGTTTCCGATGGAGTTTTATCGATTCCAGATGGAAGGAAGTTTTTAATTGATGAAGATTCGATTGGACGACTCAAATGCGCTTGCGGCAAGAACTCATCAATACTATTTGGAAATAAGACTCATTGCATCCCCTCATGTAGTGACTGTGCTGATAAATATCGAAAGAACGGAGTGAAATGAACTGGATGAGCCCTGATGAAATCAACGAAATTTTAGCTAAAGCGCATGAAAAGTCAAAAGAGCCGATAGCAGAATATGGATGCTCTATGCCTGTTCAGTTTGCCAAAGGGACAATGTACAGGGAAGATGGAGAAGTAGTTTTATGCAAATGCGGTAAAGAAGCTGAAAATGTTTTCATTGGAAAAGAGGCTTATCTTGCTAGATGTAATGCGTGTTATGAAAATCCAGGTGAGAAATGACAGATACACTTTCTGAGCCTACTGTTCTTTCATTACAGGACACAGTTGATTTGATTGTGAAAAAATACGGTGATGATTGGCGCGATTATGCTGAATGTAAATGCACAGTGATTTGGGCTTCTCGGAACTTCCTTTTAGAACACGTTAAAGAAGTCGTTCCAGATCTCTACGATCTATGTGAAGAATACCAGGTCAAAGGAACTGTAAACGGAAAAAAGTTCGACGACAACTTTGCTATGCTGGCTTTTTATGTGATTGACCCCAACACTGAAAAATTTGAGAAGTCATAATTATGTCAGGTGAGAAATGAAGTTCACTAAATTCGAAATCTCTATTGGTATCTGCATGTTTGGAGCATGGATTCAACTAATGCTAGGATTCACGTCTCACGCTTTCTTTGTAATTGGGGGATTAATCGTCCTTTGCTTGATGGGAATTATTGGCTATTTACGAATGATTTTGGAGTTTAAATGAGAGATGATGACTTAATAAAAGATGGGGAAATTAGAGAGGTTAATGGATACTGGTATGCTATCTATGAATTTCAAACTCCACTATCTGAAGATCAAATAAAAATTGCTAAACGGGCACTTCTTTATAAATTTATGGCTTTTTTGGAAAGCACTCAAGAAAGTAATTTTTATCACAAGATAATCGTTCACAAAGATTTTAAGCAGATCCCTAATTGTCTTGGTCAAAATTTTATGCACCCTCCTTCTGTAGGGTTGATAATTGAATACAGGAGAGAGTTTTAATGAGGCCTTGGCATTTATCAATCTGGTGTGTTGGCTGCCTATCCATCGCTTTTCTTCAGATGTACAATCGAGGTGAAACGCTGTATGCGATTGTTATGGCATTCTGCGCGTTCATTTCCTTGTTGTGTGGAATATGGGATTTAATTCGAGGTAATCATGAGTGATCCATACGAAAATATTTATGAGCTAGTCACCCATCTACAAAACATGAAAGACGGCAGTGGCGCTACTTTATCTGTGCCTAAAGCTCTATACTGTATGGCAAAAGAAATTGCCTTCTTAAGATGTCCTGAGCTTAGATCACTTGATGATTGGACAACACATTATATAGCTGAAAGAAAAGCGCAAGAAATAAAAACAGAAAAGGATTTAGCAGAATTAAATGAATGATAAAACTCAATTAGAACAAATAATGAAGGAAATGTTAAGTAGTTGCTGCGAATTAATATTTAAAGACGAAGTTGATGATATTGGTTTTGAATTATGTGTTAATAC
>Ga0111538_10001255_pt1 | contig 35668 bp, 28 predicted proteins | sample SoiMethybrSBSTD1_FD_79669 | JGI IMG/M metagenome (GOLD analysis project Ga0111538, IMG submission 79669) | Bulk soil microbial communities from a Populus tree surrounding site in Tennessee, USA - Soil MetaG P. TD hybrid SBSTD1 (version 2)... | ecosystem: Environmental > Terrestrial > Soil >...
CCCCATGAAGTCGTTTCCGACCCAAGCCGGTCCGCGCGCGATCGTCGGCGCGGCGCTTGTGATCCTCGCCCTGGCCGTGGCCGTCCCGATGGTGTGGAAGCGCCCCACGATCGAGCCCGGAAGCTCCTCGAGCGCTCCGCTGGGCGAACCGGCGCCGCCTATGGTCGGGCCGCCATCGGGTGCGCGGGTCTTCCGCTTCTATCAGGAGTCGCCCACCACGCTCGATCCCGCGCTCGCGGCGGACGCGTACTCCTCGACGGTGGTGGCGCAGATCTACAGCCCGCTGGTCGGTCTCACGTCGAATCTGGAGCCCACGCCGCAGGTCGCGGATTCCTGGACCATCTCCCGAGACGGGAAGACCTACGTCTTCCACATCCGGGAAGGCGTGCGCTTCCACAACGGGCGCGACGTCACGGCCCAGGACTTCGTGTACACGCTGACGCGCTGCTTCCAGGAGCCGTTCCGCTCCGAGGGGCTCGCGGCGGGATACCTCGACGCCATCGATGGAGTGCCCGAGTTCCTCGCTGGCAAGGCAACCAGCATCCGCGGCATCCATGCGCTGGACGAGAGGCGCCTCGAGATCAAGCTGAGCCGCCCGTACCGCCCGCTCCTCTCCGCGCTCGCGCTCGACCAGACGTCCGTCGTGCCGCGCGAGCTCATGGACCGGCACGGGAACGCCATCCTCGAGGTGAACCCGACCGGCTGCGGGCCGTTCAAGTACGTTCGACGCGACGACCGGAGCGTCGTCCTCGCCGCGAACCCCGACTACTTCATGGGTGCCCCGGCGATCGATTCGCTCGTCTTTTTCACGCCCCCCGGCGACGTGATATCGCAGGGGGCGAATGCGCTTCTGGACGGGCGCGCCACGCTCTCGACCTTGCCGATCGATCGCGTGGAAGAGTTCCGCGCCCGGGCGGGTATCACGATGCTCCGCTGGCAGGACCTCACCCTCGCCTTTCTCGGGATGAACGCGACGATCCCGCCCCTCGACGACCGCCGCGTTCGTCAGGCCATCGCCCTCGCGGTGGACCGGCAGGCGATGATCCGCTTCCAGCCCGAAGGAAAGACGCTCGCCACCGGGATCCTCGCGCCGGGCGTGCCGGGCTACACGCCCGCGACGCGCACCTACCCGTGCGATGTCGCCCAGGCAAAGGCTCTCCTCCGCCAGGCGGGGTACGGGCCGGAGCATCCGTTGCCCACGCTCCTGCTCTACAAGTCGGCCACGTCGAACGCGGGCGTCCGGGCGCTCGACGCGCTCTTGGTGCGCTCGCTCGCGGAGGCGGGAATCAAGGTCGAGATCCAGTACGTCACCTGGAAGGTCCTGGACGACGCGATCACCGGCCGCAAGGCGCAGCTCTTCAGCCTCTCGTGGGTCGCGGACATTCCCGATCCCGACACGTTCCTTCGCGCTCTCTTCTACTCGTCGAGCTCGACCAACTACTTCAAGTACCGGAACGCGACCGTCGACTCGCTCCTCGACGCGGCCCGCAGCGCGGACGATCCGAAGATCGCCCAGGCGGCCTACCAGAGCGCGGAGGAGCGGATTCTCCGCGACGCGCCGTTCGTGCCGCTCTTCCACCCCACGAACTTCATCGGGCTTCGAAGCAACGTCGTCGGTCTCCAGATGAACCCACTCGGCATCTCGACCCTGGCGATGGAGAAGCTCCGCTTCGCGGAGCCGAATGCGGATGGCGACACCCGAAGCGCGACACGCTGACGCACCTCGCCGCTCGCGCGGCGGTCTGCAGGCGCGGATCTTCCTCACGTTCGGCGTCATCGTCGTGGGGCTGGTCACGGCCGCGGTCACGTTTTTCGTCCGGAGCGAGTCCGATTCGCTCCTCCGCGAGACGAAGAAGCGCGGCTTTGCCGTGGCGCGGAGCATCGCCTGGCTCTCCACGCCGGCGCTCCTCTCCTACAATTACATCGCGCTGAGCCAGGCCGCGAGCCGATCGCAGGCCGGCAGCGAGATCGCGTACGTCGTCATCTACGACAAGGAAGGGCAGATCGCGGCGGACAGCCGGTCTCCCAACTCCTTCGGCCAGCCGCCGCGAGAGACCGCCGATTTCACGGCCCAGGCCGCCCGCGAGGAGCGCTGGACCTTCATCGATCCGCGGCGCCCCGGCGACGCACGTCTCCTCGAGATCCTCCTCCCCGTCTACGTCGAAGGGTACGAGGTGAAGTGGGGCACCGTGCGCGTCGGAATCTCACTAGAAGGGCTGGATGACGAGGTGGCGGCGCTCACGAAAAATCTCATCATCGCGGGCTTTCTCGCGGCGATCCTCTGCCTCCTCGGCGCGCGGTTCGCGGCCGGGCGCATCACGAGGCCGATCGGCCGGCTGGTCGGCGCGACGCGCGCCATCGCGCAGGGGGATTACTCGCAGCGGCTGAATTTGAAGAGCGGCGACGAGATCGAGACCCTGGCGTGGCACTTCGACCACATGGCCGACGAGGTGCAGCGCCAGCAGGCGGAGATCCTGGCGAGCCGGGAGAACCTCGCCCGCATGAACCAGACCCTCGAGGCTGCGGTGGAGGCGCGCACGCACGCGCTCACGGAATCCGAGGCCAAGTACCGGATCCTCGTCGACAGCTCGCCGCAGGGGCTCCTGATCGTACAGTCCGGGAAGGCGGTCTTCGCGAACCCGACCCTCGAGCCGATGACCGGACGTCCCGCGTCGGATCTCGTCCGGCCCGAGTTCGATCCGATGCAGCTCTTCGCCCTCGAATCGCAGGACCTGGTGCGCGAGGCGATCCGCGCGCCGGCGCGCGATCGGGCGCCGATCCAGGCCGAGATGGTTCACGCGTCGGGCCGGAAGGTCTTCGCCGAGGTCCAGGTCGTGCCGCTCGTCTTCCAGAACGCGCCGGCTTCGATGCTCCTCCTGTCCGACGTCACCGCGGTCCGCGATCTCCAAGACAGGCTCCTCCGCGGCGAGAAGCTCCGCGCGCTCGGCGAGCTGGCGGCGGGAGTGGCGCACGACTTCAACAACAACCTCGGGATCATCCTCGGTCGCACGCAGCTCCTCCTCATGAAGACGTCCGACCCGGAAGTCTCGTCGGGTCTCAACGTGATCCGCCAGGCGGCGATGGACGGCGGCGAAGCGGTGCGCCGGATCCAGCAGTTCAGCCGCGTCCGCGAGGACCGAATGCACGAAGTGCTCGACTTGGGCGAGATCGTCGAGGAGGTGGTGGAGATCACGCGCGGCAAGTGGAAGAACGAGAGCGAGCGGCGCGGGGTCAAGGTGGATGTGGCGGTCGAAGCGTCGAATCCGAGCCCCATCCTCGGCTCACGCGCGGAGATCCGCGAGGCGCTCACCAACCTCATCTTCAACTCCGTGGACGCGCTCCCCGAAGGCGGCGCCATCACGATCCGCTGCCGCTCGGACGAAAAGGAGTCGATCGTCGAGGTCGCCGACACGGGAATCGGGATGAGCGAGGACGTGAAGAGCCGGATGTTCGAGCCCTTCTTCACGACGAAGGGGATGTCGGGGAACGGGCTAGGGCTCTCCATGGTCTACGGCATCGTGTCCCGCCACAAGGGGACGATCGAGGTCGAGACCACGCCCGGCGCCGGGACGGTCGTCCGCATGCGCCTGCCCGCGACCGAGCTCGAGGGAGACGTCGCGCCCGCGCGCCCGCGGTACGAGGCGCCGGCGCGCGCGCACATCCTCGTCGTGGACGACGAGACGGAGATCCTCGCGGTGTTGCGCGAGGCGCTCGAGCGCGCGGGGCACACGGTCGAGACCGCGTCCTCGGGACGCGAAGGGATCGAACGGTTCCGGAACGGCGCGTTCGACGTCGTGCTCTCGGATCTCGGGATGGCGGATGTCGGCGGCTGGGACGTGGCGCGAGCGGTGCGCGAGAAGGGGCCGCGGCGCGTGGTGCTGGGGCTCGTCACCGGCTGGGGGGCCACGATCAGCGAGGAGATGGTAAACGCCCACGCGGTGAACTTCGTGATCGCGAAGCCCTTCGACGTGGACGATCTCGTGTCGAAGGTGAATCAGTCCCTCGAGGCGGTCGCTATACCTCCAGCCGCTTGATCCAGCGCACGTCCCCCAGCTTGAGCCTCCGCTCCCGGTAGCCGACCGCCTCGAGGAAGCGCGCCCCGTCGTCCAGCCCCGCCGGCACATCCGCCGTGATCGACTGCGCGGCGTGCTCCTCCGCGAGGAACGATTCGACCATCTCGAGCGCCGCGCGCCCGTAGCCGTGTCCCCGCTCCGCCTGAGAGAGCACGAGGCCGCGGAGGACGGACGGCACTTCGTCCGAGCCCACTTCCACCTCGATGGTTCCGATCACCGCCTTCGTGTCCGTGCGGCGGATGGCGAAGTAGTAGCGGCTGTCGTCGGCGATCGCCTCTTCGTACATCTCTTCCACGGTATTCGGATCGAAGTCCGGGGTGCCGGTCACGGCCTCGAAGTAGTCGGGCGCGTCGAGGTAGACCTTCCAGATGGTGGGCAGGTGCTCCGCTCCAGGCACCTCGAGTGTGACCAGCGGACCGTCGATACGTGTGGTGGATTCGCTCATCGTAGGAGAACGGCCTTTTGCGTGCGCACCCGGTGCCCGGACCGTAGCTGGATGAAGTAGACGCCGGTCCCGACCGGATTCCCCCGGTCGTCGGTGCCGTCCCACGTGAACGGCGAAGTACCCGCGCGGCCGGACAGGTCGGCGAGGGTGCGCACGAGCGACCCGTCGGCACGATACACCCGTACCATAAAGCGGCCGTCCTGGTCCAGGGACACCGGGAACGAGGCGGCGCGCGTGAACGGATTGGGCTGCACGCGGCCGATCGCAAGGACGCGAGGCGCACCGCCCGGCCCCACGCCCGCGGTCACCGCGGCGCTCACCGGGCCGGCCGTGCTCGACGGCTCTCCATCGCGCGCCACGGTGAGCCAGTAGTCGTAATCCACGCCCGCGACCACCTGATCGTCGACATAGGCGCCGGTCCGGGACACCCACGGAAGGATCGCGATTGTCTTCCGGCCCTCCTCCGCGCTCGCGCGCTCGATCTGGACGGTCGAGCCCGTGTCTTCGGACAGATTCCATTCGAGCCGCACGCCCGGCCGATCCATGAGCGAAGTCGCATTGAAGGTGTTGATCGCGACGGCCGTCGCAGTGCAGTCGTCCGTGCCGCTCACCAGCACGTCGTCGATCCACCAGCCCAGGCCCTCGTTCGGGGGAACGGATCGGAAGTGGAAGGCGAACTGGACGGGACCGCTCAGCCCATCGAGCGGGAAGACCGCTTCGGCGAACGTCGCCTGCGTGCCGGTCCAGCGGAAGCCGTTCGGGTAGCCGCCCACCGGGAAGATCGTCGTCCAGGTCTCCGCTCCGTCGACGGAGACCTCCACGTTGAGGCCGTCCACGCCGGGCTCCGTCGAGTAGCGCTGCCAGAAGCGAAGCGTGTCGGTGGGACCGGCCAGCCAGACGGGCTGGCTCACGAGCCGCGCGTCCTGGGCGGGCGCGTACGAGTCGATGGTGCCTGGCTTCCCAAGGCGCCACGCCCACGTGCCGCCCGGCGTGTGGTTGATGCCCGCCTCGCGATGCCACTCAGTGACGCCGTCGCAGCCGAGCGGCACCGAGATCCAGCGGCGGATCGTGCCCTCGAAGGAGTCGCAGATTCCCGTCTTCGCGCCGACGAGGATCTGCACGCTGTCGCTGTCGACGAGGCCCGCGGCGGCGTGGACTCCGTGCGCCACGCTGACGCCCCGCGGATCCGGTGTGAGAAGGATCGTGGCCATGATGCTGGAGCCCAGGCTGGTCGAGTTGGCCCCGATCGACCCGTACAGGATCGTGTCCGTGTCCACGGTCATGAAGGCGGGCTCGGGCCGGATCTTCGCGCCGAGAGACCCGGTGGCCGTCGGGCTGACGTTCTGGAGCGGGAAGTTGAGTTGCACGACCTCGCCCGGCTCGGCGCGCCCGTTTCCGTTGTTCGGCGTGCCCAACGCGGGAGCGTCATCGACGACGACGGGTAGACGACGCACGTCCACGCCGGTCACGAAGAAGCTCGCGGTGACGTCCCCTCCGGCCTCCGCGATATTCCGGATGGCGACCTGGCTCGGCACGTGGAAGCAGGAGGTCGCGCTGCTCGGACACGAGTTGCCGTTGAACGCGGTGGTGCCGAGCGGGCCTGGCCACGGATCGTAGCGATCGCCTCGGTTGCCGTCCACGGAGGTGGACACGCCGCAAACCTCCTCCGTGCCGAGCGCGCCCGCGGGCACGTCGAGGTTCTGGCTACCTGGATGCCCCCCCTGCTCGGGTCCTCCCGCTTCGACCACGTCGACCATCTTGTGCGTCGGATCGTCGTTGTCGAAGCGGTTCTCGTCGACGTGGTAGATAACGAGGCCGTGCGCGGGGCCGAGCCCCGCCTCGATCGAGGAGCGGACGAGCGTGGAGTCGAAGCCGATCGGCTGGCGGTTCTCGACAAGGAAGTACTCGGGCGATTCCTGGCCGTTCGTCGACAGACGGAAGATCTGGCCCGAGGTCTCGACCGGCGGGATCGTGACGCCCGACGAGTCCTGCGTCACCCAGGTCGGCTCGACCCAGCCGAGCCTTGCCTTGCACCAAGCCGACATGTGCGCGGGGGTCGTGCCGGGCGCGTGCGCGGGGGAATGCGTGTAGAGCCCATACGCCATGAGATCCCACTCGCCGTCGCCCGAGCTCTGGTTGTCGTCCAGGTCGTAGAGGTCGGGGAGCCCCAGGATGTGGCCGAACTCGTGGCAGAAGACGCCGATCGAAATGAGATCGCCCGCGCTGTAAAAGGCGGAATTGAGCCCCCACTCCTCGGGCTCCGTCGTGAACGCGTAGTTCGTGGTTCCGTCCAGCGGGAGTCCGCCGGGGAGGTTCCACTTGAGAGACCAAATCTGATCGACGCTCCCCGTCTCTTCACCACCGGGTCCTGCGTGCACGACGAACAACCCGTCCACGAAACCGTCACCGTCGGCATCGAACTGGGAATAATCGATGTCCGGGTCCGCGAGCAGCATCGCGTCCTGCGCCATCCCTGCCGCATTCGTGGGGAAAGGGCCGAATCCCGATTGGCCGTTCACGTAATACGAGTAGGGATGAGGCGCCGTGTACCACCGCGTTACCACGCCCTGCACATCGAGCTGGTTGCGTGAAACCTCGCGGTAGTAGTCGCGGAAGCTTCCAGTCGGACGCGTGCCGACGCTGAAGAGGAGGCTGTCGTAAGCCTCGGGTGTATGCGCCAGGGTGTCCGCGGCGAGATCCGGGAACTGGAGCAGGATGACGACCACTTTTTTGATGCCGGTCGTCGTCGCCCGCGCTTCCGCGCGATCCACCTCGGGGGCGCGATGAAGCTGGGAGTAGAGCGCGCGGGCGCGCGACACGCCGCGGGTGCCCGGCCCCGTGGTGTCGAGGGGGGGCGCGGCGTGAGCAGCGGTCGCGCCCAGGGCCAGGCACACTCCAAGGAGCAGCCCTTGAAGGCGCAAACGCAAGGAACTCCTTCCGGCGGTTAGGCGGTTAAGTTACGGGTGGGTCTATACTTCGGAGGGAGCCGGCTTCGTGCGCCCGAAGCTCGAGCGCTCCTGCTTCCCCCAGCCACCACGCCCGAGAAGCATATCGACGAGCGCGCCCAAGCGGAAGAGTAGAGTCAGGATACGGTAGGAGAAGTTTTCGAGCACCCCGATGGCCACCATCTGCGCGAAGTCCCCCCAGGAACGGTAGAGCCCGAACGAGAGCTCCTCGAGGAACACGGCCGAAATGGACAGGAACGCGCCCGATGTGACGGCGAGGAAGAGGAACGCCCAGAAGTAGAGCGGATCGAGAAAGCCCATGAAGTAGGCGATCGGAATGATGATGTAGCCGATCAGCTCCACGATCGGCCCCAAGAACTCGAAAAGGAAGTAGTAGGGCACGCCGATCCAGCGAAGCGTTCCGGAGTGCTTGCCCCAGATCAGGCTCTTGTGGGACCAGAGCGAGTGGACCATCCCCCGGTGCCAGCGGCTCCGCTGCCGCGCGAGCGCGCCCATGCCCTCGGGCACTTCGGTCCAGCAGATGGGATCGGGGAGGAAGACGACCGCGTACTCGCGGTTCATCTCCCGCATGCGGCGGTGCAGCCGGAGCACGAGCTCCATGTCCTCCGTGACGGTGCTCGTGTCGTAGCCCCCCGCCTCGATCACCACGTCCTTCCGGAACAGACTGAACACGCCCGAGAGGATGAGGAGGCTGTTCAGGGCGGAGAGGCCGAGCCGGCTCGCCACGAACGCTCGCAAGTACTCGACCACCTGGAACGCGGCGAGGATGTTCGTGGGGAGCTTGGGCTCGACCACGCGGCCGCGTTGGATCTTGCAGCCGTTCGCGACGCGCACCTGGCCCCCCACCGCGATCACGCGGTCCGGATCCTCGAGGAACGGGCGCACGACGCGGAGGAGCGCGTTCTCCTGGAAGACCGAATCCGCGTCAACCGTGCAGAACAGGGGATAGCGCGACAGATTGAGTCCCATGTTGAGGGCGTCCGACTTTCCGCCATGCTCCTTGTCCACGACGATCAGGTTGGGCACCGCTGGCGCGCGGTAGATGCCGCCGATCGCGCCCAGCGTGGGGAGCCTCCGGCGATAAACCACCTCGCGACGCTCGAGCCCGAATTCCCGGATTAGCTTGTCGAGCGTGTCGTCCGTCGACCCGTCGTTGATCACGATCACCTCGTGCTGCGGGTAGTCGAGCGACAGGACGGAGCGTACCGAGTCGACGATGCCGGCGGATTCGTTGTGGGCGGGCACGAGCACGCTGATCGGGAACGTGAAGTGTGACTTCGCGACCGCTTCGTAATCCGCGTAGAAGTTCTGCGCGAGGCGGCGGCGCATGTCGAAGAAGGAGAGGATCAAGAGCCCGAACAGGACGAGCTGGAGCGCGCTGAAGTAGAGCAGGATCACGAGGCTGATCGTTTGGATCAGATGCATCGCCCAGGGCTCGAGGACATAGCCGCTCATCACGCCGTCTCCCGCTCTGGGATGGCAACGACGCCCATGGCCGAGAGCCCCTCGGCCGCGCTGTCTCGCGCGAAGCGGTCGTCGCTCGTCAGGGTGCGGAGGAGGACGTCCTTCGACGGCTCGCCCAGCGCGACCAGCGCGTCCAGCGCGTTCTTCCGGACCCACCACGACCGGTCGCGAAGCAGCTCGCCGAGCGCGTCCACGTACGAAGTGTCCTTGAGCTTGCCGAGCGATTCGGCGGCGTGCGCGCGCACGAACCAGATGGGGTCGTGGAGCAAGGGCGCGAGAAGCGGCGCCGTCAACCGGTCGCCGACGTGCCCCAGAGCCCACGTCGCGGCCGAGCGCACGTCGGAATCGGTGTCGAGGAGCGCGTCCGCGAGCGATCGCGTCGCGCGCGGGTCCCTGATCTCGCCGAGGATGCGTGCGGCCCAGAACCGCGCCTTGGGCGATCCGTCGCGGAGCGTCTTGATGAGGAGCGGCGCGGTGCGTGAGCCCATCTCGATGCAGATGGCCGCGATGCGTGCAGAGACGGCCTGGTCGTGCTTGCCCAGGAGCGCGACCAGGGCTTCCTCGGTCGCTTGGAGCCGCATCCGGCCGAGCGAGCGCGCCGCGACGTTCCGCACGTCGGGGTCCCGGTCCTCGAGCGCGCCGAGGAGCGTCGGCACGGACTGCGGCAGCTTGAGCTCGCCCAGGATCCGGAGCGCGTGCGCGCGCGTCCACTTGAGCCGGCTCCTGGCGTCCTTCAGGTGCCGGTTCACCGCGCCCGACTCCTCGAGCGCGCGGAGCACGTCGAGGCGGAGCGACAGCTCGAGCTGGCTGATCTCCTCGGCCGCGAGCTCCGACCAGCGTCCCGAGAGCGACCGGGCGATCCAGGGCAGCGCCTCGCGCTGGCCCTCCGGTGTCCGGAGGAGGAGGAACCGCTTGCGCAAATTCTCGAGGAAGTGCTGCTTCGAGTCCTCTTCCCGGTTCGAGTAGATCTTGTTGAGGATGGCAGCGACGGTCGTGAGCGCCACGATCGCGAGGAGGAGGAGCAGCGTGAAGATGAGGGACTGGTAGTCGATCATCTCACCACCGCGCCGATCCCGAGACGCCGAGGTACCAGGTCTCGTAGGAATTGTTGTCGACCGAGTAGGACGCCTCGAGGCCGAGCGGGAGGGTGCCGAACGCGGTCAGGTTGAGATAGCCGCTCCAGGCGTGCGTCCAGATGTCCGCGAAGTTGGTGGAATTGATCCCGGCGAACTCGTAGCGGAAGCCGTAGTCCACCGCGGACCGCTCCACGTAGCCCGCGATCGAGACGCCGGCCGATCCGCGGACGCTCCCGAGCGGGGTGAAGTAGCTCCGGCTCGTGAAGTCCCAGTCGCGATAGGTGAGCCGGCTGTCCACGGTGACGCTGGGGGTCGCGATCTTGACCTTGTAGGACGCGCCGCCTCCCGCCGTCCAGCGGCGGTTGTCGTCGGAATAGACGCCGCGCGAGACCACGGCGTCCGCCGTGCCGCGCGCGTTCCACTGCCAGCCGAGGCCGCCCTCGTACTCGTCCACGTGCCCCGGCACGAACGCGGTGTCGGGCGCTGTCTCCTTGAGCGCGACGTAGTCGCGATGGACGGCTCCGCGCGGCGTGAACCGCCCCGAGAAGCGCCAGACGCGCGCGCCCCACCCGAAGAACGTGTCGTCCTCGCCGAGCGGGAAGAGCATCGTTCCGGGATTCTGATCGAACGAGCGGTGCTCGACGGAAGCCGCGGCCTGCCACGGATAGCCGCGCAGGAACGAGCCGTCGACGCGCGTCACGACGCTCGACAGGTCGTAGTTCTTCGCGGGACCGGAGCCGGGCGTCTCGACGAGGTCGAGCCACGAGACGCGTCCCGAGAGCGTGGCCCTGCGCGCCAGCGTGCCGCGGCCCTGGATGTAGGGCCCGTCCGTCTCGAGCGTGAAGTCAGGCGCGAGGTCGACGTACTCGCGCTCGTGGGACGCGCTCCATCCCGTGCCGAGGGACGGACGGAGCGCGGTCGCGACCGCGCCCTTTTCCTCCGCGGTGGCTTCCGGATCCGCGTGCAGCGATTCGGCGCGCGCGACGTAGCGGTCCGACGCAGTGGCGGCTCCGCGCCAGCGCGCGACGGACGCGAGCCCGAGCCATGCGTCGCCCGTGCGCGGATCCGCGGCGAGGATGCGCTGGTACTCGGTGGATGCCTCGGCGAGATCGCCGCTCCAGGAGAGGACCCGCGCGTATCCGACCCGGGTCTCGAGATTCGTCGAGTCGGCCTGAATCGCCGTCTTGAACTCGCGCGCCGCCTCCTGGTGTCGGCCGGACCACGCGAGCACACGCGCGTAGCCGGCGCGAAGCGTGGCGTCGTTCGGTTTCTTGGCGAGGAGCTCCCGGTACTCGGCGAGCGACTCGTCGTAGCGGCGCTGCCACGAGAGCACGCGCGCGAGAAGGAGCCGCGCGTCGTCGTTGTTCGGACGCATGCGGAGCTCCGACTGGAGGAGCGGGATCGCTTCTGCCTGCCGGTCGTCGCGAAGGCGCGCGCGCGCCGTGTCGTAGGGACTCATGCCGGCCGTTTGGGCGAACGCGGGATGGCCGTGCGCGAGGAAGGCGATGAGGAGCACGGCACGGATCGACGCGCGGAACGCGCTACGGTTGGTCGGAGTCGGCCTTCTGGCTTCGGCTGGCTTCACGGGCTTCCATTCCCTCGAAGGCACGCTGGAGAATTTCGGCGGAACGCTTGACACGTTCTCTAGTTATCGGCGTTTCCCAAGTCGTCCATGAGTAGGACGTTCCGGCCGGTGTCTTGATCGTAAGCTCCTCATCCACAGTGCTTTGGATGGATCCAGCCGGTCCCAGCAGGAAGACCTCGCCCGGCTTCACCGGCTTGGCCCCGACCACGGTGGGGCCGAGCGAATCGGGGCGGAAGCAGGCGGCCGTCGTCGCCCATGCGAGGAAACCGATGCCCGGGGTCTGCGTGGTCTCGATGTCCGGCGTTCCGTCCTTGTCGTCGAGCGCCGCACGCGAAGACGGGTCCCCGACGATGAGACCCCACGGAATCGCGATCTCCACCGTCGTCCCGAGCGAATCGAACGCGTACTCGAGGCGGCCCCAATCGAAGTATTTCGCCGGAAAGAACGAGCCGTTCCGCGCGACGCGCTCGCGGTTCGTCTCCACGACGAGGGGCACGTACGCGCCCGCGTCGTTCGCCACGGGGCGGGCCGGTGCGCGGCCGCGGCGCCGCCAGTCGCGCCCGTCCCACTCCCTCATGAAGGACGAGAGGTTCATCGCGCGGTCCTGATAGAGCTCCGCGCTCCCGCGGGGACTGGCCTTGCTCGGAGGCGTCACGAGCAGCGCAAGCTCGGCGCCGCGGGACCACGTGACGGGAAGGGGCTGGGGAAGATGACGGTCGCCGCGCGCGGGATCGAGCACGTCGAGCGAGACACCGAGCGTGCGCACCGCGGGCTTCTTAGGCGCGACGTCGAGCCGCAGGTAGAGTGAGGTCTGGTCGGACGTGACGTAGAGCGCGCGAAGCGGAGTCCCGCCCGCTGCGCTCGGATCGGAAGCCGCATAGGGCGCGGTCCCGCTCCAGTCGTCGATCGCGCCGTCGATGCGAACGGCCGGGGGAGGGTCGAACGCCAGGAGACCGTAGTTCTCCTCGGGATCGAGACGGTTCAGCCAGAGCGGATCGCGGTCGCGTGGGCGCTCGCTACGCTCGACGAGCCAGTTCACCTTGTACCACTCATCGAAGAGCGAGAACAGCAGCGATCCGGAGGCGCCCGACTCGGCGATGTCCTCGAGGAGCCGCACGTCGTTGGCACCCTGCTCGACCTCCGTGGCACCCCCATGGTGGATCCCCTGCGGCTGCTGATGGGCGACACCGCGGCTGGTGGGTACGCCGTACTCCCCGATCAGAAGCGGGATTCCCCTCGTGTGCGCCTTCAGATCCGCGAGATAGCCGGCGTACGAGCACGCGCCGTGGCGGTCGTGGAACGCCTGATAGCCCGGGTCGAGATTCATGAAGTCCGGGTAGTAGGGGTACGCATGGTAGTTCGCGAAGTAACCGAGGAAGCCCGACGTGAGCGTGGCGGAATCGACCGGCACGAGGTGCGACGGATCCACCGAGTAGGCGTCCTCGTCGTGCTCCGCTTCGGCGCCGCCTCGCTCGGTCTCCGTCGGATGGTGCATGGGGTCGAGCGTCGGCCAGTTCACGAACGAGACCGCGTGCGCGCGGGCGTAGTGGATCCGCTCGTAGGACACGGTGAGATCGCAGACGCGGCCGAGCCACGCCTCCATCGCCGTGCCCTGCTCGACCCTGAACCGCGTGCCCTTCCATTCGGTGATGTCCGGATGGAGCCGCTGCGTCTCGCGCACGGCGTAGGGCTCCCACTCGCGTCCGATGAGCCAGCCCGCGAGCCACGGCGACACGTCCGCCTCGTAGCGCCCCGAAGCGTGCCCCGGCCGCTCGTCCACGATCGCGTTTCCGTGCAAGGCGTCGACCGCCAGCCGGAGCTCGTTCTCGAATCCCCGCGTGAACGACTCGTCCCAGAAGTCGTTCCCGTCCGGCAGCTCCGTCCAGACCTCCTGGAAGAGCCAGATGGGATCGTTCGGGTGCGCTTCGTTCTCCTCGCGCAGGGCCTCGTAGAAGCGGGGCGGATGGAGCGCGTACACGCGGATCGAGTTCGCGTGAATCGAGCGCGCGAACCGGAGCCAGCGACGGTAGTCCTCCTTCGTGATCGCGAACTCTCCGGGATAGTGCCCTGGGGACGCTGCGCCGAGATTGAGCCCTCGGAAGAAGACCGGGCGGGAGCCGGAGGGGGTCGCGATCTCGAACCGGTCGCCTCGCGCGAGCACCGCGCGCGAAGGCGGCGAGGGAATGGGAGCGCGTGGATCCCGGATGGTTTTCCACGGACGCGGCCCGGCATCCCCGGCGAGCGCGGGAAGGGCGAAGCCCAGGATCAGGGCCGGAACCAGGATGTCACGCAGCCGCATGGAGATCCTCCCGATGGGGTATCCGGGAGAGATCGGCACCTCAGCTCCCGTTCTGAAGCGTGCGCCGCGGTGCGCGGGTCACGGGAAGAGGGCTCGGAGCGCGGCCTCGTGGTCCTCGAAAGAGTCGAGGAGTGCGTCCGGATCGCACGCGGCCAGCGCTTCCTTGCTGATCGGGCCGGTCGCGACCACGACCGCGCGCGCGCCGATGGCGCGGGCGCAGGCGATGTCCTTCGGCGTGTCGCCGATGACGGTCGTCTCGGAGCCGGAGAACGCCCGGCCCGAGAGCACACGCGCCTTCTCGAGCGCAATCTGGGCGAGGACGGCGCGGTTCTCGTGGTCGTCGCCGAAGGCGCCGAAGCGGAAGTAGGGCTCGAGATTCCATCGCCTGAGCTTGAGCTGCGCGCCCGGGAGGACGTTGCCGGTCAGGAGCCCGACGAGCACGTGGTCGAGCTTGTTCAGCCGCTCGAGCAGCTCGCGGACCCCCGGATAGAGGTGCGCGTCCTGGTGCTCGCGGACCTCGATGGCGAAGAGCTCCACGTAGCGCCGCAGGCATTCGTCGCGCCGCGCCAGGATCGTGCGCTCGTCGACGCCGGCGAGACGCATGATCTCGGAGACGCATTCCGGATCGGTCATGCCCGCGAAGCTAAAGCCCTCGATGGCGCCGCTCGTCTGATACGTGTCGCGGAGCGCGCGGGCGAAGGCGATCTTCGCGGCGATTCCGTCCCTGAGGAGCGTGCCGTCGATGTCGAAGAGGATGAGTCGCATGGGGGCGCGGGAGCGCACCCCCAGGAATAGCACGCGGCCCGAAGGCCGGTCAACGCGCGGCGGCGGACGCGGGATGCGCGGCTTGCGCCGCGGCGATCCCGCTCTCGAAGAGCTTGGGGTTCGTGGACCGCGAGAGTGCCGCTTGAGCCGTGATCTTGCCCGAGGTCACTAGATCCTTGAGTGCCTGATCCAGCATGACCATGCCGTCCTTGGCGCCCACCTGCATCATGCTCGGGATTTGCGCGGTTTTCCCTTCGCGGATCAGGTTCCGGAGCGCGGGCACGCCGACCAGGATCTCGTGCGCGGCGACGCGTCCCTTGCCATCCGCGGTCGGGATCAGGGTCTGCGCGACGACGCCTTCGAGCGATTCGCTCAGCATCGTCCGGATCTGTGCCTGCCGGTCGGCAGGGAAGATGTCGACGAGCCGGTCGATGGTCTTCGGCGCCGAGTTCGTGTGGAGCGTGCCGAAGACCAGGTGGCCCGTCTCGGCCGCGGTGATCGCGAGCGACGTGGTCTCGAGATCGCGGAGCTCGCCGACGAGGAGAATGTCCGGATCCTCGCGGAGCGCGCCGCGGAGGGCGGCCGCGAAGCTCGACGTGTGCGCCCCCACCTCGCGCTGGTTGATGAGGCATCGCTTCCGCTCGTGGACGAACTCGAGAGGGTCTTCGATCGTGATGATGTGTTTCGGGAACGTGGCGTTCACGTAGTCGATCATCGCGGCGAGCGTCGTCGACTTGCCGCTTCCGGTCGGCCCCGTCACGAGCACGAGTCCGCGCTCCTTCGACGCGAGGTCGCGGAGGATGGCGGGCCCCTTCAGCTCCTCGAGGGTCGGGACCTTCGTTGCGATGACCCGGAAAACGGCGCCGACGCCGCGGCGCTGCTCGAAATAGTTCGCGCGGAAGCGGGACAATCCCGGGATCTCGATGGCGAAGTCGAGCTCGTGGCGCTCCTCGAAATCCGCCTTCTGGGCGGGCGTGAGCAAGCCGTAGAGCGCGTCGCGCGTCTCCTTGGAATCGAGCGCTGGCGCCTGGAAGGGAACGATCTCGCCTCGCATGCGCGCCATGGGAGGCGACGCGGTCGAGATGTGGAGGTCGGACGCCTTCGCCTCGACGACCGCCTTGAGGAGCGCCTGGATGTCGACGGGCATCAGCGCTGCCCCTTCCAGACGCGCTCGCGGTCCTCGTCGCTCAGGATCGTGACCTCGAGAATGCCGGCCCGGTGATCGGCCTCCTCGGGCTCCGCCCACGCCGAGGAGCCTTCATGGCGCGCGGTCGGGAGCGCGATCATCGCGAACGGACGATCGCGCAGCACGGCGCGCCCGTTCGGGTCATCCGCGAGACGCTGGAGGAGTGCCCGGCCGTCGAGCCATCCCGTGCGCGCGAAGACGAGCCGCCCCACGGCGGCTCCGTCCATGAGCTGCGCCACCGAATCGCCGTGGAGGAGGTCGTCGAGCACCACGATGTCGGCCCCGAGGCCGACCGCCTCTTGCCGCCAGTCCACGCTCGTGAGATCGCCCGCCGGAAACTGGATCCGCGTCACTCCAGGCGCATAGGGCGCCGTGGGCCACGGCTCGAAGGCGACGACGCGGCGCTCGGGCTTCATGGCGAGAGACACGAGCGAGGCGAGCACGGTCGAGCCGCCCGCGCGGGGCGGGCCGTACACGATCACGAGCCCCTCCGGGCCCTCGACGAATTCGCGAATCTCGCCCTCGCCGAGCGGGGAGAGTCCGAGCAGGGAGAGATCGGGCGCCTGGGCCCGGTCGGGATGGAGCCGGAGCACCGTCGTCACGCCGGAAGCGCCGCGTGCGTGGCAGACCCCGACGTGAACGCGGTCGCCGCTCAGGTCGGCCACCACGTGGCCATGGACCGCGATCTTGCCCGTCTCGAGATCCGGCGCACCTAGGTGCGCGAGTCGCGTGCGCAGATAGAGCATGGTCTCCGGCTGCTCGACCCCGCGGGGCTCGAGCCCCTTGTCGGTGCGGTAGTGCACCGCGATTCCGCCCTGCTCCGGCACGAAGTGGATCTCCGACGCACGGGCGTTGCGCGCGGTATAGACGTGGTAGAGCAAGAAGGTCGATCCCGAGCGCTCCCAGACCACCCGGTGGCGCTGCTCGCCGCCGGCGGCGGCTGCCATGGTGGCGGCGTCGGCCGCGCTCGCGCGCGCGACCACCGCGTCCCTCGACGGCCGCTCCGGCCCGTAGACGTTGTCCAGGACGCGGCGAATCGACGCAGGACAGCCGATCACGAGCGATACAGGCATCCCCGATGCCTGCTCGATCTCCTTCACGGCTTCGGAATCGGTGGGGTCGGACATCGCGATGACCATCTCCTCCGGGTTCTGGAAGAGCGGCATCGCCTGGATGCGGCGAAGGAGCGATTCGGGGAAGCGCCGGACCAGCTCCATGTCAGCGGCGCCCGATGCGAGATCCACGTAGGGGATCCCGAGCTGCTTCGAGAGGGCCCAGCCGATGTTCTCCTCGGTGGTGAAGCCCATCTCGACGAGGCTCTCGCCGATCAGGCGGCCGGTCTCGAGCTGCTGCTGGAACGCGGCATCCACCTGTTCCGGAGTCACGATCCCGCCGTCGATCAGGATCGACGCCAGGGTCCGCTTCTTCTGGCCGGTCTCGCTCACGGGGCACCTCTGCGTCCGGGGGTGTGGGAATCGATTCGGATCTGGGCGAATCGCAAGGCATGTGCCATGCGTATCCCTTGGGATGGCGCGCCACGGCCGAGGCCTGCGCCTTGCTCGATTAGGAGGGAACGCGGTGCGAGATTGCGTGTTAAGAAGCGATGAGCGGTCGGCCGCAGGGCCCGACTGGGACCTCTACGCGACCCTCGAGGCGGCGCAATGCTTGCCCCTCGATCGGCCAGCGGTTATTTTCTGCACGGTTTTCAGTCACCGCACCGACACCTCACCGGACGGGAGCCCATGGCGAACGCACAAATGAAACGGATCCCAGGAAAGCCCGCCGCCGCCACCGGAAGGAAACGGAAGTCCGGCTCCGCCGAAAGCGAAGCCGCCGCCCCGGCGAAGAAGCAGCCGAAGATCGTGCGGCTCACGGCCACGGATCTCGCGGAGAAGCAGCGCGAGATCTCGGTCAGCGAGTTCTTCACCAAGAACCGACATCTCCTCGGATTCGACAGCCCCGCGAAGGCGTTGCTGACGACAGTGAAGGAAGCCGTCGACAATGCGCTCGACGCTTGCGAGGAGGCGGGCATCCTTCCCGACCTCCTGCTCGAGATCCAGGAGATCTCGGAGACCCGCTATCGCATCGCCGTCCAGGACAACGGCCCGGGCATCGTGAAGGCTCAGATCCCCAAGATCTTCGGCCAGCTTCTCTACGGGTCGAAGTTTCACAGGCTGCGTCAGTCGCGCGGCCAGCAGGGGATTGGTATCTCCGCGGCCGGCATGTATGGCCAGCTCACGACCGGAAAGCCGATCACCGTGATCTCGCGAATCGGCGCGGGGAAACCGGCCCACAAGTTCGATATCCAGATCGACACGCGGCGGAACGCGCCGGTCGTCGTGGCGGATCACGAAGTCGAGTGGACGCCGCAGCACGGCACGCGCGTGGAGCTCGAGATCGAGGCCACCTACAAGAAGGGGCGCCACTCGGTCGACGGCTACGTCGAGCAGACCGCGATGGCGAACCCGCACGCGCAGATCACCTACGTGGCGCCGACCGGCGAGCGGACGGAGCTGCCCCGGGTCGCCGCGGAGCTTCCCAAGCCGCCGCAGGAGATCAAGCCGCATCCGCACGGGGTGGAGCTCGGCATCCTCTTGAAGATGCTCCACGACACGAAGGCCAAGAACCTCCGCGGGTTCCTGACGAGCGAGTTCTCGCGCGTGAGCCCCGCGGTCGCCGAGGAGATCGCTGGCACGGCCGGCCTCTCCGCCGGGATGACGACGCAGAAGGCGGCGCGCGAGCAGGCCGAAGCCCTCTACAAGGCGATCCAGGCGACGAAGCTCATGGCGCCGCCGTCGAACGTGCTCTCGCCGATCGGCGAGGAGCTGTTGCTCGAGGGGCTGAAGAAGCAGATCGACGCGCGGTTCTACGCGGCGACGTCGCGGTCGCCGTCGGTCTATCGCGGCAACCCCTTCCTGGTGGAAGCGGCGATCGCGTTCGGCGGGGAGCATCTTCCCGCCGACGAGCCGATCACGCTGATCCGCTTCGCGAACCGGGTGCCTCTCCTGTATCAGCAGTCGGCCTGCGCGGTCACGAAGTCGGTGATCCAGACGAACTGGAAGGCGTACGGCATTCAGCAGTCGCGCGGCGCACTCCCGCTCGGCCCCATGATCGTCATGGTGCACATCGCGTCGGTCTGGGTGCCGTTCACGTCGGAATCCAAGGAAGCGGTCGCCTCGTATCCGGAGATCATGAAGGACATCAAGCTCGCGCTGCAGGACGTCGGGCGGAAGCTCGGCATCTTCATCCGGCGCGGACTGAGGGAGGCGGACGCGGAGAAGAAGCGGTCCTACATCGAGAAGTACATCCCGCACATCGGGATCGCGTTGCAGGAGATCCTGGCCATCAGTGACAAGGAAAAGGACAAGGTCTGCGCGACGTTGAAGGACACCCTGGAGCGGAGCCGGAAGCTATGAGCGATACCAACGTCGTACCCAAGATCAAGAAAGAGGCGAAGGCCGTCGAGGAGTCCATCCTCAAGAAGAAGACGCCTTCGCTCAAGTTCCCCATCCGCTCGCTCGCGAACGTGCGCTATCTCGAGAAGGAAGGCTACTTCGAGATCCGCGGAAAGAAGAAGGAGCGCACCCTCACGGTCAACACCGTGAAGACCTTCGCCCAGACATTACGGATGATGGCGCTGTCCAAGACGCTGGTCGAGACGGACGACATGGCCACGAAGCGAGAGGCCTACTACGTCTCCAAGAACTGGGACGACGCCCGCTTCTTGGAGCAGACCGAGTCCGACACGGTGATGGACGACGTGGAAGCCTTGTTCGAGGTCAATCGCGAGCAGCTCGGGTTCGTCCCCGAGGAAAAGGGGGGCGACGTCGCCGGCACCCTCGTGGTCGTGGACAAGGATCCCGACACGGGCAAAGCGATCCGGATCGACTGCACCAAATTCGGCTCCGGCGCCTACTCGATCCCGATTTCCGTGGAAGATCTGAAATTCGAGACGAAGGCCAAGTTCATCCTCGTCATCGAGACCGCCGGCATGTTCCAGCGCCTCGTGAAGCACGGCTACTGGAAGAAGGCCAACTGCATCCTGGTCTCGATGGGAGGCGTGCCCACGCGTGCCTGCCGCCGCTTCATCCGCCGGCTCGCCGACTCGATGAAGATCCCCGTCTACGTCTTCGTCGACGGCGACCCGTACGGCATCAGCAACATCTACCGAACGTTCAAGGTGGGCTCCGGAAACGCGGCGCACATCAACGAGTTCTTCTGCGTCCCGCAGGCCCGGTTCCTCGGCATCACGCCGCAGGACATCATCGACTACAAGCTCCCGACCCATCCCTTGAAGGACGTCGACGTGAAGCGCGCCAAGGACGCGGTCAAGAACGACCCCTTCTTCCAGCACCACAAGCTCTGGGTGAAGGCGATGGAGCAGCTCATGTCGATGGGCGTCCGCGCCGAGCAGCAGGCGCTGGCGGCACATGGGTTGAACTACGTCATGGACACGTACTTGCCGGAGAAGATCGCGCATCCGGAGCGGTTCCTGCCGTAGGGTTGGTCTCGGTTGCGTGGCGGTTGCGAGCTCCCGGCAGCTTGTGAATTCCTTCTCAACTTGCCCCGGGGCAAGTTGAGAGCTGTCCAGCGGTCTTGTGAATTCTTTCTCAACTTGCGACGTCGCAAGTTGACCCCTCGATCGGAGCCCTCTTGCCCATCCGCGGCGTTCACACCATGTTCTACACGTCGGAGCCCGAGGCCATGCGCGCGTTCCTCCGCGACAAGCTCGGGCTCAAGGGCGTGGACGTCGGCGGCGGGTGGCTGATCTTCGACGTCCCCGAAGCCGACATGGGCTGCCATCCCGCGGATCCGAACAGCGTCCATGGCGAACCGTCCGGCACGAATCACATCTCCTTCTACTGCGACGACGTGCGGAAGACGGTGGAGGAACTGAAGGGGCGCGGAGTCGAATTCGTGGACGGGATCGCGGACCGAGGCTACGGCCTCGTGACCCACTTCAAGGTCCCGGGCGGGTTCGAGGTGGAGCTGTACCAGCCGAAGTACGAGAAGGGCTGACCGCACTCGCTCTGCCTATCAACCCGTCCGGTGCGGCTACGTGAAATCCTTCACAACTTGCCCCGGGGCAAGTTGGCGCGCTGGGGATGGGCGAGGAAGAAGTAGTTCAGGCGTCCCTCGAACTGCTCGGCGAAGCCGGCCCGCGTCAACGGCGGCCGCCCCGCAAGCCACTGCGACAGAAGAGACACCTTGAGCTACGCTCGGGTCAGCTCGTCGAACACCTGCTCGGGTCCAGCTCCGAAATAGTCCGCTCCACCCAAGCCGCACTCGAACAGCAAGCGCTCGGGACCGGCCGGGACCGCGAAGGGGGGGACCACCGCGGAGCCCACCCGGCCTTCCTGTCGACGCATCCGCAGACCCCGGATCGCATCGAGGCGCTCCGCCGCGCGGGTTGGAGGCTAGGTCTCCGCTCAGGGAGCAGACGAGATGTCGTTGACCACGACTGCCCAGTCGTGGGCGAGCCCCGACCCGATCGCGGCACGAACCATGGTGTAGAGCCGCGTCCCTGCCTCGTTCGCGAAAACATATTGCCCCTTGGAGCTGTACAGCGTGCCGCCGCCTTGCCCGTTGGGCACGAGGAAGGGAGGGAGCGCCATCGTTCCGAGGAAGGCGAGGTACTGGTCACCGTAGACGCGGATCTCGGGAGGCGCCTGACCTAAATACGAATCCGAGGACACCGCAAAGATTCGTGCCGCGGGCGATGAGTGGGTGATCCATCGCGCATAGGAAAGTCCGGCGAGATGTCCGCTATAGGTCAGGTCGAGACTCCTCGTCGCAGAGGAATTGAAGACATCCCCGCTCCTCCCGAAGAGCCGCGCTCCGTCCTCGGAGAACCAGAGGTCTCCACCCGTCCCATAGTCACCGTGATACGGCGAGTCCCAGAGAAGCGTGGCCGGGCCGGGCTGAACGTCGAACTTGTAGAAATCCGAGGGCGACAGGTTGTTGTCGGCGCCGTACATGTATTTCCCCGATGGGTGGAGCCGTCCCCGCATGCCCGCATAGATCTGGCTGGTTCCATTCGATTCCTGCCCCGTTGCCAGGTTGATGCTCCGGATGTACTCCCATTGATCTCGTTGGGGGAACACGTGCACCCAGCCGGTCGGCGGGAGGACGATGTCCAGCGCATCCGTCGTCACCGCATAGGTCCGAATGATCGACATCGTGTTGAGGTTGACGTACGTGACGAACCCGTTGTGCCCCACGGCCGCAAACCCGCTGTCGGGATGAGCGGCGACGCAATTGGGGGAGAGCGGCAAACCCACGGATTGGATCGCCCTCGATTCGGGATCGAGGAGAATGAGCGATGGGGGCGAATCGACGATGGCCACGATACGGTTCAGGCTCCGGCTGAACTCGGCGTCGATCACCTGATAATCGAGGAGCCATTTGGACTCCTGGAACTGCTTCATGCGGACCCCGACCGTGTCGGTCTGGCCCGCGTCGGATCCGATCAGGACGGACGATGTGTACGTACCGGTGCTCAAGCCCGTGCGATTGACGGTGACGGTAGCCGTCGTGGATTGCCCCGGGGAAAGGGATCCCGACGCTGGATCGACGTTCAAGTAAGCATCCCCACTGGCTGTGTTCCAGGAGAGCGGGGCGTTGCCATTGTTGGAAACGGTGAACGTCCGCGTGTTGACGAAGTAGTCGAACGTCACGGAATCCGGAGTGGCGGCCAGCCGAGGAGCACTGGGAACCTCGATGGTGAGCGGCACCGTGATGGCTCCCCCGTCGGAGTTCGAGCTGATGAGGACGGATCCGGTCACGGTCCCTGGAGGGATTCCGGCTCGATTGACCAGAACGTAAAGCGTCATGCTGTCGTGAGCAGCAACATAGCCACTGTACGGAGCCACCGTCACCCACGAAGGCTGAGCCGACACCGTCCACTGGAGTGGTCCTGTGCCCGTGTTGCGCAGGCGGAACGTGGTCCGGTCTGTGTTGGCATCGACGACGAGCGCTGCGGGGAACACCTCCGCGAGCGGGTGAACGGCAACGAGGAACGACACGCCGACTTGAGCGGCTCCGGCGGAGGAGATGAAGAAAACCGTTCCTGAATAGACTCCGGGTGTGAGTCCCGTCGCGTTGGCATGGACGGCCACCGGCGCAGGCGTTTGCGCGACGTTCCCGCTTTCGGGGTCAACGCTCGCCCAAGCAGGCTTTCCGGTGACCCTCCAGAAGATGGATTGCGGCCGGTCGGATGCGACGTAGATCGCACCGTTCGGTGCGTGATCACTGATCATGATCGAATCTGGAGACACGACGAACGTGGGGTTGGTGTCCGGCTCGAGAACGGTCTTGTTATCGTCGCAGCCCGACCCCGCCATGAGGAGGGCGACCGCCACGACCAAGACCAGGAATGCCCGGTTCATGCCTGAGTCTCCAGACGATCGTGAGATGACTTCGGTGGGTTGTCGTCAGAATAACGCCTGCCTCGCCCGATTGCGCACGATGAAACTTCGGGTGGGTGGGTCGGTAGGGTTCTGGATGGCACAACCAGTTCGCGGACTTCAGATTGCGGGAGCCAGGAGCTTAGAAATCTGCCGTCCCCGTGGAGTCCGTCGACGGCCGCCACGTGCTGTCTGCGGGAGTTTCCTTCTCCTCGATCCAGACGTAGACGTCCCCTTCGTAGTCATGAATGTGGAGCTTCTCCCCCTTGGGGAGCCGCTGCACCTGCCCCCAGACATCGTTGATGTTGAAGTGGCGGTCGCTGCCAATCTCGACATCGGACTTCACGTTGAGCGCGTGAGCCCAGTCCACCGCCTTTTTGGGCATGGTCATCGACACGGTGGCCATGTCCTTCCCCGGCTCCCAAACCTGGACCCGCACGACCGCGCTCTTGCCATACCACCAGGGCTTCGGATTGGGGATCTCGAGGCGGGCGGTCCACCAGTAGCCGATCCCGAGGCAGATGAGGAGGCCCAAGGCCAGGGCTATCCAGAACTTGCGATTCATGGATCCTCCTCCAAAGCGCTCGGGACCGGCCGAGACCGCGAAGGGGGGGACCGCCGCGGAGCCCACCCTTCCTCTACGCCACCGAGCGCTCTTCGGGTTTCATCGCCACGTTCCGGGAACCGACCAAGCCACGCCATGCGAGGGTGAGCGCCAGCGCCACGCCGAACGTCGTGACCACCGTCGCCCCGGTGGGGAGGTCGAAGTGATAGGACGCGAGCATCCCGCCGACGCTCACGAGCACGGACACGATCCACCCCACGATGAGCCGGCTACGGGCCCGATCAGCCAGGAGCATGGCGATCACCGACGGCACGATCAAGTACGAGAAGACGAGGAGCACTCCGGCGACCGCCACCGACTGCGTCACGACGACGCCAAAGGTGAGGTAGAAGAGAAAATCCCACCAGTGCACGCCGGCGCGGCTTAGCCCGGCCTCGGCCGGCCGGCCGTGCGTGATCGCGAAGAACTGCCGGCGCCAGATGAAGTGCAGGACGCCGATCACGAGATAGAGCACCGCGAGCGTCGCGACTTCCTTGGGCGACGTCGCGAGCAGATTGCCGACGAACATGAACTTGATGTGCTCGGCGCCTTCGGGCGTGCGGTCCACGATCAGGATCGCCGCGGCCGCCGAGACGGCGTACACGATGCCGATGAAGGCTTCCTGCGGGATGCGCCGCTTCTCGGCCTTCAAGAGCGCGAGCAGTCCGGCGCCCACGACCACCGCCGCAATCGAGAGATAGTGGGACGCCGGATCGTGCAGATCGAGACCGAACAGGAACCCGATCGTGGCACCGAGCGCCGCGACCTGCGCGAGCGCCAGGTCGACGAAGATCACGCCCCGTTCGACGACGTGGAACCCGAGATAGGCGTGGATGCCCGCGATGACGACGCAGGCGAGGAGCGGCCAGAGGAGGAGCTGAAGCGCGTCCATCACGACCCCTTTCCCGTGAGCGCGTTCTGGATCAATGCGAGCTGGGCGTCGAAGAGGCCCAGGTAGCTCGTGACCTCCTTGGTGGCGCCGACCGAGGGAGGCAGGATGACGAGCGCCGCGCCCGTGGTCCGGGCGATCTGCTGCGGCATCTTGGGATCGAAGTAGGGCTCGACGAGGAGGAGCTTCACGTTCTGGGCCTTCATCTCCGTCGTCAGGTCCTGGATGTGCTTCGGCGTCGGCGGGACGCCCGGCTTCGGCTCGACGAAATCCATCACCTCGAATCCGAACGCGCGGGCGAAGTAGGGCCAGGAGCGGTGGTACGTCACGACGCGTGTCCCGGTCAGGCCGATCGACTTGGCGCGCTGCTTCCACTCCACTTCCTTGGCGCGCACCCGCTTCTCGAAGTCGGCATACCGTGATGCGAACGTCGCGGCGCCGGCAGGAGACACGCGCGAGAGACCGTCGCGGATCGCGGCGGCCATGATGATTCCGTTCTCGGGATCGAGCCAGTAGTGCGGATTGCCGAGGGGATGCACGTCTCCCTGCTCGCGCCCCACCGGCCCGCCCAGCTCGAGGACCTGGATGTTCTTCGAGGCGTCCACGAAGCCGGCGCCGCCGGGGAGGATCTTCGAATTGCGGGCGCTGTTGAGCAGGCCGGGCACCCACCCCACCTCGAGATCGCGACCCACTTCGACGAAGAGATCGGCCTTCTTCAGCTTCACGAGGTAGCTCGGCTTGGCGTCGACGAAGTGCGGATCTTGATACCCCTTCGAGAGCGATTCCACGGTGACGAGATCGCCGCCGACCTCGTTCGTGATCGAGGCCAGGTCTTCAGTCGTGGTGACGACGTAGATCTTCTTGTCCGCACGCGCGGCGTGCGGCGCCGCGACGATCGCGAGGGCGAGAAGGAGCGGCACTGCGCGCTGCCATGGTGTGAGTCGCATGATCTCTCTCCTATCTAGAACGGGTGCTGCCCGTGCGGGCCGATGTTGAACGTGGTCTTGAAGAAGTAGCTCATCTCGCTGCCGTCGAAGTCGCGGTCCTGGGCCTGCAGGCTCAGGGCCCAGAACTCGCTAGGGGTGAACGTGAGGAAGCCGAGGCCGCCGCTCGTGGTGTCGTCGGCGAGTCCGGCGATGGCTTGGGACCAGTCGTACCGACCGCCCAGGTGCCAGCGCCGAGCGAACTGGTAATCCGCCCACGCAAACCCGCCGGTGCGGCGCGGTCCGTCCTCGGGATCGCGCGCCATCCACTCGACCTGCGTCGTGAGCGCCCGATAGATCGCGCGCTTCGGATTCTTCCACCGGAAGGTGGCGTCCGCGCCGTAGAGCTGGGCGCGCCGCGCGTCGGGAGTCACCAGGGGGTCCACCGTCTCCTCGGGCCCGTTCGCGCCATTCGCGTAGGAGCCGCCGAGCGTCAGATTGGTCGTCTCGCCGAGGTCGAAGAACGTCGACGCCCGCCCGAGGTACATGAGGTCCTTCCCCCGGTACTCGGCGAACGCCGGTACCTCGGTGGAGTCGGGCGTGTTCGTCACCTCGCCGTCGATGTTGAAATAGAAGGGAAGCGGCGCGAGCCACGACACCGACGCGCCGATTCCGGAGAGCCCTTCCTCGCCCAGGAAACGCTCGGCGGCGAGCGGGCGATCGGCGAAGGGTGTCTCCGGCGGATGCGTGCGGTTGAACTTGCCGAAGTTGCTCCGGAACTTGCCGAGCTTCGCGGTGAAACCGGCCGGCAAGGTGAGGAGCGTGAGATAGCCCTCCTCGACGTCGATCCCTTCCTCCGGACTCACGGAGATGAAGAAATCCGCGCGGCTGTACGGATCGACGGTTGCCTGGTAGCCGAGCTCGACCTCCCGTAGCTGGAACGCGCTCGTGTCGGTCCGGTCGAGCGCATCGCCGGCCTGGCCCTGAAACCACCCGATCGCGCTGATGTTCGGGTTGAGCAGATTGGAGCCCGCGGGCGGCGCGGTCACGCCACTGGGGGATGAATCCACAGGCGTCGTCTGCGCAGCCGCGGACGCCGTGCTGTCTGGGATCGAGGACGAGTCTTGAGCGATCGCGACGCTCGCGGCGCATAACGCACATGCGACGGCGAGCGCGGCGATCGCCCATGCGTGATGGCGCATGGACGTGCCTCCTCAAATTCGATTGTTGGGTGAAGCGTGGCCCGGCACGGCGCCGGGGCCGGTCGATCGGGGAGTTACGTCAGGGGAGGTCCACGTCCTGTCGGAGCCGCGAGGAGGAGTGCGGGCTGTCCGGAAGGGATGACGTCAGCCAGTCGTTCGGGCGGTGAGTCAGCGCGAGGCGGATCCAGCGACGACACGATGTCCGCCTGGCTCGCCTGCAGATCCTTGCAGATCTGGCACGGAGGACCAGGGTGCTCGTGCAGGACGGCCGATCCGAGCCAGGCCCCGAAGAGCAGCAGGGCCAGGAGGCCGATCGTCCGGGATGTCTTTCGAGGGCGCATCATCCTGTCCAACCGTAGCAGCGGCCCGGCGGTTCCGCAACCGGCCCGGGCAAGGGCGGTCCTACCCCTTCCGCGCCGCCAGGATCATGCCCACTCCCCAGACGATGAGGAGGGCAGGCCAGTAGCGGAGCAGGTTCCCGTGCAGGTATCCGAACTCCTTGAGGAGCAGCAGGATTCCGACCGCGATCAGCGTGAGGGGAAACGCGATGCTCGTGCTTCCTTTGCCGGGCATTCTCGGGGCTCCTCGATATCGGGGGTGGAGTTGCCGCTACGGCTTCGGGGGCGCTTGGCGCTGGACGCGAATCCGCATGAGATGGCCGCCGACGTGGATCACGGTCAGCGGTTCCTTGCCTTCCGCGGTCCAGAAGGCCGCTTTCCCTTTCACCCGGCCGCTCACATGCTCGGTGAAGTCGTTGGTGAACGAATGCCAGGTGAGCGGGGAGTCGTACTCGACACGCGCCGCGGCATCCGCGGGCAGCGTGATCTCGACATTCGAGAGAAGCCCGTGCACGCGGATCATCCGCGGCCGGAGCGGCCCCACGGCGAGGCGCACGGACGAGCTGATGGCCTTGATCTCGGCTTCGTCGAGGGCGTCCTCACGGAGATTGATCGTCCCGAACGCGAAGTAATTCGATGAGCGAAGCGACACGCGCTGACGCTCCGGGAGCCTCGCGTCCACGATGCTGCCGAAGAGGCTCATGTCTCCGGCGATGGGCGTCGTCGGCCACACCAGGTAGCCCACGCCGTCCCTCGCCTCGTAACCGTGCGCGATCATGTCCTTCCCGAGGATGCTCTTCGCGTTCATGCGCGCTTCATCGGGATCGCCGGGCTGGGTGTGGATCGCGAACGATCCTCCCACCGCGCGCGCCTGAACCCGGAGCATCCGGATGTTGGGATTCGTGAAGTTGATTACCGTCGCCTGCGTCGGCGGGAGGCCCATCTCCGTGTGCTTGGAGATCCACCATCCGCCAAAGACGAAGGCGGCCGCGACCAGGGCGAGTGCGAACACGCCCAGGAGTGCGTTCTTGAGAGCGTTGGCGAGGAGAGCGAGGCCGAACCCGACGAGGAGGACCGGCCAGAAGCGGGCGAGCCACGGCCAGACGCCGTGGGGGAGATAGCCGAGGGCCGCGCCCAGAAGGAGCGCGCCCATCCCGACCAGGAAGAACCCGAAGACGAGCTTCCCGAATCCCATGCGTCGCTACGGGTATCATGGGCGGGGACCGGGTTGCAAGCACGGAGGAGAACCGGCATGGAATTGAGGCGGAGCACAAGGCGCGGAAGGGCGTTGCTCGTCGCCCTTGCGGTCGTGGCTGCTGGCGGCTGCACGACCGGCGTGCGCTCGCCACTGGAGCACGAGATCACGAAGCGCGTCACTCCCGAGAAGCCCGAGTTCGACATCGACGGCTGGACCGACCACACGGGAGTGCACCACGAGCTGAGGGGCCGTGTCCGCGTCGGGGGCGATTCCGTCCTGTTCTATGAACGGCGCTATGCGACTTGGGGAAGCCCGGACGCCACCGGCAAGCTCGTCGCGACCCTCCCGAGGTCGGACGTGACCGGAGTCGATGTCCGGAAATTCAGTCCCGTGAAGACCGGGATTCTGTTCCTCGCTCCCGTGGCCGCCTTCTACACACTCCTCATCATCGCCTACAGCCATGAAGGCGGATACTGAGCCGTAAGCTGCTCAGTATCAACACCATGACGCCTCACCACTCAAAATTAAGATACCTAAACTTTTTCTTGCCACGATGAATCGAAGCGGGCATTCTCCCCGAGTTGCTAGTGCTTAACTTTTCCGGCGAGCCCACGAGGGGCGGGCCGGCCCGGTTCCCAAACCGAAAGGAACTCGACTCCCTGCCATGGCCTCCAAGCCCTTCGCCGCCGCCCTGCTCGCCGCCGCAGTATCGATGACTCCGAGCTTCGCCGCCGCCCAGGACTCCATCCAGGACAAGCTCCACTTCTCCGGCTACGGTGAAGTTCACTACAACAGTCACGAGCTCTCGGAGGAGGGAGTCATCGAAAACGACCCGCCCGCCGAGGTCGACGTGCACCGCTTCGTGCTCGGCTGGCGCTACGACTTCACGCCGAAGATCCGGATGGACGCGGAAGTCGACTTCGAGCATGCGGCGACGGAGATCGAGCTGGAGTACGCGTACCTCGAGTACGATCTCGCCGCCGCGACGAGCCTTCGTGCCGGCGCGGTTCTCATGCCGGTCGGGCCGCTCAACGAGTTCCACGAGCCCCCCAACTACTACAGCGTCGAGCGCCCGTACGTGGAGAGCTCGATCATGCCGACGACATGGCAGGAGATCGGGCTCGGGCTCGTGGGTCGCATCGGCGGTGGAGCGCTCGGGTACCGCGCCTACGTGGTGACGGGGCTCGATGCGTCCGGGTTCGACTCGTTCAACGGCATCCGTGAAGGACGAGGGCACGGCGCCGAGGCGCCTGCGGAGGATCTCGCCGGGGTGGCTCGTCTCGATTACGCGAGCACGAGCGGACTCAGCCTCGGTGGCTCTGCCTACTACGGCGGCGCCGACCAGGGAGACTCCACGCTCGGAGACGCGACGGTCACCATCCTGAGCGCGGACGCCCGGTTCAAGCGCTCGGGCCTCGACCTCAAGGGTGTCGTCTACCACACGTCGGTGGGCGACGCCGACGTGATCAGCAACACGGTCGGCGCTACGATCGGAGACAAGATGCTCGGCTGGTACGGCGAGGCCGCCTATGACGTCCTTCGCCGGGATCGCGAGGGCTCGAGCGGTCGCGCGCTCTTCCTGTTCGGACGCTACGAGAGCTTCGATACCAACGAGAGCGTCCCGTCCGGCTTCACGGCCAATCCGGCCGCGGACCGGCAGGTCGTCACCGGCGGCCTCTCGTACATGCCGGTCGAGAACGTCGCATTCAAGGCGGACGTCGAGCACTGGCAGGACGACACCGACGCCGATCTCACGCGCTTCAATCTCGGCGCCGCGTTCCAGTTCTAGAGAGGAGACATCACGATGCGATCGACACGTTCCCACACCACGCTCCTCACCGCGATCGTGTTGAGCCTGGTTTCCGCTTCGGCAGCGATCGCGGGTCCTCCCCGTGCCGCGCAGGCGGGGGGGCCGGCCGCCTCGGCGACCGAGCCCACTCCGTTCGCCCGCGTCTATCTCGCCATCAAGGGCTGTACCTCGTGCTCGCACTGCCGCACCACCATCCGCCAGATGGTGAACACGAAGTCCGCGGGCGGCGAGACGCGCATGAGCGCCGACCAGGTCGAGGTTCGGTATCCCAAGCCGGGCCCGGTGCCGCTCAAGGACGTGATCCACTCCCTCGCGGAGAATCGCCTTCACGACCTGAGCCTCGTCGACGTGCTCTTCGAGGCGCGCGGCACGATCGCCCCGGGTCCGAACGGAACCGCGACCTTCAAGCTCGCCGAGACCGGCCAGGCGTTCCCGATCACGATCGACAAGGCGGTGCGCCGCCCGGCCGACGGGACGGCGGTGCGCCTCACCGCGGTCGTCGATGGCTGGCGCACCAAGGACAAGTCCGGCCTCTCGCTCTACGCACGCACGATCGAGACGAACTGAGGACTCCGTTCCCCGGTTGACAAGGGCGGGGCTTCAACTCAGAATCCGCACCCATCCAAGGACTTACAAGGAGGTGCCGTGGATGATCTGAGGGGCAAGTCGGCACTCGTCACCGGCGGGACGCGCGGGATCGGCAAGGCCATCGCGCTCGCGCTCGCGGACATGGGCGCGGACGTGGCGATCAATTTCTTCCGCAGCCGCGAGTCGGCGAAGGCAGCCGTCGCAGAGATCGAAGCGAAGGGGGTCAAGGCCCTCGCGGTCCGCGCGAACATGGGGAACGAGGAGCAGATCCCGCCCATGTTCGAGGAGATCAAGAAGGGCTTCGGCAAGCTCGACATCCTCGTGTCGAACGCGGCCCTCGGCCATTTCGGCAACGTCCTCGACGTCAACGACAAGATGTGGGACGTGGCCATGGCGACCAACGCCAAGGCGCTCCTCTTCTCGGCGCAGGCAGCCGCCAAGATGATGCCCGACGGCGGGAAGATCGTCGCGCTCACGTCGCTCGGATCCCACCGCTACATTCCCGGCTACGCCGCGATCGGCGTCTCCAAGGCCGCCATCGAGACGCTTGTCCGCTATCTCGCCTACGAGCTCGCGCCGCGGAAGATCAACGTGAACGCGGTGTCGGGCGGATTCATCGACACCGATTCGCTCAAGGTCTTCCCGAGCTACGACCAGATCATCCGGGAATCGACCGCACGGACGCCGTTCGGGCGCGTGGGCACGCCGGAGGAAGTGGCCAACGTCGCGGCCTTCCTGTGCACCGGCAGGGCGTCGTGGGTCACGGGGCAGGTCGTGATCGTGGACGGGGGCTACACGCTGGGGTAGGGGTGTTGAAGGCGCTGCCGCGTGGCCGCGCTCAGCGGTGGCGCGCCGACCACCAGCCGATCAGGCGCGTGCTTCCCAGGAAGGCGGCCAGCTTCCGGTCGAAGAGCAGGAACGCCGTGATCCCGAGATTCACGATGCTCGCCACGACCACGTACCGCGCGAGCGTCACCATCCCACCGAACTCGGGCGGCCTCGTGATGAGGTAGGCGAGGACCGCGATCTGGCTCAGCATCGCGAACACCACGCCCCAGGTTCGCGCGGGGCGCTTTCCCAGCCACAAGGCGCCCATCACGTAGAAATTCCCCGCCGTGAGCACGGCCGAGAAGAGGAGGCTCTGGATCGCGACCTGGAGCGCGTAGCCGTAGAGGAGCCCGTGCGTGGCTTGCGCGTAGACGTAGAACCCTGTGCCCAGGATCCCGCGCAGGAGCTCCTCCGCTCCCTTGATCGCCCAGAGCGCGGTGAGCGCCCAGACCTCCCAGGGACGCTGCACGGTGTGCGCATCCCGCATGCGGCGAGCCTCGATCCGCTCGCGAGCGCCTCCGGGCGAAGCCATCGCTGCTACACCGCCGCCATCACGGTGACGATCGGCTCGTGCCGCACGGGGAAGTTCACCGAGGCGGCGATGAAGCACTCGGCGTGCGCGTCTTCGTGGAGCGCCCGCGCCTTCTCCGCGTCGGATCCGGCCGCGATCGTGACGCGCGGCTTCAAGAGCACGTCCGTGAACTTGAAGGTTCGTCCGCCCGTGTGCTCCATCACGCCGGACGCTTCATCCTCGTAGGATATCACCTGGATCTTCGCGCGCGCGCAGAGCGCGGCGTAGCTCAGGAAGTGACAAGCGGAGAGAGCCGCGACGAGAAGATCCTCAGGGTCGTGGATCGCGGGATCGCCCCGGAACACCGCGGCCGAAGACATCTTCAGCGAGGGTTTGCCGGGAAAGTCCACGCGGACCTCGCGCGAGTAGGTCTCGTACTTCACGATCGGGCCCTCGCGGGCTCCGGTCCAGACGAGCCTGCAATCGAATCGGTGCGACGGGGGCATCGGCGTTTCCTCCTTCCGTGTGGCGTCAGGCCACGGCGCTCCTGGCTGGTGCGGTCTCGAGATCGCGGTCGAGCGAGCGCGGCAGTCGTCGGCGCAGATCCAGGAAACCGGCCGCGGCCACGAACGCGAGCGCCATGATCACGCTCCAGACGATGACCGGCCGGCCGTGAAACGAATCGAGAAGGGCGCCCCCCACGACCGGTCCGAGCGACCATCCGATCGAGTTGAAGACGCCGAACAGGCCCATGTAACGCCCCCGCGTCGTTTCGCCCGAGAAGTTCGCGACGAGCTGGAGCGACGGGGGCGTCGAGATGATCTCCCCGAGCGAGACGACGAACGTCGCGCCGAGGAGAAATGCCATCCCCTGGCCCCAGCCCATCATGCCATATCCGACGCCGTACAGAACCGCGCCCAGCGCGAGGGACGTCGTGAGACGGAGCGTTCGCGTCAGCTTGACGGCCGGGAACTGGAGGAAGACCACCGTGAGGCCGTTCAACGCGTAGAGCGTCCCCAGCTGGACTTTCGATAGCCCGCTCCACTCCACCGCGTACACCGACAGCGTCACGATGAGCTGCGCCATCACGACGAAGAGCACGGTCGAGATGAGGAGGTAGCGAAGAAAATTCGGATCGCGGAGCGCGTTCCACGATTCACGAAGCTGGAACTTCGGAGGCGCGGCCGCCTGCCCGATATCGGGGATCTCCGCGATCGTCGGCTCGGGACGGGGCCTGCGGTGCCGGTGCGTCGGCGACGTCTCCTCGACGGCAAACGCCATGATCGACGCGGCGCCGAGCATGACCCCGGAGCCCACGAGAAAGAGAGACGAGTAGGACAGCGCCGCGAGGAAGCCTCCGATCGCGGGCCCGAGCGCCCAGCCGAGATTCCCCGCGATCCGGAGCACGCCGTAGTACTCCGCCTGGCGGTCCGTCCCGGCCATGTCGGCGACCATCGCCCCCGACGGAGGCTCGAACATGCGTCCGCCGAACGCGCTCAACGACGTCGCGAGCACGAAAACGAAGAACGGAGCGTGCGTGAGCACCGCGATGCCGAGTGATGCGAACGCGACGGTGCGGAGGAGCTGTGACGCGATCATCACGATCTTCCGGCCGCTCCGGTCACTCCACTCGCCTCCCACCACCTGGCCGAGCGCGCCCCCGAGCGACGCGATGAGAAAGAGCGCGCCCACGGCGGTCATGGGAACGCCGCGCGTGCCGTGGAGGTAGAGGCTCAGGAACGGGAGGACGATCGCGAATCCCGTCGAGCTCAGGACGCGCCCGACGAAGAGATGGAGGAGCCGCCGATCCTCCTGGAACAGGAGCCGACGGGGAAAAAGGGTGTCGATCCACCGGAGCATGGCCAAGCGTATCACAACGCAGTAGGCTCCCGCGGATGCTGCCGGTCGATGGTGTCGTCGCGGGATACAACCTCGTGCTCGCGCTCGTGTGGCTCGGACTTCGGGGCCGGGCGCCGCACGCGTGGGTCGTCGCGTTGTGCCACGTAGCGGCCGCGGGGTTGCCCTGGCTCCTCTCCGGAGCGAGCACGCGCGGATGGATGCGCGCCCTCCGCGAGGGATATCCGCTCATCGGCTTCGCCGTCTTCTGGGGCGAGCTGGGCGTCGTCCAGCGCCTGCGCGCGCTGCCGCCCCACGACGCGGCGATCCGCGCGCTCGACCTGCGCCTCTTCGGCCAGCACTGGAGCGAGGTCTGGATGGCCCGCATGCCGTATCCGGCGCTCCAGGAGGTCATGTGGTTCTGCTATTTCCTCTACTACATCCTCCTGGTCGTTCCGCCGATCGCGATCGGCGTCGCGCGCGGCTGGAAGGCGTTCCGGTCGGTCGTTCTCGCGCTCATGCTCACGTACCTCTCCTGCTTCGTCTTCTACCTCGGATTCCCCGTGTACGGCCCGCGCGCCATGGCCGCCGCCGCGATGCTTCCATCGCTGGCCACGGGCTTCTTCCACGGGCTCGTCGAGCACGCCCGTGAAAGCGGGGATTCGCTCGGCACGGCCTTCCCGAGCTCGCACGTCGCGGGGGTGGTAACGATGGCCTGGACGGGATGGCGCTGGCTCGGAGCGGGCTGGGGACTCGTGCTCACGGTGGCCGCAACCGCCGTCGCGCTCGCCACCGTCTACACGGGAAACCACTACGTGATCGACGCGGTAGTTGGAGCGCTCTGGGTCCTACCCCTCCAGCTCTGGATCCAGCCGTACCTGGAGCGGAAGGACGCTGGACTCCCTCGTCCGGAGCTGGCGGACGCCGGGGGCCCTCGCTCGCTATAATCGTCGGTCCGCCATGAGCCCAGAGCCAGACGACATCCGGATGGACGACCTCCGCCCCTGGCGCCCGCCCGAACGGGGCGAGGCGCTTCCGCATTACCCGGCGACGGACAAGGTCCTGCCGCTCGGGGAAGCGCTCGCGCGGTTCATCCCCGACGGCTCGACCGTGGCGCTGGGCACGTGCCTCGAGCAGATGATCCCGTTCGCCGCCGCGCACGAGCTGATCCGCCGGGGGGCGCGAGATCTCACTCTGGTCGGACCCGTCTCCGACATCGCGTTCGATCAGCTCATCGGAGCGGGCTGCGCGCGCCGCGTAGCGGCCGCGTGGGTCGGGAACGTGATGATGGGGATCGCCTATTCGTTCCGCCGCGCGGTGGAGCGGGGCGCGCTCGAGGTGGTCGAGTTCTCCAATTTCACTCTCGCGCAGGCGCTCCACGCCGCGGCGATTGGCGCCCCCTTCATTCCCACGCGCTCGGTGTTGGGGACCGACCTCATCCCACGGAACCCCTGGCTCGAGCCGATCGACGATCCGCTCGGCAGCGGGCCATTGCTCGCGGTGAAGCCGCTCCATCCCGACGTGACGATCGTCCACGTGCAGCGCTCGGACCCGCACGGGAACGCGCAGATGTGGGGAAGCCTCGGCATCACGCTGGACGCGGCGCGCGCCGCGCGAGCGGTGATCGTGACGGCGGAGGAGATCGTGACGCCCGAGCAGATTCGTCGCGACCCCAA
>Ga0111538_10001262_pt1 | contig 35502 bp, 30 predicted proteins | sample SoiMethybrSBSTD1_FD_79669 | JGI IMG/M metagenome (GOLD analysis project Ga0111538, IMG submission 79669) | Bulk soil microbial communities from a Populus tree surrounding site in Tennessee, USA - Soil MetaG P. TD hybrid SBSTD1 (version 2)... | ecosystem: Environmental > Terrestrial > Soil >...
GCGCGATGGCGCGCAGGTACGCGGGCGCCGCGAGGTGCGGCAGTCCCTCGGACAGATAGATGTCCGCGAGCGTGTACAGACTGTCGAGCGTCGCCTTGCCGAGGCGCTCGACGACTTCGAGGTTCTCGGCGGCCTTCAGCGGTTGCCTGAGCCCCATCAGCGCATGCGCCTGATACAGCCAGAACTCGGCCTTCTCGGGATAACGCGCGATCAGCACGTTCAGCAGGGCCGTCGCGTCTTCGAACTTCTGCTGCTTCAGCACACACTGCACGAGACCGAGCCGCCACTGCGTGTTCTCGGGTTGCAGCAGCAGCGCGTTGCGGAACGCCGCCTCGGCCGGCTGGTAGTCCTGCTTCTGCGCGTGTGCGTAGCCGAGCAGGCCATACGCATACGCATCACCGCCGCCGAGCTCGACGAACTTCGTGAAGCTCTTGATCGTCTCGTCGTGGTTGCCGAGCCGGCTGTTGATGAAGCCCAGGTTGCGCCACGCGCGGCGGAAGCTCGGGAACTTCGCGACGGCGAGACGGTGGTTCTCGAGCGCTTCGGGCAGCCGATCCTGCTGGAACTGGATGCCGCCCAACGTGAAGTCGAGCATCGCCGAGCTCTCGGGCGTGATGTGCTTCTTCAGCGCGTCCTCCGCCTTCGCGAGTGCCTCGGCCATCATCGGGCGGACCTTCTCGAGCAACGCGACCTCGTCCTTCGTCACGCGCGGCTCGATCTCGGCGTTGATGCCGTAGCCGCCCACGAAGCTGCGCTGGAACGCGGCGTCCTGCCAGACAAGGTCGACCTCGCCCTGCGCGCGCACCATCTGCGCGGCCGCGAGGGCGAGGCCGACTCGGAGGAATTCGGAAACGACGCGACGGGTCATGATCGTCATGAGTTCGGAAAGCGGATCGAGACACGCATCTTGCAGGGCACGCGCTTGCCGCCCTTGACGCCTGGCTCGAACTTCCATTGCCGGACCGCGTCGACTGCGGGTTTGTCGAACGCAGGGTGCGTCGATTTCTCGGCGCGCGGGCCGGTGACCTTGCCCGTGGCGTCGACGACGAAGATCACGCAGACGACGCCCTCGACCTTCTTGCCGCGCATCTCCTTCGGGAAGATCGGTTCGGCCTGATACGCGGCGCGCGGTTTCTGATCGAGGTCGGCGAGGCTGAACGCCTGGTCCATCGCCGCGTCGAGCGCGCCGCCCTTGCCGGTGCCGCCGATGCGGCCACCGGAGGCGAAGCTCAAGGCACTCCCGAAATCGCCGCCGCCGCCCTGGCCCAGCAGCGCCTCGCCGATCGCCGAGAGGCTCGCGGCGTCGAGCGCCGGCGCAGCGTCGGCCGGCTGCTGCTCGAGGTTGCGGATCACCTCTTGGGCGTCGGGCACTTCCTCGGGCTTCGTCTCGACCTCGGGCGGCTGCTCGGGCGGCGGCTCCTCCTGCTTCGTCTCCGCCGCGACGTCGGTCAGCAGCTCGACGTCCTGCGCGTTCGCGTGGCTCGCGGCCGCTTCGGGCAGCAGCAACCCGCCGAACAGCAGGAACGCGGCGTGCAACACGACCGCGCACAGGATGCCGAGGAAGGTCCTGCTCATGATCACTTCTTGTCGGTGTTGATGCCGACCTTGACGATGCCGATCTTGCGCACCTCGTCGAGCACCGCGACGAGGTTCTTCCAGTCCGCGTTCGCGTCGCCGTTCACGATGACCTTGGGGTCCTTCGACGTGGCCTTGAACGTCTGCAGCCGCAGCGGCAGCTGGGCCATCGCGATCTTCTCCTTGTTGTAGAAGACCTCACCCTTGCCGTTGACGCTCAGCGTCACTGCCTTGTCGAGGTCCTTCTGGTCGCCCAGAGACGTCGCGGTCGCGGCGGCTGGCAGCGCGACCTGCACACCCTGGTTCTTGCTCATCGAGAGCGACACCATGATGAAGGTCGCGAGCAGGAAGAAGATGATGTCGATCAGCGGGATGATCTCGATGCGTGCCCGCTTGACTCCTGCCCTGGCTGTGCCGTGCATGTCGTGCCCTCGTCAGACCCCCGCTACCGCGGCCTCGAACCCGTTGTCCGTGCCATTGTTCGTTCCCGTGCCCGTGCCGATGCGGTTCTGCGCCGGCGGCGTGCCCTGCCGCGCTTGCATCAGCAACTCGAGCTGCGTGCCCGCGGATTCGATCTCGTGGCTCGCTTCGTCGAGCTTGCTGTTCAGGAAGTTGAACGGCAGCAGCGCCGTGATCGCGATGCCGAGGCCGAAGGCCGTCGCGATCAGCGCTTCGGCGATGCCGCCCGTGATCGCGCCCGGAGCGCTGAGCTCGCCGCCGATCAGCGAGAACGAGCCCATCATGCCCGTCACGGTGCCGAGCAGGCCGAGCAGCGGCGCGAGCGTGATGACCGTGTCGAGGATCGGCAGGCCGCGCTTCCAGCGTTTGAGCTCCTGCGCCTGCGCGTAGAGCAGGGCGCTCGGCAGCGACTGTTCGCGGTGCGAGAGCGCGTAACCGAGCGCGCGCACCACGTAGAACTTCGCCTCCTTGCCGATGCGGATCGCGTTGTCGAGCCGGCCGCGTTGGACCTCGGCGAACAGCTGATCGAGCGCCTTGCGGTTGCGTTTCCGGCGTTCGTTGGCGAGGAAGAGCAGCCGCTCGAGCACACAGCCGAGCGCCAGGATCGACGCGACCAGCAGCGGCCACATGATCGGGCCGCCCTTCTCGAAGATGTGGATCAGGTTGGTGCGCTGGATCAGAGCCTTCAGCGCGCCGCCGCGCGACGGATCGAGCGGCATGGTGCCGGCGCCGCTCTGCACCAGCGACGAGAGACCCTGTTGGATCTCGCCCTCGAGCGGGCGGATCAGCGGCCGCGTCGAGCCCGCTTGCGGCACCACGAGACCCGCAGCGCCCGTGTCGGCGCGGAACAACGCGACGGGGCCGATCACCGCGAACTGGCCGTTGTGCACGTTGCCCTGCAGGTCGACGCCGATGCCGGGGAAGCGCAGGCCGCCGATGAGCTCGAACGCGCGTTTGATCGAGACCGAGACCAGGTCGAGCTGGCGCGCGAACTTCTCCTCGCGCGACAGCGCATTGTTCTCGACGGCTTCCTTGGCCAGGTCGATCGGGGTGCCGCAGTATTGCAGCTCGCTGATGTTGACCTTGGCTTCGAAGTCGCGCGCATACTGGTCGAGCAGCGTGCTCGTGTAGGCGAGCTCGTCGTCGCGGGCCTTGGACTCGGCCTTGAGGTTCGCGGCCTCGAGGTTGCCCTCGTCGACGAGGCGCGTCACGCGATCATGCTCGCGCCGCAACCAGGTCAGCTTCTCCTCGACCGCAGTCAGATCCTGCGCCAGCGGCACCTTCTCGCTCTCGATCTGCGCGCGCAGCGTGCCGAGCTCCTCGATGCTCTTGCCGAGCTGCTGCTGCGCGGTGCTCGCCAGCTGCGCCACGGTGTCGCCGGTGGTCGGTTGTTGGGCCTGGCCTGACTCTTGTGCCAGGCAGAAGGCGGCGAGGCAGACGACGGAGAGGACGAAATGAAGGACGTTCATTGGAGTACGACGGGAAGCGGCACGAACGCGGGTGTGTGTTTGCCCTGCAGGATCTCGAGGGCCGTGACGAGATCGCGCGCGACGGCCGCCGTGGGTTCCCATTTCCAACCCTCGGCACCGGAACCCTGGGCATTGGGACGGCCAATGCCGGCGTCGCCATCGGCGTTCACGTAGTAGGCCTGGCCGAGCCCGATGTAGAGCGCCTGCACTTCCGAGCGCTTGCCACCGGGCAGCGTGCGGACCTCGTAGGCGAGCGTGATCTCGCTGTTCTGCTTGTTGACCTCGCTGAGGATGCCGAGCACGTTCTGGAACCGCTCCGCGGCGGAAACGCGCGTCTTGGCCGGGTCGGCGGGCATGCGGTTCCACAACGGCTGCACCTTGGCCTGGACCGGCTCCGGCAGCGCTGCGTGCAGGCGGCGGATCTCGCCTTCCATCGTGGTCACCCGCTCGACGAGCTGCGCATTCATCGCCTTGTGCACTTCGTTCGCGGCCAGCAGCTCGCCGCGCTTCTGCTGGGCTTTCTCGGCGCTCGACTTCGCGTCGGCGATCTTCTGCTCGAGCGTCGTGATCTCCTTGCGCACGAGCTCGATCCTGCTCGTGAGGATCTCCTTGCTCTGCTGCCAGTCCTTGCGTTCCTTGGCGATGATCTGCTGCGTCTCGATCCACTTGCTCATCGCGAGGCGCATCTCGTCGAGCGACGGCGCGTTCGCGGCGGCAGGCGCGGCGGCAGCGGCAGCGGTCTTCGGGGCACTCGACTCGCCGGTCTGCGCAGCAAGGCTGCCTTCCGAGAGCAGACACGCTGCCCAGAAGAGACCCGCGGCCGGAAGCAATGCGGCAGAGCGCGGCGGGCAGCCCGAGTGCTTGCGGATGCGCCGGCCCGAGCAACGGTGGTCCGAGGCGAGGAGTCCAGAGTTCATGTCGTGCATGGCAGGGGAACTCCAGACACCCTAGGCTGGTCCATCAACCGAGTGCGAAGCGTCCGTGAAGGGTTCGGGAAGGCCGGGGAGGGCACTAGCGTCTACGAGGCGCTCGCGGCTCCGCGGCCCGTCCCGCTGCTGCAATGGCTCGGATCGCAGGTCGCGATCACCCGCCGCCGCGCTCGGCCACCAATCTGCGGATGTACTCGACATCGCGCCATCGCGACGGATCGAGCTCCACATGCTTCTCGGCGAACGGCAGCGCAGCCGCGGGATCGATCTCGGAACCCTGCAGGTGGCAGACGACGCAGCCCTTGTAGCCTTCGGGCGAGTCGGGGGCGATCTCGATGACGAGCTGGAACAGGACCAGCGCTGCGTTCGACTCACCGCGGCCGTAGAACAGATCGTCTCCCTGCTGCACGAGCATCCGGACGACTGCGTCGCGCAAATCTGACAGCGCAGAGGCCGAGGTGGCTACGCCGGCCAGGGCCGCCCAGCAGCTGGCCACCGAGCGACACCCGGCCGACAGGCTGCCTCGCCACTCCGCATCGTCCCACTCGTGCTCCTCGGCGATCAGCTCACCGAGCTTCGCCAGCGACTCCTCCAGCATCTCGTATTGCTGCATCGCCACCTCCGGTCTGTTGCGCTGGACATCGCGCGACGGGCCGCACCGCTGCCTCGATCGAGGGACCCCGCCTGCTGTTTCGCAGCATACCCGGTCATCCTCCGACCGGACTGCCCGCCCGCCTTCCCTTTCCCACTGCGTCGACCATGTGCCGCGGGCGAGGCGCGTGCAGCAGCAGCCGCGGGACGGTAGACAGACCTCGCCATGAAGCGGCAGGACAAGGCCCGGCGCATCCAGCAGATCCTCGACGAGCATTTCGCCGACCCGCCGATCCCCTTGCTCCACGGGGATCCGTTCACGCTGCTGATCTCGGTGCTGTTGTCGGCTCAGTGCACCGATGTCCGCGTCAACCAGGTGACGCCGGTCCTGTTCGCGCGCGCGAGGACGCCCGCTTCGATGCAGCGCCTGTCCGCGGCGACGATCCGTTCGATCATCCGGCCGTGCGGCCTGTCGCCGCAGAAGAGCAAGGCGATCCGCGCGCTGTCGCAGCTGCTCGTCGCCGAACACGGCGGTCAGGTGCCGCGCAGTTTCGACGCACTCGAACGACTGCCGGGCGTCGGCCACAAGACCGCGAGCGTCGTGATGGCACAGGCGTTCGGCGAGCCGGCCTTCCCGGTCGACACGCACATCCACCGGCTTGCGTGGCGCTGGGGTCTCAGCGCGGGCAAGAGCGTCGAACAGACCGAACGCGACCTCATGCGCACGTTCCCGCGCGAGAACTGGAACAAGCTGCACCTGCAGCTGATCCACTTCGGCCGCAGCTTCTGCAAAGCGAGGCAACACGTGCCCGAGGCCTGCCCGATCTGCAGCTGGGCGATGAGCAGGACGCGCCGCATCGAGGAGGCGCACGGCCGCTAAGCGCAGTCGAGAGATTCTCTGCAACCGGCGGCCGGTTCGGTGCACAGAGACTCCGGCGCGTGTGCGCCGCAGAGGAGCCTCGAGTGTTACCATGTCGATCATGCCGAATCCCAGCATCACGACCGCAGAAGACCTGCTGTCGATCCGCGAGCCGGGATTCCGCCACGAGCTCGTGCGCGGGGAACTGCGACGCATGAGCCCTGCAGGACACTGGCACGGTGGAGTAGGCATGGTGCTGGCCGAACTCATCAGCCGGCACGTCCGTGAGCACCGGCTCGGCAGGGCCTACATGGCAGAGACCGGCTTCGTCCTTTCACGCAACCCCGACACCGTACTCGCTCCGGACATTTCGTTTGTCCGGCAGGAGCGCCTGCCGCGCGCGTTCTCGCCTGGTTACTTCCCAGGTCCACCGGACCTCGCGGTGGAGATCACCTCGCCCAACGACACCTACACCGAAGTCCACGAGAAGGCATCGAGCTGGCTCGAACACGGCACTCGTCTCGTGTGGGTCGTCGATCCCGTGGCGAGGCGCGCGACGGTCTACCGCAGCCGCGATGACGTGCGTCTGCTCGGGCCCGACGACGAACTGACGGGAGACGACGTGCTGCCGGAGTTCACGGTGCCGCTGCGCGATCTGTTCCCGGGCAGCAGCTGAGACGCGGTTTCCTGCAACCGTTGGCGACTTCGGTGCACAGAGGCACTGGCGCGTGTGCGCCGCAAAGGAGCCTCGAGTGTTACCATGTCGATCATGCCCAGGCCGACCATCACCGCCGACGAGTTGCTCTCGATGCACGAGCCCGGCCGCCCCACCGAGCTCGTGCGCGGGGAGCTGCGACGTTTGAGCCCGGCGGGCTATTGGCACGGCGCCGTCATCGGCCGATTGGCCGGCCGCATCGGCCCTTACGCGAGCGAACGGAACCTCGGAGAGACATTCGGCGCCGAGACCGGCTTCATGCTCGCCCGCAACCCCGACACCGTGCGCGCTCCGGACGTCGCGTTCGTGCGGCGTGACCGAATGCCGAGCGAGTTCTCGTCGGGGTACTTCCCCGGCCCACCGGACCTCGCAGTCGAGATCGTGTCGCCGAACGACTCCTACACCGAAGTCCACGAGAAGGCACTGAGCTGGCTCGAGCACGGCACCCGCCTCGTCTGGGTCATCGATCCCGTGGGCAGGCGAGCGGCCGTCTTCCGCCGCAGCGACGACGTTCATGTGCTCGGCCCGGACGCCCAACTCACGGGCGATGACGTGCTGCCCGGCTTCGCCGTGCAGCTCTCCGATCTGTTCCCGGGCGGCACCGGAACGAATCCGGCCACGTAGGCCGAGACGGCTACTTCGCCTCTTCCTTCTTCGGCTCGTCCTTCTTCGCGTCTTCCTTCTTCTCTGGCGCGGGTTTGGCGGCCGACATCGTGGCGACGGCGTCCTTGCCCGAAAACGCAGCATTGACGAACTGGAGCGAGGTCGCCACGCACTCGTCCATCGACGGATCTCCCCACCCGTGGCCCCCGCCCTCGACCTTGCGGAACAGGTGCTTGTAGCCGCGCTCGGTCATCAGCGTGCTGAGCTGTTCGTTCGGCGGGCAGAAGCCGTAGCTGTCCTCGGTGCCGGCGTCGAAGTAGATCTGCAGGCCCTTCATGTCGTCGGGCTTCTTCTGCGCGACGATCGCGAGCGGCATGTGCGCACCCCACTTCGCCTTGTCGATCGGGTCGCCGATCTCCTTCGCGATACCCCCGCCGCGCAGCTGGCGCATCACGACCTGCTCGTTCATGCCGCCGAGATCCTCGGGGTCGGCCGGCAGGATCGCCGCCGAGTGCACGGCGACCGCGCCGAACACGTCGGGATGGCGCATCGCGATCTTCATCGCGCCGAAGCCGCCGGCGCTGACGCCCATCACGGCGCGCTGCTTGCTGTCGCTGGCGAGGCGATACTTCTTCTGCAGCTGGTCGAGGAGGTCGCCGGTGATCAGATCCTCGGTGTCGCTCTGTGCCTCACCGTTCATGTAGACCGAGCGTTGCCCCGGAGAACGGAACACGACGAACGCCATCGGGGCGACCTTCTGCTCGCCGAGCAGACGATCGAGCACCTTGGCCCCACCCTTCCTCTGGAACTCGTCGGCCCCGCCGAAGCCGGGCAGCCAGAGCACCCACGGATACTTCTTCTCCTTGTTGGCTTCGTCGGAGTAGCCCTTCGGCAGGTAGATCGTGTAACCGGCCTCGCCTTCACGCACCTTGTCGCTCTTGAGCGCTCCCGCTTCCACGGTGAAGTTCGCAAGGGTTGGAGGTCCCTGCTCGCGCGGCCCGCGCCCCTCTCGTTGTGCAGGCAGGGTGGCGAACAGCAGGGCAGCGCAACACACGGCGATCGGAAGGTGCGGCATCGGGGTTTCCTGAAGTTGGGTGGCGCCGGAGTCTCGACGGGTTGCAGGCCTGGCGCAAGGCTCGGCACACGAACGTGACCTGGAGAACCATCAGGAATGGCGCGATGATCGCTGCATGGCGACCCAGCGGAAACGCCCACGCGCCGCTCGCGGTTCGAAGCCGGCGAGCACTGTGATGAACGAGCTCACGGTCCGCCCCGACCGCCTCGAGCGGCTCCGGAAACTCTGTCTCGGGCTGCCGGATGCTTCCGAGAAGATCGCGTGGGGTGATCCGACCTGGCGCGTGCGCGATCGGATCTTCGCGATGCAGAAGGGAAACGTCGCAGGACACCGGCCGTCGCTCTGGCTCAAGGCGCAGGGCGGCGTGCAGCAGATGCTCGTGAGCGGCGACCCGGCGCGGTTCTTCGTGCCGCCCTACGTCGGCAAGAATGGGTGGATCGGCGTCTGGCTCGACACCCGCAGCCTCGACTGGTCGATGCTCGCCCACCTGATCGAAGAGAGCCACGGCCTGACTGCGCCGAGCGCGAAGCGACGGTCGCGCCGCGAGTAGACAGCGCGGGGTTTCTTCACGTGGCGCGGACTCCTAGACTCGCCGCTTCCCCCGAGGCCGGGCCGAGCGACGATCCTGCGCCTTGCCGACCTGCGATGCCCCCTTCCACGACGATCTCGATGCACGTCCCGGGACCGCTGCGCGTCTACTGCAACGGCGCCCCGGAAGTGCAGCTGTCGGCTCGCAACGTCCGCGCGGCGTTCGAGGAGCTCGAACGCCGCTATCCGGCGCTGCACCGCGGCATCTGCGACGAGACCGGAGCCGTACGCCGCCACATCGGGGTCTTCGTGAACTCTTCCCACGTCCGCGACCGCGAGGGGCTCGACACGCCGCTCGTGCCCGGGGACGTCGTCATCATCCTACCCGCAGTATCAGGAGGCTGAGCATGTCCGAGCGCGTCGTTCTCACCATCGGAACCAAGAAGGGGCTGTTCGTGGCCGAGGCCGCGAAGACGCGGAAGAGTTTCGCGCTGCGCGGGCCGTTCGGGCCCGGTGTCGGGGTGTATGCGTCGCTGATCGACACCCGCGGTACGCCGCGGATCTACGCCTCGAGCTGCAACCCGTTCTTCGGCATGAAGGTCCTGCGCTCGACGGACCTCGGCAAGTCGTTCAAGGAGACGAAATCGGCTCCCGAGTTCCCGAAGGACGATGGCCGCGCGCTCGCGAACATCTGGTCGCTCGAAGCCGCCGACGGCAAGAAGGCGCTGTATTGCGGCGTCGAGCCCGCGTCGTTGTTCCGCAGCGAAGACGGCGGCGACAGCTGGCAGATGGTCGCGGGCATCAGCAACCACGCGCACGCGCGCAAGTGGCAGCCCGGCGCCGGCGGACTGTGTCTGCACACGATCCGGCGCGACGGCGACCGCGTGCATCTCGGCATCTCGACCGGCGGCCACTACATGAGCGAAGACGGGGGCGCGACGTTCAAGGCGCAGAACAAGGGCGTCGGCGCCGGCTTTCAGCCCGATCCGTATCCCGAGTTCGGCCAGTGTGTGCACAAGATCGCGGGGCACAAGGACGCGCCGGGCCGGCTCTACATGCAGAACCACGGCGGCTGGGCGAACTGGGACGGCCCCGGCGGGCCGCGGCCCGACATCGGCGTGTTGCGCAGCGACGACCACGGCAAGACGTGGCGCTCGATCGCCAAGGGCCTGCCGTCGGACTTCGGCTTCCCGATCGTCGTGCACCCGCACGACCCCGACACGGTCTACGTGATGCCGCTCGAGCCGATGACGCGCACCTGCCCCGGCGGCTCACCCGCGGTCTGGCGCAGCGAGAACGGCGGCGGCTCGTGGGGTCGGCTCAACAAGGGGCTGCCGAAGAAGCAGAGCTTCTTCACGATCCAACGCGACGCGATGGACATCGACGATCTCAAGTCGCCTGCGCTCTACTTCGGCACGACGACGGGGCAGCTCTGGATCGGACGCGACGGCGGCGAGGAGTGGAGTTGCGTGTTCGACGCGCTGCCGCCGATCCACAACGTCAAGGTCGCCGTCGTCTAGCGCGGCTGTTGCTGCGAGGCTTCTGGCCGCGCTCGCCGAACACGAGGTCGAACACCTGTTCGAACCGCTCGACGAAGAAGAGCTTCATGCCTTCGACGAGCTCGGGTTTCAGCTCGAGCGCCTCGGCCTCGTTGCCCTTCGGCAGGATCACGCGAGCGAGGCCGAAGTTCTTCGCCGCGAGCACCTTCTCGCGCACGCCGCCGATCGGCAGCACTTCACCGACGACGGTCAGCTCGCCGGTCATCGCGAGGTCCATCGGAGCCTCCTTCTCGAGGAAGCAGCCGAGGAATGCACACGCGATCGCGATGCCCGCGGACGGCCCGTCCTTCTTGATCGCGCCGGCGGGGAAGTGCAGGTGCAGGTCGAGGTCCGCCATCTTCCCGAGGTCGAGGCCGAAGCGGTCCGCGCGGCTGCGCAGGAAGCTCAGCGCAAGCCGCGCCGACTCGCTCATCACGTCGCCGAGGCTGCCCGTGAGCTGGAGCCCTCCCTTGCCCTTGTTCGCCACGGCTTCGACGTAGAGCACGTCGCCGCCGAACGGCGTCCACGCGAGTCCCTGCACGACGCCGGGCAGGCGCTGCTTGCGCCGTTCGTCGGCCTTGAACTTCGGCCGGCCGAGCAGTTGCTCCATCTCCTCGAAGCTGAGCTTGCCGACGCCCTTGCCGCCCTTCGCGACGCCGAGCGCGACCTTGCGGCACAGGCGCTGCACGACCTTGTCGAGACCGCGCACGCCGGCTTCGCGCGTGTGCTCCGCGATGATGCGCTGCCAGACGACCGGCGGGATCGACAGGTGCTTGCCCGAGAGCCCGTGGCGCTCGATCTGCTTCTGCAGCAGATGGCGGCGCCCGATCTGGACCTTCTCCTCGAGCAGGTAGCCGGGAATCTCGAGCACTTCCATGCGATCGCGCAGCGGCTCGAGGATCTGCGACAGCACGTTCGCAGTGGCGAGGAACATCACCTTCGAGAGGTCGAACGGCACGTCGAGGTAGTGATCCTGGAAGTGGCTGTTCTGCTCGGGGTCCAACACCTCGAGCAGCGCCGAGCTCGGGTCGCCGCGGAAATCGCTGCCGACCTTGTCGATCTCGTCGAGCAGCATGACGGGGTTGTTGCTGCCGCACGACTTGAGCCCCTGCATGATGCGGCCCGGCATCGAGCCGATGTAGGTGCGGCGGTGGCCCTTGATCTCGGCTTCGTCGCGCAAGCCGCCGAGCGAGAACCGCCAGAACTTGCGGCCCATCGCGCGCGCGATGCTGCGGCCGAGGCTCGTCTTGCCCACGCCCGGTGGCCCCGAGAAGCACAGGATCGCACCCTGGTGGCCGGGCCGCAGCTTGCGGACCGCGAGGAACTCGAGGATGCGGTCCTTCACCTCTTCGAGACCGTAGTGGTCGTCGTCGAGCACGCGCGCGGCGCGGGCCAGATCGTTGTTGTCGTTCGTCGACACCGACCACGGCAACGCCACGAGCCAGTCGAGGTAGTTGCGGATCACGCCGTATTCGCCGGACTCGACGGGCGTCGTCTGCAGCCGCGTCAACTCCTCGCGCGCGCGACGCATCGCGGCGTCGGGCATCTGCGCCTTGCCGATCGCGTCCTCGAGCCGTTGCAGCTCGAGCGCGCGCGGGTCCTTCTCCTCGCCGAGCTCGCGTCGGATCAGCTTGAGCTGCTCGCGAAGGAAGTACTCCTTCTGCGCCTGCTCGGCCTTGCCGCGGATCTCGCCTTGGATCTTCTTGTCGAGCTCGGCGAGCTCGGTCTCCGCCATCGCGAGCTGCAACGCGAGCTCGAGGCGCTTCTCGACGTCGGCGCTCTCGAGCAGTCGCTGGCGGTCGCCGACCTTGCGCACGATGCCCGCCGTGAAGTCGGCGAGCTGGCTGCTGTCTTCGACGTTCAACAGCGCCATCGCGAAGCCCGTGTCGATGTTCTCCTGCATCTCGCTGAGTTTCTTGAGCTGCTTCTGCAGCAGCCGGAACAGCGACTCCGCGTGTTGGCCCTGGGCCGGGACCTCGACCAACTCCTTGACACGCGCGACCAGGTGCGGCTTCTCGCGCACGAGCTTCTGCAGGCGGCTGCGGCGGATGCCCTGCGTCATCGCCGACATCGAGCCGTCGGGCAGCTTCAGCGTCTTCAGGATGCGCGTGACGACGCCGATCTCGTGCAGGTCCTCGATCGACTTCGGTTCGCGTTCGGGGTCCTTCTGCAGCACGAGGAACAAGTGACCGTTGTGCGCCTCGGCCTTCGCGACGATGTCGCGAGCCGACGCCGAATCGAGCAGGATCGGCATCATGAGGTTCGGGAACGGCACGGCCGAGCGCAGCGGGAACACGAACATCGTGTCGGGCACGGAGTCCTGCACCACGACCGACGCAGCACCGGGCTCGCCCTCGACGACGAGTCCCGGGGGCTTCGCCGGCTGCGGCTCCTCGACGGTCGGTGTCGCGATCCCTGCGTCCTTGGGGTCGTCCGGATCCTCGGGGCTGTCGGGCATGGGCGCGGTTGTAGGGCGTCGGCGGGAGCAACGAAAGAGAGCAAGAGTGACCTGTTGCCTTCGTACGAACCGCTGTTCTCGAACAGGTCGTTCGCTGCCTTCATCCGATCACGCTGGGGCGACGTGCGAAGGCGCTGATGCCGCTCGACCGGCTGGTCTCACCGGCCATCACGCCCAGCCGCGCGCGGACTGCACGGCCTTCTCCCAGCGCGCGCGCAGGCCCGACACGGTCTCGGGCGCAGCGGGTCGCACGACGGTCGGCTGCCCTGGCAGCTGCGGCAGTGCCATGGGGTCGCGGCAGTGACCGGAGCCGAGCAGGCTCAGACGGAATGCGCCGAAGGCCGTGGCCTCCAGCTGGGCCGGGCGCACGACGGAACCGCCGAGCAGCGAGGCCTGCAGCTCGAGCAAGAGCCCGTTCGCGCTGGCACCGCCATCGACGTGCAACTCGGTCCCGGCCTTGCGCTCGAGCTTCATCGCGCGGCAGACGTCGTCGACCTGCAGCGCCATCGCCTCGATCGCAGCGCGCACGACGTGGGCCTTCGTCGTGCCGCGCGTGAGCCCGATCAACAGACCGCGCGCGGTTGGATCCCACCACGGCGTGCCGAGCCCCGCGAACGCGGGCACGAACACCACGCCGCCGCTGTCGATTACCGAGCGCGCCACGGCCTCGGCCTCCGCGGACGAGTGCAACAGTCCGAGCTGGTCGCGCAGCCACTGGATCGCAGCGCCGCAGACGAGCACGCTGCCCTCGAGCGCGAACGTCGAGACCCCGCCGAGCCGCCACGCCACCGTCGCCAAAACGCCGGGTGCTGGCGTCGGCACCCGAGTGCCCGCGTTCTGCAGCACGAAGGCGCCCGTACCGTAGGTGCACTTCATGCCACCGACGTCGAGGCAGCCATGGCCGAACAATGCCGCCTGCTGGTCGCCGATCACCGCGCGCAACGGCCATCCGCGCTCGGCCGCGACGCCGAAGTCGCCCGCCGAATCGCGCACTTCGGGCAGGCAGCGGCGCGGCACCGAGAACAGCCGGCACAGGTCGTCGCTGAAGTCCCCGCGCGCCAGATCGTAGAGACTCGTTCGCGAGGCGTTGCTCGCGTCGGTCGCACAGACGCGACCGTGCGTGAGACGGAAGAGCAGCCACGTGTCGATCGTGCCGGCCACGAGTTCGCCGCGTTCGGCTGCCGCGCGCGCCCCCGGCACCTTGTCGAGGATCCACGCGATCTTGGCGGCGCTGAAATACGGGTCGAGCGAGAGCCCGGTGCGCTCGCGCACGAGGGACTCGCAACCCTCCTTGCGCAGCTGTTCGAGCCGGTCGGCTGTGCGCCGATCCTGCCAGACGATCGCGCGATGCACGGGGCGGCCGGTCTTCTTCTCGAACACGACCACGGTCTCGCGTTGGTTCGTGATGCCGACGGCCGCGATCGAAGGGGATCCGGCCTTTTCGCAGGCGAGTTCGGCCGCGCGCATTTGGCTCGCGAGGATTTCCTCCGCGTCGTGTTCGACGTGGCCCGGCGCGGGGAAGTACTGCGGGAACTCTCTCTGGCCGAGGCCGCGCACGGTGCCGTCGGCGTCGAACACGATGGCACGACTGCTCGTCGTGCCCTGGTCGAGAGCCAGGAACATGGCTGACATGGTGGCGACGACTGCCCCACGCCAAAACCGCGCAGCGGAAAAACAGGTTACCGGGCCCTTACGCAACGCGAACCGGTGCGCAGCGCGACGGCCGCAGGAGAGCGGCGCCAAGAAACAGCGCCCAGAAAAAGGAGCGGATGCATGGTCCGCGCAACACACGCGGAAGACTCCGGACGGCCCTGCCTGCCCCAAGTTGTGGGCCGCCGTCAGTCAATCACCATGCATCCGTGGCAGGCTCGGCACCAGGGGCACCGACACCACCAAAATATCATTGCCTTGCCGCCGCCCAGCGGGGACAGGGGGTCGAGTTGTCGAAAGAACCTGACTCGTGCGCCAGATCTCGCAGCCAGATCTCGGCGGCGCAGCAACGGTTCGATGTGAAGCCATCACACAGCGGCGGAAAGATCTTTTTCCCCGCTGCGTGCGTCCAACCGGCCGCTCAACTCTCCACAGCCGCAGCAAGCGCGCGCAGCGCCATGACCTCGGCATGACGTTCGTACGCAGCAAGACCACCGTGGGCGGCAATGGCTGCGCGCAATGCTGCGGCTGCTGACGCAACCGGCACGTCGACGAGGATCTTCGCGCAGAGCGCCGCCACCGCCATCGAAGCCGGGCAACCCGCAGCGCGCCACCGCACCGCTCGGATCGTGCCCCCTTCGTGCCGCACGCTGAGCTGCACGCGGTCACCGCACACGGGATGGTCGGCCACACCCTGACCGGTACCGGGGCCCGTGAATTCTCCAACACCTTCGCCTGCCAACAGCAGCTGCCGGAGTCCGTCGCTCACCATGATGGACCTGCGCCGCGCGCCGCGCTCACGGCCGGGAGACAGTTCCGGGCGCCGTGGCGTCGGGCGCTTGCACCGCTGGCCCCGCGCGATCGAGCCAGGTGAACTCGTTCGCGAGGAAGCTGCAGCCGGCGGCGGTGAAGCATGCGAGCAGCCACAGACAGCACCAGACGCAGCGACACTTCGCCCTCGACCACGACGGCTCAGTCTTCATCCGGATCCTCGTTGGCAAACATCTGCTCGAACGTCTCACGCGTTCGCACGAGGCGAACCGCGGCACCTTCGACGAGCACCTCCGCGGGCCGCCGGCGAGTGTTGTAGTTCGAGGCCATGCTGGCACCGTACGCGCCAGCCCCGAGGACCGCCAGCAGGTCGCCGCGTTCGCAGCGCGGAAGCTCGCGTTTCTGGGCCAGGAAGTCGCCGGTCTCACAGACCGGGCCGACCACGTCGACGACGCGCCGTTCCGCGGCTGTCGCCCTGACGGGCACGATCGGATGCTCGGCGCGATAGAGCGCGGGACGCAACAGGTCGTTCATCGCGGCGTCGACGAGCAGGAAGTCGGTGCCACCCTGGTTCTTCTCGCCGAGCACGGCCGTCACGAGCACGCCGGCGTCGCCGGCGAGGTAGCGGCCCGGCTCGACGACCGGGACCCAGCGCCGCTCGCGCAGGCGCGGCAGCAGGCACTTCGCGACGGCCGCAACTTCGAGTGGTTCACCGGCGCCGTAGGCGATGCCGAACCCACCGCCGAGATCGTAGTGCGTGACGCCATCGCGACGGACGGCCGCACCGTCGGCGAACTCGAGCACACGATCCAACGCGGCGGCGTATGGCCCAACGGTTCGCAGCTGGCTGCCCAAGTGCACGTGGTAGCCGCAGAGCTCCAACCACGGCTCGCGCGCGATCGCTTCGACGACGGCGCCTGCGCGGTCGAGCGCGACGCCGAACTTGTTGTCCTTCTTGGCCGTGCTGATGTAGGCGTGCGTGGCTGCATCGACGTCGGGGTTGAGGCGCAGCAGCACGCGAACTCTCTTGCGCGCGGCCTGCCCGGCTGCCGCGAGCAGCGGCAGTTCGTGCGCCGATTCGACGTTGAAGAACATGATGCCCGCGGCGACCGCCGCTTCGATCTCCCAGTGTTCCTTGGCGACACCCGCGAAGACGGCACCGCTGGTCGGCAGTCCGGCGGCCTGCAACCGCCTCAACTCGCCACCGCTGACGAGGTCGAAGCCCGCACCACCGGCATGGAGGCGCCGCAAGATGCTGAGGTTCGAGTTGGCCTTGACCGCATAGCAGACGTGGGCCTCGGGACCAAAGGCCGCGCGAACCTCGGCGAGCCGCGAAGCCAGCGTCGTGGCGCTGTAGACATAGAGCGGTGTGCCGAACCGGGCGGCGAGTCCGCGGATCGCGATGTCCTCGCACCACAGTTCCCCATCGCGCAGATGGAAGGACGGCGAGCCTGCACCGGGGCAGGGCTTCTGGACCGCAGGCGTCATGTCTGCATCCTGCACGAGGTCGGGATCACACGCCAGAACGAGCCGTCGCGGCGCCGTATCTCCTACACTGGCTCGGGCGCTAGGACGGTTTCGGTGTCCCCCGCCGCGACCTGACAGGCAACTTGCCATGCCGGCGACTACGCTGGCTTCGAGCCGCCCGGCAAATGCACTCCAAGCGCCTCATCGTTCTAGGCCTGATCGCCACCGTACTCGCCGCTCTGGGCCTGTGGTTCTTCGCCCAGGGCGGCGAGCCGCTGGCCGCGCCACCCGAGCGCGCCGGGCAGCCAGTCACCCCGGCGCGGGCCGCGGAGCCAGTCGAAAGCAACACGAGTCACTCGGCAACGCATGTGTCGACGACGGCAGACGGCGCCGAACGCGTCGCAATGGCGACGGGCAACGGCGTCGACGAACGCCTGCCGGGTCTCACGGGCCGAGTCGTCGAGTCCGACGGCCGCCCGATTGCGGGCGCCAGGGTCAGCGTCGCGGCCGGTCTGGCCTTCGCCAACGCGAACGGCCGGTTCGACATGCAGTCGTTCGACTCGGGCACGCTCGAGGCCAGCATCCTCGAGGACCGGGGCAACGGTTTCGACCCCGCGGCCATGTTGCGTTCGGTGCGCGAGCAGCTCGCCGATCGCGTCGAATCCGTTACCGACACCGAAGGGCGATTCCGCGTCGTCGCCAAGGGCACGTCGCGCGGCGTCGGCCTGCGCGTACTCGCGCGTGGCCATGAGATCCTCGACCGCCGGTTCGACCGGCCGCGCGAGCAGGACGTCGACGTCGGCACGCTGACGCTGCGCGGCGCGGGGATCGTCTCGGGCCGCGTGCTGACGCCGGACGGCGCCCCGATCGCCGGCGCGCGCGTCGGCCGCGTGCTCGAGGCCGAGCAGCGTCTGATGGGCGGTGTCGAGATCGACATCCCGGAGATCGGCGAGATCGAGACGCTGCGCGGCGGTGAGGCCGTCGTCACCGACGAGCACGGTCAGTTCGAGCTCGCACACGTGGCGCCAGGCGAACTGACGCTGCGCGCACGGCACCCCGAGCATCCGACCGCGAAGTCGCAGCCGATCGCGATCGAGTCGGGCCGCGAAGTGCGGTCGGTGCTGCTGACGATGCAGGCCGGCGGCGTGATCGCGGGTGTGGTCGAAGGGCTCCCGGCCGAAACGAAGGGCCTGCAGGTCATGGCGGCCAGGAAGCCGAAGGCCGAAGTCGATCCGAGCGGCGTCGGCGCGATTGCCGGTCTGATCGACGACGTGATGAGCGAGGTCGGCATCGGCTTGCCCGAGCGTATGGCGGCCATCGGCCAAGGCGGCAGGTTCGAGCTGCGCGGACTCGCGCGCGAGACCTACCTCGTCTGGGTCGCGCGCACCGGGGGAGGCTTCGCCGGCAGCACGATCTGCAGCGCGCGCGTCGAGGCGTTGCCGGGCGGCACGGTCCAGCTGCAGTTCGACCCGGGCGTCACGGTGTCGTTCTGCGTCGCCGACGCGAAGTCGGGCACGCGGATCGAGCGCATGACCGTGCGCGATCGCCTGCGCGGCGGCGGCATGAGCGATCTCATGAGCGGCATGGCCGCGATGGGCCCCATGCAACCGCGCCGGCCGGCCAACTACCCGAACGGCGCCGTGACCGTCGCCAACCTGCGGCCAAAAGCCAACCAGAAGCTCACGCTGACGATCGAAGCGCTCGGCTACGCGGTATTCGAACGTCGTGACGTCGAACTGCCCAAGGTCGGCAACCTCGACCTGGGCGTGCTCGAGCTCGAGCCGGTGCCAGTGCTCCACGTGACCGTCGTCGCGCCCGACGGTCTGCCCGTGCAGGGTGCTTCCGTGCGCCTCGGCGGCAGCGGCGGCGGCAACGGCCCCGACATGCGCGGCATCCCGCGCGAGTTCCGCCGCTTGATGCCGGGCAACGGCGGCGGCCTCCAGAACGGCAGGACCGACCGCGACGGCCGCGTGGCGCTCAATCTCCCGCAGCAGGCCGCGACGATCGAGGTCGATGCCAAGGGCTTCGCGCCGTTCGCGAACACACTCGATCTCTCGGCCAGCCCCGACGCGTATACGGCGCGACTGCACGTCGGCGGTAGCGTCGCCGTGACGGTCTGCGACCTCGCGGACAAGCCGATCGCCGGCGCGTTCGTGGACCACCGTTCGCTGGACGGGGAGGTCGACGGCAAGAAGACCGATGAATCCGGCGTCGCGCGCTTTCAGAACCTGACGCCCGGCGCGCACCAGTTCTGCCTCGGCAAGGACGGCGGCGACCTGGGCCGCATGATGAGGTGGGGCGGCCGTCGCGGCGCCGAGGCCGCAGGCACCGCGGCACCCGCGCAAGACGCGCAGCCATGGCAGCCCGTCGAGGTCGCCGACGAGGCGACGGCGACGCTGCGTCTCACCATGCAGCCCACCGCGACGCTGCGCGGCATCGTGCGCGAGAACGGCCTGCCGCTTCAGGGCGCGCGCGTCGCGTTCCGCGAAGGACCACCCACGAGCAACGGCGAACCCGCCAACGCCTTCGGCGACATGGTCGAGCAGTTCGCGGGTGGCGCAGCCGGCGGCGTCGCCAACCGCAGTCCACGCACCGACGAGCAGGGCATCTACCAGATGCGCGAGCTGCCCGAAGGCGACCACCACCTGCGCATCACGCACAAGTCGCGCACGATGCCGGCGACCGTGTCGATCGCGCTGCGCAACGGCGAGAACGTCTTCGACATCGATCTCGACATGACGATGCTGCGCGGCGTGGTCAAGGACTCCGACGGCAAGCCGGTCGACGGCGCGCGCATCCGCGTGCGGCGGCCACGCACGGGCGGCGACCCCGCGAACGAGATCGGCGATGCCATGGAGAGCATGGCCGCCGGCATGAACCTCGGCAGCGGCACCGCGATCAAGACCGATGCGGCGGGGACCTTCGAGTTGCGCGGTATCGACCCGGACGTCGAGCTCGAGCTCCATGCCTCCGCGAAGGGTTTCGCGCCCGCCGTTGCCAAGGTCACGGCGGCGCGCGGCGCGACGACGGTCGTGTCCGACCTCTTGCTCGGCGCTTCGGGCAAGATGCGCGTCTCGGTCGCGGGCAACCAACAGTTCGGCGCGGTTCGCGCGCGCTGGGTCGGCAACGGCGACGACGTCGCGCCGGTCCTCGGCATGCTGCGCCGCGGCAAGGTCACGCTCGACGGCTTGCGACCAGGAACCTGGGAGGTCACGCTGGAGTCGATGTCGTCGTTCGGCGGACTGCTCGGCAACCCCGCGGGCAACCAGCAGGCGCAGCCACAGCAGAAGCGCACGGTCGAGGTGCTCGCCGGCCAGACGGTCGACATCGACCTCTGATTGCGGTTACACGGGCGCGGTCACACGAGCGCCGTCGTGAGTTGCGCCTTCAAGCGGTCGAGCACACGACCGTGGATCTGGCAGATGCGCGACGCCGACAGCCGGAGCTTCTGCGCAACCTGCTTGCCGGTCAACCCATCGAGATAGTGCAGCTTCAGCACCTTCCACTCGACCGGCTCGAGGCTGGCGCGGATCAGCTCCATGAGCTCCTGGCGCGTGATCACCTCGATCGGCGACTCGCTGGCGTCGTCGGCGAGCTGCTCGACCTGGTCCTCTTCGGACTCACCGTCCCCGCCGCGCTCGCTGCGCCAGACGGCCGGCTCGCAGCGGCGCAGCAGCGCCACCTGCGTGATGCCCAACGCCGACGCGAGCTCGCTCTCGGTGGGTTCGCGTTCGAGCTCCATGCAGAGCCGCGCGCGCACCGCATCGCGTTCGCGCAAGCGGCGCCGGAACAGACGCGGCAGGAAATCCATGTGGCGCAGCTCGTCCAACATCGCCCCGCGCACGCGGATCCGCATGAACGCCTGGAACTGGTCGCATCGATCCGGTTGGTAGGAGTCGATGGCCTGCATGAGGCCCCACATCCCCGCGTGCACGAGGTCCTGGGCGTCGACGCTCGGTGGCAGGCGCGTCACGAAGTGGAAGGCGATCGACTCGACGATACCGCGGTGGCGCTCGACGACGCGATCTCTGAGGGCCGTCGTACCGCGCTGTCGGTAACGCCGCAGCAACTCCTCGGTCGAGTCGCCGGCCGACGACGAACGCCGCGCCGCGCCGGTTTGCGGTCTGTTCTGCGCAGATGCAGGCTCGCCGCGCAAGCGGCCTTGCCCACGACCTACGGGGTTGCTCACCATGTACTGCCCGAGCCCATCTGGGTAACGACGTCGCGACGCACTTCAGCGTCCCGTGTCGAGCGCGCCACTGCGGCGTCGCCAGGGCAGCGCCGATGCAGCGTGATCGTCACGACGAAGTCGAAGTGCGAACCGACGCACGGAAGGCTAACACCAACGATGCCTGTCGCGCAACGTTGCACACACTACTTCTTCGCTCGACATCTTGGCTCGACTTCTTCTCTCTTCTTCTTCGCGCATGCTGCGAGTGCATGCGAGCACGCAACGCGAGGACACGTCGTTCACGCATCGACAGCGTGAACATGCAGCCGCAGACGCTGCATCACGGTACGCTCCGCCGCGCGCATGCGCGCACGATCGCGCGCGCGGATGTCGTCGAACCCCGTCGTGTGCAAGATGCCGTGCACGATGTAGAGAGCGATCTCCGCACGCAGCGAGTGCCCGTGACGCCGTGCATTCTGCAACGCCGTCTCGACGCTGATCACGATCTCCGCACCGCCATCGAGCTCGAACGAAATGACGTCCGTCGGCGACGACTCACCGAGGTGACGCGCGTGCAACTGCGCGATCTCGGCGTCGCCGGTGAGCAGCAGAGACACCGGCATCGTCGGTCGCCCGACGAACTGCAGCGTCGTGCGCACCACCGACCGCAAGAAGGCCAGGCTCGAGCGAGGACGCCAGCGGTCGGTCACGGCAAGATCGAGCGCGCCGCGGCGCGTTGTCCGACGCGGGGTCGGAACCACCTCGAGCGGCGGCACTTGCGCCGGTCTCTGCGGCCGGCGCGGCGCCCTGGGAACCTGCTGCGCAGGCCGCGCACGCCGGCCCTTCATGCGCGCGGTTTGCTCTGGTTGGCACCCTCGTAGGCAGTCACGATGCGGCTCACGACCTGGTGCCGCACGACGTCCGATGCATCGAGCCGCACCTGTCCGATGCCTTCGACGCCGGCGAGCTTGCGCCAGGCGTCGGCGAGACCCGAGGTGACGTTGCCGGGCAGGTCGACCTGGGATGGATCGCCTGTGACGACCATGCGTGACCCCTCGCCGAGACGCGTCAAGAACATCAGCATCTGCACCACGGTCGTGTTCTGCGCTTCGTCGAGGATCACGAACGCTCGGTTCAGAGTGCGTCCCCGCATGTAGGCGAGCGGACAGACCTCGACGACATCGCTCTCGAGCCAGCGCGTGCGGGTACGCGCGTCGAGCAGATCCTGCAGTGCGTCGTACATGGGTCGAAGATACGGATCGATCTTGGCCTGGAAGTCGCCCGGCAGGAAGCCGAGTTTCTCACCCGCTTCGACGGCTGGTCGGACCAGCACCATGCGGCGCACGACACCGCGCTTCATCGCTTCGATGGCCTTCGCTACGGCGAGGTAGGTCTTGCCCGTGCCGGCCGGACCGACCGCGAAGACGACGTCGAAGGAGTCCATGCACTCGAGGTAGCGCTGCTGTCCCGCCGTCCGCGGTCGCACCGAGCCGTTGCCGAGCTTCGGGCCGCGCTCCGCAGTCGCGACACCGTCGGCGAGCGCGTCGGGGCCGAGCGCGGCACGCAACTGCGCCGCCACGTCCTGCGTGCCGAGCTGACGCCCCGAACGCAGCACCGCGAGGCTCTCCCCGAGCACCTGCTGCACGACCGACACCTGAGCCGAGTCGCCGAGCAGGCGCAGGCTGCCGTCTCGCGCCAGCACGTTCACGCCGAACAGTTCGCGGATCAGACGCGCATTGCTGTCCAGGGGGCCGAGCAGCGTCCGGGCTTCGTCGACCGACTGCACGGGGATGTTGGCGTCCGCGTCACTCATGTGTCTGCAGTCTACGCTCAAGTGAGCCAGACGAGGATCAGGAACCAGGCGCAGAACGAGAAGAGCAGACTGTCGACCAGGTCGAGGATCCCGCCGTGCGCAGGCAGCAGCCGCGACGAGTCTTTTGCGCCGCATCGTCGCTTGAGCAGGGATTCGACGAGATCGCCGGTCTGCGTCGTGAAGTTGAGCACGAGGCCGACGCCCAGCGCGGCCGGCAAAGACAAGGTGAAGGAATCGTCGAGCAGCGGGCCGCGCAGCAGCACGGCGAGCAGCACCGAGAAGAGCAGGCTTCCCGCGGCGCCTTCGACGGTCTTGCCGGGGCTGATGTGCGGGATCAGCTTGTGGCGACCGAACAAGCGGCCCGTGCAATAGCCGCCGATGTCCCCGCCCTTGCAGACGAGCACGACGTAGAGCACCGATGGCAGACAGCGCAAGCAGGTCCCCATCGCGAGATACATCGGCCACGCGACGAAGATGAAGCCGAGCAGCGTGCCGCCCTGCGTCTCGAGCCCTGTTCGCATGTCGTCGCGACCCAACGAGCGCACCGCGAGCGGGAACAACAACAGCAACGTCGCGATCACGAGCGGGTAGAGCTCGCGGTCGACAGCGTGCCAGCCGAACGGCAACGCGCTCACGAACAGCAGGCCCGACACGCCGAGCAGCAGCTTGTTCGCGACCGCGAACCCGCCGCTGCGCAACAGCTGCGCGAACTCGAGGACTCCGCCGAAGCCGAGCAAGGCGAGCACGGCTGCGGACAAAGCACCCTGCCTGATGCCGAGCACGCCGCTGATGTCGAGCCAGTAGACCGCGGCGATGGCGGCCAGCATCGCGGGTGCCAGGACGGCCCTGGTCCGGAATTCACCTTGCCCCATTCACAACACCTTGCCGAACTTGCGCACGCGGGAACCGTAGTCGCGGAACGCGTCTTCCAGCTCCTTCTTGCCGAAGTCCGGCCAGCAGACGTCGCTCGTGTGGATCTCCGCGTAGCTCATCTGCCAGAGCAGGAAGTTGCTGAGGCGCTGTTCGCCGGCGGTGCGGATCAGCAGGTCGGGATCGGGCAGGTCGGGTTGGTAGAGATGTTGCCGGATCACGGCCTCGTCGATCTGGTCGGGCGACAAGGTTCCCGCCTTGACGCGCGCCGCGATCGTGTTCACTGCGTCGACGAGCTCCTGGCGACCGCCGTAGCTGATCGCGAGGCTGAGCCGCATGCCCGTGTTCGCGGCCGTCATCGCGATCGTCTCGTCGAGCAGTTGCTTCACGTCCTTCGCGAGCCGCGCGGTCCGGCCCGAGTGCAGGAGCCGCACGCGGTTCTTCATGAGCGTCGGGCGTTCTTCGACGAGGAAACGCTTCAGCAGCTTGAACAGCAGATTGATCTCGCGCTGCGGCCGCTGCCAGTTCTCCTCGGAGAACGCGTAGAGCACCAGCGTGCCGACGCCGAGCCGCACGCATTCGGTCACGGTTGTCCGCACGGCGTCGATGCCGCGCTCGTGGCCGCGGAAGCGCTCGAGGCCGGCCTGCTTCGCCCAGCGGCCGTTGCCGTCCATGATCACCGCCACGCTGCGCGGCACGATCAGCTCGTCCTTGGTCTTCGCCGTTGTCTTCGCCTTCGTGCTCACCGCAGGATCAATTGCTCCCGTTCGGGCCCCACGGAGATGGTGCGGATCGGCAGGCCGGTGTGTCGCTCGAGAGCCTGCACATACGCCTGCGCCTTCGGCGGCAGTGCCTCGAACTCACGCACCGCGCGCAGGTCCTGATCGAAGCCCGGCAGGTCGACGAACTCCGGAACGGCGCCGTCGAGCTCGAACGCGGGCAGCTCCGTCGTGCGGCGGCCGTCCGGCAGCTTGTACGCGACACAGATGCGCAGTGGCGAGAAGCCACGCAGCACGTCGAGGTTCGTCATGACGAGCTCGTTGGCGCCCGAGACGGCACTCGAGTAACGCACGGCGACCGTGTCGAACCAACCGCATCGCCGCGGCCGGCCGGTGGTCGACCCGTATTCGTTGCCCGCGGTGCGCAGGCGGTTGCCGAGGTCGTCCTTGAGCTCGGTCGGGAACGGCCCTTCGCCGACGCGGGTCGCGTAGGCCTTCGCGATGCCGATCACGCGCATCGCGTGCGGCGGCAGACCCGTGCCGCTGAACGCACCGCCCGTGCTCGCATGCGAGCTCGTCACGAACGGATAGGTGCCGTGTTCGAGGTCGAGCAGACAGCCTTGCGCGCCTTCGAGCAGGATGCGCTTGCCGGCGCCGTGAGCGGCCCGCAGCACGGCTCCCGTGTCGGCGATGCCGGCACGCAGCTTGTCGCCCGCAGCGCCTAGCTCGCGCACCATCGCTGCCACGTCGAGCGGCGGCATCCCGGCCGCGCTGAACCAGGCGTTCTTCTGCTGCGCGAGCACGTGCAGCGTCTGTTCGAGGCGGCCCTTGCGCAACAGATCGCCGACGCGCAGGCCGACGCGGCTGCAGCGGTCGCTGTAGGCGGGGCCGATGCCGCGTCCGGTCGTCCCGATCTTGCCGCTGCCGCGCAGGTTCTCGGCCCACTGATCCTGGCGCCGGTGTGCCTCGAGGATCACGTGCGCACGTTCGCTGATCAGCAGGTTGCGCCCCAGCTCGACCTCGAGGCCGCGCTCCCTGAGCTTGTCGATTTCGGCGCACAGGTGGATCGGGTCGACGACGACCCCGTTGCCGATCACGTTCACGGTGTGCGAATGCACGATGCCCGAGGGCACGAGGTTCAGTACGAGCTTGCCCGAAGGCAGCACGAGCGTGTGGCCCGCGTTGTGGCCACCACCGTAGCGCACGATGAAGTCGGTCTCGGCGGCAAGGAAGTCGATGACTTTGCCCTTGCCTTCGTCGCCCCAGAGGATGCCAACGACACACGTAGTGGGCATGGATCGGCTTGCGGCAAAAGCCCCGGAGCATACCACCGCTGCACCGAGGTTCACGCCCTTCGTGCAGCAATGGGGACCCGGGCCGGTAGTCTCGCAAGCTGGTCCGCGGATCTGGAGAGGTTGCCTCCGGTTGCACACTCCTGTGCAGAGAACTGCACGAGGAGTCGACGCATGAACGCAAGCGAGCAGATGAGGCGGGCCGAGGCGCTAGCCCTGTTGGAGGTATTCACGAAGCGGATCCTGCCCGGGGCGATCCGCCGGATCGCCGCCTGGAAGGGCATTGCCCGCGGCCAGATCCCGGACCTGACCGACGAGGTGCGCCAGGAGCTCGCCGTCGACTGTCTGTCGCATACCGACACGGTCGTGCAGCTGCCGACGGCGCAGCGCCATGCGCGCTGGCTGCGAACAGCCGAGCGCTGGATCTACCACCATCGCGTGGGCCGCAGCAAGAACACCACGATGCCCGATACCCCGCTCCCGGCGCGGAGCCACGCGGTGGCCGCAGAGGCGGACGTGGCGTCGCGCCCCAACGTCGTCGTCATGGGCAATGGCAGGCTCAACCTCGCCGCGAGCGCCGCCAGCGACGGCAAGGAAGCGCGTCGCCTGCGGAAGGAGCTCGAGCTCCTCGCGACCGAGCTCGGTTGTGACGAACAGTATCTCGCCTTCTGGCGCCTGCGGCTCGCCGAGGCGCTGACCGGACTGGCAGCCGACCTGCTGCGCGATCGCGGCGCCGTGCGCCTGCTCGCGCGTCATCACCCCGCCCCGGACCCGCGTGGGCGCCTGCGCAGGATCCGCCGCATCGCCGCTCACTTCCGCGTGCGCGCAACGACACGCGAAGTGCGGGCAGTGCTGTGCCACTGGGTGCGCCGGCCGCGCCTCGACGCACACGCGCCGCGCCGCCTGCTCGAACACTCGACGGGCCTGCATCCAACCACGGCCGCCCCCTGGTTGTGGCTGTTCGAGGCCTGCCTCGCCGAGGCCGACCTCGGCGCCGCGTTGCGAGCGATCCGCAAGGGCCGTCTCGCCGGCGCCGACCGCATCGCAATCACACTCGCGCGCGCGCGACTGCTCGAAGCGCGCGACCAGTGGCCCGCGGCGACGGCCCTGATCCGACGCGCCCGCGACCGGTGGCCGCGCGACGCTCGGCTCGCGCGCATTCAAGCCGCGATCAAGGCCGTTGCGCGGTGAGCGCCTGCCGCAGCGATTCGACGAGCTCGTGCTCGGCGACCGGATCGCCGCGCGGCGACGACCACTGCGGCAGGCCGAAGAGCGGCAGCGAAGGTCGCCGGAACTCGACGACGACGGCGAGGTCCGGCCCCGCGTACGGATCGGCGTCGCGAAACACGGTAGCGCGCCGTTCGCCGAGCGGATCGTCGATCGGATACCAGGCCGTGCGCAGCAGGAAGGCCTGCTCGTCGGCGACCTCGAGCGCGCCGAGGTTCTGCATCACCTCCTTGCAGCGACCATAGGCGTCGGGCGGCAGTCGCCCGCCGAGATCCACGGGCAGCGGGCTGTATGCCGTTGCTGTGCACGCCGCGAGCAGCATGCTGCCGGCCAGTTGCAGGCCGAGCACCCTAGCCCCGGCCATGACCACCCCCACCGGGCGTCTCGACGACGAGGATCTCGCCGGGATCGAGCACGAACGTCGTCTTGGCCGGCAATCGCTCTTCGCTTCCGCGCCGCTGCCGCAACAGGCGCCCAGGGCGTCCCGCGCGGCCGCCGGCCAGACCTGGCGGCCCGCTTTCGTGGCGTTCGCCGAGGAACGAAACGCGCAAGGACTCCAGGGCCTCGATCGACTTCACGAGCCCGTCTCCACCCGCACGCGCGCCGCGACCGCCGCTGCCGCGCCGCACCGACAGCGAGCGCACACGCACCGGGTAACGATGTTCGGTCTCTTCGATCGGTGTGTTGCGGGTGTTCGTCATGTGCGTCTGGATCGCCGCCTGGCCCGCCATCGTCGGGCTCGCGCCGGCGCCACCCGGCAGCGTCTCGTAGCTCGCGAACTCGATACCCCCGGCCGTCACGCCGCCGAACGACAGGTTGCTCATCGTACCGGCCGACGCTGCGGGTACACGATCGGGCGCGGCCTTCGCGAGCGCTTGGAACGCGACATCGACGAGACGCTGGCTCGTCTCCACGTTGCCGCCGGCGACCGGTGCCGGCGACTTCGGATCGACGAGACTCCCGGGGCGCAATTCGAGCGTGACCAGTCGGAACAAGCCGTCGTTGGTCGGCAGCCGGTCCGTGCACAGACAACGCAGCGCGTAGACCGACGCGGCGAGCACGACGCTGCGGTTGCAGTTCACGCCGCCGCGTGCCTGGTCGCTGCAGGAGCGCCAGTCGAACGTCGCGTGCTCGCCCACAAGGCGCAGCTGCAGCGCGATGCGCAGCGGCCCGCTGCCGAAGCCGTCGTCTTCGAGGTGGTCCTCGGCATGGAATACGCCGCGACGCAGTCCGCGCAGCATGCTGCGCCCCGCGCGTTCGGTGTAGTCGAGCAGCTGCTCCGAGGTCTGCCGCACTGTCTGCAACCCCGTCTCGCGCGCAAATCCGACGAGGCGCTGCTCGAGCTGCGCGAGACTCGCCTCCTGGGCGCGCAGGTCGACGAGCCGTTCTTGGGCGCCGCGCACGTTGCGCTCGAACAAGCGAAGCAGGTCGGGCTCGAGGCGGCCGCGCCGGCGCAGCAACACGGGCGGAATGATCAGGCCTTCGGCGTAGAGGTCGGCCACGATGCCCATCGAACCCGGCGTGCTGCCGCCGATGTCGGCGTGGTGGGCGCGGTTGCACAGGAACCACTCGGGTCGGCCGCGATCGCCGAGGAACACGGGACGCACCATCGTCACGTCGGGCAGATGCGTTCCGCCGGCGTAGGGATCGTTGAGGATCGCCACGTCGCCGGGCTGCAGGCGCATCGCGGCGCGCACCGCCGCGACGGAATCCGCGGCGCTGCCGAGGTGCACGGGGATGTGCGCCGCTTGCGCGAGCAAGCGGCCTTCGCGGTCGAAGACTGCAACCGAGAAATCGCGGCGCTCGCGGATGTTCGGGCTCACGGCGCTGCACTGCAGGCGCGCACCTGCCTCTTCGCAGAAGGCGCTCACGAGGTGATGGAACACCTCGAGCCGCACGGGGTCAGGGCGCTTTCTCACAGCGCTCAGTGTTGCCAGCGGGTCTCTGGCGCGAAAGCAGCTCGCCGCAAAAACCGACGGCCGCGTGGTAACCCACGCGGCCGCTCTATGCCGTGGAGCTCAGAAGGGCGTTCGCTCAGCGAATGCCACCGCCACCGTTATTGCCACCACCACCACCGCCGCCGTTGCCACCACCGCCGCCGTTACCCCCGCCACCTCCGCCGCCGTTGCCGCCCCCGCCACCACCACCACCGCGACCGCCGCGCCGCGGCATCGCTTCACGGATCGCGTCCAGGGCCTTCTGCGCGTCCTCCTTGTTGTTGGCATCGAGTGCCTTCTTCAGGTTCGCGTAACCCGCCGAGAGCTTCTCGGCCCCATCGGGGTTGCGTTCGCGCATGCGCTCGATCATCTGCTCGGAGTTGGCCACGCTCTCCTTGAGCTGCTTGATCTCGTCGTCGTTCATCTCGGCGACCTTCTTGGTGCCGAACATGACACCGCCGCGACCGGCTCCGGGTGCCCCGCCGCGCGCGGCCCGCTGCTTCATCTGCTCGATCTGCTGCTCCAGCTTCTTCGCTTCTTCCGTGTTGCCCTCTTCCTTGGCCTTGGCGAGTTGCTTCTCGAGCTCCGCCATGCGCGCCTGCATGTCGCCGCCGGCACCACCACCGGGGCGACCTTGCCCCTCACCGCGTCCGCGCGGAGCGTCGCCACCCGCAGGCCGGTCGCCAGCAGCCGGCGTCGGGGCCGCATTGCCGAGCAGCTTCTCGTACTTGGCCTTGAAGGCGTCGCGCTCCTTCGTCTTGCCGGTCGTGCCGAGCAGACCGTACTGTTGGACCGCCGCCTCCTTCGCGAGCTTGTGATCCGGCGCCTGATCCAGGAACTGCTGGTAGAGGACCATCGCATTGGCGAAGTCCTTCTGCCCTTTCTCGAGATAGTAGGCCTTGTAGAAAATGGCCTCGGTGTTTGCGGCGGGCTCCTGAGCAGCCAATGGCAGCATCAGGGCGAGTAAGGTGGATGCGATACGGATCTTCATGTTCTCCTCGGAGAGTGCGGGTTCCTGCGTCGTTGATCTGGTTTGCTCGAACGGCCGAGCACGATAGGCGCCCGTTACGCCCAGCGGCCAATGTCCCCACGTAACGCTTTGGTCGCGCCGGGAACTGGGAATGCGCACTTGTCCCCCCGGTGCTCCACCTCCCACTGCAACCACCAATCGGAGGCACCATGTCGCAGCATCCTGACCCCAAAGCGTCTGCACCCATCAGCAATGAAGAGCGGCCTCGCCGGCGGCGACCAAGAGCGAAGCCACCAGAAGCGGGGCAAGTCCGCGAAGAGCGCACGCTGCCACCGGCACCACCGTGGCGGATCCCCACCGATCCACCGAAAGTCTAGGCGCTGAACGGCACCGTCGCGGCGCGTCCTTTCGACCTCAGCGATGCACGCGAGCCTTCTCGAGCAGCGCGTCGCGCACCATGGTGCCGAGCTCGCTGCAGCGATGATCGCCGGCGCGCAGGCTGCGGACTCGGCCCGTCTGGATCAGCCGCGCTACAGTGGCTTCGAGCGCCTTGCCCGCTTCGGCCTCGCCGACGTGGTCGAGCATGAGCCCCATCGCGAGAATCGTCGCGAGCGGACTCGCCTTGTCGGTGCCCTTGTACTTGGGCGCCGAGCCGTGGCTGCCTTCGAACATCGACACCTTGCCGGGGTGGATGTTGCCCGACGCAGCGATGCCCATGCCGCCGATCAGCATCGCGCCGAGGTCCGTGATGATGTCGCCGAACAGGTTCGTGGTCACCGCGACGTCGAACCACTCGGGGTTCTTGATCATCCACATGCACGCGGCGTCGATGTAGGCGTGGTCGGTCGCGACGTCCGGGTACTCCTTGGCGACCTTCGCGAAGATGCGCGTCCAGATGTCCTGCGCGCGCACCGCGTTCGCCTTGTCGATCAGCGTGACCTGCGGCTTGTCCTTGCCGGGCTTCGGGCCGCGCTTGCGCGCGAGCAGGAAGGCGTGCCGGATGATGCGCTCGGTGCCGCGCGCGGTGTAGACCATCTGCTGCAGCGCGATCTCGTACTCGGTGTCCTTCTTGGTCGAGCCGTGGATGCCGGCGTAGGCGTCCTCGGTGTTCTCGCGCAGGAACAGCATGTCGATGTCGGCCGGCGTCTTGCCCTTCAACGGGCACAGCGACTCGTGGTAGAGCTTCACGGGACGCAGGTTCACGTAGAGGTCCAGCCGGTGCCGCATGCCGGCGATGATCGCGAACTCGAGCTTGCCGACCTCGATGCGCGGATCGCCGATCGCTCCGAACAGCACGGCGTGCATCTGGCGGACGCGGTCGAACGCCGCATCGGGCATCGTCTCGCCGGTCTTCAGGAAGTGCTCCGCACCGTAGGGCAGGTGCTCGCGCCGGGTCTGGAAACCGTAGATGGACTGGATCGCGTCGAGGACCTTCAGGGCCTCGTTGACGACCTCGGGGCCGATGCCGTCGCCAGGGAGAACGCCGATGTCGTAGACCTTGCTCATTCCGGAGTGCGGGTGTCCACGGCGGCCGATGGGGTGTGCTCGGGCCGCCACGAGGGCGAAGCAGTATGGCGTCCGACCCGCCTGCGACCAAACGGAATGAAGCGGACGCAGCTGTCGATGCAGCAGGCGTGCGACGCCGCTAGACTCCCGGTCCACAGCAACGGCTCCCCGCGACCCCATGATCCCACGTTCGTTCGCGTCCGCACTCTGCGTCCTGTCGCTCACCGCCCTCGCCGTCGGCCAGAACGAGGAAGCCGAATTCAGCCAACGGCAGGCCAAGACCCTCAACGCGTGGGCGAAGAAGGCCTTCGACAAGGGTTTCCCGCGTGTCGCCAAGATCGTCTGGCTCCAGGTGATCAAGCTCTACGACGATCAGAACACGGAAGCATGGACCGCTCTCGGCTACTCCAAGGTCGGCTCGAGCTGGAACCCGGACCCGAAGCACCCCTATCCGACCACCGACACCGGCAGCGGCTCCGAGGGACAACCGCTGCAGAAGAGCTTCGAGGCGATGAAGAAGGAGCTCGCCAATCAGCACCGGCAGCAGGCCGAGAAGTGGCAGAAAGCCGACAACAAGGCACGAGCCGACAAGCACTGGCACATGGTGCTGCGGTGGGTCGACAACGACGAACAGGCGCAGAAAGCGCTCGCGCACTTCGAGATCGGCGGCGTCACGGGCACCGATCTCGAGAAGACGCTCTACGACCGCAGCAAGATGATCGAGAAGGCCGTCGAGGAGCAGTCGAAGACCGACTACGAAGTCAAGAAGGTCGACGGCATCGCGTGCGCGCCGGTCGACACCGCGCAGGTCAAGTACATCACGGTGCAGTCCGAGCACTTCACCCTGCACGGTGACGCCGCGGAGGAGGAGAACCTGCTCGAAGCGCTCCGTTGGGCGGAGCGTGCGCTGCGCATCTGCAAGGCCGCGTTCCCGTGGGAAGTGCCCGAGAAGTGGGGTGGCGCCTGGGCGTACTTCACAGCCGAGGAGATCTACAAGCAGATCCTCAAGGCGAACAACGTTCCGGACCTCGAGTGGAAGCTCGAGCACAGCAAGACGAGCGGCATCGGCAACACCGTCGTGGGAGCGACCAGCGGCCGGCAGGTCCTGTTCGATGCGTGCGTGCGCAACGTCGCGCAAGCCTGCGCCGGCTTCGGCGCGACAGGCTACCGCGAAGGCATCGGGCACGCGTTCGTCGGCATGATCTTCGCCAACAACCGACTGTTCTCGGTCGACTTGAAGAAGCAACAGGGCACGGTGGCAAGCGAGGAGGACCGGGAATTCCAGTCCCCCGATTTCGACGTCTGGAAGAACCTGAGCCTCGAGATGGCGTGGAAGAGCACGGGTGGCGTGCCGGCCAACAAGCTGCCGTTCTGCGAGGCTTCGAACTTCCCGAACGAGGAGCGCATCAAGGCCTGGTCGTTCTGCGACTACATGATGCGACGCGATCCCGAGATGTTGCGCACGATGGACAGGATCGCGCACACGCTCAAGAAGGGGCAGATCGAGGCGTTCGAGAAGGCCTTCGAAGAGAAGCACGGCCCCGTGACGATCCGCCAGCTCGACAAGGAATGGGAGGACTTCTGGACCGGAGCCTCTCCCGTGCTCAAGGCGATCCAGAACAATACGCCGCCGCTCAGCGCGATCAGCAAGGGCGTCGACAAGTGGCTCGAAGCGTTCAACGCCGCGCGCAAGACCTTCGGCAAGACTCCCGTGACCTGGTCGGCGAACTACTCATCCCGCTGCAAGGACCACGCCGAGTACCTGAAGAAGAACAAGGACCTGCGCGACCCCGCATCGATGCACACGGAGTCGGTCGAGCTCGGCGGCAGCTACATGGGCAGCCTGTTCGCTCAGATGGCCCTCGTGCAGGCCGGCGCGAACATCAGCGGTGCCAAGAAGATCTTCGAGAAGTGGGTCTACTGGCCCGGCTATCGCGACGCGTTGATGAACCACACGATCCTGTCGATCGGAATGTATCTCGATGGCGACCTGCTGGTCATCAACGCCACGAGCGGCATCGGCCAGCCGCACGCGAGCACCGGCGCCGACTGCTATCCTCCGCGCAACGACGCGGGACTCATCTTCGATGGCGAGGTACCGGTGGCCGAGCTCGGACCCGAGGCGGAAGCGCTGCTCAAGAAGAACGGGCGCGAAGGCAAGAAGACGATTGGCTTCCCGCTCACGCTGCACTTCGGCCAATCCGGCGGCGTCGGCGCACGCGGTTCGTTGACCTGCAACGTTGTCGGCCCGAAGGGAGAGAAGATCGAGGGCGTGCTCGACTACGACGACGGCTACGTGCGCACGACGACGGCGCCGGGCATGGTGACGTTCTGGCCACTCGACCCGCTGCCGAAGGGCAAGATCAGCTTTGCGTGGAGCTGGATGGCAGGTGACCAGCAGCAGTCGGTGAAGGGCGGCTTCTCCTCCAAGTGACGGCCAGCAGCGATGTTCACCAGAAGAGGCGCTTGCTCTTGACCTCGATCTTGCGCACGGCGCTGCCGCGCGCGACCCAGCACTGCCAGAGTTCCCCTTCGTAGGAACCGAGTTCCCGCTCGTTCCACAGTGTGCGCAGCGCCCCGACGTCGGCGAGGCGCAGCAGCACGGGGTTGCCGCCCTCGCGGCTGATCAACTCGACCGCGAGGATGAAGTCGCCGGCGGAGATGTCGGACCCTTCGGGTTGCTCCCCAGCGAACACCCTGTCGACGACGACGACCTGCTCCGGGATCTGCGTCGGCTCGCCGGTTGCATCGCCCGTGAACTGCCGATGCAGGGCGATCGCGACGGCGCGCGAACGCTCGGGATCCTCGGCGTAGGGGAAGTTGCGGCACTGCAGACCCGATTGGCGGATCACCGACCAGACCTCCGGAGCCAGCGGCGCGATCTTGAACGTCTGCTCGGTGCCCTTGCGATCGACGCGCAACGCGACCTCGACGCCAGGTTGGCGCTTGCACAACTCCATCGCAAAGCCGGGGCTCCACGTGATCGGCACGTCACCCAGCGCGAGCACGTGGTCGCCGGCCTTCACGCCGGCTCTTGCCGCCGGACCGCGGTCGTCGACTTCGAGCACGAACACCTTGCCGCCCTCGTCCATCAGGCGCAGGCCGAGCTCAGGGCTGCGCAGCTTGTAGGCTGCGAACAGGAGCCCGAGCACCTGCTTGCGCACGTAGTCGACCGAGATCGCATAACCCTTGTTGTTGAACGTGCCGCCGCCGGCGCTGTTGATGCCGACGAGCCGGCCGTTCATGTCGAGCAACGCACCGCCGCTGTTGCCGCCGTTGATCGCCGCGTCGGTCTCGATCAGGTGCTCGAGCTTGGCCCAGCGGTGGCGCACCTTCAGTTCCTGTTCCTTGGCCGACACGACGCCGAACGTGATCGTGTTCGCGCGTCCGTGCGGATTGCCGATCGCGGCGACGTTCTCGCCGATCGCGAGCGCGTCCGAGCTGCCGAGCTCGATCGCATGGACTTCCTCGCCCGGATCGAGCACGAGCTGCAGCAGCGACAAGTCGTCCTCGCGCGAGATGCTGAGCACCTTGACCTTGTACTCCTTGCCGCCGAACACGCGCGCGGTGACGGCGTGGTCGTCCACCATCGAACCATCGGGCCGCGTCGCGTCGTCGACGACGTGCCAGTTGCTCAGCGCCAGACCCGAGCGATCGATGATGACACCCGAACCGAGACTCAGCGTGACCCACTTCGGTTCGGGCGGGAAAGGATCCTCCTCGTTGCGCTTCGCGACATTGCGCGCGATGTAGATGTTGAGCAGCGCGGGGCCGGCCTTCTTGACCATCTGCGTGAGCGGGCTTTCGCGCCGCGCACGATCCGCGTCCGCTACGGGACCCGGCGTGCGGATCGACTCCGCGGCGTCGGCACCTTCCTCGAACACGCTTGCGAACGCCTTGCGCACGCTCCCGATGCCGACGAACGTCGACAGGTTGGTCTCGGTCGACACGCGGTCGCCACGCATCGCGAACGCGATCTCGATCGGGTCGATTTGTCCTGCATCGCCGATGCCGAGCAGACGGCCCGTGACATCCACGACGGCGCCACCGCCGTTCTGGTTGCCGAGGTTCGCGTCGGCCTGGATGCGCCCACCCTCGCGATCGCGCCGCGCCGACACGACGCCCGCCGTGACGACGACCTGGGCGCCCGTCGGATTCCCGACCGCGAGCACGCCTTCGCCGAGGATCACGTCGTCGTCGGCATTGCAATCCGCTGCCGGCAACGTCGTGCCGGCCGGCAATGCCACCTGCAGCAGAGCCAGGTTCGTGGCGGCGTGCCGTTTCACCACGACTGCGTCGAACGTCTTGCC